>TARA_R110002020_G_scaffold152794_11_pt1 | contig 110008 bp, 98 predicted proteins | sample TARA_R110002020 | Tara Oceans TARA_R110002020 (sample SAMEA4396489) | marine metagenome | biome: Westerlies Biome; feature: [MES] marine water layer (ENVO:01000295) within the mesopelagic zone...; material: water (ENVO:00002006), including particulate matter (ENVO:01000060)...
AGTTTCACGTGAAACATACAGATCACGTGTGTCAGCCCTCGACTATTCAACACGCCACGGCAGGGCTGAGCGGGCGAACCTTTACGTTCGGTCGCAGCGAATTGAGACCCCCGCACGACGCGACGGGGTTCACTAACAAGGAAAATCGTATCGAGGTGAGATCCCAGACGTGGGGGAGTCAACTCCATACGTATCTAGGAGTTGAAGCCGTTGTCGCCGAGCTCTTCGAGAATACGGTTCAGGTCGGCTACCGTCGCGAAGTCAATGACGACTTGTCCCTTGCTGGCGCCGAGCGTGACCTTGACGCGAGTGTTGAGTCGATCTCCGAGTCGCTCCGCAATTTCATCCAAGTGGCCTTGCTTTTTACCTCGAGAAGGCTTGGAACGAGCAGGCTTGGTCGAGAGAGAGCCCGCGGCTGCTTCTGCCGCCCGAACTGAAAGCTCTTCATTGACGATCTTCTCCGCCAAACGTTCCATTCCGGCGCTGTCAGGAAGCGACAGCAGCGCCCGAGCGTGACCGGCTGTGAGAACTCCGGCAGCCACACGGCGCTGAACGCTCTCAGGAAGACGCAAAAGACGCATTGTATTGGTGATTTGTGGCCTTGACCGACCGATGCGCTCAGCTAGCTGCTCTTGAGTAATTCCGAAATCGGCCAGTAGCTGCTGGTAGGCCGAAGCTTCCTCGAGCGGATTGAGGTTAGCGCGATGAAGATTCTCGAGCAGTGCATCGCGAAGCATGTCTTCATCAGCGGTGCTCTTAATAACCGCCGGGATCGAAGCGAGCCCTAGGTGCTTGCTCGCGCGAAGGCGACGTTCTCCCATGATGAGCTCGTACTGAGGGTTTCCCTCGGTTGCTCCCACAAGGGGGCGAACCACGATTGGCTGGAGAACTCCGATTTCGCGAATCGAGACAATGAGCTCTTCTAGCTCTTCTTGACGGAACTCAGTCCGTGGCTGACGAGCGTTCGGAACAATATCGAGAGGGGAGAGGTTCGCGAGACGCGCACCGGGAACCGATCGAAGTCGTTCGGGAACCGAATCGCCACCAGGGAAGAATACGTCTACGGGCCGCTGCTCGTTCTCGTCAGTCGAGGGAATCAACGCGCCAATTCCCCGACCCAACCCAGTACGTTTTGGTGCTGCCATTATTTAGGTGCTCCTCGATGTGCAATCTCCGCTGCCGCTTCAAGATAGGAAAGCGATCCAGGGGAGTTCTGGTCATAGCTAATAACACTCTGGCCGTAGCTAGGTGCCTCAGAAATGCGGACCGAACGCGGAATGACGGTCGTCAATACCTGATTCGGAAAGTGCTCCCTAACGTCATCAACCACTTGATTGGCGAGGTTGGTCCGAGAATCGTACATCGTCATAAGAATCGTAGAGACTCGGAGTCGGGGATTGAGGTGTCGCTCGATCAACTTGATGTTGTTGAGCAGCTGGCTCAAACCCTCGAGAGCGTAGTACTCGCACTGGATAGGAATAAGAACTTCCTGAGCAGCCACGAATGCATTGATAGTGAGAAGACCCAAAGACGGCGGGCAATCGATAAAGACATAGTGGAACGGCTCAGGTGCTTCCGCGAGAAACGTATCAAGTGCGGATCGGAGTCGTTGCTCCCGAGCGACGAGCGAAACAAGCTCAATCTCGGCACCAGCAAGATGGATCGTGGCCGGAACACAAAACAGCGCTGCGAATTCAGGGCTCTTCTGCACGACATCGGCCATCGCAACATCGTTGATCATTACGTCATAAACGCTCGCGGTCTCGGATCGATGTTCCACCCCAACCGCAGTGGATGCGTTCCCTTGAGGATCGAGATCAATTACTAGTACGCGAGCGCCAGTGCGGGCGAGGGCAGCAGCGAGATTCACCGTCGACGTCGTCTTACCCACACCACCCTTTTGATTGGCGACCGTGAAGACACGGGGCTGAGAAGGGAGGGGAAGCGAGGCCGAAGCAACTGCTTGCCGACGACGGGTGAGATCCGCGATTTCCCGCGCAAGCGGCGTGGATTCATCGAACGATTTGCCTTGTTCGTTGACTTCGCTTTCGGGATGTTTCACGTGAAACTTTCTCTCAGACTGATAGTGAATCGGATGGGGATTGAAACGGCTCACGAGCCAACCGAATCAGTCCACTCTAGCCCGAAAGACCCTTGTGATCTCCGGAGTGATTCCTTCTCCGAGAACGAGAGATTCCACATCCTTCAAGCGAGCCTTACGGATGGCTTTTGCCGCGGCCTCGATTTCGGCATCGATGCGCTCACCCTTCATAAAGACCATCTCGCCCCCTGGCGCCAGAAGGTGTTCGGTCGAAGGAATCAGCTTGGAAAGGGCCGTGACTGCACGAGCCGTTATCTGACTCAAGGCCTCAGCGTAGGGAGCATCCTGAGAGCGCGAGCGATCAACAACGACATTGGTCAGGCCGAGACGACTAGCTTCAGCGTTGAGCCAATCAACTCGGCGCTCCATGGGCTCAATCAGTACGAACTCGACATCCGGCCGGGCGATCGCAAGCACCAAGCCAGGCAGGCCTGCACCACTTCCGATGTCACCAACAAGACCTGGTCGAAGCAGGGGAGCGACAAGGACACAATTAATGATGTGCCGTGACCACAAACGCGGTACCTCTAAAGGACCAATAAGACCGAGTTCCTCACCACGGAGAGCCAAACTCTCGGTGTAGGCACGCGCGAGCTCAATCCGAGCGCCAAAAAGTTCAGAAGCAATCTCCGGCTCAGATTCGAGCCTCAGTCCATCCGTCAATGTTTCACGTGAAACTATGAACGAGTGATGACTGTGTGACGGTCGCGGCCTTCACCGCTGGACTGCGAGACAAAACCACGCTCGGCTACAACATCATGAACGAGCTTGCGCTCGTAAGAGGACATAGGGGGGAGTGCTGCGGAGTCAGACCCCGCCTCGATGCGAGCAACAGCCGCGTCTACCAACTTGGCAAGCTCAGCTGCGCGCGCCTCACGCGAACCACCGATATCGAGAATCAGGCGCGAAAAAACACCCGTCTTATTCTGAACAGCTATTCGCGTGAGCTCCTGCAGTGCCGTAACTGTCTCTGGCTTAGAAAGAAGTCGCAGATTCGTGTCTTCACTCGAGGTCACCGAGATATACGAACGCCCGGCACGCGCGTCGATTTCGATATCGCCGTCAAGGTCCGCAATATCGAGCAGTTCCTCGATGTAGTCAGCCGCGATGTCGCCCTCTTCTTCGAGCTGCGCTGTCGTGCGGTCTAGACGATCATCAACAGGAGCATCCTCAATGGCGGCGCTGTTGGTTTCAGAAACGTTCGTCATTTCTTTTTTCCCTGCTTCTTCTTTGCACGGTTCTTGCTAACGGGCTGATCCCGCTGCGGGTTCTTCGGCTCTTCAATAACGATGGTGCCGGCCTCGGGCGTCTCTTCGACGATCCCCTTGCGCTGATTGCGCTTGGCGAGACGCGCCTCACGAGCCAGCGCGGCCTCACTACCAGGAGTGGGCATGTTGCGGATGACGAGGAACTGCTGACCCATGGTCCAGAAGTTCGAGACGAGCCAGTAGAACATCACGCCGAGCGGGAAGGTGAAACCCGAGAAGGCAAACACGAGGGGGAGTAGGTACAACATGATCCGCTGTTGGCGGTACATGGGGCTGGCTTTCATCTCTGCCGACTGGTTCTTCGACATGATCTGAAGCTGAGTAATGAACTGCGAACCCGTCATCAAAATAACCATGATGACTGCGGTGACGATGACGGCTACATTGCCCTCTGCAGTACTGATAGCAAGGTGTAGCGGCGCAATATCGAAAAGTGAAGAGGTTCCGAATGACTCTGCGAGGTCCGCGTTGAGTAGTCCAACGCCCGCAGGATGGTCCTCAAGCTGAGCTTCACGTAGTACTGAAAAGAGACCGAAGAAGATCGGCATCTGGAGGAGCAAGGGGAGGCAGGAGCTGAAGGGGTTAGTTCCAGCCTTCTTGTACATCTCCATGGTTTCGCGCGACATTGCCTCGCGGGAGAACTGATCCTTTTTGCCCTTGTACTTGTCTTGAATCTTTTTGAGCTGCGGTGCAACTTCCATCATGCGACGCTGGCTTTTGATCTGACGAACAAAAACTGGAATCAACGCGGCACGAACTACCAGCACGAGACCGACGATCGACAACACCCAGGTGAGGCCGGCATCCGGATCCATACCGAAGAATGTGATGACCTCATGGAACGCTACGAGGATTGCTTCGATCACCCACTTGATTGGCCAAAGCAGACTGCTAAAGAAAGCGAAAAAGTCCATGAAGTGGTTAGCCCCTTTCGTGGCTTGCGGCTACAACAAAGCCGAACCGAGTGATCTGGTAGCGGTCATGCCGGCGAGCCGGGATGTCGTCGACTCCTCCTTCTGCCCACGGGTGACAGCGAAGGATCCGACGAGAGCCAAGCCACACACCACGGAGAACACCATGTTGCTGGATAGCTTGAAGAGTGTAGTGGGAACACGACGGGTAATAACGGCAGACATCTCCATAAAGAGGAGATACAACCGCACGGTAGATGCGCAGTACAAGAACACAGATATTCCTTGGAATGAGCAACGCGAACGTAGCGACGGAGTTCATGCCTTCACCACGATGCGGTCAATCCCTTCTGCGATCTCAGCCAGTAGCGTAGTGGACTCAGCTTGCGCAGCGCCTGCTAGAGCCCGAACAACGATGTCCACATCAGTGTCAATATTCGGCAGCAATTGAAAAGCTGCGGCACGAAGTCGACGACGCACTCGGTTTCGTACCACAGCATTGCCCACCGCCTTGGACACGATGAATCCGAATCGGACTCCCTGTGATCGCTCATTCTTCACAATGTGAAGAATGCAGTGCGGTGCTGTAAAACGACGACCCCGACGAACGGCCAAACGAAAATCGCTTGGCAACGCTACGCGGTTCGCCTTAGACAGCACCGGACGAGACTAAGCGGAGAGTTCGGTGCGTCCCTTGCGACGACGCGCGCTCAAAATCGAGCGGCCGGCACGAGTGCGCATACGAAGACGGAAACCGTGTACCTTCGCGCGGCGACGGTTGTTCGGCTGAAAAGTTCTCTTGCTCATAGCTATATCTCCAAGGCCCAGCTCTGGCAGCCGGGAAGAATTGGTAGGCCCTAGGGCCGGAAGTCAACTGATTAAAACTACGGCGTTAAACGCATGCGGTCAAACCGCAATGTGAATGACGCCGCATTATCCACACAGAATACATCGGCATTGGTAACGACATGCTGTGGACAACTAAGGTGACTATCGGTGCATAACGGCCAAAAGATCACAGTATTTCAGCGAGAATAGCTGTACTCACCAGTGGATAAGCCTGTGAGTAATTATTGACGAGGGATGGGAAAAGAATGTCGGAAACACCCGACCCTACTAAGGGACTATGGCAAATAGTTCTGTCACACCTCAACGGAGACGAACGAATTACCCCTCAACTACAGGGCTTCGTGAACTTGGTTGAACCCAAAGGCGTTATGGCCGGCACCCTCTACTTAGAAGTTCCCAACGAACTCACTCGAGGAATGTTAGAACAGCGACTTCGTCAACCATTCATTGATGCGATCGCTGCTCTGGATGATTCCCACGGTGTCACCAACTTCGCGACTGTCGTCAATCCGGAGATCCAGCAAGACGCTCTCTCCCAAGACATCCCTCACACAGAACAGCCCTATATCGAGCCAACACCTCCGGCTCCCGTCGAGAAATCGTCGCCTCGACGAAGTGACTCGAGACTGAATCCCAAATACAGCTTCGACAATTTTGTAATCGGCGGCTCAAACCGTTTCGCACACGCGGCAGCAGTTGCAGTCGCAGAGGCCCCGGCAAAGGCATACAACCCTCTCTTCATTTATGGCGGATCCGGTCTCGGCAAGACTCACCTCTTGCATGCAATTGGTCACTACGCCGAGAGCCTCTACCCAGGCATCCGTGTGCGCTACGTCAGCTCAGAAGAGTTCACCAATGACTTCATCAACTCAATTGCCAATAACCGTGCTTCGGTATTCCAATCTCGCTACCGCGAGATCGATATCCTCCTGATTGACGACATCCAGTTTTTGCAGGGTAAAGACTCGACTCAAGAGGCGTTCTTTCACACCTTCAATACGCTTCACGACCACAACAAACAGGTGGTCATCACCAGCGACCTTCCGCCCAAACACCTCACGGGTTTTGAAGACCGGATGCGATCACGCTTCGAGTGGGGCCTGATTACTGATGTACAAGCTCCTGACCTCGAAACTCGCATTGCAATTCTGCGTAAGAAGGCCCAGAGCGAGAAGATGCAGGTGGGCAACGACATCCTCGAGTTCATGGCGTCGAAGGTCTCCTCCAACATCCGGGAACTCGAGGGCACGCTAATTCGTGTCACGGCGTTCGCAAGCCTCAATCGCACAGAAGTCGATATGGCCTTGGTTCAAACCGTACTCAAAGACCTCATCACTCTTGATGAAGACAACGTGATCGCCCCGGTCGACATCATCAATCACACAGCTGACTACTTCAAGCTCACCGTTGACGACCTCTACGGTTCGTCCCGTTCGCAGGCTGTAGCTACCGCACGTCAGATTGCAATGTACCTCTGCCGAGAGATGACAAATCTCTCGCTACCCAAGATCGGTCAGCTCTTCGGCAATCGCGACCACACCACTGTGATGTACGCCAATAAGAAGATCACCGAACTCATGAAAGAACGCCGCTCGATCTATAACCAGGTCACCGAGCTCACCAGTCGCATCAAACAAAATCACCGATTCAGCCAAAAATAGGTTTTCCCACTTGGGGATAACTTGGGGATAACCTCTTCAACTCGCCGGAAAGATTGTTGACCACAAAAAACTTTCTGTGGAATTGAGAATTCCTGTAACTCGAGTTTTCACGAAGAGTGCGATTGTTCTCCACGTCTCGTCAACAAGTCACACTGATGTAGTTTCCAGCAATTACAAGAAATTCACAGAGTTATACACACAATCCACAGTGGTTAAGAGTGTGACCTTTAAAGAATGAAATTTGAATCCCAAATAACCTGTAGTTCGCAAGTGGATTGGCTGTGCCAGTATTAACTGCCAGAGCGTGATCCGGTTAGGGGTAGTTCATGAAGTTTCAGGTCAATCGTGACGTCTTCAGCGAGGCGGTTTCGTTTGCGGTAAAACTGCTGCCGCAGCGAACGACGTTGCCCATTTTGAGCGGTGTCTTGATCGAAGCCACTGATGAAGGCCTGACGTTGTCGTCTTTCGACTACGAAGTTTCAGCTCGAACCCAGATCGTCGCAGAGGTTGAAGAGCCTGGTCGCATTCTCGTTTCAGGCAAGCTCTTGGCAGACATTGCGAGCCGACTGCCCAACGCCCCCGTGCGTTTTAGCACCGAAGAGAACAAGATCATTGTCGCGTGCGGTACCGGTCATTTCACACTCTCAAGCATGCCCGTGGAAGAGTACCCAAGCCTTCCTCAAATTTCTGACAAGGTTGGCACACTAAAAGCTGACCTGTTCTCCGCAGCAATTTCGCAAGTAGCCGTCGCTGCGTCTCGCGATGATGTGACCCCGGTGATCACAGGTGTGCAGCTCGAAGTTTCACAGAACAACATTTCGCTTGTTGCTACCGATCGTTACCGTGTGGCTGTTCGTGACATCGAATGGGATGCCGGGGCATCCGGAGTTGAGTCGGCAACAGCACTCGTGCCGGCAAAGACTCTGATGGAGGTCGGTAAGACTTTCGGAAACAGTGGTGAGATTTCAGTGGCCATCACTAGCACCGATGAGCGTGAGCTGATTGCGTTCCAGGCAGAGAAGAAAACAGTGACCTCGTTGCTGATTAAGGGAAACTTTCCACCGGTTCGCCGACTTTTTCCCGAGACTGTGGATAACTTCGCCGTCATGAACACTGGAGAGCTCATTGAAGCTGTCCGACGAGTTTCACTTGTGCTCGAACGTGAAGCAGCCTTGCGATTTACTTTCACCGATGAGGGGGTAACTCTCGAGGCAATCGGATCCGAGCAGGCCCAAGCGTCTGAAACCATCGATGCTTTCTTGACCGGTGACGACACCGTCGTTTCGTTGAAACCCCAGTTCTTGATTGATGGCCTCAGCTCGGTCCACTCTGAATTCGTGCGTATTTCATTCACGAAGACTGAGAACCCCAATAAGCCTGGCCCGGTCTTGATCACGAGCCAGTCATCCAAGGATCAACCAGGCAGCGACAACTACAAGTACCTGCTGCAGCCCAACCTATTGTTGAGGTAACTCATGGCAGACACCATGCACATCGGAATTGTTGGGCTCGGCAAAATGGGCAGCAACATGCGTGAACGCATGCGAGCTGCAGGTCTCACAGTGACGGGGTATGACCCGAATACTGAAGTGAGCGATGTAGCCGAACTAACGGATCTAGTGGATGACCTTCCGACGCCGCGCGTTGTGTGGGTCATGGTTCCGTCTGGGGCGATAACTGATTCTGTAATTACGGATGTATCTGCGCTTCTTGAACCCGGTGACTTGGTAATCGATGGTGGTAATACCCGGTTTACTGATGATCAATTGCACCGAGACCAACTAGCGAAATTGAAAATCTCTTTTGTGGATGTCGGAGTTTCTGGCGGCATTTGGGGACTCGACAACGGCTATGGGCTGATGGCCGGCGGCGACAAAGACGATATCGAACGCGCTATGCCCATTTTTGATGCACTTCGCCCTGAAGGACCACGGGATGAGGGCTTTGTTCATGCGGGGCCCGTCGGTGCCGGTCACTACGCCAAAATGGTTCACAACGGCATCGAATATGCGTTGATGCAGGCGTGGGCTGAAGGATTCGAACTCCTCGATAGTCGTAAAGATCTCATCGAGGATGTTCCTGGAACGTTTAAAGCATGGCAGCGTGGAACGGTAGTGAGATCATGGCTTCTTGAACTGTTGGTGAAAGCCCTAGAAGAAGATCCTGAGTTCGCTGATATTGCTGGTTACGTTGAGGATTCGGGCGAGGGCCGTTGGACAGTGCACGAGGCACTCAACCAAGCAGTCGCGGTTCCGACTATTAGTGCAGCAATATTTGCGCGTTTTGTATCACGTCAAGCAGATTCGCCCTCAATGAAGGCTGTCGCAGCTCTCCGCAATCAGTTCGGCGGGCATAGCGTCCGCAAGAACTAAGCTTTGCCGCGATGCGCGTAACTCACGTCGAGCTCAAGGACTTTCGTAATTACAGAGAGCTCACACTCGAACTTGTTCCAGGGCCAACGCTCATTGTTGGATCGAATGGCCAAGGTAAAACCAACCTGGTCGAAGCGCTGGGTTTTCTCAGCACTCTCGGTTCTCATCGAGTTTCCACCGATCATGCGATGGTGCGTCAATCGATGGATGCTGCGATTGTCAGGGTGAGACTTGAACACAATGAGCGCAAGTTCTTGGCCGAGGTGCAAATTAATCGTTCCGGGGCCAACCGAGCTCAGATCAATCGTTCCGTCATCCGAACTCGAGAGCTTCCGCGGTACTTTTCGAGCGTCTTATTTGCGCCAGAAGACCTTGCTCTCGTTCGAGGAGAACCTTCAGGTCGACGCCGCTTTATCGATGACCTTCTTGTGCTGCGATCACCGCGCTTTAGCGGCGTAATGAGTGACTACGAACGTGTAGTGAAACAACGCAACATGCTGTTAAAGTCGGCGAGAGCATCCGGGGTCCGAGACACGCAGCTGAGCACTCTTGATGTGTGGGATGAACGTCTGATCGCATTCGGGTCAGAAATTATCAGTGCACGAAGCGCTCTCGTGGCAGATCTCAGTCCCGAAGTTGCGCGTGCTTATGAACGGATTGTGGGAGCCGACCACGGTGCGTCACTCGCCAACTCATTGAGTGTTATTTCTCGGCAGGATGATCCGGACAACGCCGTAGCAACAAATGACGTCGGCGAAATAATTTCAGTCGCTGACGCGACCGCGGCGTTCACTGCAGCGCTAGCTTCAGTTAGAAAAGCAGAACGAGACCGCGCGATCACCCTCGTCGGTCCCCACCGCGATGACCTCATTTTTGGTCTTAACGGATTGCCAGCTCGCGGCTATGCAAGTCACGGCGAATCCTGGTCGTTCGCTCTTGCTCTCAAACTAGCGTCTGCAGAATTACTTCGTCGAGACTCCGCAGCTGGCGATCCTGTACTCATCTTGGATGACGTTTTCGCAGAATTGGATCAATCACGGCGAGAACGGCTAGCAAGTTCTATTTCTGGTTTTGAGCAAGTTCTCATTACGGCTGCGGTCTATGGTGATGTGCCGGCCGAGCTCGCGGCTAACGTTGTGCGAATTCAAGCCGGCAAGGTGATTTCAAGTGAATGAACGTGATCCGAACGTCGATGAGCATGTCGCGGTATATCTACGTTTTCGCGATGTTTTTGGTGACGCAACAAAACGTTCGTATATGGCGCGCAAGAGAAATACGAAGGAACCAGGAACCAGCGTTCCCTTCGCTCCCGGGCGCGACCCCCATGGGCTTGGCGATGTGATGGATAGCTTAACGTCAAACATGGGATGGAAATCGCCGCTTGCGCGATCGGAACTCATTCTTGCGTGGACGACCATCGTTGGTGCCGAAACAGCGGAGCATTCAGAGCCGGTAGGAATCGAGGAGGGCGTGTTGACCATCCGATGTGATTCGACGGCGTGGGCGACACAGTTGCGACTGATGCGCGGACAGATCACTACGACGATTGCTCAGCAACATCCAGAAGCAGGCGTGGAATCGGTTCGCTTTGAAGGCCCCAACGCCCCTTCGTGGAAAAGAGGCCCCAGATCAATTCCAGGTAGGGGCCCGCGCGATACTTACGGCTAGGGAGACAAAATAGGTCACGCCGCTAAAGAAACTCCCGCAGAACGCTATTTGACCGCCGCGGGCGCTCGGAATTTGTTAGAATCTCATTAGCCGTCGGACGCACCTCCCTATGGAGTTATCTGCTCTGAATGGCGAGTGTGAACTAGCGGCAGGAGCCTAACTTCAGATGACATCGACACCCTCGAACGACGTGCCCGAGAGCCAGATTATTGCCAACGGTCACGTTGCCGCAGACAGCTACGGTGCCGATCAAATTCAGATCCTTGAGGGTCTCGAAGCGGTACGCAAGCGTCCCGGTATGTACATCGGCTCCACCGGGCCACGCGGTTTGCACCATTTGGTTTATGAAGTTGTCGACAACTCTGTTGACGAAGCTCTCGCTGGCTACTGCGACAACATCAATGTGTGGATTCGCAAAGATGGTTCCGTTCGCGTTCGCGATAACGGCCGTGGTATTCCGGTAGACCTGAACCAGCAAGAACAAAAGTCAACTGTCGAAGTGGTCATGACGATTCTGCACGCCGGTGGAAAATTCGGCGGCGGCGGCTACGCCGTATCGGGTGGACTCCACGGTGTGGGTATCTCCGTTGTTAACGCGCTGTCAGAGAAAGTTGAAACCGAAGTTCGTCGCCAAGGCCACGTATGGAGCATCGGATTCGAGAACGGTGTTCCCACTGCACCCCTTGTTCAAGGCGAAAGCACTGAAGAAACCGGAACCCAGCAGACTTTCTGGCCGAGCAAAGAGACGTTCGAAACAGTTGAGTTCGATTTTGAAACGCTGCGCGCGCGCTTCCAGCAGATGGCGTTCCTTAACAAGGGGCTGCGCATCACAATCACCGATGAGCGCGGTGAAGAAGAAATTTCCGAGAGCTACATGTATGAGCGTGGCCTTGTTGACTACGTCGAGTACTTGAATAAGACAAAGAAGAACGAACTCATTCATCCGGATGTTATTGCGTTCGAGTCGGAAGACACCGAAAAGAAGATTTCGCTTGAAGTTGCGATGCAGTGGACGGGTGGATACTCCGAGAGTGTTCACACCTACGCCAACACCATCAACACTCACGAGGGTGGAACCCACGAAGAGGGTTTCCGTGCGGCACTCACCACTCTGGTTAATCGTTACGCGCGCGAGAAAAACATCATCAAGGAAAAGGACGAGAACCTTTCTGGTGACGACGTTCGTGAAGGACTGACCGCGGTCATTTCGATCAAGCTTGGCGAACCTCAGTTCGAAGGCCAAACCAAAACCAAGCTCGGTAATACCGAAGCCAAGGCGTTTGTTCAGCGCATTGCGGGACAACAGCTCGGTGACTGGTTCGACCGCAACCCCACGCAAGCGCGCGATGTTATTCGCAAAGCAATTCAGGCCTCGCAGGCTCGACTTGCAGCTCGCAAGGCGCGCGAACAAACTCGCCGCAAGGGACTTCTCGAATCGAGCGGAATGCCCGGAAAGTTGCGCGACTGCTCGAGCAAAGATCCCTCGCTTTCCGAAATCTTCATGGTTGAGGGTGACTCGGCAGGCGGCTCCGCAGTTCAGGGCCGTAACCCCGAGTTCCAGGCGATCCTTCCGCTCCGAGGCAAAATCCTTAACGTAGAAAAGGCGCGCCTCGATCGAGCTCTCGGAAATGCTGAAGTCCAGGCGATGATCACGGCGTTCGGTGCCGGTGTAGGTGAGGACTTCGATCCCGAAAAGGCTCGGTACCACAAGATCGTTTTGATGGCTGATGCCGATGTTGATGGCCAGCACATCACGACATTGCTGCTCACCCTGCTCTTCCGCTATATGCGTCCGCTCATTGATTTGGGTTATGTCTACCTCGCGCAGCCACCGCTCTACCGTCTCAAATGGAGCAACGCGCAGCATCAGTACGTGTATAGCGACGCTGAGCGCGATGCGTTAACAGAACTGGGACTCTCAGAAGGCAAGCGCATGCCCAAGGACAACGGCATCCAGCGTTACAAGGGTCTCGGTGAGATGGACTACAAGGAACTCTGGGAAACCACGATGGATCCTGCAACTCGCACGCTTCTTCAAGTCACATTGGATGACGCTGCCGCGGCGGACGAAATCTTCTCGACTCTCATGGGCGAAGACGTCGAGTCTCGCCGAAACTTCATCCAGCGCAATGCCAAAGACGTCCGCTTCTTAGACATCTAGCTCCAACCGAGCTCACGGCGCCCGCACTCGCGACAGATACAGACTGGAACTGAAATTTAATGGCTGACGAAGAAACTCCGAAGAAGACCTTCGAAGACGCACCCGTAGACGACCGGCACGACAAGATCAACCAGGTCGACCTTCAACTGGAGATGCAACGCTCCTACCTCGACTATGCGATGAGCGTCATCGTGGGCCGTGCGCTTCCTGAGGTGCGCGATGGTTTGAAGCCAGTGCACCGTCGCGTTATTTATGCGATGTACGACGGTGGATACCGCCCAGACAAGGGTTTCTCCAAGTGCACCCGTGTCATCGGTGACGTCATGGGACAGTTCCATCCGCACGGTGACTCCTCGGTGTACGACGCACTCGTTCGTCTCGTTCAGCCGTGGAGCCTGCGTTACCCGTTGGCCCTAGGCCAGGGAAACTTCGGGTCTCCCGGAAACGACGGCGCTGCAGCTCACCGTTATACCGAAACCAAGATGGCCCCGCTGGCCATGGAGATGGTTCGGGACATTGAAGAAGACACCGTCGACTTTCAAGACAACTACGACGGTCGCACCCAGGAACCCACAGTTCTGCCGAGCCGTTTTCCCAACCTGCTCGTCAATGGTTCGGTGGGTATCGCGGTCGGTATGGCTACGAACATCCCGCCGCACAACCTGCGCGAGGTGGGGGAGGGTGCACTCTGGCACCTAGCAAACCCCGATGCTAGCCACGAAGAACTCGTCGAAGCACTCATTCAGCGCATCAAGGGACCAGACTTCCCGACCGGCGCCCAGATCTTGGGTGTCAAGGGGATACAGGATGCGTACCGCACTGGGCGCGGATCGATCACGATGCGCGCAGTGGTTAATGTCGAAGAGCTTCAGGGTCGCACCTGCCTCGTCGTCACTGAACTGCCATATCAGGTCAACCCCGATAATCTGGCCCTGAAAATTGCGGATCTCGTCAAGGATGGCAAGCTCGCCGGCATCGCCGACATCCGTGATGAGACGTCGGGCCGTACCGGCCAGCGCCTCGTCATCGTGCTCAAGCGCGATGCCGTAGCCAAGGTTGTTCTCAACAACCTCTACAAGCACACGCAGCTGCAGGAAAACTTCGGCGCGAACATGCTCGCGATCGTTGACGGCATCCCGCGCACGCTCTCGATTGACGGCTTCATCACTGAGTGGGCTACCCACCAGATCGAAGTTATTGTTCGCCGTACCGAGTTCCGTCTGCGCAAGGCCGAAGAGCGCGCCCACATTTTGCGTGGTTATCTGAAGGCTCTGGATGCTCTGGATGAGGTTATTGCGCTCATCCGTCGTTCACCGACCGTCGAAGATGCCCGCACCGGGCTTATTGAACTACTCGACATTGACGAGATTCAAGCTCGCGCGATTCTTGACATGCAGCTTCGTCGCCTCGCGGCACTAGAACGCCAGAAGATCATCGATGAGCACGACGAGATCGAGACTCAGATTGTTGATTTCAAGGCGATCATTGCTAGCAAGGAACGCCAGAGCAACATTGTCAGCGAAGAACTGACCGAGCTTCTCGCCAAATATGGTGACGATCGCCGCACCGAAATCATGATGGGTTTCGACGGCGATATGAGCATGGAAGACCTCATCCCCGAAGAGGAGATGGTGGTCACCGTCACTCGCGGCGGCTACGTGAAGCGCACGCGCAGTGACAACTACCGCAGCCAACACCGCGGCGGCAAGGGAGTCAAGGGCGCTCAACTCCGCGCTGATGATGTGGTTGATCATCTCTTCGTGACTACGACCCACCACTGGTTGTTGTTCTTCACGAATACTGGTCGTGTTTATCGCGCGAAGGCCTACGAATTGCAAGAGGGTGGCCGTGACGCCAAGGGCCAGCACGTTGCCAACTTCTTGGCGCTTCAGCCAGGCGAAGAGATCGCGCAGATTCTCGACATCCGTGATTATGAGCAGTCGACCTACCTGGTGCTCGCGACCCTCAATGGTCTCGTGAAGAAGACTGCGCTAGCGGACTACGACACCAACCGCAGTGGCGGAATTATCGCGGTGAACCTCCGCGAGGGTGACGAACTCGTTTCGGCAATGCTCGTCGAAAACACGGATGATGTCTTGCTGGTTTCGCGCAAGGGAATGTCGATTCGGTTCACGGCATCCGACGAAGCACTCCGACCGATGGGGCGTTCCACCTCCGGTGTAATGGGAATGAGCTTCCGTGAGGAGGACCAGCTTCTCAGTGCGAGCGTGGTTCCGGAAAGCGGTTTTGTGTTCGTGGTAACCGAGGGCGGGTTCGCGAAGCGTACTGCTGCCGATCAGTACCGCGTTCAGGGCCGTGGCGGCTTGGGTATCAAGGTTGCCAAACTCGACGGAACTCGCGGTGACTTGGCGGGTGCCCTGATGGTCGGGGACGAAGACGAAGTTCTTGTGGTTCTTGCCAGTGGCAAGGTGGTACGCTCTTCTGTCGCTGAGGTTCCGGCCAAGGGTCGTGACACTATGGGCGTCGTTTTCGCCCGGTTTGCAGCGGAAGACAAGATCATTGCAATCGCGCGAAACAGCGAACGAAATCTAGAGAACAAAGAACTTGAAGCTGGGAACGATAGTGTTCCGAGTGAAGATGCCCCTGCTGGGAAGGACGAGTCGGTAGATGAGTAGTGTCGCGGAGAAGCTGCAGCGCAAGTCGCAGCGCCAAACATCGGTTAAACAGGTTCGCCTCAAGCTGGTGTACATCGACTTCTGGTCGGCTGTAAAGTTCTCATTCCTTGTGGCAGTGTCGCTGGGAATCGTTCTTGTCGTCGCCTCTCTCTTGATCTGGATCGTTCTGAATTCCACGGGAATCTTCGGAAAGCTCGACGAGATTTTCCGTGACGTTCTCAGCGATGAGACGTTCAGTGTTGCCACGAGCTTCTCTCTGGGACAGGTGGCTGGATTCTCGCTCGTGGTCGCAGTTCTCAATGTTCTAGTTGGTACTGCGCTCGGTGCAATTGCGAGTATGCTTTATAACTTCAGCGTCCGACTGACCGGCGGAATCCTCGTGGGTTTCACCAATAACTAGTCGATTACGCCAAACGGTCAGAATGCGGTACTCTCGTATCTGCCCAACGGGGGTATAGCTCAGGCGGTTAGAGCGCTTCGCTGATAACGAAGAGGTCCGTGGTTCAAGTCCACGTACCCCCACTGGAATCTTCACAAGAGATTCCTTAATTGGGGCCTTAGCTCAATTGGTAGAGCGCCTGCTTTGCAAGCAGGAGGTCAGGGGTTCGATTCCCCTAGGCTCCACAGCACGACAACGAAAACCCCGGCCAGATTACTGGCCGGGGTTTTCGCGTTAACGACTTTGTGGCTGCGCCGCGATCAATTGCTGTGCGACCGCTTGTGGCGTTTGAGCAGCATGAGTGTGCCGCCGGTCAGGATGAGAAGCGCCGCCCCAATCACGGCCGCGAAGGCGGGTTCATTGCCGGTGGCGGGCAGGAGATCCTCGAGCGAAGAAACGACTAGCACGTAGCTAGCTGAGCTCGACGGGGATGCCCCATTGCTCGCAGTGATTGTGAATGAAAACGAGCGGACGGTAGTTGGCGTTCCTGAAACAAGCCCGGATGCTGAATTCAATGTCAGGCCGGAGGGGAGTGAACCAGAATGTCGCTGTTGGCGTTCCACTGGCGGTGATTGTGAATGAGTAGGGCGTGTCTACTGTGGATGCAGGTGGTGCCGTCGAGGTTATTGTCGGGCTAGTGGTGACCGTTCCAAACGTTGTCGAACATCCCGAGGGAACGGTTATCGGGTTGGAGTCCAGGGTGACTGCCCCTGTGCTGGCGAGAAGTCTTCCTTCGACAGTTGCACTTGTCAAAGCACTAATGGATTGTTTCGCCAGCACTGTGCCGACCATCAAAGAGTTGTCTCCGAGCGTCGCCGAGCTACCCACTTGCCAGAAAACGTTGCACGAGCTGGCTCCACCGGTCACGGTGATGTTGCTTGCGGAACCTGTGATGAGAGTACTTGCGGCTTGAAACACCCACACCGAGGAAGCACTGCCGCTCAAGGTGAGGTTCCCTGACAATGAAAGCTCGCCACCCGAATACACGCCGGGGGTGAGCGAGAGTCCAGTGAGATCACTGAGTCCCGACGTGGTGGGCGTCAGGCTCGCCGCGGTGTTGTAGGCCGTGGTGAGGTCTACTTGTGCTTGAGACGCTACGGAATCGGCGAAGTGGTCTGTGTCCCGGTGAAACTGCCATCCGGCGGCCCAGTGAACCCGGTGATCGCAGAGTCTGGGCTGACACCAATATCGCCGGCCACCGTCGTCGGTCCGGTGTTCGTGATCGCGCTGGCACCGAGAACCCCGAATTGAGACGCGGTACCCAGATTGATCGGACCATCGATTGAAGTTGCTGCCCAGCTAGGGCTTGCAGTGAGAAGAAGAAGGCCGGTAATGGCAACCACAGCGGCTGATCTGGCGACGGAATTTCTGCGCGGACGAGTATTAGATTTCATGGGAACGCCAGCCCAATAGGACGGGTACGTGGAGAAACGAGATGTTCCCACGAAGAACGGCTCCCGTTTGGCAACACTACCACGCGATATAGCGTGCATTATCACACTATGAAAACTATTACAAAACGGCTCTGGCCCGGTTCCAATCGGAACCGGGCCAGAGCCGTACAGAGGTTGTGGCTACACCGCATTTGGTGAGCAGCAGAAAGAAGCTATGCAGTCTCTGCTTCGTCGTCGATCCAGAGGTCGTCATCTGCGCGCAACGTCTGCCACGCGGCGTATGCGACTCCTACGGCCGCAACTACGCCAACGCCGATGAGGATGTAGCGACCGAACCCAGCTGACTTCGGCTGTGGTTTAACGAGCCCCGTCTTTTCGCCCGCTGTGGTCGCGAGGTCAGATACGCGAGCAAAAGCATCCCGAACCTGCTGGTTCTTCGCTACCTCGATTGCCGCGAGGGCTGTGCCAAGCGCTGAGGTTACGGCGGGCAGGATGTCGCCCTTGACCTTGTTGCGCGTGCTTTCGGCCGCTGAGCGGGCGCCAGCGACGGATGAGGACACAACGGGCTTCACTCGAGTGTCGATCGTGCTGTGAATCTTGGGGCTGACTTCTTCACGAGCGTAGTTGGCGGCCTGTTGGCTCGCCTCTCGTACAACCGCGGAAGCATGGTCGAGCAGCTCCTTTTGGTCATTCCACAGGTCTTCAGCTTGACCTTTCAAGCGCTTGAGTTCTTTCCGGCGTTTGCGAGTTAGTGCCACGGGAAACCTCCAAAGATGGTCGAACGGTGACTCCATACTGCCACGGCGCGTTCCGAGTCCGCACTGCTTTGCCTGTGAGCACCCTGAATAACTGGTCTCCGAGGCTCAGGTTGGCTATGTAAGAATTGACCTTATGTCTCAACACACCGCAGTTGCCACGATCAAGACGAACCTCGGAGAAATCCGCCTCAACCTCTTCGGCAACCACGCCCCGAAGACCGTTGCAAACTTCGTTGGTCTCGCTAAGGGCGATATCGAATGGACCCACCCGGCTACTGGTCAAAAGACCACCGCGCCTCTCTACGATGGTGTCATTTTCCACCGCATCATCAAGCAGTTCATGCTTCAAGGTGGCGACCCTCTAGGTAAGGGTATCGGCGGTCCTGGCTACAACTTCGACGACGAAATTCACCCCGAGCTCAACTTCTCGGCCCCGTACATTCTCGCGATGGCAAACGCCGGCACGCGTGGCGGCAAGGGAACCAACGGTTCGCAGTTCTTCATCACCACCGTCGCCACTCCGTGGCTTCAGGGCAAGCACACCATTTTCGGTGCTGTAGCTGACGACGAGTCGAAGAAGGTTGTCGACGCGATCGAAGCAGTTGACACCGACGGTAGCGACAAGCCGCTCACTGACGTTGTCATCGAGAGCGTCACGATCGACGAGGTCTAACCTTCGTGACCACATCGCCGGATGCCAGCGGTAACTACTGCTATCGGCATCCAGACCGGCAAAGTTTCACTCTCTGCCAGCGATGTGGGCGCACCGTATGCCCCAGCTGCCAAACGCAGGCAGCTGTGGGCGTACATTGCCCCGAATGTATAAAAGAGGCCCGCGCTAACGGGCCGAAGCGCAAACCAGTCTTGGTTCGCGCCGCTCGCTCCTCGCGAGGCAAGCCCGTCGTCACCTACACGCTGATGGCGTTGACAATTGCGGTGTTCCTGCTGCAACTGATCCCGGGATCAGGCGTCACTCAAGCGCTCGTCTACTACCCGCCCCTGACAGCGGTTGAGCCGTGGCGCATGATTACCTCGGCATTCCTGCACTCGACGAGTGGAATTTTCCACATCGGCTTCAACATGTTTACGCTCTTCATTTTCGGGCGCGCGCTTGAGATTCCCTTGGGACGAGCTCGCTTCATCGCGCTCTATTTGATCAGCGCCCTTGGCGGGTCAGTTGCCGTGTTGCTTATTGCGCCTGGATCCGTTGTGCTCGGAGCATCCGGGGCCATTTTCGGAATTGTTGCCGCATTCTTTGTTATTCAGCGCCGCATGGGCGTGAACAATCGGGTGCTGCTCATTGTTCTTGTGATCAACCTTGTCGCCGGCTTTATCCCAGGGCTCAACATTTCTTGGGAAGCTCACGTTGGCGGACTCATTACGGGAGCGGTGCTCGCGCTCGTCTTCTTACGACAGCGCAACAAGAGATCCGCGAATTCGGAGATTGCGCTCGTGGCTCTCGTCGCCGCGGCACTGATCGCCCTGACACTTGTGAGAATCTTCGTTCTATAAGTGACTAAAAGTTATCCACAGGTTTATTAACACTGGGTATAACTACACGCGTGTAATTTCTAACGCCACCGAGTTGTCATGAGGAATCCAATGAAGAGGATGCCGAAACCAACAAGAATGTTCCAGCTGCCGAGTGACGCAACAGGCAACTGCTGGTTGCTGACGTAGAACACGATGATCCAAGCGAGCCCAATCAGCATGAAGCCGAACATGACGGGCTTGAACCAGACCGCGTTGGGTGCGTCTTCAGCGGGACGTGACGGTGACTTTTCTGCAGAATTACGGGCCATGGGAGAGATTCTAGCGCGAACGCCCTGAGTGAAGAACGGCTGAGCGGAAACGAGCAAGAGACTGCGGATAGAATTGCGCCTATGGTTCTCGAAGACGGCCGCCGATCGAGGCGCAGGGCGAAACCCCGCCGCCGAGCTTCTTTTATTGGAGTCCTCGGCGAGATCTTCATTACCGCCGGCGTCGTTGTGCTTCTCTTTCTTGTCTGGCAGACCTGGGTGAACAACATCTTTGTGAGCAATACCCAGCGTGATGAAGCGCTAGAGCAGAGCCAACAGTGGAACAAAGGCGAAGCCGTAAAGCTTGCTCCCGACGAACGCGCCGACCCCGGTGTTCCCATCGTCGATGAAGCGCCGGGCGAGGCCCAAGTTTTTGGAACGCTCATCGTGCCTCGATTCGGCGCCGACTACACCCGCCCCATCGCCGAAAGCGTAAGCCTCGAGCGCGTGCTCAACACCCGCGGAGTTGGCCACTACACGGGCACCCAAATGCCGGGCGAGGTGGGCAACTTCGCTGTAGCCGCGCACCGTACCGGGTGGGGTAATCCGTTCTATGACATCAACAAGCTCCAGCTGGGTGACAGTGTTTATGTCGAGACTGAAGCCGGGTGGTATCGCTACGTCTTCCGGTCGCTGGAGTATGTCCCGGCATCCGGCGTTGGAGTTCTCAATCCGGTTCCACAGTTTGACGGAGCTGTTGCCAGTGACCGCATCATGACTCTCACCAGTTGCAACCCGATCTACACCGCCGACGAGCGAATAATCGCGTATGCCGTGTATGACACCTGGTACCCCCGGTCGGAGGGCGCTCCCTCTGAAATCGCCGCTATCGTGAACAACCTCGAAGGAGCTGGCTGATGTATGCAGCACTCTGGCGTGTACTCCCGGGCCCAGCGCTCGTGAGAGTTCTTCTCTTGCTCATTCTCGCTGCGGCAGCTGTTGCCGCCCTCTTTACGTGGGTCTTTCCCTGGGTTCTCCCGATGGTCACTCCGTTGGATGCGACGGTGCAACAGTGACCCGCATACTCGTCATCGACAACTACGACAGCTTTGTTTACACCCTTAATGGCTATCTTCTTGAGCTCGGGGCGACAACGGAGGTTGTTCGCAACGATGCTTTCAGCGCGGATGACGCGGCCGCAACAATTGCGGAGTACGACGCCGTGCTGCTCTCGCCCGGTCCCGGCACGCCGGCCGACGCAGGAGTGAGCATCCCGATTGTGCACGCAGCAATCGCCACGGGTAAACCGCTTTTTGGAGTGTGTCTTGGGCACCAGGCCATTGCTGAGGCGCTCGGAGCCACAGTGACACATGCCGACGAGCTGATGCACGGCAAGACGTCGAAGATCGAACATGATGACAGTCTCATTTTCCGTGACATGCCTCAGCCCTTCACCGCTACTCGATATCACTCGCTTGCGATTGTGGATGGCACAGTTCCGGAAGAACTTGTCGTGACAGCGCGCACGCTAGGCGGAGTGATCATGGGAATCCAACACGCCACTATGCCGGTGTACGGCGTGCAATTCCATCCGGAGTCAGTCTTAACTGAGGGCGGATATCTCATGCTTGGCAACTGGTTGTCGCGAGTGGGGATGCCCGAGGCTCCTGCTCTGGCGAAGACACTTACGCCGCTCGTTCACAACTAGCGCTACTGCTCTTCTTTGTGCCCGTGTGGAGCTATGGCGGGCGCCTCGTGGCGGTAGCTGAATAATCCGTGATGTACGTTGAGGTAACTACCCGGCGCAGTACTGAAGTGTGACTTCGGACTTCTGTGCTTGGTCGCCCACAATCGACTGGTAGCTGACGACGTTGCCCGAGCATCCGAAGTCTGCGTTCAGCCTGACGCTTAACTGCAGGCCCGTCAGCGTGCTGTTGGCCTCGCCAATATCCTTGCCCGTGACATCCGGAACCTGCACGAGACCATTCGAGACAACAAGGTTGACCGTCTCACCCTCGCGGATAATCTCGCCGTCGGCGGTGCGCTCGGCATCACCGCGCGGATCAGAACTGACGACCGTCCCCTTCTTGAGATTGGGGGAGTAGGTCTGCGAAGTAGACCCGTAAACGAGTCCTGCCGACTCGAGCAATGCGATCGCAGCGTCTTCCTGCATGTTTGCGACATTGGGCACCGTGACGGGAGAGCGGCCCAAGGAAACAATCACTTGGACTTCGAAGCCGAGAGCGACCGTCTGGCCTGGGCCAGGATCAGTGCGGATGATGACACCCTCTTCGACGGTTTCACTCGCCTGGTCGACGCGCTTCGGAACCAGCTCTAGCTCGGTGAGCAGTGCTGCACCCTCGTCGTAGGTCATCGAGGCAACATCAGGAATATCGACCGCTGATGTGCCGGTCAATTGCGCGGGGCTGAGGCTGAACGCCCAGACCACCACCGAAACGATAATGACCGCCATGACCGCGATACCACCCCAGATCCACGCTACAGGCGGACGATTCTGGGTGCGCGGGGTACGGTCGTTTTCATCGACAGCGAGCTGGCGGAAAGTTGCATCACTGCCCGCAGTCGCGTTGGGGTTGACCCCGAAGAGAGTGGAGTTGAAGTCGTTGGGGGCGAGTTGCTTGCGATCCGGAACAGAACCCGCAGCTGCCGCCTCGACGTCGGTGCGGAACTCTGCCGCGCTCTGATAGCGATCGAAACGGTCTTTTGCGAGTGAGCGCAACACAACAGCGTCGAGCGCGGGAGAAACCGCGGCTATCGTCGTGCTTGGCGGGACCGGCTCAGAGTTGACGTGCTTGTAGGCAACAGCGACCGGGTTCTCTCCGCTGAACGGAGGCTGACCGGTAAGAAGCTCAAACAGAACGACGCCTGTGGAGTAGAGGTCGGAACGTGCATCCACCCCTTCACCACGAGCTTGTTCGGGGGAGAAGTACTGAGCGGTACCCACGATAGCGCTGGACTCCGCGATCGTGGCAGCAGAGTCGGAGACGGCACGGGCGATGCCAAAGTCCATGACTTTTACTTGACCACTCGCGGTGACCATGATGTTGCCTGGCTTGATGTCGCGGTGAACTACGCCGGCACGGTGTGAGTATTCCAGCGCAGTGAGTACTTGCGAAACGATGCGTGTTGCTTCTTCAGGAGCAATCGGCCCGTCGGCAACCATATCTTTCAAAAGCCGGCCGTCGACGTACTCCATGATGATGAACGGAATGAGCGTCTCGTGACCAGAAGGGTCGATTACCGACTCTTCACCGGCATCAAAGATACGCACGATTGTGGGGTGCGCCATCTTGGCGGCATCATGAGCTTCTCGACGGAACCGAGTACGGAAGGCAGGATCATTGGCAAGTGTCGGCTTGAGCAACTTGATAGCGACGCGGCGACCGAGCCGTGAATCCATTCCCAAGTGAACATCGGCCATTCCGCCATGACCGAGAAGCTCGCCAATTTGGTACCGTCCAGCGAGCTGGCGTACGCCCTGTGCAACGCCTTCGCTCACTGTTTCACTCCTGATTGTTATTACGGAAAGTACCGCCTCAGTCTATCCGCTGGCTAAGTCGAACTTTGCTTACGGAGCGGTAACGCTCACGATCACTTGCTCTGACGCGGGTGACGACAGATCGGTGCACGATACCGAATACGAGATCTTGGTTTCGACACTTGGATCGTTCGCGAGGGTGATCTCGAACTCCGTTTCGCCCGGTCCATAGGTGGACGAGCCGGCGCTCGGTCCCCCCTGAACGAGGAAGCTGTAGCCGGTGCGCGGATGCCCGACAGGGCAGTCCCCGTAGGTGTTCCACTTGACCGTCACGGTGTCACCCGGCTCGTAAGGGCCAGATGGCTCAAGGAGGTTTGCCTGAGGCTGTGGTGGCGTGGGCACAACGGGGACCTCGTCGTAGAAGTAGACCGTGATGGTCTCGCCCTTTGCGACGTTACCCGTGGGCGCAGCCCGGTAGGAGAAACCGACCTGCTCTGCGGAGGTAGCTGCCGTGCCAACTTGGGCATCCAGAACAAGCCCCTTTTCAGTCAGGAGTTGCTCCACCGCATCCTGTTTGCGATCGAGGAGCTCTTCCTCTGTCAGAGCCACCAACGTGGATGTCGGCTCGGGCTCGGGCGCTGCCGAAGACGACGTCGAGGTGTTCGTCGGCACCGGCTCCTCGTCGCCGGGGCTGGCCAGAAGTGCAATGATCGCACCGATGAGCACAACGGCAAGCAGCGAGATGAGGGCAACAATGGGCCACGTCCACGGGTTGCGCCGCTTTGAATCGGCAGCTACCTCCGTGGTTGTCGTTTGTTCACCAGCGGCCCCGGCGGTCGTCAAGACGCGCGTGGCCTGCGTGGCATTACCGTAGTTGAGCCCGACCGTCGCGGCATGGGAGTTATCTCCCAAGATTCCGGGTACAGCAGCCGCGGCGGCGGCAATATCCCCACGGCGCAACGACTGTGCAGCCCGTGACAAGTGCGACGCGGATGCCGGGCGATCGCCGGGCGACTTAGCCAGGCACGCATAAACAAGGTTTCGAACCGGCTCTGCGACCGTGATCGGCAACTCGGGTGGAGTCTCATTGATTTGAGCCATCGCGATCGCCACTTGGGATTCGCCTGTAAACGGACGACGGCCGGCGAGGGCTTCGTACGCGACGATTCCGAGCGAGTAAATGTCTGTAGTGGGGGATGCGGGGTGACCGCTGGCCTGTTCAGGCGAGAGGTACTGAACAGTTCCCATCACCTGACCGGTTGCCGTCAACGGCACTTGGTCGGCAATACGCGCAATACCAAAGTCGGTGATCTTGACGCGGCCCTCGGGCGTGATGAGGAGGTTGCCGGGCTTGATATCGCGGTGAACAAGCCCTGCCGCATGGGCAGCTTGAAGTGCGGCCGCAGTTTGCGCGACCATGTCGAGAACGCGATCGGGATCGAGGACTCGTTCGCGTTCAAGAATGGCACTGAGCGCTTCGCCAGGGACGAGTTCCATGACGAGGTAGGCGCTGCCCTCTTCCTCGCCGTAGTCGAAGACGTTGGCGATGCCTTCGTGGTTGACGAGGGCAGCATGACGTGCTTCAGCACGGAACCGCTCAAGGAACCCGGGGTCGCCAAGATACTCATCCTTGAGGATCTTAATCGCGACCGTACGACCGATAACGAGGTCTGTGGCTTCCCACACCTCGCCCATTCCGCCGATCGCTACGCGACTGGACAGTTGGTATCTGCCACCGAAAGTGAGTCCACTGGTCGGTCTCATCTGTTTAGCACCGCCTCTAGTACTTGACGCCCAATTGGTGCGGAAAGCCCGCTCGAGGTTCCGGACTGACCCAGTCCGCCACCATCCTGCACCACTACTGCAACTACAACTTCTGGATCATTTGCCGGCGCGAATCCAGTGAACCACAACGTGTACGGTTCCCCTTCTCCGTTCTCTGCTGTACCGGTCTTTCCTGCGACCTGAACGCCATCAATGGCGGCAGTGTTCGCTGCACCGTTGTTGACCCCATCCACCATCATCTGGGTGAGTGCGGCCGCGGTTTGCGGACTGATTGCCTGATTGAACAGCGTCGGTTCGAAGGACTCGATAGTTGTGAGATCGGAAGACACGATGCTCTCAACAAGATTAGGTTGCATGATGGTGCCGCTGTTGGCAATTGCCATGGACACCATTGCCATCTGCAGTGGGGAAGCACGAACGCTCGACTGACCGAATGCCGAAAGCATTGTCTGGGGACGGTCGAGCGCGCGGGGGTACACACTTTCGGTCGAGTTGAGGGGCACAGAGACGCTCTCGTTGAACCCGAACTTGTTAGCCTGCTCGCGAATAGCATTCGACCCGAGGGCGTCGCCCAACTGAGCGAAGGGAATGTTGCAGGAGAGCCGGATGGCCGTGGCGATGGTTGCCGTCGAGCCCGGGCCACACGTGCCGCTGTCAGCATTGCTGATCCTGAACGTGCTCTCCGGAAGTTGAAGCTCTGCAGGGTTAGGGAAGGTGCTGTCCGGAGTGAAGTTTCCACTTTCGAGCGCGGCTGCCGCTACGACGAGTTTGAAAGTGGAGCCGGGAGGATCCAGGGGCCCAGCAAGCGTGCGGTTGAAGAACGGCTCATCTGGGTCATTCAGCAAACGGTCGTAAGCATCGATGACGTCGCTCGTGTTGTGCACAGCTAATTCGTTGGGGTCGTACGAGGGCTTAGAGACCATCGCGAGAATCTCGCCAGTCTTCGGGTTGATTGCTACGACTGCACCCTTGAGGTCGCCCAGAGCATCCCACGCCGCTTGTTGGACAGCGGGATCTAAGGTGAGCTCAACCGCGGCCCCGGTGGGGTTCTGGCCGGTAAGAATCGAGTTGACCTGATCGAAGAACTGGTCGTTCGACGAACCGCTGAGGTAATCGTTGAGCGAACTCTCGAGCCCCGTATTGCCCTGATTCAGCGTGAGGTAGCCAGTGACAGGAGCGTACAACTCGGCTTTCGGGTACACGCGCAAGAACTTGAACTCGTCATCCACAGGTTCTGAGTATGCGATGGGTTCGCCATTGACCAAGATGGGGCCACGTTCGGCCGAATAGCTTGCGTAAAGAGTGCGAACGTTTCGACCATCCGCTTGAAGCTGATCGGCGGTCACAACCTGAATGACAGAGCTGGAAATGAACAGGCTCACGAACATGAGCAGCACAACGGTGCTCACGCGCTTAAGTTCGCGGTTCACTGGCCCACCACCAATCGGTTCTCGATCGAAGGCTCAATGACCAACTGCGGCTGGTGGCGCACCGTGTCAGAGAGACGCAGCAGGAGTGCAGCAATGATCCAGTTAGCAACAAGAGAGGAACCACCGGCTGCCAAGAACGGTGTTGTGAGTCCGGTCAAGGGGATGACTCGTGTGACGCCGCCGATCACCACGAAGACTTGCAGCGCGATCACGAACGCGAGGCCGACACCCAAGAGGCGGCCGAAATCATCTTGACCGGCGAAGCCGATACGGAATCCACGAGACACAAAGAGAAGGTACAACGCCAGAATTGCGAAGATGCCGATAAGGCCGAGCTCTTCGCCCAAGGAAGCGACGATGTAGTCGCTTTCAGCGAGAGGCGTGATCTCGGGGCTGCCGCGCCCAAGCCCGGTGCCGATGAGCCCACCGTCAGCGAGACCGAACAAGCCCTGCACCAGTTGGAAGCTGCCTCCCGTGGCGTCATATACTTCCGGGTTAAAGGGGTCAAGCCAGGCATCAATACGGCCGGAAATGTAGGTGAGGTACTGGCTGGCGACAAAAGCGCCGCCCAAGAACATGGCCATTCCCAGCAGAATCCAGCTTGAGCGCCCTGTTGCGACATAGATCATCACGAGAAAAAGACCGAAGTAGAGCAGTGCTGTACCCATATCGCGTTGGAAGATCAACACGAGCATGGAAGCAACGAAGACAACGATGATAGGGCCGAGGTCTCGGGCGCGTGGGAAGGTCATCCCGAGGAACTTGCGGCCCACCATCGAGAGCGAGTCACGCGCGGACACCAGGTAGCCGGCGAAGAAGATCGCCAAAGCGATCTTCGCGAGTTCGCCAGGCTGGAACGAAAACGCGCCAATCTGAACCCACAGGCGAGCACCGAAACGGGTGTCACCAATGACGGGCGCCAGCGGCAGCAGTAGCAGCGCAATACCGCCGAACATGGCGATGTATCGGTAGCGCTGCAGCACTCGGTGATTCTTAATGATGATCAACACCGACATGGCGATGATGATGGCAATGCCTGTCCAAACAATCTGACGAATACCGCCGCTGCTCCAGCCGGTAACCTCATCGGCCAGATCGATGCGATAAATCATCGCAATACCGAGCCCGTTGAGCACTGTGATGATCGGCAAGATCAAAGGATCAGCATCTCGCGCTGTTATCCGCAGAGTGATGTGCATGGCGAAAACCAGCACGCCGAGCAGCGCAGACAGCCCCAGAACGGTGAAGCCGAGGCGGCCAATCGCACCCAGTTGAACGAGAGCAATCGCCCCCAGATTGATTCCGATCGCAACAATGATCAGAGCCAACTCGAGATTGCGCAGGCGTGCGGGCACACGTAGCTTCAAGCGGATATTCTCGGTAATCGCTCGCGGGCCGGCCGAAGTCGAGGCGCGAGCGTCGGCGCTAGGGGATTTGGGCATCAGACAACATTCCTACGATGCGGCGCGCATCCTCAAGGTCGTTCGCGTTGATGGTGTTTTCAACACTCGCACGCAAGTAGAGGGGCAAATCAACGACACGAACGTCAGTGACTTGGTAGACGTGCGACATCGAAATTGGGCCAATGTCTTGCTGAACGCCCTGATAGATGGCGACATGGCCATCTTCGATGCCCACATAGTGTTGCTGCTGCGTGTATTGGTAGCCGAGGATGAGCCCGGCAGCGATTGCAGCAATCGTGAGGGTGATGAAGGTGATCCACGAGATGCGGCGTCGGCGAACTCGACGGCGGTCTTCGCGAATGATCGCCTGATAGTACTCGTCAGACTCTGGCTCGAAGTGACTATCGTCAGGCTGCGTTGTTTTGAGCGGGTGCAACAGAAGGTTCGGCAGACGCACCGGCTTCTTGACGATCGTCGGCTCGAACGAGAGCGGTGATGCTGCAGAGCCCACCATGAGCGGCGGCTCGTGGGCGGAAGACTCGTCGTCGCCGATATCGACCAGCACGACGGTTACATTGTCAGGGGCGCCCTGATCGAGGCTCGCCTGGACGAGGCGTTCGGTGGCAACGCGCACATCCGTGACGCGGCGAAGGGTTGCTGCGATCTTGTCTTCAGTAACGAAACTGCTCAGACCATCGGAGCAGAGCAACCAGCGGTCACCAGGCTCGGTAGCGAAAACTTCGGTGTCGATCTCGGGGGACGCATCAACGTCTCCCAACACACGCATCAGAACTGAACGTCGCGGATGCACGGCAGCCTCTTCGAGCGTGATGCGGCCACTCTCGACAAGTCGCTGCACGAACGTGTGGTCGTGCGTCATTTGGGTCATCTCACCCTGACGCAGCAAATAGATGCGCGAGTCGCCGATGTGCGCCATGGCCATCTTGTTGCCAACGCGGATCATTCCGCTGACAGTCGTGCCCATTCCCGTGAGCTCATTGTGCTCAATAACCGTGTCGGAGAGGATGGCGTTTGCGGCAAGAAGAGTGTCGTGCAACACCTGAGCGGCATCATCTGCCGACTCGAAGCTATGGTCGGCTTCAACAACGTGCTTGATCGTGATAGCCGAAGCAACATCGCCACCTGCGTGGCCACCCATACCGTCCGCGACAATAAAGAGGTGGCTACCGGCGTAAGCACTGTCCTGGTTATTAGCCCGAACCTTGCCCACATGGGATGCGGCAGCGCTGTTGCCCGAATTGGCCATCCAATTACCGTCGCAGTTCGAAGCTAGTTGTGCCGATCTTGATCGGCGTGTTCAACGGAATTGGCGTCGGAACACTCACACGTTGCCCAGCGAGGAAGGTGCCGTTCGTGGAGTCAAGGTCTTGAACAACCCAGCTATCGGCCCAGCGCAAGAGTCGAGCGTGATGTGTGGACGTGTAGTCGTCGCGGATAACAAGACCCGACTCACTTGAGCGACCGATCGTCAATTGTTCCTCGGGGAGCGAGATCTCGAGCCCCTCTTTTGATCCAGAAACAATCACCAGACGAGTGGCATCGAGAGAGCTCCCGGACGCGGGGGCCGGCGCCACAGGTCGAGTGGGCTGCGCGGCGGCCGGAGCGGGCGGAGTTGAGGGCGCCTGTTGCGCCTGAGCTGCGCTTTGCACGGGCATCCGGCGCACCTTTTCTCCGAAGAGATCAGAGCGCAACGCGTATACGATCGCAAAAATGAAGCCCCACATGATGGCGAGGAACGCGACGCGCAGCAAGAGGAGGGTGAGTTCACTCACAGGGTGAACCCCCGGTCGTTGCGGCGATCAGCGGGCTGGTCGACATCTGCAGATTGGGCAAGCACACGGAACACGATACGGGTTCGACCGATATCAATCACGGATTCTGGCGCGAGTGGTGCGCGAGAAACGGGAGATCCGTTTAGTTTGGAGCCATTTGTGGAGTTGAGGTCATTCACTTCGGCTCGTGAACCGTCCCACAAGATTTCGACATGTTTGCGAGAGATGCCGTTGTCATCAACTGTGATGTCAGCTTCGCTGCCCCGCCCGATGATGGTGCGGGAATGAACAAGGGTGTGCCGTGTTCCGTTGATATCGATGACGGGAGTCCAGGCAACCGTGCCTTTGACGTTGACCGAGTCGACTTCGATCATGCCTTGGCTGAGCGAGTTGTCGGGGGCGAGCGTAATGGTGATGCCGCCGGAGAAGGAGTAGTGCTGCGCGGTAGCGTGGCGCTGCACGAGCTCTGTGAGCTCAGAAATCAGTGTGCTGCCCAGCCCAGACATGCGCTGATAGTCGGTGTCACTGAGGCGCACGGTGAAGTTGTTGGGCACGAGGATGCGGTCGCGGGACACAACAGCGGCCTGCGTGTCGAGTTCGCGGCGCAGTGCGCTGGTAATTTCGACGGGTTGCAGACCACTTTTGAAGGTCTTGGCGAACGCGCCGTTTACAGCACGTTCGAGACCTCGTTCAAAGTTGTCCAGAAGACCCAAAGCTCTCCTCGTAGTGGCTCGTTGTAGTACGTCGATGTTAGCCGGTGTCTGCGGCTAACCCGTTACTCAGGGTCGAGCGATTACGGAAGTAGGCCCATGGGGTCAACACGAGTGCCGTTGATGTAGGTCTCAAAGTGGAGGTGGGCGACGGTGACGTAGCCGGTCGAACCACTGAGGCCGATGGGGGTTCCGGCGGCAACAGTTTGGCCGGGGGAAACCATCTGTGATCCTGCGATCATGTGCGCGTAGAGAGTGGAAACTCCACTACCGTGGTCGATCTTTACGTACTGGCCCCAGCCGCCACCGTAAGTGACTTGGGTAACCACGCCGGGGGATGCCGAAACGATGGTGGCTCCGCTGCCGGTCATGATGTCGATGCCGCCGTGGAACTCTGATCCGCGGTAGCCGAAGCCGTCGTTTACGGGAGCATTTGCGGGCCAGACGGCCAAGAATCCGGCGAATGCACCGTCATAGGTGCCAGCAAATGAACCTGACGGACCCGAATAGACGGGCTCGGGCTCTGGCTCTTTAATCGTGAGAACGTCGCGCGTTGCGGCCTTGATTTCAGTTTCAACAGAGGATGCGAAGGACTGAATTGGCACGCTTTGAGCGGGCTCGGTTGTGGCGACAGCAGCGGACTGCTGCAAGATTGCGGATGCCGAAGCTGCAGAAGCGGTGGACTCAATGTCGCGCGATGAAGGTTCCATGTGCGCAGCAGCTGGAACAGTCACGCTCACGACAACAGCCATGATTGCGCTGAGTGTCAGCATTCGTTTCACGCGGTAACCCCCAGGGGTGTGGTCTGTCGGGTAAGACAGTTTCGGATCAAGTCTGGTTGAACCCGTGGCGTTTAGGCACACGGACAGCTATCGACACTATATGACGAAGCTGTGAATACTCACCAAACTTCTTTCCCTTCGATGCCGTGGGCAAGTCGTTGAACGGTCCGGCGCTGTGATAATCTCACTCAGTTGAGTGTTAACTCAGACCACGCGTGAGTGGCGGAATTGGTAGACGCGCACGGTTCAGGTCCGTGTGTTCGAAAGGACGTGGGGGTTCAAGTCCCCCCTCGCGCACGTAACGTAAAAAGCTCTTCTCCAGGTTTTTCTTGGTGAAGAGCTTTTTTCGTGCAGACGACCTCGTGCCGCTATGCAGTCCTCGTAGCGGCACGGCGTCGTCCAGATAAGGGCACGACGATCGGGGTGCCCTCACTGTCGTGGAGCACTGTCGCTTCTAGCCCGAAGATATCCAGTAGACGTTCTTGAGTGAGGATCTCCTCGGGAGTGCCGATGCATTTGATCGCCCCATCTTGCATAGCGATAATGCGATCGCTGTAGCGAGCGGCAAGGTTGAGATCGTGCAACACCATGACAACCGTTCGATTCAATTCGCGGTTGAGGTGGTCGACGAGCTCGAGCACTTCGATCGCGTGCGCGAGGTCAAGGTACGTCGTTGGTTCGTCGAGAAGCAGAACTGACGTGTCTTGGGCGAGCGTCATCGCGATCCACGCCCGTTGCCGCTGACCGCCCGAGAGTTCCTCCAGCGGTCGGTCGCGCAACTCCATCATCCCGGTGAGTTCCATGGCGGCTTCGGTTTCGTTCTCGTCAGTTGACGACCACTGTTGCAGCCAGCTTTGGTGTGGATGCCGTCCCCGAGCAACGAGGTCGGCGACCGTGATTCCCTCGGGAGCCGAGGGGGACTGTGGGAGAACGCTGAGCGTGCGAGCGACATCGCGGGATCTCAAGGTGCTGATATCCCTGCCCTCGAGTAGCACTTGTCCCCGGCTCGGGCGGAGGAGGCGACCCAGCCCTCGCAGCAGGGTGGACTTGCCACATCCGTTCGGGCCGATGATGGTGGTGATTTCACCGTCTGCGATGCTCACATCGAGTCCGTCGATGATGAGTTTCTGCGAGTAACCGATAGCGAGATCGCGGCCGACTAGTGGCGATGACGAGAAACCGGTCATGCGGATCTTCTCCTGGTGGTTCGAATGATGAGGTAGATCAAGAACGGTGCTCCGATAAGTGTCGTCATGATGCCGACGGGGAGCGGTACCGGTGACGCTACGCGCAGCAGCAGGTCGCTCCCGGTGATGAGGAGAGCGCCAAGCAATCCGGAGCAGAACAGAGGGGGTGAAGGCGTCTTGAAAACCCGCAGAGCAATTTGCGGGGCGGCAAAGGCGATGAACCCTATCGGTCCCGCCGCAGCGACTCCGATTGCTGCGAGGGCGACGGAGAGTAGTAGCAGGATTGTCCGCGTCTGTCGCGGTGAGACTCCGAGTGCAGCCGCGGTGTCCGGACCGAGCGCCAGAGCAGGCAGAGCGCGCGCAACAGTCAGCGTAAGGAGGGCCAAGATTGCTGTCGCGATGACCGCCGGCGTGACGCTCGTCCAGTTTGAACCTTCGAGAGAACCAACAAGCCAGACATTTGCTGAGACGGCACGCGACAGCTGAGCTACCACCAGCATCCAGCTCACCATCGCAACAACGGCCGCGTTGACGGCGATGCCCGTAAGGATCAGTCGCAGTGAGTCGGCACCGCGGCGCCACGACAACGCGAAGATGACTGCTGCGGTGAGAAGGCCCCCCAGGAGTGCCGCTGCGGGAACGCTCAACGGGGATGCCGCGAATGGTGTGCCTAGAGCGATCACCGACACCGCGCCGAGGCTCGCTCCCGCCGTGACTCCGAGCACATCGGGGCTCGCTATCGGGTTGCGGGTGACCGTCTGAGTGAGTGCTCCTGAGATGCCGAGCGCGAACCCCACCACAATTCCCGTGAGGGTGCGAGGCAGGCGAAGTTCGACGACCGCGTAGCGTACGACGTCACTTCCTGAGCCGAAGAAGGCAGCAAGGACCTGATCGGGGGGCACGGAGTATGCGCCCTGCGCGAGACTGAGGGTCGCCAGAGACGCGAGGCCGAGCAGCAGGATGAATGCCACGGCAATCGTTCGGGGGCGCCACCGGAGTGAGCCGCGGCCCAGGCGTAGCACTCGTGGGGTTCCGCGCTCGTGGGCGGTGCGTTCGGCAACCTTGGCGCTCTGCAACTTGAGGAGACTCATAGCTGTGTCAGCTTTCGTCGGCGAATGAGCGCGACGAGAAACGGTGCGCCGATCAACGCGACGACGATTCCGACTTGAAGTTCGGCGGGCCTAGCTACAACGCGTCCGACTACATCACCAGCGAGCAGTAGCGCCGCGCCGGAGAGCGCTGCAACGGGAAGCGACCACCGGTAGTCGTTGCCGACGAGCGCGCGGGCCACGTGGGGGGCGACTAGGCCAATGAAGCCGATCGGTCCGCACGCTGCAGTCGCAGCACCGGCGAGAAGCGTGATGGATGCGATGCCGAGCATGCGATGTACCGTCACGTTTAGTCCCAATGCGCGCGCAACGTCGCCACCGGTCGCAAGGAGGTTGAGCCCTGGCGCGCAAGCAAGAGCCAGGATCAGCCCAGCAACGATAAAAGGCAGAAGGGGCAGGAGTATGTCGGAATCTCGACCGGCGAGAGAACCCACAACCCAGAATCGGTAGACGTCAAAGCTAGCTTCATCGATGAGGACGATCGCGCTCGTGACTGAGGCAAGGATCGCGGACAACACCGCCCCGGTAAGTATCAACGTGAGAGGCGAGCTCCCACCGCTCACCGCAGCCACCGTAAAAACGGCCAGGCTCGCGAGAAGGGCTCCTGCGAAGGCGAGCCAGATGTACTCCAAGGGTGTCGATAAGCCCAACACAAAGATACCGAGCACGACGGCACAGGTGGCTCCCGCGCTTACCCCGAGAAGGCCGGGGTCGGCGAGAGGGTTTCGGGTGTGACCTTGAATCGTCGCACCGGCCACGCCGAGAGCGGCACCCACGGCCAGCCCGAGAACCGTTCGCGGTGCGCGAAGCTCGCGCACGATGAGCGCGGCATCTGTGGTTGATTCGCCGTATGGCGGCAGTAGGGCCGTGAGCACCTCGCCGATCCCGAGCGCGCGCGAGCCGATTGCAAGGCTGGCGAGTGCGAGCAAAACGACGACGAGGGCAAGGAACATGATCACTCTGAGGCGAGCTTGACGCGTCGACTGCGCTATGACGGGGCGCCCGGCGCGAGAGGCTACGCGAGAGCGCACCGGTCCGAGGCCCACCGCGAGGCTGAGGAGGATTGCCGCTGCTGCGAAAACCGCGACATCTGCGGAACCGAGGCTGGTACCTCCCGACAACAGCCCGCCCAGGATCACACCTCCCACGGCAAGTGGGGTCAGCACGAGGGCGGCGTCGAGGGCGACAGCAATTGCGTGCCGTCTCTTTATGCGTGAGCGCGAAGGTCCGTCATCTGATGCCGCCGTGGCCCGCCGCGTTAGGCGTGCGAGATCGGACAGCGACATGGTTCGGGTCCTCACGGGGCAGTGTCTGGCGACGAGCTTGCGATGTACTAACTTAGGATAGCCTTATCTTACTACGCCCGCTTCCCGCTTGCCTCGACGTGCACAGTTCGTCACGCTCGCGGGTCACTTTCCGAGGATTGACATGATGCATTCTGCCCCTTCGACAACTCTGCGTACCCGCAGCCGCACGCTTGCCGCAGTCACGGCGACTCTGACCGTGGCGGCGCTTGCTCTCGCCGGGTGCTCTTCGGCGCCCGGCGACGAGGCAGATGCCGCGGCTGCGACCATCACCGTCGAGGACTACTTCGGCGAGGTCGAAGTGCCCGCCGAGCCCCTTCGCGTTGTGGCAGCCGACCCCATCTCTCTGTCACTGATGTTGTCCCTCGATGTGCAGCCCCTTGCCGCATCATTCAACCCTCTCGCGCTGCCGGAACACCTGTCGGGCAGCGCCGATATCGAGAACATCGCAGGAGAGGGCGGAGGATTTGCGCCCGACATCGAGAGAATCCTCGCGCAGGAACCTGACCTCGTCATTGTGGTCGCAGGCTACGACGGGGAGGGTGACGAGGCCTGGAACAAGGAAACGTACGACCGTATCGCGGCGAGCGGCATCCCTACCTATGGCTTTGCGTACAACGACGGTGTCTCGATCGAAGACGTGTCGAACGGCATCCAGTCGATCGCCGCAGTGTTGGGCAAGGCCGATGAGGGCGACGCCCTAATGAAAAAGCTCAATGACCGGATGATCGAGCTGCACGAGCGCGTTGACTCCGCCGGGCTCGACAACCTTCCCGTCTCGGCCGTGCGTCTGAGCGACGGCGGTGCTTACTCAATTCGCGTCGGAACGGGCGAGAGCATTGCGTTCCGCGGCGTCGGCCTCGCACAGCCCGAGGGACAGCAAGACCCCAGCGCATTCCGCATCGACCTCACCGAAGAGACCCTCAACCTTCTCGACTCCGCCGACACCCTGTTCGTCTACACCGATGACGGCGCTGAAGCCGAGAAGGATGCAATCACCTCAACCCCGCTATGGCCCACACTGTCGGCGGTGAAGAACGACCGAGTGCACTGGGTCGATGCGAGTGTCTGGAACGCTTCGGACCCGATCGCCCTGAACATGATCCTCGATGACATCGAGACGATGTTCATCGAGCCTGGCGAACAGCAGTAGAGCAGAACGTGTCTGGTCTCTCGACTGGCGAAAACGTCTATGTCCTCGCACGCGTTGTAGGCAGCATCCGTCTGTCTCCGTCGTTCATTCGCGTCGAGTTTTGTGTTGAGGGACCGGGCGCGCTCTCGTCAAGTGGTCTTCCGGATGAGGTCGTTCACCTCTACTTCCCGGCTGACGGCGAGGAGTCGCCGCCATTGATGACGATGAAGGATGGAGTGCTCGCCCACCACGAACCGGGTTCGGAGCGTGAATCGCGCAACTACACGGTGCGGCGCTGGAACGGTGACCGGATCACGATCGACTTTGTCGACCACGGCGACGGCCTCGCGGCATCCTGGGCGCGAAACGCAACACCAGGTCAAACGCTCGGAATGTGGGGAACGCGAGCGTGGTACAGCCCGCCGACTGACACCGACTGGATGCTGCTCGTCGCGGATCTCCCCGGAGTGCCCGCTCTTCTCCGCATTCTCGAGGAACTGCCACCCGAAATGCCCGTGCATGCGATCGCCGAGGTTCCCCACGCTGACGACGTGCTCGCGCACTCGGGCGCTGCGTCAATTGACTGGAGGATCGGCGGCAATGGGCACCGGGCGTCCCAACTCGCCGACGCGGCGCTCGCATGCGAGATCCCCGCGGGCAACGGCTACATCTGGTTCGCTGGGGAGGCTTCGATTGGGCGAGCTCTGCGCAAACACTTCAGAAATGAGCATGGGATGCCGGCCAACCGGCTCGCTCTCATCGGATACTGGCGTGACGATAAAGATGGATGGGTGCGTCGCTACATGCCGCAGTCTGAGGCGCTCATCGCGGACTACCAGCGTGTCGCCGCGAACGCGCACACCGAGGCTGAGGCCGAAATCTACTGGGACGAGATTCTCGAGCGCGCAGGGCTCTGAGGCCGAGCGCTAGCGAACCTGGCGCGCAGTGAACTGCATCCGCGGGTTAGCGTAGAACTCTTGCGATTCGACGAGCTGGAGTTCGCGTTCGCCAGACTCAAGAGTCGTGGTGAGTAGGTCGAAGACACTGGATGCTGTGCGAGCGAGAGCATCGGCGGCATCGCCGGTGCGCGTGAAGTGGGCGGTGAAGAGGGCGGCGGTCACGTCACCGGAACCGTTGGCCTTCATCGGCAGTCGCGGGGTTTGCACGATCCAGGCTCCGGCATCCGTCACGACCATCATTTCGATGGTGTCGGCCTCTGCGTCGGGCCGCTCAACGCTCGTGACCACAATCGTGCTCGGCCCCATGGCGCGGGCGAGGTCGGCCGAGGCAAGCGTCGACTCGATGGTGTCTGGCTCAGTGTCAGTGAGAAAGCCGAGCTCGAACTGATTCGGGGTGATGATGTCGGCGACAGGAACCACGCGTTCACGCAGCAAGACCGGGATAGCCGGGGCGACGAAGCATCCGGATTTCGCATTCCCCATCACGGGATCGCACGCGTAGAGAGCGTTCGGGTTTGCTGCCTTCACTCGCGCAACGGTGTCGATGATGACATCGCCGATGCCCTCGCCGCCCTGGTAGCCCGAGAGGATCACATCGATCTGGGGGAAGACTCCGCGATCTTCGATGCCCGCGATGACCTCCGAGACATCGCTCGGATCGATCATCGGGCCACGCCACGCGCCATAGCCCGTGTGGTTGGAGAAGTTGACCGTATACACCGGCAACACCTCAACGCCGATGCGCTGCAACGGGAACACCGCGGCAGAGTTGCCGACATGGCCGAACGCGACTGCGGACTGAATCGAGAGGATCTTCATCCTGCGATTCTCCCACCTTCTTCTCGCGGATGCTGTCAAGCGAGTGCGCGCTAGCGGCGCCCGAGTTCCACGAGCTTGCGCTCGCGCATCGCGAGAAACAAGGGGAAGGTGAACGCGAAGGCCGTGATGCCTGACAGCACGATGTAGAGCCAGGCCCGCTTCATCCCGAGCCTGCGTGCTTCGACGATGATCAGGATGCTGCCCGCGACCGCGACCACCAAGAGATCGACGCCCAAAGAACTGACGGCGGGGCCGCTGCCGAACCAGTCGCCGAAGAAGTTGCGCATCTGCACGATGGCCAGCGCATTGAAGAACCACGTGCCGACCAAGCCGACGAGGGAGAGGACGGCGAAGGTGATGCCCTTCGCGTTCCAGTGCTGCAGTAGCGACGGGCGAGCAGGGGATGACGCGGTGGCTTCAGTCATGCGACCAGTGTGGCCCCGCGCATCCGAGCTGCGCTCGCGGCGTGCCGATTGGGCCGCCCTCGGCAGATGCGCAGCACGCACCACCAGAATGAGGAGATGGAGCAGACACCAGAGCGCACTGACCCCGCCAGAGCCACCACTGCGATCGAAGAGCCCTCCCGCGCGAGCCGTATCGGACGCCGGGTCGGCCGCATAGCCCTCGGCGCTTCCCTCGTCTTCGCGGGCATCAGCCACCTCACTTTTGCCCGCCAAGATTTTCAAGCCCAAGTGCCGGATTGGCAACCATTCGACCAAGACTTTGTGGTCGTCGCATCCGGTGTCGTCGAGATCGCTCTTGGTAGTGCGCTCATCTTCTCCAAAAAGTACCGCCCACTCGTCGGTTGGGTTGCCGCGGCATTCTTCATCGCGATCTACCCCGGCAATATCTCTCAACTCGTGAATCAGGTCGACTCACTCGGCCTCGACACCGACCTCAAACGGTGGATTCGGATGCCCTTCCAACCGGTGCTCGTTTTGTGGGCACTGTGGTCGACCGGAGCCTGGCGGGCGTGGCGTGCCTACCGCCGCGGATAGGGTTCCTTTGTTTCTCAGCAGCTCAGGTATTAGTGCCGTAAATTATCGTCACAACATGTTATAGTGCCGATATACCACGGCACTAATTGAAGGAGCGAGATGGCATCTCAGAGTGCGGTTCTTGTGCGGGAGATGGAGCGTCTCGGTCGCAACATCAGGTCGTGGCGCAAGATTTCTGGGCTGACTGCACAGATCACAGCAGAACGTGCTGGTGTATCCCGCGACACCCTCCGAGCGATCGAAACGGGCCGCTCTACATCTTCCGAGAATTTGCTCGCGGTCATGCGGGCTGTCGGCATCCTTGCTGCGGTGGTTGACGCCTCTGATCCGATTGCGAGCGACTTCGGCTCCCGCAACCTTGCGCGCGCAAGCGTCGAGCGCGTGCGGATTCCCCGCTCATCCAAGCAAATCGAGGAAGAGTAATGACTGACCGGCTCTCCGCCGCGGAGGTCCATCTTGTTCTCCCCGACGGCGCCGAAGTTCTCACAGGCACCGTTGCCAGCGAAGGAGCCGTTGTCTCTGCTGCCAACTCGCTCGTCTTTCGATACGCCGACGGCTACCTTACCGATCCGCGTGGCTACGATCTCTCCCCGGACATGCCGCGCACGGGAGGACCCATTCGCACGTGGTCTGGCCGGGACATTCTCGGCGCGCTTGGTGACTCCATGCCTGACGCGTGGGGCAAACGAATCATCCGCGCGGGAACCTCGGCCCGCACGACGTTCGACTTTCTCACGCACGTCAACGACGCTACCCGGCAGGGGGCGCTCCGATTTCGTGATGTGCACGGCGCATATCTGGGAGCCCGCAGTCATGAAGTTGCCGAAGTGCACGACTTGGAAAAAATTGTCGCTGCTGCCCGTGCCTTTGAAGCTGGCGAAGCGACGGATCCAGAACTTCGGATACTCATAGATGCTGGCACCAGCGCCGGGGGTGCGCGCCCCAAAGCAACCGTCAGGAATGGCGGCGATTTGTGGCTGGCGAAGTTCGCTCGAGAAACCGAGTTTCACGACCCGATGGCGTGGGAAGCTACGGCGCTTGCATTGGCCAAAGCTGCCGGTATCGACACCCCAGCGTTCGACCTCATACGTCTTTCGGAGTCGCAGTCGATTCTTCTCAGTCGCCGGTTTGATCGCGACAAGGGTCGACGAATCGGTTACATCAGCGCACATTCATTGACAACGAAAGGTGACGATCAGACGCTGTCGTACAGCGACATATCTGACACGCTCGCCCAATACAGTCCCGCGCCACGGGATGACCAAGCGGAGCTATTCCGTCGGATTGCGCTAAGTCTGCTCATCGGCAACGTCGACGATCACTTTCGCAATCATGGGTTTCTCCGCGACTACAACGGCTGGAAGTTGTCGCCGGTGTTCGACCTCGAACCCAACCGACGACCAGAGCAGGTCGAGGCAACGCCCATCGTTGAGGGCGGCGAACGGTATGGCCGCGACATCCGCGAATTGCGTGACGCCCACGACGCGTTCCGGCTCAGCTACGACGAGGCTTCTGCACTTGTGCGTGATGTCGCGGAACGCACGAGCGGCTGGATACAGGTCGCCCTTGGCTACGGAATTTCACGCGAAGCTGCAGAGGCATCGCGACGAGCAATAGACGGACCCAACCGTGAGAGGGCCCTAGAAATGAGCGCGAACTCGCCTACCGCAACAAATTCTTCGAGAGCGAAGGTTTCTGCACAGAAACGACGAGGAGAGCTTGGCATCCCCGGCAACTCAGGGCAGTGGGCACGATCGAGAAACGACACTGGCGCTAATGATCTCGACGCGTGATAGCTTCACTAAATGAGCGGAGTCGCGGCCGTCGCTCCCGTGGTGCCGGAATACAACTACTCGCAAGCCGAAATCACGGCCGAGCTTGGCCCGCTGCTGTCGGCAACGCCCTCCCACCAGGCCGTCATCGAACGGATGCACGGAGCCAGCGGCATCCAACGTCGACACACTGCCCTCCCGCTTGAGCGCTACCGCGACCTCGGCACCTTTCGCGACAGCAACAACGAGTTCATTCGCGTCGCCACCGACCTGCTCGACCGGGCATTGACGACAGCGCTCGCGGATGCCGGGCTCACCCCGCGCGACGTCGACTACGTCATGTTTACCTCCGTGACCGGAATGTCGGCACCCTCGATCGACGCCTTGCTGATTCCACGGCTGGGACTGCGACCCGACGTGAAACGGCTTCCCTCCTTCGGGTTGGGCTGTGTGGCGGGGGCCGCGGGCTTGGCCCGCGTGCATGACTATTTGGTCGGGCATCCGGACGAAGTCGGTGTGCTTCTGAGCGTCGAGCTCTGCTCGCTCACTTTGCAGCGCGGTGACCACACGATGGCGAATTTTGTGGCCACTGGGCTGTTCGGCGATGGTGCCGCTGCGGTCGTGATGGTGGGGGAGAACCGAAGCGAAGCTGGCCCTCGCATTGTTGACACTCGAAGCACCTTTATCCCCGACAGCCACGACGTCATCGGGTGGAACGTTGGAGGTACCGGCTTCGAGATTGTGCTGAGCGCTGGCGTCGCCGATGTGATTCAGAACAGTTTTCCTGCCGCGGTCAGCGAATTCTTGCGCAGCAACGGCCTGACGATTGCGGATGTTGACAACTGGCTCGCGCATCCGGGTGGCCCTCGCGTGCTCGAAGCGTTCGAGAGTTCGCTCGGGCTTGAGCGCAGTGACCTGCAAAGCAGTTGGGACTGTCTCGCCCGCGTCGGCAACCTCTCGTCGGCGGCCGTGCTGCACGTGCTCGCGGATGCCCTGAGCTCTGACCCGGCGCCAGCCCCAGGTAGTCATGCTCTCGCGTTTGCTCTCGGCCCGGGCGTGAGTGCAGAATTCGTTCTCGTGGAGTGGCCAGCATGAAGGAGCCGCACGCATGAGCCTCATCGCCTACATCGCCCTCATTCTCGGCACCGGTATGGAACGCCTCTATGAGTTGCGCATCTCCAAGCGCAACGCCGCCGCCGCCTTCGAGCGTGGCGGGCGCGAGTATGGCCAGAAGCATTTTCCGTGGATGGTGGCCCTGCACACCGGACTGCTGATCGCTTGCGTTGTCGAAGTGATTGTCGCCGATCGCCCCTTCCTGTTGTGGCTCGGAATCCCGATGCTCGTCATCACCCTGCTCTGCCAGGTGGCACGCTACTGGATCATCAACTCGCTCGGTGCTCAGTGGAACACCCGCGTGATTGTGGTGCCGGGAGCCGGTCGCGTGCAGAACCGTGGGCCGTACCGTCTGACCTGGCTGCCGCATCCGAACTATCTCGTCGTGGCGATCGAGGGCATTGCGTTGCCGCTTGTGCACACCGCCTGGGTCACCGCGATCGTGTTCACCGTGCTGAATGCAGTGCTGCTGCTGGCGTTCCGCATCCCGACCGAAAACCGAGCTCTGCGCGAACTGACACCATGAGCCGCTCCGCTGATGTGATCGTGGTCGGTGGCGGGCCCATCGGTCTCGCCGCTGCCATCAACGCGCGGATGCACGAGCTCACCGCCCTCGTGATCGAACCCCGCACGGGAACCATCGACAAGGCCTGCGGCGAAGGAGTCATGCCCGGCGCCGTCACCGAGCTCGCCGCCCTCGGGGTCCACCCGCGCGGTCGCCGGATCGCCGGCATCAGCTATCACGACGGCACCCACATCGCCGAACACCGCTTCGCTTCGGATGCCGCGCTCGGCGTTCGTCGCACCGAACTTCACGGGGCGCTGAGCGAACGGGCGGCCGCTCTCGGGGTCGAGTTTGAGCACGGCAAGGTGGTGGCGATCGAGCAGCATGGCGACGGCAGCCAGGGCGGGGTGGAAGCGCGGTCGGGCGCGGTATCCGCGCACCTCGCTGACGGTCGCACCATCGAAGGGCAGTGGATGCTCGGTTGCGATGGTCTGCACTCCACGGTGCGCGAGCTGGTTGGCCTGGCCGCGCGCCCTCGCCGCGTGAGGCGACATGATTCTCGGCGGTTCGGCATCCGGCAGCACTTTGAGGTTGAACCGTGGACTGATCTCGTGGAGGTGCACTGGGCGGCGAACGCGGAGGTCTATGTGACGCCGGTGGGCGACACCGAGGTGGGTATTGCCGTGCTGGGGCCACGCGGAACCTCATTCGAGCAGGCGATTGCGAGTGTGCCGGCGCTCGCCGAACGTCTGCGCGGCCTGACCACCACCTCGAGCGTCCAAGGTGCGGGCCCGCTGTTGCAGAACACGACCGGGCAGCGTTCTGGCCGAGTGTTGCTCGTCGGGGATGCCGCTGGCTATGTCGATGCGATCACGGGGGAGGGCATCCGCTTAGGGCTGGCTGAGGCCCGCGCCGCCATCGAGTGCATTGTTGCCGGCGAACCCGAACGGTACGAACACGAATGGCGACGCATCACCCGCGACTTTCGGATGCTCACCACCGGGCTCGTGGCCGCTGCGAACTCACCGCTGCGCCGAGCCATCGTGCCGCTCGCTGCGCGACTGCCCAGCGTTTACGGCCGCGTGGTGGAGAGTTTGGGTCGCTAGCTAGGCAGCAGCAGCGGCAGCAATTCTTCGGCCTTCGAGACGACAGCGAGCGAGCCCTCAGATTCGCCGGGGTTGCCGTAACCCCAGTCAACATAGATCGTGGGGATGCCGTGTTCGGCGGCTCCCTCAATGTCGTAGTTGCGGTCGCCAATCATGACCGGGTTGCTGACGTCAGCGCCGATCATCTTCAGGCGCGTGATCGCTTCAGCGACAACATCCTTCTTGGCACTTCGAATCTCGTCGATCGAGGCGCCAGCCATCACACGGAAGTACTGCGTGAGGTTCGCGTGATCCAGAATCACGGATGCCGGAAACTCGGGCTTCGAGGTCGCCAGCGACAGCGGAATGCCGCTCGCATGTAGCGTCTTGAGAACCTCGGGCATGCCGGGGAAGATGTCGCTGCCGTGGGCGTTGTTTCCCTCCATATAGTGCCGACGATAGATAGAGAGTGCCTGAGCTGCCTCCACGGGAGTGAATCCAGCGCGGTCGCGAAACGAGTCAACAATGGGTGGGCCAACGTAGGCGCGCAGCTCTTCTGCTGAGGGAACCGGGTGGCCCATCTCCTCGAACATATAGGAGAGCGACGCCGTAATTCCGGGCGCCGAGTCAGCGATCGTGCCGTCAAGGTCAACGAGAATGCAAGTCCAGTGAGTAGCCATCGCTACCAGCCTAGGGCGTGTGCCTGAAGACTAGAACAATCGCATGTTGGGGTCGTCGAGTCCGCGCATCTCGTCGTAATCCAACAGCACACAGCGGATGCCGCGATCCTTCGCCAGGGTGCGTGCCTGCGGCTTGATTTCTTGGGCCGCAAAAATGCCGGTGACGGGAGCCAGCAGCGGGTCACGGTTCATCAGCTCGAGGTAGCGCGTCAACTGCTCAACGCCATCGATATCGCCGCGGCGCTTGAGCTCAACGGCAACGCTCGCGCCGTTCTCATCGGTCGCAAGAATATCGACCGGTCCGATGGCCGTCATGTATTCGCGGCGCACAAGACGGTAGCCGTCACCCAGAATATCGATGTGTTCGGCAAGCAGCTTCTGCAAGTGAGCCTCGACGCCATCCTTTTGCAGTCCGGGGTCGACGCCCAGCTCGTGGCTGGAATCGTGCAGGATTTCGTGGATCGAGACGATGAGCATGTCGGCCGACTTGGTGTGGGCGACTTTCCAAATTTCGGTGACTCCGGCATCCGACTGCTCGGCTTCGGGCTCAAGAGTGGAAAGCACACAGGGCGGGCTCATCCAGTTGAGCGGCTTGTAGGAGAGCGCATCGGAGTGCACGAGAACACTGCCGTCAGCCTTCAGCAACAACAGCCGGGTGGCGAGGGGAAGGTGGGCGCTAAGACGGCCCGCGTAATCAACGGAACATTTGGCTATGACAAGTCGCACCCGTCGAGCCTAACGGTGCAGGGGAGGCGGCGGTGTCTCGTCGTCGAGCGAAATGATCTCCACTTCGGTCGTGGCGATGCTCACCGCAGCGGATGTTGTGCCCGGCGACGCAAAATCGATCAGGATCCGTGCGTGCCGCCCCGCTAGCTCGCGGGCGGCGGGCGAGAGGATTCCCGACACAAATGTAAGTACCACGATCACGAGTAGTGCGTTGAGAACGCCGACCTGATCGCTGAGCACGCCGATCATGGGCGGGCCGATGAGCGTCGCGCCGTAGGCGATCGTGGCCACGGCGGTCACTCGCGCAGTGGCTCGTTTGGGTTCGTCGGCGGCGGCTGAAATGCCCACCGGGAAGCCGAGTGCAGCACCGGCACCCCACAGTGCGGTACCGATTACAGCGAGCACAACGACGGGCGAAAAGATGACGAGCAGCAGCCCTACACCGGCGAGCCCAGCGGATGCCCGCAGCACCGGAACGCGTCCGAAACGGTCAAGGGCACGCACTCCCAGGAAACGCGTAACGGTCATCGCCGTGACGAACACACCGAAGATGAGGGTGCCGAAAGCATTATCGAGCTCGTAGCCATCGACCATGGCCAGCGCGAGCCAGTCCACAGCTGTGCCTTCCGCGAAGGCCATTCCCAACACGATGACGCCAATCATGATCGTGCGTGGTTCTCGCCACACGCTGCGCAGTTTCGGCGCAGCCAGCTCACCCGAAGCGATTTTGATCTCTTGAGTGTTGAGTGGGGCATCCGCAAGGGTTTCGGGCAGCACGAATCGCAAGACGATCATGGCGGTGATGAAAGCGATCCCGGCAACCACCGAGAGATGGAGGGCGAGAGGAATGTGGAGCGCTTCGGCCCCCGCGCCGAATCCTGCGCCAGCCATCGTTCCGAGGCTGTAGAAGCCGTGCAGCGTTGGCATTGTTGAACGGCCGAGAAGTCGTTCGTTCGCGGCACCGGAAAGATTGATAGCAACGTCATAGGTGCTAAAGGAGAGCCCAAGTACTGCGAGTGAAAATACCGCGCCGATGAAGCTGCCGAAGACGCCGATGATGATTGCGGTTGCGGCAAGAGCCCCGAAGAAAAGCAGCACGCACACGCTCACTACGGCGCGTGCGCCGAACCGGTCGACCAGTCGGCCGGCAACGAGCAAGCCGAGAATCGAGCCAATCGCGAGACCAAAAAGCAGCACACCAATTTCTGAATGACTGGCGTCAAAGGCGTCGCGCACTGTCGGGATGCGACCGACCCAACTGGCGAAAGAGAATCCCGCGAGCGTGAAGAGGATTGCGATCGCGTTGCGCCACGACAGCACCTGCCGATGGCTGAGGCCATGCGGATACTGCGCAGCGTTGGAGGCCGAGTGGTGGGCGGTCATCGCTTAATAGTAGGTCTCTCCACTGGTCTCAGATTCGCAGCTAATCCTTGTGAAGAAAGCTCTAGGCTGGGGTGCATGAGTGCCGAATCTTCATTGTCATCCGGAATTGCCGTCAACGATCTCGACCCGAAGGTGCGCCCTCAAGACGACCTTTATCGTCATGTGAACGGCGCGTGGATCGACCGCACCGAAATCCCTTCCGACAAAGCCCGCTACGGATCGTTCATGGTGCTTGCTGAAGAGGCTGAAGAGGCTGTTCGCGACATCATTATCGAATCGCAGTCGGCGCAGCCCGGCACCGAAGAGCGCAAGGTTGGCGACCTCTACGCCAGCTTCCTCGATGAAGCGCGCGCCGATGAATTGGGCGCAACCCCCATTACAGCGCAACTGGCTGAAGCAGCTGCTGTCGACTCGATCTCCACCCTCCTGAGCACGCTCGGCCGCCTTGAGCGCGGTGGCACGAGTGGATTCTTCCAACTCTTCGTCGATAACGACCCCGGCAACCCCGAGCGCTACCTCGTCTTTCTCGAACAGGGCGGCCTCGGCCTTCCCGACGAGTCGTACTATCGCGATGAGAAGTTCGCCGACGTGCTCAGCAAGTACGGCACTTTCATTGAGCGGATGCTCACGCTCGCCGACCTCGATGCTCCCGCTGAGCGTGCCGCCCGCATTGTCGCTCTCGAAACCGAGATCGCGTCGAAGCACTGGGACAACGTCGCTAACCGCGATAGCGAAAAGACGTACAACCCCATGACGTGGCAGGCAGCGAACGACCTCGCCGGCGCGGTGGACCTCTCAGTGTGGCTCGACGCGATTGATGTCCCCGCCCACGCCTTCGACGAGGTCGTTGTGCGCCAACCCAGCTTTGCTCAAGGACTCGAGTCGGTATTGAGTGACGACCACCTGCAGGCCTGGCGCGACTGGCTTGCGTGGCAAGTAATCCGCACCAACGCCGCCTACCTCTCGGGCGACTTTGTCGAAGCCAACTTTGACTTTTACGGTCGCACCCTCTCGGGCACCCCTCAACTACGCGCGCGGTGGAAGCGAGGAGTGTCACTGGTCGAGGGCGTGCTCGGCGAAGCCGTCGGCAAGATCTACGTCGATCGTCACTTCCCGCCAACCGCGAAGTCGGCAATGGATGTGCTGGTCGCCAACCTCGTTGAGGCCTACCGCCAGTCGATCACCGGCTTGGCGTGGATGACGCCAACCACTCAGCAGCGCGCGCTCGAGAAGCTCGACAAGTTCACGCCCAAGATCGGTTTTCCCGTGAAGTGGCGCGACTACTCCAGCCTGGAGATCAGCGCCGACGACCTGGCTGGCAACGTGCGTGCCGCCAATGAGTTCGAATTTCAGCGCGAACTGGGCAAGATCGGCAAAGAACTCGACCGCGACGAGTGGTTCATGACTCCGCAAACCATCAACGCCTATTACAACCCCGGTTTCAACGAGATCGTGTTCCCCGCCGCCATTCTGCAGTACCCGTTCTTTGACGAGTCGCGGGATGACGCAGCGAACTACGGTGCCATTGGTGCCGTTATCGGCCACGAGATCGGTCACGGCTTCGATGACCAGGGCGCCAAGTACGACGGTGATGGACGGTTGATCGACTGGTGGACGCCAGAAGACAAAGCCGCATTCGAAGAGCGCACAAAATCCCTGATTGATCAGTACAACGCTCTCGCCCCGGCTCAAGTGCCAGAACACCACGTCAATGGTTCGCTCACGATCGGCGAAAACATCGGAGACCTTGGTGGGCTCGCGATTGCGTGGAAGGCCTACCAAATCTCGCTTGACGGAGCAGAAGCACCCGTCGTCGATGGCCTTACCGGCGCGCAACGGTTCTTCATGTCGTGGGCGCAATCGTGGCAGCAGAAGGGCCGCGATGAAGAAGTGATTCGTCTGCTCGCGATCGACCCCCACTCGCCCAACGAGTTCCGCTGCAACCAGATTGTTCGCAACATCGATGCGTTCTATGAGACATTTGGTGTGACTGAATCTGATTCACTGTGGCTTGACCCGAAAGATCGCGTCACTATTTGGTAGAGATCGAGCAAACCCGAGAACGCCGGAGTCGCATTCGCACCCCCCGAGTCGCGAAGCACGCCGGAGCTGGCGAAGAACCCAACTTCACCAGCACCTTCGCTGCGCTCGGAAAGCTCAAGCTTTCTAACCGCAGCGTGCACGTTTCCGCCAGTGCCGTCGACATCAACAGCGGCCGTACGCTGCTCAGCATTGACGACCGGGTGGCGCTGCCCACCGCGAGCATCGGCAAGATTTTGCTGCTCATCGAAGTGTCCGCTCGCTTCGACAACCGCGACTTCGCCCCCTACGGCATCCTCGACAAAGTACCGGGCTCCTCCGTTGGTGCCGCCGGGCTGTGGCAGCACTTGCAAGCGCCCTCGCTCCCCGTCGCCGACCTCGCTGCTCTCGTCGGCGCGACGAGCGACAACCTCGCAACCAACATGCTGTTGCGTCTCATCGGGCTGGATGCCGTGCGAGCTCGCACCGAATCCCTCGGGCTCACCAAGACAGCACTACTCGATCTCGTGCGAGACACCCGCGGACCCGACGACGCACCCCAGCTCTCTGTCGGCTCGGCCGTCGAACTGAGCTGGCTTTTCGGAGCCCTGGCACGCGGCGAGATCGTCAGCTCCATCGCGAGCCAGCGTGTGCTCGGTTGGCTCTCGCTCAATACAGACCTCTCACTAGTGTCGAGCGCGTTCGGGCTCGACCCTCTCGCTCATCGGGGAGCCGACCACAACACTCTGCTGGTCAACAAAACAGGCATCGATCGGGGCGTGCGAGCGGAGGCCGGCGCGCTGAGAGGTAACAAGCGAGCGGTCGCCTATGCGGCATCCATTCAATTCGACGACTCAAGCATGCACTCTCGCTTGCACGTCATCGATGCGCTGCGAACCTTCGGCTACGACCTCATGGAGTACGTGCACTAGTCGCCCAGTGTCGAACCGTTAGCGGCTGAAGCGTGACTTCAAACGAGAGAAGATGCTCTCTTTTGCCGGGTCCATAGCGATTGGTTGGCGCGCCTCATCGGCAATGGTGTCAATGGTGTGGGTCAAAAGACCCATCAGCTCGAACGTTGAAATGAGACGACGGGCGTCATCAACGTCGACCTTCGCGAGAGAAGAAAGTTCAGTGACGGTCAAGTACGCGGCACCGAGCATGGCCGTCATCGCCATCTGCTCACTGCTGTGGCTCAGCGTCGTCAGGTTAGGCCAGCGCCGCAATTTGAACCGCGCGCCAGACAAACTCAACGGATCAAAAGATTCGGGCTCGGCATGAGTGCCGATGAGCCACACGAGAGGCTCCCAGTCGCGACCTGCCTCGTTCTGGGGAATGCCGAAAGGGCGGGCAACGGTCTTGACGTCGCCATCAATAGACGCGGTCGCCAGACTGTCGATGGAATCCGCCCACCAATAAGCACTACCGCGAGGGTCAATAACCAGAGTGGGGGCGTCAGAGAAGCGAAGTTCGACGAGCGGTTCGTTGGCGGAGTTGGTCGCATCCGTGATGGCTCTATTGAGTTTGTTCCAGGTATCGGCCGTCAGCGCGATATCGGAGAAACCCGATTGGCGAGGTTCTGCGGCCGCGGCTGCCGCTCGAAGGCTGGCCCGCGTTGGTTCCTTCGTGACGGTCGTCGTGTCATCCGACCCGCGAGTGTTCGTTGTCGACGACTCGACAGACGCGGCTTCGGCGCCTCGAGTGGTGCGCTTGATCGATGACGGGTGGAGCACGATGACCTCGGGCTCGCGTGCAGTCGTAGCGGCCCCAACATCGTGGGCAGCGTTGTTGACGGCGCCCGATGGCGGTAGGGGTGAGCTATCGAGTTGGGCGGTGTGCTCGGTCCACGATTTCGCATTCCACCAGCGGAGGTGAGCGCCACCTAAGGGGTCGCGATACCACCCCGCGGGAACCTCGAAGCCGTCGGTCATAGTGAGTCTTTCTGGGGAGTGAGCGCGCTGTGGCGGTCAGGGTTGACCGCCACAGCACGTGTCATTGTTAGAGGCCGAGGTTTGAGTCGGCGGTCTTGACGTTGATGCGGGCGAGGGCGAGGTTCGACTTCGCCTTGTCGAGTACGAAGTAGATGAAGACCTCGGGGTTTGAAGCCAAGGGGCGGATGATGTGGTACTGGCTCGACAGCGTGATGAGGATGTCATCGATCGTGTCGTTGAGGCCCAGCGCCTTCATGGTCTTGAGCTTGGCGCGAACAACTTCGGTGTTGCCGGCTGCTGCGGCATCGAGGTCAATGCCGCTGCCGGCGCTGCCGAGGAGCATTCCCGAGCCGCTATCGACGAGTGCAGCTGCCATAGCGCCGTCGGTCTCAAGAAGGTTTGCGAGGATTTCGTTGATGTTTGACATGGTGTTCTCCGTTTAGGTTTCGGGTTGAGTGCTGCTGTGTGTGGTGCGTGGTTACGCAATGAGCGCGGCCATCCGACGCGCGGCAATGCGTGCGATCGAAAGGCCCTTGCCCAAAGTTTCATGAGTGTCGAATAGCGCCGCGAGCACGATGGGGTGCCCTTGGACTCGTAGCTGGATGACGTGGCCGAGCTCAGACGCGATGATCACGTACTCGTTCGTGCCGATTTTGAGTTCGTGGGCGACAGCGTCGCTGAGGGCCTGCACTGAGCTGGACATGCTGGCGAAGCGCCCACCATCGGCTTGGGAACCTTTGAGGTGAACAATTTCGAAGCCGTCGTCGGTAAGCATGGCGGCGAAAGTCAGCGAACTCGCGAGATCTTGCATCTCCGCGAGAGTGCGGTTTCCTGCCTCGATATGGGCAGGGTTGAGGTGGGAAGGAACGACGGTGGGTGCGGCTGGTGCGATGGGGTGGTTCATCAGATCTTTTCAGGTGCGGGGGCAAGGAGTTCGCGCATTTCTACGCTGGCAACCAGGCTCAAGAGCAGCGTGCGCATCTCTTCTGTATTGCGCGGGTCGACGGTGAAAACGGGAATGAGTTGTTCGGGCACGGCGGCGGTGAGGGCGGCTGAGTACTCGGCAACGCTGGGAGTTTCCGAGACATCAGACTTGGTGACGCCGATCACGACTGCGCCGCGGGCGTGTAATTCGCGGAAGTCGTTGAGGTATTCGATGAGCAGTGCGACAGAGTCGGGGGCATCGTTGTTGATGAGAAGCAGTAGACCACGTGCGCGGCCCGCCAAAATCGACCACATGAAGTCGAAGCGTTTCTGCCCCGGAACTCCATAAAGTCGCACCTTCGTCACGTCATCAATGGTGATCTCGCCGTAGTCGAGCGCGACAGTAGTGGTCTCTTTATCGGCGGTAGCGCGATCGGTGTTGGTAGCCTCTGTGGACACGACATCGATTTCGCTGAGACTGCGAATTGCGGTCGTTTTACCGGAGCCCATGGGCCCAGCAAAAAGTACGACGTGCTCAGCCATAGTTCGCTTTCGTGTGGTTGTGTTGGTTCATTGAGGTGTTCGGAGCCAAACCGTTTAACGGTGGGCACAAAAAAACCGCAACGCGAACGAGCCTCTAGTGCGGAGCGTGAGAGCGACTATTCGGCGGCGCGAGCTCGCCATTCGCGATCAAGAATCGCGTAGATTCCCGTGTCGGCCCACGCACCCTTGAACCACATGTCTTCGACATGATGTGCCTCATGGCTCATTCCGAGTGCCAGGCACAGTCGAACCGAATCGTCGTTGCGGGGATCGAGATTCGCGAAGACGCGATGAAGCTCTAACTCACCAAAGGCGAGATCGAGCAGCGCAGACGCCGCCTCCTTGGCAAAGCCCTTCCCTTGAAAATGGGGATGTAGCGCCCAGCCGATCTCAGCATTCGAATCCTCGGCGCTCTCGATCTTGAAATACAGCGTGCCGATCATGACCGGGCGCCGGATAGCGTCTGAATCGGGGAGCGGAGGCAGTGCATCCGCGAGCTCAATGGCCAATTGAAGGTAATCGCCGCTCTCGGCCAGCACTTCGCGTTCTGTCCACTCCGTGACTTTTTCGATAACGGTGTCACGGTCGCGGGGCTCGTAGAGCATGTACTGCGTGAGTTCTGCGTTCGACTGCTGCGCATACAGGTCATCAATGTCGTGATCGCTGAGCGTCAACGAGCGAAGAATGAGGCGCTCGGTGTGAATCGGACTTCGGAACTCGAACGGTTTCATCAGTGACCCTTAGCTCAGAGGGAGATGCGACGGGCGGAGCCCGGTAAAGCTCAGGCTAGGCCGTGTGCGGCCGTGCCCGAGCATCCGCCGACTTCGACGAACGTTCGACAGGGATGTTGTACAAAGCAGAAAGAGCAGCATCGAACTCAGCGACTCGGCCTTCAGCCGCAAACTCGCGCGCTCGCACCGACGGCCCGTGCAGCAGCACCCCGCCCAAGTGTCGGAGGGCAGAAATAGTTTCTTCGCCAGCTCCGCGCGCGGTGGCGCGAGCGATCTCCGCCTCAAGGAGGGCGAAGTGGTGCTTGCGAAGAGCAACGATGGCTGGCTCCGCCTGGCTTTCGGCAGCGAATTCGTGGGCGGCCGTGCGAACCAGGTCGCGAGCATCCGCATGCGCGTTCAGCTCTTCGAGTGGTGCGTGCAGGCTGATGGTTTCGAGGTCGAGCAGGTCAACGCCGTCGAGCTGGCCCACGGCGGGGTCAACGTTGCGGGGGAGGCCGAGGTCGAGCACGAGGCACTTGCTGGCGGCCGAGAATCGTTCGGTGCCGAGAACGGCGCTCGCGGTACACGTGACGATGACGTCAACGTCGAAGTCTTCGCTGGGGGTGAGGCCGTGCTTGAGGGCGAACGCAGCGTCGCGGCCCGAGGGGGAGAAGACGCGCAGATCGAGGGCGCCCTTGTCGCGTAGCGCGTTGACGGTGGTGACGGCGTAACGGCCGGTGCCGACGACAAGAACGCTCGCGGTCGACCAGTCGGCAACACGGCTTGAGGCCAGTTCGAGCGCAAGGCGCACGAGGGACTTGCCTGCCCCGCCGATGGCGGTGTTGTTCTTGATGCCGCGACTCGTGTGCGTTGCGCGCTGAAAGAGGCGCTCGAGGTCGCGGGTAGTGGTGCCATCCTTGCGAGCCTGATCGAGAGCACGGCTGACCTGGCCAGAGATTTCAGCTTCACCGATCACGACGGACTCAAGACCCGAGGTCACCGCAAAGAGGTGAGCTGCGGCATCCGCCCCCTCATGAACGGCGATAGAGGAATGGAGGGTGTCGACGCTAAGGCCGGTGCGCTCACTCAGTGATTCGAGCAGCGAGCAGACGGTGATGGCCGAACCAGCGGTGAGGGGTTCTTCGACGTCGAGGTAGGCCTCGAAGCGGTTGCACGTGGCCACGAGAACCGCTCCGGCAACGAAATCATTGGTCGAAACGAGGTCATTAGTAGCCGCAGCGGCGACCTCAGACAGACTTTCGAGTACGTCTAAGCTCGCGTTGCGATGATTCGAGCTAAGACACAGGAGCACAACCTAATGTTAACCCCGTGACCCTGAATACTGACCATCCTCTTCTCGACGGCCGCACAGCTAACTCGCCTATCATCCGGGCCTACCGCGGTGATCGCCCCGAAACCACCCCCGTCTGGTTTATGCGCCAAGCCGGCCGCTCGCTTCCCGAGTACCGCAAACTGCGCGAAGGCAACGAGATGCTTGAGGCGTGTTTGACGCCCGATCTTGCCAGCGAGATCACGATGCAGCCTGTGCGTCGACACAAAGTTGATGCCGCCATATTCTTTAGCGACATCGTCATCCCCGCGAAGCTCGCCGGTGTTGAGGTTGAGATTGTTCCCGGTCGTGGGCCCGTCTTTGCTAGCCCCGTGCGCACCGCTGCGGATGTCGCCAAGCTGCACCCCATTGACCCTGCCGCGTTTGCCCCCATCCGTGAGGCTGTCGCGCAAACTGTTGCTCAGCTCGGAAACACTCCGCTCATTGGTTTCGCTGGAGCACCATTCACTCTCGCGTCGTACATGGTTGAGGGCGGCCCGAGCAAAGACCAGCAGCGTGCCCGCACGCTCATGTACTCCGACCCCCAGACGTGGGCGACGCTGCTCAACTGGTGTGCCGACATCGCTGGCGAGTTTTTGAAGGCCCAGATTGAGGCGGGCGCTTCGGCCGCTCAGCTCTTTGATTCGTGGGTTGGTTCGCTCTCGGAGCAGCAGTATGTGCGTCGGGTTGCCCCGCACTCTAAGCGCGCGCTGTCGCACTTGCGCGGGTATGACGTGCCGAAGGTTCATTTTGGTGTCGGCAGCGGTGAGGTGCTGAAGGCGATGCATTCGATCGGTGCCGACGTGATGGGTGTCGACTGGCGCATCCCGCTCGATGAGGCCGATCGTCGTCTGGGTGGTGGCGTTCCCCTTCAGGGCAACATTGACCCTGCCTTGCTCGGTGCCCCTTGGCATGTGCTCGAAGCTCACGTGCGCGACGTTATGAGCCGCGGTCGCGTCGCTCCCTCTCACGTCGTGAATCTCGGCCATGGAGTCGGCCCCGACACTGATCCGGATGTGCTCACGAAGATCGTGGAGCTCGTTCACCAGGAAGGGTAGTGCGCGTGAGCACGACAGAATTCACCGTCGTCGGTGGTGGCATCGCAGGGCTTGTTGCTGCGCGTCGACTCGCGATGGCGGGGCGGACAGTGCGCCTCATTGAGGCAAGCGACCATCTCGGCGGCACCGTCGCATCCCACCTCGTCGGTGGAATCAATCTGGATGTCGGAGCCGAAAGCTTCGCCACCCGCAGCAATACTGTTGCCGACCTCGCTCGCGAGTTGGGCCTCGGCGATGACATTGTGTCGCCGAGCGACGAAGGTGCGTGGCTTCAGCCCGTGGATGGCGCGGCCCTGCCCTTGCCCGCCACCGGCATTCTTGGCATCCCGGCGACGCCGCTCGACAAGGACACCATCGCGGTCATTGGTATGGGCGGCGCTTTTCGCGCTCAGCTCGATTCGCTGATTCCGTGGTTCGGCAAACGCACTGACGTTTCTCTCGGCGCGCTTGTGCGTCGACGCATGGGTAAGGCCGTCGTGGAGAAGCTTGTCGCCCCTGTCGTGCATGGCGTGTACTCGCTGCACCCGAACGACGTGCCGCTTGTGCGCGTCGCAACGCTCAAGGAACGCCTCGCGCTGCACGGTTCGCTGGCGGCAGCGGTGCGATCGATGCGCGAGTCGATGCCCGCCGGAACGGCAGTTCAGGGCATCCGTGGTGGAATCAACCGTCTTGTCACTGAGCTCGCCGCCGACCTCACGACCTACGGCGTCGTTATCGAATTCGGGCGCCGGATCGAGAGTGCAGAGGCGCTCGCGGAACTCGATGGAACAGTGATCGTGGCTGCCCCCGGCATTCTCGCTCCGGTTCGCGGTCGCACCGTGACGCTCGCCACTCTTGTGCTCGACGCACCAGAACTGGATGCCGAACCGCGCGGATCGGGGGTGCTCGTCGCTCCCGGCTGCACCAAGGTTTCCGCTCGCGCACTCACGCACGCAACGGCGAAATGGCAGTGGCTCAAGGAGCAGGCGGAGGGGCGCCACGTCGTGCGCCTCTCCTACAACGAAGTGCCGGCTGGTGACCTTGCCGAGGTCGCTCGCCGCGATGCCGAAGTGCTCTTGGGCGTCTCGCTTCCCGCAGAGGCGGTCATCGATTTCGCCCGCCGCGAGTGGATTCGCCCTGCCCCGCTAGCCGCCGCCGAACGCACGGATGGTGTGGTCGTCGTCGGCGAAACTGTGGGGGGAAGCGGGCTGGCTGGTATCGTCACGCACGCCAACGCTGCCGTCGATCGATTGCTTGCTCTCGCCGATGACGACGCGGGCGACGACGATCACGCACCCGCTGACGACGAGCCGGACCGCACAGCCAAAGAGGTAAACTAGTTAGGTTCACCTAACTCACAGGTATTCTCCCAGTTTGCCCAGAAGGCCCGGGAGAGAATGGAAGACATGACTGACGTCGACACCACCACCGAAGTTTTGGGCTACGCACTGTGGGCGGTGTTCCGTCGTGATCCGCACCGTCCGGCTGGTGCCGGCGACCTCGCTCCTGCCGTTGCCGCGGTTGAAGCCCGCGGAGTCACCGTGCGTGGCTTCTATGATGTCTCCGGCATGCGTGCCGACGCCGACATCATGATCTGGTTGCACGGCGACAACCCCGAGAACATCCAGTGGGCCCTGCGCGAATTGCGTCGCAGCGAGCCGCTCACCTCGTTGCTTCCCACTTGGAACGCCATGGGCGTGCACCGCGACGCTGAGTTCTCGAAGAGCCACATGCCCGCGTTCATGCGCGGCAAAGAGCCCGAAGCGTGGCTCACGGTTTACCCCTTCGTGCGTAGCTACGAGTGGTACCTGCTGCCCGACGCCGAACGCGGCAAGATGCTGCGCGACCACGGCATCAAGGGTTCCGAGATGCCTCAGGTTCTCGCCAATACCGTCGCGAGCTTTGCGCTCGGAGACTACGAGTGGATGCTCGCGCTCGAGGCTCCCGAACTCGTTGACCTTGTCGACCTCATGCGTCACTTGCGTCAGACAGAAGCTCGTCGTCATGTGCGTGAAGAGATCCCGTTCTACACAGGTCGTCGCATTGCCCTCGATGAGATTGCCGAGGTGCTGTCGTGACTCGCATTCTGGGCGCAACGGATGCCGCGGCATCCGGCCCTGAACACGTTGAAGAAGCCGTCGCCTACGATGCCATTCTGCTCGCCAGTTTTGGTGGGCCCGAGGGTCAAGACGATGTCATTCCGTTCTTGCGCAACGTCACGCGCGGCCGCGGAATCCCCGAGGAGCGTCTCGAAGAGGTCGCTCATCACTACCGTGCATTCGGTGGCGTCAGCCCGATCAATGACCAGAACCGTGAGCTGAAGGCTGCTCTCGAAGCGGAGCTCGCTCGCCGCGGAATCGATCTGCCGGTGCTGTGGGGAAACCGCAACTGGAACCCCTACCTCAGTGATGCACTCACCGAGGCCAATGAGCGCGGCTATAAGAAGCTCATCGCCGTCGGCACGAGCGCCTACAGCTCCTACTCAAGCTGCCGCCAGTACCGCGAAGACTACGCAATCGCGCTCGAGCAGACCGGCCTCGAAGGCACGATCCAGATTGACAAGGTTCGCCAGTTCTTCGACCACCCCGGTTTTGTTCAGCCGTTCATCGACGGTGTTCGGGAGGGCCTCGCGAAGGTCGCCGCTCAGGGCATTGCCCCCGAGAAGACCCACGTTCTTTTTGCCACGCACTCAATCCCGTCGACGGATGCCGCCAAGAGCGGGCCAGAATCGCGTGGTTTCGGTGAGGGTGGCGCGTATGCCGCCCAGCACCTCGCTGTCTCAGAAGTAGTCATGGCGGCGCAATCGAGCGAGAATCCGGGCGCAACGCTGCCGGCGCACAGTCTCGTGTACCAGTCGCGCAGTGGGCCGCCCTCGATGCCGTGGCTCGAGCCCGACATCAACGATGCGATTGATGCGCTCGCCGCCGATGGCATCGAAGCTGTAGTGATTGTTCCGGTCGGCTTCATTTCTGACCACATGGAAGTGAAGTGGGATCTCGACACCGAGGCGCTCGAAACGGCGGGCGGCCACAACATGTTTGCCGTGCGCGTTCCGACGCCAGGCGTGCATCCGGCCTTCGTCACGGGTCTTGTCGACCTCGTGTTGGAGCGTCGGGATGGAGTGCCGGTGGCAGATCGCCCCGCACTGACCAAGCTCGGTCCCTGGTACGACGTGTGTCGTCCCGGGTGCTGTGAGAATGTGCGGCTCGGCTTTAAGCCTGCAGCCGCGGGGGTAGCACCGTGACCGTGATTCGTATTGGCACGCGAGGGAGCACTCTCGCGATGGCGCAAACCACGACCGTGGCGCGCGCGCTCGAAAGCAAAACCGGCGTGGAGACAGAGATCATTCCGATCTCGACGCAGGGCGACCGATCGACCGAGTCGCTCTCCACGATCGGCGGCCAGGGTGTGTTCGCGAATGCGCTTCGTGAAGCGCTGCTCGCGGGCGAATGCGATGTTGTTGTTCACTCCTTGAAAGACTTGCCGACCGCCAACGTGCCCGGCCTTACGATCGCGGCAGTACCGAAGCGTGCCGATGAGCGCGACGTTCTGTGTGCGCGCGATGAACTCACTCTCGACACTCTTCCCGTCGGTGCTCGCGTTGGCACCGGTTCACCGCGTCGCCAAGCACAGTTGCGTTCGCGTCGCCCCGATCTTGAGGTCGTCGACATTCGCGGCAACATCGATTCACGACTCGCCAAGGTGCCCAACGGTGAACTGGATGCCGTCATCCTTGCCGCCGCCGGCCTCGCCCGCGCCGGTCGTGCCGCTGCCATCACCGAATACCTCGGCATCGCGGGCTGGCCAACCGCTCCCGGCCAAGGAGCGCTCGCCATTGAGGTGCGCGACGGCGACGAAAAACTCGTCAGCGTGCTCGACCACAAGCCCAGCCGCACCAAGACCGAAGCCGAGCGCTACGTTCTGGCCCTACTCGATGCCGGATGCTCGGCTCCCCTCGGAGCCCACGCCATCATCGACGACGGCCTCCTGTTCTTGGATGCCCGGGTCTACGCCCTCGATGGTTCGCGGTATCTCACGAGCTCCCACGCGCTGTACGTCAACGATGTCGAAGACCCAGCGCGCGAGGCAGCACAGCGGGTCGCCGACGAACTTCTGGCACAGGGTGCCGGGGATCTCACGGGGGCCCGGGCGTGATCATCCGCCCCCGCCGTTTGCGGTCGACCCCGGCGATGCGTCGCTTGGTCGCCGAAACCCGCACCCACCCCAGCCAACTGATTCTGCCGATGTTCGTGCGCGAAGGACTCAGCGAGCCCACAGCGATTAGTTCGATGCCGGGAGTGCAGCAGCATTCGCTCGACTCGATGCGGCGCGCGATTGCTGAAGCCGCTGAGTTGGGTGTCGGTGGCGTCATGCTGTTTGGTGTTCCCGAGCACAAGGATGCCGAAGGTTCAGGCGCGATTGATCCGAACGGAATCCTCAACGTCGCCACGCGCGCGGCTGTCGCCGAGGCCGGTGACGCCCTCGTGGTGCAAACCGATCTCTGCTTGGACGAATTCACCGACCACGGTCACTGCGGGGTTCTGCGCAAGCGCACCAATCTCGCGACCGGTGAGACTGAGCTGATCGTCGACAACGATGCTTCACTCGAGCGCTACCGCGAAATGGGTGTCGCTCAGGCCGAAGCCGGGTCGCAATTGCTCGGCCTCAGCGGAATGATGGATGGCCAGGTTGCCGCCGTGCGCGAGGCGCTCGACGACGCCGGTCACACTGACACCCCCTTGCTCGGTTACGCCGCGAAGTATGCGTCGGCGTTCTATGGCCCATTCCGCGAAGCAGTGCAGTCCTCGCTCGAGGGCGACCGTCGCGCCTATCAGCAGAACCCCGCGAACCGCCGCGAAGGCATTCGTGAAGTCGAGCTCGACATCGAGGAGGGCGCAGACATCGTCATGGTCAAGCCCGCCATGAGCTTCCTCGACGTGCTCGCCGATGCGAGCGCCATCAGCAGCGTGCCCGTGTGGGCCTACCAAGTCTCCGGCGAATACGCCATGATCGAGGCCGCCGCAGCGAACGGCTGGATCGACCGCCGCCGCGCTATCGAAGAATCAGTGCTCAGCATCCAACGAGCCGGCGCCGAAGCGGTTCTCACCTACTACGCAGCAGAGCTTGCAGAATGGCTACGCCGATGAGCGACACGACCTCGACCGCCGCCCCCGCTACCAACCAGCAGTCCTTCGAGCGCGCCCGCGGCGTGCTTCCGGGCGGTGTCAACTCGCCCGTGCGCGCGTTCGGCTCGGTCGGCGGAACGCCCCGCTTCTACGTGAAAGCCTCCGGCTCATATGTGACGGATGTTGAGGGCCGGTCGTACATCGACCTCGTCAACTCCTGGGGTCCTGCCATCCTTGGCCACGCTCATCCCGAAGTGATCGACGCCGTTCAGCAAGCAGCGTCACGCGGCCTCGGCTTTGGAGCGTCCACTCCCGCCGAGACTGAACTCGCCGAACTCGTGCGTGCTCGCATTAGCGTCGGTTCAGTGAGCCCGATCGAGCGCTTGCGCCTCGTCTCGACCGGCACCGAAGCGACCATGACGGCGATCCGCTTGGCCCGTGGTGCTACTGGTCGTCGCCTGCTCGTGAAGTTCGCCGGTCACTACCACGGTCACTCCGATGGGCTTCTCGCCGAAGCCGGTTCTGGCCTCGCGACGCTTTCGATGCCGGGCTCTGCTGGCGTGACCGCCGAGACCGCAGCTCAGACGCTCGTGATCGAGTACAACAACGTCGCCGCCCTCGAGCAGGTCTTCGCCGAACACGGTCACGACATTGCCGGCATCATCTTCGAAGCCGCCGCCGCGAACATGGGCGTTCTCGCCCCGCAGCCCGGCTTCAATGAAACCATCGTGCGCATCGCCCACGAACACGGCGCTCTTGCCATCAGTGACGAGGTTCTCACGGGCTTCCGCGTTGACCCCGCCGGCTACTGGGGCTTGGATGCTCGTGCCGCCGCCACGGCTACAACCGGTGACACCAGTGCACGCTGGGTTCCCGACCTCTTCACCTTCGGCAAAGTCATCGGCGGCGGGATGCCCTTGGCTGCCCTGGGCGGTTCGGCTCGCATCATGGAACTGCTTGCGCCTCTCGGCCCGGTTTATCAAGCGGGCACCCTGAGCGGAAACCCCGTCGCTGTCGCAGCCGGCCTCGCTACGCTTCGGCTCGCAGACGACGCCGTGTATTCGCGACTCAATCAGGTTGCCGAAACGCTTTCCGCCGAAACATCGGCCGCACTTTCCGCCGAGGGCGTTGAGCACGTTGTGCAGCACGCGGGCAACCTGTTCTCCTTCGCGTTCACGGCGGATGCTCCGCTGAACTTTGCGGAGGTCAAAGCTCAAGAGGGCTACCGCTACGCACCGTTCTTCCACTCGATGCTGGAGTCGGGAGTCTCGTTGCCTCCGAGTGTGTTTGAGGCGTGGTTCGTCTCGGCAGCCCACGACGATGGCGTGGTTTCGAAGATTGTCGAGGCGCTTCCGGCCGCCGCAAAGGCCGCTGCTGCGGCATCCGCGCCCCAGTAATTAGCGGGGGGTTAGCAGAAAACCCTGACCACGAAGTGCAGCTATCCCGAGTATGTTGGAAGAACTAAACGCCAACAGGAATCGGAGTTCACCATGAAGGGCAAGATCCTCCTCGTCGTAGGACTCGGCATCGGCTACGTGCTGGGCACCCGCGCTGGCCGCGAAAAGTACGAAAAGATCAAGGCCACCGCCAGCAAGCTGTGGAATGATCCGCGCATCACGCAACAGCGCCACAACGCTGAAGACTATGTGAAAGACAAGGCCCCTGAGGTCGCGGAGTTCCTCGCAGACGGTGCCAAGAAGGTTGTCAAGCAGGTTGCGAGCAACTCAAGCAACAGTCGCACTACAGCGAGCAGTACCGCGTCGAAGTCATCGACGTCGAGCGCCGCGAAGAAGAAGCCTGCCGCCAAGAAGTCTTCGTCATCGGCATCAGCGACGAAGTCCACCAACTCTAAGTAGGGCTGCCATGCACGGTGAATCACCGAAAACAGACCCTCAGCGCGAACCGAAACGTTCGCTTGCTGCACTCATCGCCGATGTGCCGCGCCTTCTCGGCGAACTCATCCGCGGCGAGATTGAATCGCTCAAGAACGAAATGGTCGGCAAGCTCAAGAACGCTGGAATCGGCATCGGGCTGTTTGTGGGGGCTGCATTCTTTGCACTCTTCGCACTCATGGTTCTCATCGCCGCCGCGGTTCTTGGTTTTGCGGAAATAGTGCCCGCGTGGGCGGCAGCACTCATCGTTGCCGGCATCCTGCTGGTTATTGTGGCGATTCTCGTTGCAGTGGGTGTCACCCTCGTCAAAAAGGGAACCCCACCAGCGCCCACCGACACGATTGAAAGTATTAAGAGCGACGTTCGTGCCATCAAAGGCACCCGTAAGCGGAGGTCATAATGTCTGACAGCATCATCCCGAACTCAAGCGACAAGCTCGAGCAGGCTCGTGCAGAGCTGGAAGCCACTCTCGACGCGATTGAAGACAAGTTCAACGTCGGCAAGCGTGTCGATGAAGTTGCCACTCGGGTTCGCAGCTCGTATGAGACCAATCCTGTGCCATGGATTATTGGCGCTGCGGCAGCAGCCGTCTCGGTTGTTGCCGTCGTTGCGTGGGCAATTCTGAGCGACGACGACTAGCTCGATTAGCGTCTTACTCCCCAACAGGTGGAGTATAGGAGCATGTCAAGCAAAGCACTCGATGGTGTGCGCGTGCTCGTTCCACGCGGAGGCAATTGGGGCGACAGCGTCGCAGCGTTGCTGAGGGGACACTCAGCAGTTCCTGTGATCGCGCCCCTCATTAATTTTGCACCCTCTGAAAACGTTCCTGCGCTCGCCAATGCGTTCCACGAACTCAATGATGGTCAGTTCGACTGGATCGCTGTCACGAGCGCCACAACGGTAGATGTGTTGACGGTGAGTGGCGTGAAGATTCCCGACAACACCAAGATCGCCGCCGTCGGGGAGACGACTGCGAGTGCTCTCAATCTTGCCGGGTACCGCGTCGATTTCGTGCCAGAGCTCGACAATTCCGGTCGCGGACTCGTGAAGGAGTGGCCAGACTCGACTTCTGGTTTGCGCGTGCTCGCTCCGCAGTCCAACCTCGCCGACACTACTCTTGTTGATGGCTTGGGTGCGCTTGGCCACGAAGTTGTCAGCGTATCCGCCTACAGCACGGTCGGCATTCCCGTAGCCGACAAGGTGCGTGAGGATGTCGCATCCGGTCGCATTGCCGCCATTCTGGTCAGTTCAGGCTCGGTCGCCCGTCAAGTCGCGGAACAACTTGCGCCCTTGCCCGAGACGACGATCGTCGCCTGCATTGGGCCCCGCACCGCTTTTGATGCCCGGGATGCCGGACTCACGGTGCACGTGATTGCTGAGGACCGTTCGAGCCAATCCCTCGTAGAAACGCTCGCTGAGTACCTCTCACGGTGACCCCCAGTCGAGTCACGTATAAGGCCGCCTAAGCCCTCCAAAGGGTTAAAATGAGGGTTAACTCTGCGTCTGAACAGCAGGATTGCTCAGAAAGTTCGCCACGCTTGTTCTCATGAGATACCGGGGCGCGAAACTCCGTACTAGCAGTTCGTTCGCGCCTTCCTTAGTGGGCGCTGAAATTTCCCGGATCTAACGACCCGGGGGCATTTCAGTGTTTTCAGCAGTATCAGCGCGTCCATCTTCGCGGTTCTTTGGCAAGCAAAATCGTGCTGTGCGGCGGGTGCGTGCCGTGAGCGCGTCTCTTGCGCTCATTCTTCTCTCCAGCTTCGCCGTTGTGGCAGTCCCCACGGCACCGGCGTTTGCCGCGCTGGGAGATCAAGCTGGGCTGACGCTCTCGAAGCTGGTAGACACTGAGTCGGAGATCGTCGGGGTTGAGCCGGGTGAGACGTTCACCTACGACATCGTTATTGGTTGCGACGATAACGACTGCATTGACGCTGCGCTCGTCGACGCATTGCCTGACGAATTCGCTGGATTCACCCTCGGCGAGATCGCCGTTTCACCGGGAAATGCGAGCAACTTCGACCTCGAACTCACGGGAGGCTGTGCGGTCAACTCGGCTCTCAGCGCTGGCTGCGGAATCGAGCTCGACTTTCTTCAGCCGCTGGGAGCCCTTGCCGGTGTCGATCAATTCGGCATTGTCGCCGGAACGACCTTTCGTGTCTCCTATAGCCTGACCGCACCACTCTCGCTGGAGCCTGATTGGGCATTCAACGGAGTCGCCGTGCCTAACCGTGCTGACCTCACTGCAGTAAACGCGGCCCCCGTAACCAGCGAAGCTCGAGTTACTGTCGAGGTCCCCATCGTCGTGAACGCGGCGGTCACGAAGCAGTGGACTCCCTCCAGCCAGCAGTACGGACCTGGCCGCCCCTCTACTGTGACCACTGGCGTACGCAACACTTCCAACGTCGTCGCTAACGCGCTTGTGCTTCAAGATCCCTCGATCGCTGTCGATGGAGCAACAGAACTTCCTACGACCAACCCCTTCACGCGCGTGGACTTCACCGGTCTGTGCGGCGTGACGCTGCCGGCCGGCGCAGATCTTGTTCAAATCGACGCCTACTACGAGGCTTCGGTGGGCGAATGGAATTGGGTAGCGGGAACGCCCGACGCAATCGCGGCACTTCCCGCAAGCGTTACCGATCTCAGCAGCATCGGTGGCCTCCGAGCGACGTACACCAGCACCACAGGTGACACGATTACGGCGAATGGCGCTGCGGGAAGCTTGTGTTTCACCGTCGAACAGCGCGCCACTGATCGCACCACTGCTGCTGAGCTTGTTGGCGGCGGCGAAATTTCTAATATTGCGGCTGGAACTGTATTCGTAACCGATCGCGATTCGGTTACTCGCAATGCTGAAGCCGAACTCACTGTGACTGGGTTGAGTGTTGAGGTAAGCGCTGGCAAACAGATAACGCCGGCGCGAGTGCCCGCGAGTGGTGAATTCTCCGTATCACTGTCGGCGAAGAACGATTCCAACGGCACTCTCGAGTCGCTCACGATCACCGAGCCGGGCGGTGACGCCTTTCTTTCTGATGAACTCATCTTCGACGGATTCACTACATCGACCTGGCCAGTGGGTGCTATCGAGGCCGATTTCGTCTGGATTCTGAACACAGGTGCCCAGGCATCCATTCCTCTCACTAATGCGAGTGCAGCTCCTGCGATTCCGGCACTGGGCGCCGGCGAATTCGTTGCGGGATTCACCGTCACGTATCGGGGTGAGATCATCGCCGGAACCACCGCGGGCTGGTCGTTCACGGTCGACACCGCAGCGGATATGGTCGACAGCGGCACGGTTTCGGACCGATACACCAATGTCGTCGGGGTCTCTGGAACAAACGCCGCCGGTACCGACACCGCGACGGCCACAGCTCCTGTTGACGTATTTTTTCCTGACATCGATATCGCGCTGAACAAAACGCTGAACCCTGAGCGCAACACTCCGGGGGGAACCGCGGTCGTCAGCCTAGAAACTGTGACGAGCGCAGATTCCCAGTTTGTGCGTCCCACCGAAATCGTGGTTGAAGACGTGTGGGACGGCACGCCGGCGAGCACATTCTGGAACGCGTACCGCGCTCAAGAGATCGTTTTTACTGACGTTCCAGCCGGGGCGACACTGACTGTCGAGTATGCGACAGGCACTCCTCCCGGTGCTCTGGCGTGGCAGGAACTAACCGTGCCAGGCGGAGTGACCTCTCTCATAGAGTCTCTCGCGGTGCCGGCGAATGCTGTTGGAATCCGATTTACCTACGAGAACTCTGCTGGCTTCGGGCAAGGCACGACCGTGAGCCCCAACATCGTGTTTGAGGCAGCGGCCACCCTGCGAGACGGCGTAACGCCCACCTCAGTTGCAGGGGAATCTGCCACTCGCTACTTCAACGAAGCTTCGGCGCAAGGTTTCGGTATGGCGGACTCGCTTCCTGTCGCTAGCGACGTGGTGACAGACTCTGACCAGATCGACGTGATTGTCTTTGATGACGCCGCCGGGCCCGGCACATTGCTGAGCAGCAAGCGTTGGACTGGCACGAACTGGAGCTCAGACCTCAATCGGTTGAACACGCAAAGCGGAGCCGCGGCTCGCACTGTGTTGGGCTGGGGAGTAACCACTCCAGGATATGAAGCCGTCGTCGTCAGCGATGCTGCAGCGGGCAGCGAGACCGCTCCCGCAACCACCGTTTACCAGGCGTTCGACCTGACGCGTGTGTCACCCATCAGCTTTCAGGTTGACCCACTGCTGCGCTGGGATGTTGTAACGAACGTCGAACTCTTCCGTGCAGGAACGTGGCAGGCAGTGACCCCACCTGCCGGTGGTTGGATGGACTCCACCGGATTCCGAGGACACGTTCTCACGACTGCGGAGTCAGCGCAAAGCACAGGAGTGCGGATCACTGTCGAAGAAAACACCGCTGCACGCACCGCGAGCACGTCGCCGACACGTCCAGCCCCCGGTAGCGGAGTTGCCTCCAGCGCCAACGAACGCCAGCTGCGTCTGGAGTGGGCCCTGCGCAACACTCTGAGGGTTCCGCTTTCTCCCGAGTTGAAGTGGACCACTCAGGATGTTGCCTACAACCTGGCGGGTGAGGGAGTAGTTCGAAACACGTTCGGTCTACAAGCGACCGCCAGCGGCACGACAACATCGCGCACGGCTTTCGACGACATCGCGTTGATCGACACGACACCGAATGTTGACACTCGAAAAACAGCCTCAGAGTCATTCGTCACTGTGCCCTACTTCGGTGACGTTGCCCTCGAGGACTATCCCACCGTTGACTTCACGGTAGACGCGTGGAACACAGCAAGCGCTCGTGCCTCATACCTGCGTTCTGCCGATCCCTTCCCTTGTCCACTCGTTGGACCCTGCGTCACGCCCGCAACGGATCACTCTGCGAATGTCTACGCGGGAGCCACCTACGATCCGCTGACTAACCCGTTCGAACGGTTCACGCTAACCGACTTGTCGTTTGCAACGCCGACAGGGACGAACATCGATCCCACTGTTTCTCAAGTCGCTTTGTGGAAGCGAGACTCCTCCGGAGTGTTGAGCGTTGAACAGACCACGATCGCCGCCGCCGCCGCTCTGACCGCGACGCAACTGGAAGACGTCGTCGGTGTGAGCGTTGTGTACCAATCAACGGATCCCGAGACCACCGGTGGGCTCATTCCGCAACAGAACTCAACAGCAGCACACCCCTCAATGACGTTGAGCACACAACTCCGCGCGACCTTGCGAAGCACTCCAGTAGCCCTCGTTACGAGCGGTATCACTGTGGTCAACAGCAGCCAGGCGCAGAGCTTTGATCCGGTACTCACCCCGGACGGCGCTGCGAGCACACCGAATGCCTCTAGCCAGGCCAGCGTTGAACTTTGGGAAGCCCGCCTCGATGTGAGCGCGAGTAAATCAATTGCACCGGGAACGATTCTCGAGGCGAATCCCGGCGCACCGGTAACCGTGAAGCTGGGTTCGACAAGCGGTTCCTCCACTCTTGGCGCACAAACGGCGACGATTCGCGACATCGATTCGGAGTTCTGGAATGCGTTCCAACTGAGCGCGCTGGGGTCAGCAACCCTTCCCACCGGAGCAACTCAGGTGCGGGTAGATGTACAGGTGAATGAGGATCCCGCATGGATTCTTGGAACCCCCAGCGCAACCCCCGCGCTTCCGGCCACCGTCACCGACCTGAGCGAAATTACGGGAATCCAGTTCGTGTTCGATCGCGCGGATGGCGAACCGTTCTCGAACACGGTTCCCTCCGCAGACTGGAGTGCGGAGGCAAACTTCACCGCTGTGCTGCGCGACTCCGTAACTTTCCCGGGTGCGGTCGATAACGCGATTACCGCATTTGCTGAGCATGACGACTATCCCGTCCAGGATGCCGCAGCCAGTGACGATGTCGTTCTGTCGGCAGGAACAGCGCAGATCGATGTCCGTAAAGAAGCCGTGACGGGTAATTCGACCAACATCGTCGAACCCGGCGTCGACATCCCCTGGACCCTCGAGTTCACGAACACGGGAACCGGCTACCTCGATGTCACGAGCGTGAGCGACAGCTTCGACGCCATGTTGCAATGGGACGGCTCAGCCCCCACCTATGAGACCTCTGCCGGTGGCACGCTGCCGGCCACAGGAATTGAGGTAACACAGCCTACAGCGGGAGAACTCGAGTTCAACTGGCCAGGGGCAGCACAAATGCAGCCGGGCGAGAAATTTGTGATCACGCTGAAGTTCAGCCTGCTCCCCGGACTCACCGCGCTCGAAACCGCCACGAATGAGTTCACGGTGAGCACGACGCAAACTCTCACGGCGTGCACCAACGTTTCAGGCAACCGTCAAGGAACCTTGGCTGGCCTCAGCGACACCGAGTGCGGTACAAGTAACTTCGTGCAGCCACTCGCTGGTGCTCTCCTGTTCGCCCAGAAGAGTGTTCAGGGCGAAGTCGATGGCTCGCTCGTCAGTGGAGCCATCAACATCCAAGATCCGGGACTGCCGTGTTCGGCTGACAGCGAAGGATTCTTCCGCTCGAAGTGCGTCGCTCGCACGGCCGTCGGCGCGACCGACACCTGGCGCCTCGTCGCGACCAACTCCGGCACTGTCGGTTACACCGCGGTCACTGTCGTGGACGTTTTGCCCAGCGCTGGCGACAAGTTGTTGGCGACCGGCGCTGCACGCGGGTCGGATTTCAGGCCGGTTCTGAAAGAGGCTGCGGCTCCCGGAACAGAGAGCGTTCCCACAGGAGCCACCACGGTATGGGAAGTGTCTACCGACGCTCAAGCTTGCATCGGTTCAAGTGCAGGCTCTGACTGGGGAACCAACCCGACGTGTTCCACCACCACGTGGGTAAGCGGCGCAAGCTACACCGGAGCGCGCGAGGACATCACTGCGGTGCGGTGGACGGTGGACTTCTCGGGAAGCGCCGGAGGAATTCTCGCTCCCGGTGGCACCGTCGAACTTCGATTCGACACCGTCAACGTCCCACTCGTCAGCTCCGATGCCATCAGCGTCGCGGTGCCGGTCGGGGATCAGATCGCCTGGAACCAGTTCGGCGTCGTCGCTACTCCGACATCCGGCGCGTTGATCAGACGCGCTCCCGTGCAAACAGGAGTTGTAGCCCAGGCTGCAGCGCTAGAGGTGGCCAAGGCCGTCGAGGGTGATGCTGCTAGCTTCGCTCCTGCAACCTTCGATGTGACTCTCGCCTGCACCGTTCCCGACGGTGAAGGCAGCGTTGCTGCGGTGGACATGGGTTCGTTCCGCACAGTGAGCGTTCCAGCGAATGATTCCATTGCGGTCGATGGCATTCCTCTCGGTGCGACCTGCATCGTCGACAGCGAAACCGCTGACGGTGGAGCGACCCGTACCGATCTGGGTGCGTCAGCAACGTTGACCAGCACTGAGGTGGCCGGCGAAATTACCGTCACGAATACCTTTGAAGGTGGTCCGCTAGACATCATCAAGAAGCGTGTTGGCATCGCCGCCCTGAGCCACGGAGCCGGACCGTTCACGGTTCAGGTCGTGTGTGAGTGGGAGCCGAACGGCATTCTTACTCCCATCACCCTTCCCGGTGACGGAACGTTGATCCTGGACGCTGACAACAACTACCGTGCGCAGTTGCCAATCATGCCGGTAGGAACGACCTGCATCGTGGAAGAGACAGACGCCGGAAACGCGACTGCGACGACTATGGACCCTGCCGACGGCAGCATCGCGATTGTTCAGCCCGGACTGTTCGTTGCTGCAGCGTCAGTGACAATCACTAACGTGTTCGACAGCTCGCTCCTACCGCCGCTGTTGGCCTTTACCGGACAGCAGTCCACAATGATCTTGCTGCTCGTTGGGCTGGCGATCCTGTTGATCGGCGGGGCACTAGTGCTGGTCAGGCGACGCAGGGCCTAAGTCGTCGGGAGGGGGACGGCCCATGCCTCTCCCTCTCCTCTGATTCTCTGGCTCACGTTATGAGCGGCGGCGCAGCGCCCAGCCGAGAGTGCCCAATCCAAGTGATCCTAGATCGAGAGCTTCGCGATGAAAATTGCGGATGTCAAAGTTCGGTCCCTCTCGAAGCGCAGCGTCGTCGCGAAGCTGTTCCCATAAGCGCTGGCCAAGCTTGTAGGAGGGAGCCTGTCCGGGCCAGCCAAGGTAGCGATCCACCTCGAATCGAACAGCAGCGTCATTCATGTGCACATTCTTTTTCATGAAGGAGAGTGCGTAGCTGGCATCCCAGATTCCCGTGCCGTCGGGGCGTTGTTTGCCGAGGTGCACACCCAGGTCGACGACCACCCGGGCTGCGCGCATCCTTTGTGCATCGAGCATCCCGAGTCGGCTGGCAGGATCGTCTAGGTAACCGAGCTGCTCCATGAGCCGCTCGGCGTACAAGGCCCATCCTTCCGCGTGGCCAGAAGTGAACGCCAGTTGACGACGCCACGTATTGAGCGAATCACTTCTTAAAGCTCCCGTACCCATCTGGAGGTGATGGCCAGGAACGCCCTCATGGTAAACGGTCGTGAGTTCTCGCCACGTGTTGAAGGTGGTGACTCCGGGGGGAACGGACCACCACATCTGACCGGGACGAGAAAAGTCGTCGCTCGGGCCGGTGTAGTAGATCTTTCCCTCGTGCGTCGGCGCGATCCTGCACTCCAGCCGCTGAAGCTTCGGCGGAATCGTGAAGTGGGTTCCGGCTAGTTCGGCCACTGCTCGATCGCTGATATCTTGCATCCACCGTTGGAGTGCGTCTGTGCCGTGGAGTACCCGTTCTGGGTCAGCATCGAGCACGGCTATCGCATCAGAGACGGAGCCCCCGGGCACTATTTCCTGAGCGACGCGTTCCTGCTCCTCGGTCATGAGCGCAAGTTCTTCTCTGCCCCACTCGTAGCTCTCATCGAGATCGACGACTGCACCCAGGAATCCCCGTGCCGACAATTCGTAGTGCTCGCGACCGACCGCATCGTCAACAGAAGACACCGGGGCAAGCTCACCGGTGAGGAATGTGCTCAACTCGGAGTAGGCTCCGGCGGCTCGTTCCGCTGCAGCAGTGAGGTCGGCGCGCAGTGAGGGCGATGCTGTGGTGGCTTCAGCCGCGAGCGTAGCGAAGAACCCCTTGGTGCCGCTGTGGCTGGCGGCCTGAGCAGCCACCGCTCGTACCTGGCGAAGAGCTGGCGTCGTCTTCGAGCGGATGCCGGTACGCAGTGTTTCGGTGTAGCCCGCGAGGGCAGCGGGGACTCCGTTGAGGCGGGTCGCTATCGTTGCCCAGTCCGCCTCCGTGGTCTTGGGCAGCAGATCGAAGGTCGAGCGAACTTCCTGTGCGGGGGACGCAATGACGTTCAGGTTGCGCAGCGGGAGCTGGGCATCCGCTGACTCTAGGTGAAGCTGCAGTTGGGCTGAAAGGTCTCGTTGCGTAACGTCATCGACGGCATCTCTGGGCCGCTGATTCTCCAACGAGAGGAGGGTCGCGCGAGCGGCGGATCGCTGCGCCTCAAGCCCTGCAGGCGAATAGTCACCCACAAGGCTGTTCGACTCGGCGCGGCCGAGAGTGGTGCCCACGCTGGGGTTCAATTGCACTACCGTGTCGGCCCACTGTTCGGCGATGTCATCGATGGGGGAGGGCTGTCGTGGAGACACGTGCATCACCTGAGTTTCTGAATAATTTGAACATGTGTAGGGGAGGGAGATGACTCGTTGGTTAGGGTGGTCACGTGACCACCACAAGACCTGACGCAAACTCCGAGGTTTCCGCTCTTGGACTCGAGATCCACACAGAGCGGGCACGGCAGGGTTTGAGCGTGAGCACCTTGAGCAAACGCTCCGGTGTCAGTTTTGGATTGATTAGCCAGCTCGAACGTGGTCTCGGGAACCCCTCGTTCCTGTCGCTGCACAAGTTGTCTGACGCGCTCGGAATTCCACTTTCTCGATTGGTCGCGGGTGGTCCCAAGCGCGATGATGCGGTCGTTCGTGCGGGGGAGCGTTTGATGCTTCCTGTGCTGGTTGACGAACCCGCACACCAGCGGGTTGTTCGAGAGCTGCTTACACCTGGGCTTCATTCGTCGCTCCAGGTGATCCGGAGCGTGGTTCCTGCTGGTTTCTCCAACGAGGGTCAGGCTTTTCGCCACCTTGGAACGGAGTGCGTCATTGTCGAGTCCGGTTCGCTGACGGTGGTTCACGGAAGTCGGCGGGTCGAGTTGGCTCAGGGCGACGCTATGACGTACACCTGTTCGGTGCCCCACTGGTGGGCAAATACGTCGGACGACGAATGCACGGTCATCGGCGCAGTGACCCCATTTGAGCAATAGGCGGTCGGTCCTCACCCGCGCCAGCATGGTCACTTTCCTAGCGCGCGTTCCAGAAGTCTGGATAGCTCAGTAACCGGCTCTGGATGATCGTCCGCACGAAGGTCTATTGCAATGTGGTGTGTTTCTTGGGGGATGCCGGCTCCTGAGGCCACAAGGAGGGCGGCACTTTGCTTTCCTCGGCTATCGCCGCCAGCTGCTTCTCCGGCAGCGAGGGCTTCCACAAGCGCACGAGCGAAAGCGGCGGTGTGAACGTCGTCAGGCAGGGCGTCGTGGGTGCGGGCGTAAGTGGAACGAGCACGGTCAAACGCCGCTCTCATCGCTGCCAACACGTCTGGGCCTGCAAGAAGGTTGCCTGCTGCAACCAGATTGGTTCCGAGCACACTGCCCGCCCACTGTGAGCAGTCTGTTCCGGTGTGCACGGCGGTGGACCCGTCGGCGGCAATCAGGGCGAGTTGACGTTGGGAGTAACCGGGGTCTCGTGACGGGAGTTCGGCAATGACCTGGTCAGGAGTGGCCCCGTTGGCCAAGGCATCTAGCGAGCTTTGCCGCAGTGAACGGTTGGTATAGGCCTGGCTGGCGACCGCGCCGACTCCGGGGCGGAGCAGCGGAACTCCGGCGCCAACTGCGAGTGAATAGCTCGCCGTCGCTGCCCCCAAAAGCCGTCGCTCGGGGTCGCTAGCGAGGATGGTAAAGGTCATAAAAACTCTTCCGCAGGTTGACTCTGAACCCATTTCAGGGTTCTATATGGTGCATAATGATGCCATCATCATATAAATGATTCACCGCGATTGCTTGTTGAACTTGAGGAAATGCTGATGAAGTCACGCACACTGTTGTCGAGTGTCGCCCTCGCAGGCGCACTAACGTTGACCGCCTGTTCCACGGGCACCGGAGTCTCGCTCGAGGGTGCGGGCCCCGACGGGAAAATTCTCTACGCGGCGATTGCGGGGGAACCGGACCAGCTCGACCCGCAAAAAACCAGCTCGTACTTTGCCTTCGAAGTTCTCGAGAACGTCTTTGACACTCTCGTTCAGCCTAATGAGAACCTAGAGATGCAGCCTGCGCTCGCCGAATCGTGGGAGGTCAGCGACGATCAGTTGACCTGGACATTCCAACTTCGTGAAGGCGTCACATTTCACGATGGTTCGGCGTTCACCTCAGAGGATGTGCTCTACTCTCTCAACCGCATCATCGATCAGGAACTCGCCAATGCATGGCGGCTGAGCGCCGTTGAATCGATTACCGCGCCGGATGACTTCACTGTCGAGATCACTGTCACGCGCCCGACTCCGAACTTGCTTTCGAGCCTTGGCGGTTTCAAGGGTATGGCGATCGTGGAAGAAGACAACGCCGAGAGCGGTGACATCACCACCAAGCCAATCGGCACCGGTCCCTTCTCCTTGATCGACTACACCACCGGTGACTCCATCGAACTCGCCGCCAATGAGGACTATTGGGGCGGTGCCCCCGAGATCGGCGGAGTGACCTTCTCGTTCCTTTCCGAAGGCAACACGGCAATAGCTGCTCTCAAGAGCGGCGAGGTGCACTGGACCGACTCAATTCCGGCTCAACAGGTCGCCGGCCTTGAAGGGACTGCTGAGGTAGACCTCGGAATCGTGCCGAGCACTGACTACTGGTACCTCGCTCTCAATGAGAACAGCTCTCCCTACGACGACGTTCGGGTACGCCAAGCGATCGGCTACGCGATTGATCGGGACGCGATTGCGCAAGTAACGAGCTATGGAACCGCTGAAGTAAACCAACTCGCGATCCCCAAACAGAGTGCGTGGTACACCGAGTACAACAAGTATTCGACTGACCTCGATAAAGCTCAGAGCCTTCTTGATGACGCCGGGGTGGGCCCATTGGAGCTCGACCTGCTCGCTACTTCGGACTATCCCGAAACAGTCACTGCGGCTCAAGTTATCGCCGACAATCTTGAGCCGCTCGGAATCACGGTGTCGATTAGACAGCCCGACTTCGCGACTTGGCTCGATGAGCAGAACACCGGCAATTTCGACATGCTCATGATGGGGTGGTTGGGCAACATTGATCCTGACGACTTCTACTATGCGCAGCATCACTCCAACGGTTCCAGCAATGCCCAGGGATACAGCAACCCTGAGGTCGATGACCTACTTGATGCCGGTCGAGCAGAGACTGACACTGACAAACGTCAGGAACTTTATGCTCAAGCGGCGACCATCATCGCCGATGAAGCGAGTTACCTCTACCTCTACAACCCTTCAGTGATTCAGGCCTGGAGTCCTGAGCTGGACGGCTACGAGGCTCGCGGCGACCGTGCAGTCCGCTTCAAGGACGTCAGCTTCAGCGAATGAGTCAACCCTTGATCGGCCGCGTGCGCGAATCCGCAACGCTCAAGTTCTTGGTGCGACGGCTGCTCCATACCGTCGTGGTGCTCTTCGGAGTGTTGGTGTTGGTGTTCACCCTCATCCACCTCGTTCCTGGTGACCCTGTGCGCATTGCGCTGGGAACCCGATATACCCAGGAAGCCTACGATGCGCTTCGCGCGGCATCCGGGTTGGATCGGCCACTACTGGAACAGTTCTTTAGCTACATCGGACACGCGCTCACGGGCGATCTGGGGGTGAGCTTCCGCAACGGAGCTCCCGTTACTGAGGTCTTGCTGGGTCGCATCCCGGCCACCGTCTCACTTGCTGCCGTCGGACTCATCATCGCGCTGCTTATCTCGATTCCAGCGGGCACCTTCTCGGCGCTCCGCGAGGGAACGTTCGGCGATGGTGTAGTTCGCGTCTTCAGCCAGTTTGGAGTCTCGATTCCTGACTTTTGGATGGGGATGATGCTGATCACGCTCTTCTCCTCAATTCTCGGGTGGCTTCCTTCGTCCGGGTACGTAGCCTTTGGTGATGACCCCGGGGAGTGGTTTCGCCGAGTACTGACACCGGGGCTGACCGTTGGGCTAGTCGCGGGGTCGATCATGACTCGCTATATCCGTGGGGCGGTTCTTGAAGTTGCCGGAATGAGCTATGTGCGGACAGCGCGCTCCAAGGGTCTTGCGCCTCGCGTTGTGACCGGGGTTCACATTGCTCGTAACGCCTTCATTCCCGTGCTGACGATCGCAGGAATTCAGATGGCGACCATGCTGGGTGGGGTTCTCGTTGTCGAAGTCGTGTTCGCTTGGCCGGGGCTGGGACGTCTCGTCTACGACGCGGTTTCGTCACGCGACTACCCCGTTGTGCAGGGTGCTGTGCTGCTCATCGCGATCGCCTTCCTCGCAGTCAACCTGATTGTGGATGCCCTGTACGCGCTGGTTGACCCAAGGATCAGACTGTCATGACCTCACCAGACACCGTTGCGATGGCGACAATGCCTCGGGATTCATCCGGAAAGCGATCGACCGCTTTTTCACTCTTTCTCCACAACAAGGTCAGCGTCACGGGCGCGGTTGTGCTTCTGATCATGGTGCTTTCGGCACTGTTGGGGCCGGTGTTGGCGCCGTTCGGCATCAATGACACCGACGTCGCGAACGCACTGAAGCCACCGAGCTCCTCTCACTGGTTCGGCACTGACGATCTCGGACGAGATGTCTTCTCTCGAGTGATTATTGCGGCGCAAGTCTCGCTTCAAGTAGCTCTCGTGAGCGTCACGATCGCTCTGCTCGTTGGCGTCATTGTCGGCATGGTGTCGGGTTACGTCGGTGGGTGGGTTGACAGCGTCTTCATGCGAATCGTCGACGTGATGTTCGCGTTTCCCATGCTGATTCTTGCGCTTGCGATTGTTGCGGTGCTCGGGCCTGGCGTGACGACGGCGACCATTGCGATCGGTGTCGTGTACATTCCTATTTTCGCTCGCGTCACTCGGGCGAGCACTCTCGGTATTCGCTCGGAGCCTTTCGTGCGGGCATCTCAAACGATGGGAACGGGAAATCTGCGTATCCTGCGCACCCACATTTTGCCGAACGTTTCCGGACCGATCATTGTTCAGACCTCATTGTCATTGGCCTTCGCGATCCTTTCAGAAGCCGCGCTTTCCTTCTTGGGTCTCGGAGTTCAGCCGCCACAACCTTCCTGGGGGCGGATGCTCTTTGAAGCTCAAGGACTGATGGGCACAGCGTGGTGGCTTGGTGTCTTCCCGGGAGTTGCCATCTTCATCACGGTGTTGGCCTTCAACCTAGTGGGCGACGGTCTTCGAGACGTTCTTGACCCCCAGCAACGCAGCGTCATCGAATCAAGGAGCAGCCGCAGATGAGCCACGGCACTGACCCCATCCTTTCTGTTCGCGATCTGCGCGTCAGCATCGGATCGAAAGAGATTGTTCGCGGAATATCCTTTGACGTTGCTTCCGGTGAAACGGTCGGAATCGTTGGTGAATCTGGGTCGGGAAAATCACTCAGCGTGCTGTCGGCAACCCGGCTCCTCCATATGCCGCACATGACGATTTCGGGACAGTCACTTCTGAACGGTCAGGATCTTATCTCCGCGCGTCGATCCGCACTTCGACGCGTGCACGGCAGAGAAGTTGGATTCGTCTTCCAAGATCCGATGACGTCCCTCAACCCGCTGCTGACGATAGAACGGCAACTCACCGAGGCGCCGAGCGCTCATCTGGGGATGACCCGCAGAGCAGCGCGCCTCAAGGCTCTTGAGTTGCTGGACTCGGTAGGCATCCCGAACCCGGAACTTCGACTCGCCCAGTACCCACATCAGCTGTCGGGGGGTCAACGTCAGCGCGTGATGATTGCCATGGCGCTCGCCTGTGATCCGGGTCTGCTCATCGCCGACGAACCGACCACAGCCCTAGACGTCACGACACAGGCCCAAATCATCGCGCTCGTGAAGCACATGCAACACGAACGCGGAATGGCCGTGGTGTGGATCAGCCATGATCTGGGTGTTATTGGGCAAGTCGCCGATAACGTGACCGTGATGTATCGAGGGGAGGGCATCGAGCAACGTCCGGTTCTGGACATTTTTGATGACCCTCATCAGGACTACACCCGGCGCCTTCTGGCCTCACGCCCGTCGCTCGACAGCCCCGCTCCGCTGCCGGCAGCCCCCAGCGAGGGACCTCTGCTTGATGTCAGCGACCTCGCGATCGGTTTCTCGGTCGCGTCTAAGTCTGGAAAGTCCTGGGTGCAGGCGGTTGCTGGGGCAAGCTTCCAGATCAACCGCGGCGAAACTCTCGGCCTCGTAGGAGAATCGGGCTCGGGCAAATCGACAATTGCCAATGCCCTCACCGGTCAAGTACCTGCTCAGCGCGGAACAGTGACGCTCGATGGCGTCAATGTTCTCACCTCATCCGGACCGGAGCTTCGGCAGTTGCGTCGACGCATGGCCATGGTCTTTCAAGATCCTTTCTCGGCCATAAATCCCCGCATGACGGTGCGAGACACTATCTCTGAGCCACTCATCGTGCACCGGCTTGCGGCCGACCGAGACGCCAGAGAAGTGCGAGTGCGGGAACTGCTCTCGCAAGTGAAGCTTCCGGAAGAATTTGCTGACCGCTACCCTCACGAACTCAGCGGTGGGCAACGGCAACGAGTGTGCATTGCTCGGGCGCTTGCGTGCGAACCTGAGTTGCTCATTCTGGACGAATCGACGGCCTCGCTTGATGTCTCCATCCAAGCCGAAGTCATGACCCTGCTCAAAGAGTTGCAACGGGACTTGGGGCTCGCGTTTCTCTTCATCGCCCACGATCTGGCCGTAGTTCACGAGATGAGTCACCACGTCATGGTGATGCGTTCGGGCGAAATTGTGGAATCCCGCACCAGCGACGAGCTCTACAGTTCACCCAACCACGAGTACACGAAGACGCTGCTGGCGGCTATTCCTCCTGCACGTCCTCCGCAGCCCGTTAGCCGACGTTGAGGGCGAGCACCAAGAAGATGATGCCGATCAGCGGAGGAGCACCCTGGATGATCGCGGGTCGAGCCATCTTCTTGGGCTGAGAGGTAATCAGCACGAGCGCCGCCAGCACCATGCTTAGGGCGGCGAACATCGCGAGGGCGATTCCTGCTGGCCACATTTCGACGGTGCCCATAAGCACAAGGCCGGTTCCGGCACCGAGCGCAAGAAAGACGTTGTAGAAGCCCTGGTTGTAGGCCCACGACTTCACGACATCCACATCGTCAGGTCGAACACCAAAGATCTTTTGCACGCGCGGCTTGTGAAAGAGCACGCTCTCCATGAAGAAAATCATGAGGTGCACGAGTGCAGCAAGAAGGATAAAAACTGATCCGAGAATCGCGAAAAGGCTGTTCATGGTCGAAAGTCTTGCACAGTCGCGATTGTCAGCCGTGGACCTCAACAACGGTGCGACCGCGGATGCGGCCCGCCATGATGTCCACACCAGCAGCAATCGTGTCGCTGAGCCCGATCGTCGATGTCGTCGACTCGAGAAGGCCGAGGTCGAGGTCACGGGCGAGGCGGCTCCAGGCTTCGAGGCGCAACTCTCGCGGCGTGAACACCGAATTGATGCCGACAAGGCTCACACCGCGCAAGATGAAGGGCATCACGCTCGTGTGCAGGTCGTTGGATTGTGCATTGCCGCACGCGGTTACGGTGCCGCCATACTGCGTTGCCGCGATAGCGGAAGCGAGAGTTGAGCCCCCGACAGCATCGATAGCGCCTGCCCAGCGTTGCTTCATAAGGGCTTTCGGCTCGGCGCTCAATTCGGCGCGGTCAATGATCGTGGTGGCGCCGAGCTCACGCAGATAGTCGTGTTCGTTTTCGCGACCAGTGGAAGCCGTGACGTCGTAGCCGAGTTTGTTCAAGAGGGCGATTGCCACCGATCCGACCCCGCCGGCCGCCCCGGTCACGAGCACCTCGCCGGAGACTCCGCCGCGCTCAATCGCGAGCACCGAGAGCATGGCGGTGAACCCGGCCGTGCCGATCGCGGCAGCCTGATGAGTGCTGATTCCGGTGGGCACAGGAACGACCCAATCGGCTGGAACTCGGGCCCGCTCGGCGAAACCACCATGGTGGGTTTCGCTCAGCCCGCAACCGTTCACGAGCACGCGCTGACCAGCAGAAAAGCGGTTATCGCTCGACTCAGCAACAATCCCGACAAGGTCGATACCGGCGATCAGTCGAGGCTCGCGAACGATGCCCGGCTTGCCCGTGAGTGCGATGCCGTCTTTGTAATTAAGGCTCGAGAACTCGACATCGATCGTGACATCTCCCGGCATCAGGATGCTGTCATCCAGTTGCTCAGAAAGCACGACGTGCGCCGGAGCATGTCGATCGGACTCGTTCTTGATTACTTCGATTCCACGCCACATACCGCCAGCCTAGAACCGCAGGCTGGAATCTGGCTCAGCAGTTGGCTGAGCTGCTCGTGGCGCAGTTCGCCGGGCATCTCGCTTTAGCCGAAGAGGATCGCAGCTTCGTCGTAGCGCGACTGAGGTACCGTGTTGAGCTTGCCGAGGGCGTCTTCGAACGCAACGTGGGTGATCTCGGTTCCGCGCAGCGACACCATGCGGCCCCAGCGACCGTGAATGACGGAGTCGATCGCGGCCATGCCGTACCGGGTCGCGAGAACGCGGTCGTAGGCGCTTGGCGTTCCACCGCGCTGGATGTGACCCAGGGTGGTCGAGCGGGTTTCGAGTCCGGTGCGAGCTTCGATCTCGGGAGCGAGGATGTCGCCGATGCCACCGAGGCGGGGGCGCCCGAATGCGTCGAGTCCGCGCTCGGAGTGGGCGTCATCCATCGTGTCGAGGGTGAATCCTTCAGCGACGACGACGAGGGGAGCGCGGCCACGGTCGCGAGTCGAGGTAACCCACTCGACGATCTGGTCCATGCTCGTCTTCTGTTCGGGAATGAGGATCGCGTGAGCGCCGGCGGCCATCCCTGAGTGCAGGGCGATCCAGCCAACGTGACGACCCATGACTTCGGCAACCATGCAGCGGCCGTGGGAGTCGCCGGTAGTGCGGAGGCGGTCCATGGCGTCGGTTGCGATCTGGGTGGCGGTGTCGAAGCCGAACGTGTAGTCGGTAGCGGAAAGGTCGTTGTCTACTGTCTTGGGAACACCGACGATCTTGATGCCGGCATCCGTCAACCGCTTGGCGGCGGCGAGGGTGCCTTCTCCGCCGATGGCGATGAGGGAGTCAACACCGAGGCGTTCCATGTTTTCGCGAACCGTCTCAGCGCCGTTGGTGCCCTCGAAGGGGTTTGTGCGCGAGGTGCCCAGAATGGTGCCACCCTGCTTCGAGATGCCCTGAATGTCTCGGCGTTCGAGGGGCATGGTGTCGCCGTCGACGACTCCGCGCCAACCGTCACGGAAGCCGACGAACTCTTTGTTGTATACCTGAGTGCCTTTGAGTACTACACCGCGAATTACGGCGTTGAGGCCGGGGCAGTCGCCACCGCTGGTCAGGATTCCAATCTTCATGAACCCATCATGGCGCATACTTTTCGGCCAGAAAGCCACGAAAACCAGAAAATGTTAACTTCGTGCGTTATTTACCAACGGTGAGGCTGGCGATTGGATGCTCGGAGCACGCCGTGGTTGCTGCATGCTCATCGCACACCACGAACTGCTGGCGGCACGCCTTGTTGTGGCAGTTCTCGATGCGCTTGGTGGCGGCACCGCACTGGTAGCAGGTGCCGATTGCTTTCGTGTCGGCGGTGAAGTCGATCGCCATGCGCTTATCGAAGACGTAGAGCGATCCGTTCCACAGCCCCGAGTCGCCATACTTTTCACCGTAGCGAACGATGCCGCCGTCGAGTTGGTAGACCTCGCCGAATCCGCGACTGCGCATGAGGGAGGAGAGCACTTCACAGCGGATCCCGCCCGTGCAGTACGTGACAACGGGCGTGTCCTTGAGGTGGTCGTACTTGCCACTGTCGAGTTCGGCGACGAAGTCGCGGGTGGTGTCAACATCCGGAACTATCGCATCGGTGAACTTGCCAATCGCCGCTTCGATGGGATTGCGGCCGTCGAAGAAGGTGACATCTTTGCGGGCAACAAGCTCGTGGAGCTCTTCGGGGCTGAGCTTGGTGCCGCCGCCGACGACACCGTTCTCATCGACCTGCAGCTCACCGGGGGCACCGAAGCTGACGATCTCATCGCGCACCTTCACGCTCAGACGGGGAAAGTCGTTGCCTTCGCCCTCGCTCCACTTGAAGTCGATGTTTTTGAACGCGGGGTACTCACGCGTCTTGCGCACATAGCGCTTTACATCTTTCAGCTCACCGCCGACAGTGCCATTCATGCCGTCTTTGGAGAGGATGATGCGACCGCCGAGCCCGAGGGACTCACAGAGGTCGCGCTGCCACAGCCGCACAGCCTCCGGATCGGCCAGCGGCGTGAACACGTAGAAGAGAAGGATCTTGGGAACAGCCACACCGCAAGTTTACGGCGGTTAGCTGGGGGTGGCTCGCTAATGCTCGGTCGTGCTCAGTCCGACGTCGGGCTTTGCCGTCAGGGGTGCCGCGTAATCTGGGTTTCATGACTTTAGCGCTCGCCGCCGACGAGCCCGTTCGCACTCGTTTTGCGCCCGGGCGGCCCGTCGATGTGCGCGCGACTTTGCGGCCGTTGAAGCGCGGCGCCGGCGACCCGACGATGAGAGTGGATGCCGCGGGCACCTGGCGCACGATGCTCACGCCGCACGGCCCTGCGACTCTGTGTCTCGTGCAGCACCAGTCGCATGTGGACTGCACCGCGTGGGGCGCTGGAGCGGAGTGGGCGATCGCCAGTGTTCCCGAGCTGTTGGGGGAGGGCGACGACTGGAGCGATTTCGATATTTCGGCGCTTCCGTTTGCTGCCGAGGCTCAGCGCCAGAACCCTGGGCTTAGGCTCACTCGCACGAAGCTCGTGTTTGAGGCGCTCGTAATGGCGATTCTCGAGCAGAAGGTCACGGGTATTGAAGCGAAGCGGGGGTGGCGCATCCTCGTCACCAAGCATGGTTCACCGGCGCCCGGGCCAGCCCCGGCCGGGATGCGCGTCGTGCCAAACCCGCAGGGTTGGGCGCGGATTCCGTCGTGGGAGTGGCACCGTGCCGGGGTCGGGCCCCAGCGTTCGGGGACCGTGATGCGCGCAACGCAAGTGGCGGCATCCCTCGAGCGCACCGCCGACTGGGGTCGAGGCGGGCCGCGCATTGAGGCCGCGCTGCGATCAGTCGTCGGCGTTGGTGTCTGGACGGCCGCCGAAACCATGCAGCGCTCCCACGCCGATCCCGACAGCCCGAGTGTTGGCGACTATCACCTTGCTGCAGTTGTGGGCTGGGCCCTGATTGGCGAACCTGTCGACGATGAGCGGATGCTCGAACTGCTCGAGCCCTGGCGTGGCCACCGCCAACGCGTCGTGCGACTCATCACGGCATCCGGATTTCGCAAGCCGGCTTTCGGGCCGCGGATGACGATTCAGGATCACCGGGGGCATTAGACCGCAATCAACTGTTAGCTCGTGCCGACGCGCTCCTCGGTTGCGGAACGGGAGCCCTGCTGCCGGGAGTCCCGAGCACTGAGACGTGCTGCATCCGCGCGGCCAAGACGCGCGACGTGTGCCAGCCACCGTTCCCGTCGCTCAACCGTCGAGCCCTTCACCGGCCCCAAGCGCGTCGCTCGTACAGGTTTGATACCGCAGAAGCGGAGCGTCGTGTCACGAACATGGCGCACCGTGGTGTCGCCGACAAGACGGAGATACCACCAGGGTGAGTCAGAGGTGACAATCACGCGCCCCGTGCGCCCAGCGAGGAGACCTTCAGGAAGCCCGCTAGCGCGCACTCGATAGGCGCGCCTTGGCAAGAGGAGCCGATCGAAGAATCCCTTAAGTAGAGCCGGAGTGGACCCCCACCAGATTGGGGTGATCACCACAACGTGTTGTGCATCGAGTAGAAGCTGCCATGCGCGCTCGAGGTCAGGCTCAAGCTCTTGGCGACGGGTGTAGCCGAGGTGAAGGCTCGGATCGAACTGCAGGTCGCGCAGCGCGACAACACTTGCATCACCGTGGGCCTCGGCGTAGTGGGCGGCGATGGCCGCGCAAAGCGAGTGAGAGTTGGGGTGGCCGTCGATGATCACGGTGTTCATGGGGCTCCAGCAGCAGGTCGTGGGTAGAGTGGACGCATATCTGGACAGTGTCTAGATATCGTGATTCGACTGTACGGATAGAATGTTGCTCGTGTCAAGATCCGAGGCTGCTTACCACCATGGAAACTTGGTGCCCGCGATTGAGAGAGCGGCTCTTGAGCTCATGCGCAGCCAGGGGCATGCCTCTTTGAGCCTGCGCGAGGTTGCTCGACAGGCGGGGGTAAGCCACAACGCTCCCTACCATCACTTCGGCGACCGAGGCGCACTGCTCAAACGTCTCAGCGAGCGCTCTATGGATGAACTGCTAGGTGCGCTTCAGGCAGCAGAACAGCAGGCCGAAGAATCCGGGATTGGCGCCGGTTCAGAGCATGCTTATGCCACCGCGATTGGTGCCGCGTATGTGGGGTATGCAGCCGACCACCCGGAACGATTCCGGTTGATCTACGATCCGAAGGTCTGCATCCCGGGAGCGCCGAGTGCGGCAATGGAACCGCTCCTCCACAGCGTGGAAGAAATTCTGGCAGCAGCGACGGCTGCGCTGATCCCTGGCGGGGAGCCGGCCGCGGTAGCCACCCTCGCCACCGGAGTCTGGGGCGCCGTGCACGGTCTGGCGGAGCTTGTCGTTGCGGGGCACATTTCTCGTGCCGAAGTCCCGCCTGCCTTGGAAGCGCTCCTGGGCGTTCGCGGGAAATAACTAATCGAGAAATCACGTCTGCCTCTGTGGCGTGTCTGGGCTCTTGTAGCAGTCAGCGTGGCGGTTTCATTTCTCGTTTAGCGCGCGCCAGTGCTTCTGCTGCCAAAGTCGTTAGGTCATCTCGGCCTGCGGTGAGCGATAGCGACTCTTCGCCGAGTACGTCGTACGTTAGATCGACAATCTGTTCAGCGAGTGTGAGGCCCAATGAGTGGATCAGCGCCGTGATGTCTGCATAGTCTTTGCGCGCATACCTTGCCATCTTCATGGCGAGAAGGGCGCGATGCGAAGCAAGCCGAAGCTTGTGCCCGCGGAGTTCGATCTCCACAAAATGTCGCGGATCTGTTGTGTCAAACGTGATGAAAGGGCGGGCATTCTCGTTGACCCAGTCGGGATCCAGGCCGTGCTCTTCGGCCATCTGTCTTCCGATGAGTTTGACGCGCTCGAACGGAAAGAAGAGGCCATCGACGTCGGGGGTGAGCTGGTCGCGGCCCAAGTGAATTGCCATCGCGGCGCCACCGATGATGTACGCATCAACCTTGACGCCCTCTGCATTGGCGCGTTCGAGGAGCTCGCCAACTAAGTCCGTGATCTCGCTCGCGCTGAGCTGACGGTAGCCGCCGCTCATGCGATCGCCCAGTCTTCAGCCCGCGAGAGAATGTTCTTTTTGAGAAACAGCGGCGGTGTTCGCGCTCGCAGCCAGTCCCTAAATTCTGGACCGGGGTCGTCGCCGGGTGAGGTCTCGTGCGGCAATGACGGTGCATCGAGCATCCACTGGGGTGGTGTTTGGCCCGCGCGTTCGAGCCCGTACGCAAATGCGGTCGCGAGGAAGGTGTCCCAGAGCGGAATCCCGATCGGCTTCGAGGGTTGCGCTATGGCCCACTCGGGAATGTTCTCATCGGCTTCACTGGCTCGAATCAGACGCCCTACGCCCTCGGTAAGATCTCGAATGGCTGACTCCGAGTCGCCTTTTCGCAGACTTCGCGCCATCGCCCGGGATACCGTCTCCGGCGACAGCAATTGGGCTGTGGCTGTTGGCTGTGGGTTGATCGCCCAGCCAGTGGCGGCGAGCAGGCTTTGCATCGTCGCCCAGGTCGGGTCGATTTCTTCGTGCTCGATCCGGCTGACGGTCGACTGTGCGATACCGGCGCGGCGCGCGAGAGCGGCCTGGCTGATCCCCGCGCGGGTGCGAGCGATCCGGATCGTTTCGGCTGCAAGAGGCATCGGTTCTCCCTTCTCGAGTTACGAGTGCTGAGATCCAGTGTACTCCAGCAGTTATGCGTATACGCATAGAACGCGAAAACTCGAGCGCTAGCTAACTGTGCCCAGAGCGCAAGTTTGTGAGCTCCGGGGATTGGAGCGCTGCACGAAACGTGCGATTGGGGCGTGCGTGCGGCAGTGCTGCCGAGACTTCTGACAGGGCCCGTTCGATCGGGATGTCGAGGTGCCGGGCCGCATAGAGTGCCGCGACGGTAGGGGTGCGGCTCTGCGCCTGCACGCAGTGGAGCAGCACCGTGTGGCCTTCGGAGCGGAGAGTGGCGACGGCATCTGCAGCATCCGAAAGAACGAAGCTGAGGTTGGGGTTCTCGTCGGGTTCGACTCTGTCGATCAGACGGATCTCGATGCGCTCGCGGATGCGGGCCGGCACCTGCTTCGAGCCGATGCGGCACAGCGACACCACGGCATCCACTTCGGGCGGAAGGTTGTCGAGAGCTCCGACTGCGCCGAGCCAGACGCCGGGATCGTGCGGATGCTGCACCAGCGTCGAGATGTCGCCATACCCGGCGTAGTCGATGCGTTCGTCCGTCGGCTTGCCCCGCAGCACCTCGGTGGAGAGGCGCACGAGGTCGAGGCTGCGCAGCCCGGGCCAGCCGTGCGCGATGCGCTGCCAGGCGGCGGGAATCGCGGAGAGTCCCCACTGGGCACCGACGAGTCCGCCCGCAATGGCGGCGACGGTGTCCGCATCGCGACCGCCGCGCACCGCGCGCTCGAGGGTGTCGACGAGACCCTCGCCATTCACGATCGCCGACCAGGCCGCTTGCAGCGCTTCGACAACCCAGCCGTTCTTGGTGAAGTCGCGCGGCTGCTTGGTCTCGGCGTCGTCGATGCGGACGGACCAGAGTGCGGCGCGTTCGGGGGCAAGGGCCGAGAGCCCGACCCGAACATCCGCTTCGCCGGTGAGGATCGTGTGACGGATGGCGAGGCACCAGAGCACGCAGGCGTCGCCGGCATCCTCGTCGAAGTGGGTGAGATCGCTGATCGCACGAGCGCCTTCGGTCAGCCCGGCCGGGTCGTTGAGGTAGGCGAGCGCGACCGGGGCGGTGCGCATGAGGGAGCCGTTGCCGCCGCTGCGTCCGCGCGCTTCGTGGATACGTTTGGCTGATGCGCGAGCTGCGGATGCCGTGGGCTCGATACCGCGGAGCACCCCGCTGGTCTGCACCCCGACATCCGGGGCTGTCTTCGCCCAGTCGATCCACGCGGTGACGATCTCGTCGAGCACCGTTTCGTCGCGCAGGTCACGACCGGACGCGGCTGCCCGCAGGATCGGGATGGCCATGGAGGTGTCATCCGTCCATTCGCCGGGAGCCCAGTTGAAGCCGTTGCCGCCCTTCATGAGCACCTCGCCCTCGAAGGGTGGGCCGAATTCGTAGCCGGCGCCGAGCGCATCGCCACAGGCCATCGCGAGCATGACGCCGCTCGCGCGGTCGTTCTGTGCAGAGGTGAGTTTCATGAGTTCTCCGTTTCGTCCGTCGCGGGCTGCAGAAGCTGCCGCGCGTGAAAATACTTGTTCGACAACCGCACCTGGGTGTCGTAGTCGAGTTTGCGAAAGCGCCAATCGGCGAGGTTGTCGGTGATATCTGCGAGCTTCACCGCGAGAGCAGCAGGGTTCTGGCGGATGCGGTCGTAGTAGTCAGCGTCAGCGACATCCGCCCGTCGGGTCATCAGTTCGACTGCCGTCACGATCTCGGGAAGCATCCCCGCCTTCAGCAGGTCGGCGGCGCTCACGTCCGTGTCTTCGATCACGTCGTGCAGCCACGCGGTGCAATGCTCGACCGGCTCGTTCAGCCAATCGAAGCTCTCGGCAACCCGCGCGGGGTGATCGATGTAGTCATAGCCGAGCTTGTCGAGCTGCCCGCGGTGGGCGATCGTCGCAATGCCGACTGCGATGCCGTGCTGCACCATCGCGTCGACCTCGGTCATGAGCATGTCGTCGTCTTCGCCGTCGTCCTCTTCTTCGCCTTCGTCAGTCTCTCCGTCTTGTGCGTCTTTAGCGACGTGGAGGTGTCGCGGGATGCTGTCGACGGCGCCAGGGTGAAGCTGCTCGATGTCGCTGCGGGTGCTTTCGGCGAAGTGGGTATCGTCATCATCCCGATAGTGCTCAAAGAGGTCGAGGTCGATCTCACCCCACGCATCCGCCTGCCACATGAAGTAGCGGCGCTCGCCGTTGAGGGTGATGCCGGTGAAGGTTCCGACGTGCAGAAAGCCGGTGTCGGTGAACCGGGTGTAGAAACGTTGCGGCTCGATGGTGGGGCGTTCTGGGGTGGTGTTCAGCTCGTTCATGCGTTCTCCAATAGCGGGTGCGCGTCGTCAAACGCCGTCAGGTGGATGATGCTCGGGGGTGCTGTGCGTGCGTTTGTGTGCACGATTCCGGATGCCCGCAGTCGGCCCTCTTGTGAACGTACCGCTCGGGCCATCCCGGCGTCCCCTCCGTCTTCGAGGGTCACGGCCTGCAGGTGGCGGGCGAAGACCCGGGCATCGTGGGCGCTGGTGCGGCGCTTTGGGGCGAGTCGGCCATCGAGCGCTGCTGCCTCGAGGATACCGCGCCACCGGGTTTTCAGGCCGGTGCTGCTGCCGAAGATTTCTGCGCCAACGACGCGGCCACCGATGCCGATGATCACGCCGCGCTGCCCTTCGAGCTGGTGGGCGTCGATAGGCGCGGAGCGGTCGAGGTGGTCGAGCATCGACGAACTGGTGGTAGCGCCGAGGGTGTTCTCGAAGCGGCCGATGCGCCGCCACACCTCGCCCTGCTGGTCGATGCCGCGCAGGTTGCCGTGGCGCACGCTGAGGGCGCTGCGGCGCCCGCTGGTCTCGTGGGTGCCTTGGGTCTCCGACGTGCGTGAGCCCCAGCGACCGTGCTCGACGCAGAGCGCTGCGACGACCCGCGCCTCGACCGGTTCAAGGAGAAGGCTGGCGGCGAGCATCCGATCCTGCCAACCGCCTTTCAGGAGATCGCCTTCGAGGGCGACGACCGGGCGGGCGGTGCTGTTGTGCAGCACGAGTTCGCCGACGACGGGGGAGCCTTCGCGTTCGGCGGTGCGGATGCTGGCGGCCTTCCAGCCGAGGCCGGTGACTCTGGGCGAGTCGACCCAGACGGGGAAGATGCTGAGGCTGCCGTGGTGGCTGCCGTGCCCCACGTGGAGTTGGGGGATTTGTCTGTTGGGGTGGCGGTTCGTGTGTCCGTTCATGTTGCCTCCGATAGTTAGCGCATTGTTGCGCAAAGTCAGAGTATGACACCCCACTGACATTTAGCGCGGATCTGCGACAATTGCATGATGGAGATCTACCGCGACTCGCACGACCGAGCCCTCACCGACTACCCGCGGCCCTCCGTCGCCGTCGATACCGCCGTGCTCACCGTGCCGCCGGGCGCTCCCCTCAGCGTGCTGCTCGTGCGCACCGGCGACGAATGGCGCCTCCCCGGCACCTTCCTGCACGAGGGGGAGAGGCTCGCGGATGCCGTGCTGCGTTCGCTGCAGACCAAGGCCGGCGTATCCGGGTTGTCGCCTCGCCAGCTCCACGTCTTCGACGACCCCGCCCGCGACAATCGCGGCTGGGTGCTCTCGGTCGCCCACCTGGACGCTGTGCCGTGGTCCCGTCTCAGCATCGACGCGGCCCTGGCGCGAGTGGTGCCGGTGACGGATGTTGGCACCCTGCCCTATGGGCACAACGAGATCCTCGACCGCGCGGTGGCGACGCTGCGCTCGAGCTATGCGTCGGCGCCCGATCCGCTCCACCTCTTGGACGGCGCCTTCACCCTCCGCCAGCTTCAGGAACTGCACGAGGCGGTCGCTGGGGAGCCGCTCATGCGCGACACGTTCCGGCGCGCGATGGAGCCGCAGCTCGCGGCGACGGGCGAGCTCGCCGCCGGCACGGTGGGGAAGCCTGCGCGTCTCTTCGGTCCCGTAGGAGCGGCACCTCAGGCTCGCGGATTGTGAGGCTCGGCTTGAACGTATAGAACAGGTAAGTTGGCTTAACGATGAAACACCGAGCTGCGGACCAAACGACCAGCCTGCTTGTAATTTTGTCGAACCCGCCAACGACGAGCGGGCTTCGCACGCTGCAACGTGTGGAGCTAGCTAGAAAGACTCTGGGTTGTGCCTCGGTAGCGACAGCCAACATTTTCTCGATCCCTACCTACCGCACAGATGGAGTCTCGGCGGTGGGCGCTAATGAGGCCGGTTGGTTAGCGGCTCGACCGGGCCTCTCCGACGCGCTTTCTGTAGCCGATGCTGTGGTTCTGGCGTATGGCTGCCAGGAGCCGTCGGGCACAGCTCGCCAGCACTTCCGTGACCAACTCTCGTGGCTGGCAGAAGAAATCGAGAATCATGGCATCAGCACTTGGATGGTCGCCGGTCGACCTCGTCACCCGTCACGTTGGCACCGCCATACCCATGCTGCCTATCCAGATCTTCCCTTTGCAGAGGCCCTCGTTCAAGTGCTCTTGCCTGTTGGAGGAGCCAAAGAGGCTTGAGGCGCGAATATGAAGCCTGCTCGTGAGCCCGTGTTTATGCGAATGCGCCCTTGGTGAGCCAGGCGAGGTCATTTGTAGCAGTCTCTGTCGAGTGATCGTGTCCGCACGCGAAGTGATTGGTTCGGATTTCCGCCGCGACCGATTCGACCTTTTCTTTGATGCTGTCCATTAGTTCTGCATTCACGGGGTCATTTGAGCTTTTGCCGTGGTCATCGAGGTTGAGAATCTGGATTCGGTCGGCAGGGGAGCCCGTTAACTCCTGATAACCGAGCGCATAAATGGAGAGTTGATCCTTAGTTACGTATTCTGCTTGGGAGTCTTCCGTCGATTTGAAATCGACAATTGCGGTCTCGCCAGTCTCAAGGGATTTGATGAGGTCGATGCGTCCGTTTACGGTGACTCCTGGCGCGACCTGCACCTCTACTTGCTTTTCTGAATGGATAGTGCGCGTCAAGTCGCTGCCGTGTCGGTCGAAGTACCGATCAATCGCTTTGACCGCTGCCGCGCGTAAATTCTCGCGCAGTGTCGGGTAGGCATAGGGCGTGTGGAGGTGTGGAGGTGTCGGTCGACTAGCTCCGCGGTTTCCGACTTGGTCGGGACATCGCCGGCTAGAGCGCGCTTGTGCATCTCGGCGAGGGCGTCGTGAAGGCCTTTCCCGTAACCCAGAGCTTCGTGGATGGGCGGGTTGAAACCATACATGAAGCGCAATTTGAACTGGTAGGGGCACTCGATCAGGTACTTGAGTTCCGAGAACGAAATTGAAACATTCGGCGTTTCAGACTTCGGTGTCGGAGGGAGTCGAGGCACGTCCGGTAAGCCTTCGTCGGAAGTCGATATCCAGGCCGACGCCGTGCAATGAAGGTAGAAGTCGGAGGCGTTTCGGTACATTGCTGAGTCACCGGGCGCGTACGTCGCAAACAGGTACTTTTGTGCGCGGGTCACAGCGACATAGAAGAGGCGAGTTTCGTCTGAAACGCCTCCTCGGTAGCGCGCCCCATTCGGCACAGCTTCGATAGGCACGATGTGGGGGATAGTCTGAGTACCCCCTGGCACTTTCATCGGGAACCGGTTCCTCCGCAAATACGGAACAAACACAGCGGGCCACTGCAGACCCTTCGACCGATGCACCGTCGAGATGACGACAGCATCCGGGGCCACATAGCCGGCATCTTCGTCCGAATCTTCGTAGACGTTCGGGGCTTGGAACGTGAGGAAGCCGACGAAGCTTTGGTATTTTGATTCCGGTTTCGAGGAGAAGTAGATCGTCTCGAAGTCTGAGATCACCTGGGAAAGCTTACCCAGTTGATACATCACGAGCTCCGCTCGAGCGGGGTCGCCCGGGATCGATGCTTCGTGTAGATCGAGTGTCTCGAGAACTTTAAGAAAGAGACGCTGGATGTTGTAAGTGCCCCAGCGGTCGCTTGCCTCAAAGTCGGCGCCGTCGTCCAGCAGCTTGACCATGGAAGCCCACCGCGACGGGTCCGGTATTAGAGCTGCGGACTCCCAAAGGTTGCGTAAGTCCTCTCCGGAAATTTCTCTTTGCATGTAGCGGAAGAGACCCGCACACGCCTGAATCTCGGGCGCGTCGAACAAACGGGCAAGCCCCTTGACAATGAATGGAATATTTCTTCGCTTGAACTCAGCGACAAGGGCATCCGCGTCCTTGACGCTTCGGAATAGAACCGCGCAATCTGCCCACGAAAGACCTCGAGCCTCAGCCCCTGGCGCGTCGACGAACGGCATGCCTCGAAGTTCAATAATGCGCTCCGCGGTCCACTCGGCTTCCTCGGCTGCATCGCTAAACTGGAGTGCGAGCATGTCGCCGCGCTCCCAGACGTGGTGTGACGCGAACTGCATCTTCTTTGGCAATCGTTCGATCGAGTCGAGCCGCTCGGCGATGGATCTACCAAGTTCGACTATTCCTTTGCTAGAGCGGAAGTTGTCGGCGAGCTCTATGGTTTGGACTTTCGTGTAGCGGTCGGCGAACGTGAGTATGTTGCTGACTTCGCTTCCACGCCATTGGTAGATCGTCTGATCATCGTCACCTACGACGCAAAGGTTAGCGCCGAAGTAGGTGAGGCGTTTCACGAGTTCCTCTTGGATCGGGTTGACGTCTTGATACTCGTCAACGATCACGAACTTTACAGTTTCTTGAATGTGGTTTCGAGGGGTGCGTTCTGCAGTGTCCAGGTCGTCACCGGTTTCGGCGCGCTTCAGGAAGGACACGGCATCGGCCATCATCGATGTGTAGTCGAAGTACTTTTTCTGCGCCAACAATTCTCTATAGGAAGCGAGGCTCGCCTGCACAGCTGCCGGCACCTCTGAGAAAGTGACGTGATCCTCCTGCAGAACGGAAAGGGCGCCCTTGTAGTAGCGGGTGTCTTTCCATCGAGAAAGTGTGCTCGTAACACCGCCTACCGTTTTCTTGCACGAAGTCAGGCCAGATCGGCTGCTCTCGCGGTCAATAAGTAGCTGCTGTGTTACGTGCGGTAAGCACGCCGTATTTGAATGTCTCGGGAACGAATGTTTGCAGGAGATTAAGGCAGTAGCCGTGCATCGTCCCCACGTACATCTCGGCGAGCCCCACGACGTCACCGAGCTCCTTGCGCACAACTGTATGTATTCGCTCTTTGAGCTCGGAAGCTGCTTTCTCCGTGAAGGTGAAAGCGATCAGGTTGGCAGGTTGTACTCCCGGCTGCCCAAGGATGTGCGCGATCCGTTGGGCGAGGACTTGAGTCTTGCCCGAACCGGCACACGCGATGAGCTGCAAGGTGTCATCGATCGCTTCGATCGCGTCGCGTTGCGCGTCGGTGTAGGACAGTCCTGTCGTGCTCACGCGTACTTCTTTCCGACTGTCTGGTACAGCTGAACGGCGCTGTCACCCGACTTGCGCGCTGCGTGGACTGCGTCTCGTACGGCCTCGTCCTGCAGGTCGAGAACTCGCATCTCTCCACCGGCGTCGGCCAATGCTTCGATTCGCAGGAAGTGTGATCCGTGAGTTTTGGCGTAGTCAGCGAGTCCCACGAGCTTCACGAGAGCGTCCTCAAGGTGGTGGCCATGCGGGTCGATGATTGATGGCCGAATCGCTCCACCGATTTCGTTGAAAACGATGAAGTCGGGATGCAACGCACGCCAGTTGCCGACCGCGTCACGATACGTCACACCGAGAGAGTCGGCTGCAGAGACGGATGGGTTGCGATACCACGCCACGCAATTGACTCTGGCTGTCTCTTTTCGAATCACCTTCTTTTCCCAATCGTTCAGGGAGGTGAGAGGGAACCATCCTTCTTCGTCGGACATGAGGTGCTTGTCAATAAGGTCGGCTGACACGATCTGGTTGCCATCCGCGTCGGCGAAGTCTTCAAGACGGTTCCGGGGGCGTCGCAGGGCCGTAAGCTGGGGAGATACTGCCAGCGCTCGGATTTCGTCGTAGACATCTCGTCGCTCGTCAGCTAGGCCGAGTACCGTGACCCGGTGGTCATCGAACCATTCGTCGACAACGTCCTTGGCTGCTTGGTCGACCTTGTCACGAACGGTCGGAACGACGGCAAGGGCTGCTGCTTTCACGTACGCAGAGCGGAGCGACGTGCCATCTTCGTCGTCTTCGTCCGGACCCGCGAGATGATCAACGTACGACTGGGCGATATCCGGCCCAAACGCTCGTTTTGCGTCTTCGAAGGCCACGGCGATAGCGCGATCGTCAGCGCGTTCGATGAAGTCCGCGTACTTCAGTTTCTTGCCACCGAACGAACCTGCAATCGTCATTCCCCGCACGGTGCGCACTTCGATCTCGGCGCTTCGTAATTGACCGTCGTAGCGAGCGGTCAGCTGGTCGAAGATGCCATGGAACTGCTTTTCCACGGACGCGATCGCCCCGGGTTTTATATGGTCGGTGCTGAGAGCCTGGGCGAGTTGAACGACCTGCTTGACCGGGCGCGCGCCTCGCTGAGGAACGGTGAGGTGCGGCAACTCGTCCCAGGCTTTCCACACTCCCTCTGGCACAGTCGGGTTCGTCTGCAACTCTCGCCCGTCGAGAAGAACTTTCTGGCCGACTCCCGGCATCGAGTCGATGATTCCGGTGAGGAACTTCGTGACGTTCCCGGCGGTGGTGCGGTCGAAGTGGGGCAGGATACAGTCGACCGAGTTGAGCATGTCGTCGCCCGGGATCCGGCGCGCGAGGGGCGTACGTACCATCCGCCCGATCAGTTGGGTGATGTGGGTATGATCCTTCGCCGGGCGGAATGAGAGCAGAACTTCGGCGCGGGGACAGTCCCAGCCAGTCGAGATGGCATCCTTCGCGATGAGGACCCTGACCTGGCTGGTCTCCTGGACGCGCTGTGGTTCGATCCAGTCGATCTCCCACGAGCCGAAGACTTTCGAGGTGTGGTCGCCCAGAACGTGGCGTACGCCGGAGGACGTAAGGTCTCCGAGCTCCTGGGCGACGATGTCGAGCCAGAGACCGACGTCATCTGTGCTTTCCGTGTTGGGAATCTGAAGAACGAGAAGTGGCTGCACCGGTTCTGTTGTCGATTCGCCAGGCAGTTTCTCCTGTTGGGCAAGGTACTTTCCCCACCGTTTCGCGGAGTCTTTCAGTTTGCGGGCAGCTCGGGTGGCGAGGTTGGTCTCTAGATTGCCGGACTCCGCTGGTATGTCGAGTCGGATCGTGTCCTTGATCAGACCGGATCGTTGTACCCGCAACGGATCCACAGTGATCGGCGGTAAAGCGGTTCGGGTGCCGATGGCTTCTGCTTCGGTCATCGCTTCGGTGAAGCGCTCTACGGTAGCGGAGATGCCCCAGACGACGGGCATGGGCAGGCCGGTCTGTTCGCCGTTTACAAGACTTCGAATGATGGTGGGCTTGTCTCTCGACGTTTTCGTGTTGAAACCGCGGTGTGCCTCGTCGAGGATGAGGTACACCGTGAGGTCGGTCTCCTCGATCGTATTCTCGAGCGTCTGCCAGATGTTGTACGCGAGGTTGTCCGGAGTCATGAACGAGGCTTGGCCGGCCTGATCCTCCGCTGTCTGCTCAGCGCCTCGAGTCAGGAGTGAAGTCTTCGACAGTCGCTGGGTGTTCAAGAAATACACCTTGCGAGGCTCAAGCAACGGAACAGCGAACGGCGGTTTTATTGTGACAAGTCGGTCGTGGGTGAGCTTGTCTGATGCTTGCATGAGCCGCATCCGGGTCTGGTCGTTGAGGTTCGGGTCGTCCGAGAACCAGATGACCACAGCGCCGGGATCCGGATCGAAGTCGAGTTCATCATTGCCATAGAAGAGCGCCTCGATTGCGGCGGCAGCCATAACCGTCTTTCCGGCACCGGTTGTCGCCGTCAACGCGAATGACGTCTCTTTGTCGTCGACGTGGTAGGACTTTCGAGCGCGAGTCAGATTGTCGAGAACCTGGATGACCGCGTCGTGCTGGTAGTCCTTGAGTTTGAATTTCAACGGGCACCTCGCATGGCGTCGATCTCAAAGTTGCGCAGGTATGCGTCGTAAAGCCGCACCGGCTCGACGCCCTCTGGAAGGCCGGCGACGACAGCCTCGAATAGCCCGTCGTCATCGGTGATAACAAACGCGATCAACGCGGTTGAACAGCTCTCGAGTCCCTTCAAGAACTCGTCGGTCGTATCGAGGTCTGCAATTACCCCATACGATTCAGCGACGTCCCAACCTTTCGGTATGGATTCAATACGGCGCCCACTCGATCCCGCTCGGAGCCAAAGGAGCGGTGCAATCTTTTCAAAGTCTCGGTTCGCCCTTAGCCGAAGCGGGGATTCATAAGTGAGGGTGAGAAATTCAACGTTCTCCGCGAACCCTTCTGACATCGGGAAAGGATCAGTGAATTTGTAGGCTCCGCTGACGAGATCGCCGCCGGATGTCTCCCCCGTAATTGCGGCTCGTATGCGAGGCTTCGTTATGTATTCGCAGATACCCCACTTTTCCCAGCTAGGATCACCGGGCCTGCCGGACGCAATGCGGAGTTGTTTCTGTTCCTCGGCGGAGACCTCGTTATTGGTCACTGAAATTGAAATACGACGACCGCTGTCTCGCCGGTTTAGTCTCATCACGGCGTGTGCCGTCGTCCCAGAGCCGGCGAAGAAATCCAGGACGGTAGCGTTGGGCTTGTTCTGGATAAAGAACTGCAAAGTGTCCTCGACTGCATAGAGCGATTTGGGGAAGGGAAATTTTCTTTCCGGAAGAAAAAGTCCGAGCATTGCCGAACCGTAATCTCTAGCCGAGTGCGAAGAAAGCGCCCAAACGGATCGCGGCCGTTGAAGCGTGGCGCCGGAGCCTGCGACGATAGCTGACCCATCCGCTCGCCGACCTTTGACCCAAAAATGCCCTTCCGCCACCTTTTTCTGAGCCCCAGAAGTCAGGTATCGGATCGTCGCTGTGCTGCGGCTTGGGTCCAAGTTGGTTACAGTAACCCACCCACCGCGAATTAGTCCTTGCAGAGTTTCCTGCCCAACCTGCCATCGCGCCTCCCTCGCACCTTTCATAGGCCACGCTGCGAAGAGGCCGGCTTTCTCGTGAGCTTCGGATCTCTCTTGGCCTAGCGGCAGGGAGGCGCCGACCTCAACAATCCGCTTCGTGTCCGGGTCTATATAGACAGGATAGAAAAGATTAGGGCGCGCAGCGCGTTCCCAACCATTGCCGTCACGATTCAACGGCGTCCAGCGCACTTCCACCTCTGGCGCTTCACTTTCGGCTGTTTCAGCACGATCAAGCATCGTACGAGTGCTGTCTGATACCGAGGCAGCCCCAAGACGGACGGTGAAAATATACTCCTCAACCCGTGAGAACTCATCAGCTCTGCGGGAGCCCATGGGATTTACAACGCTTGTAACCATCTGCATATCTGCTGCAGGAAATATCTGTTCCAAGAGAAGCCCAAGGCGAAGGTACTCCTTCTCATCAATTGTGACCACAAGCACAGAGTCGTCCGGGTTGAGAAGCTCCTTGGCAAGAACAAGGCGGCGTTCCATGAACGCCAGCCATTTTGAATGCCGGTAGAGGTCCTCTCCTTCGACGTAATCGTTGTTGTACTTCCAATCCTTTGCGCCGGTGTTGTAAGGCGGGTCGATGTAGATCGCGTCAACCTTGCCTCGGTGAGTGAATAGAAGCGTTTGGAGCGCGTGATAGTTCTCACTGTTGATGACAGTGTGGAACGGCTTGTCTCCACCCCTCTCAACTTTTCCGGTGGACACGAGACCCGGATAGATTGGGTCACGGAACTCGGCTACCACTACGAGATCCGCGACTCTGGCTGTCGTTGGCTCCAGGGCATCCGCCGCCGGATGGGGCTCGAGTGTCGCGACGCGCTCGTCTCCCTTGCCCTCTGTGCTGACCACACGCCACAATTTTGAATTCGAGAGTTTTGGTTTCTCGCCGCGCGGCGGAAGAATGTGCACCTTGTCGCCCGTTCGCACGGGCCGGCCGGGCAGCTCGACCGCTTCGGGAGTGTGCCGTTCAAAATTCAGCCCAAACGCGCGCCGTTTCGAGAGCACGTCCAGCTCACGCTGGATTTCGTCTGCGAGCCCCTCGTTCGTCGTGCGCAATTGGCGAACCAGTTCATGAATGTGGGCCACGCGTGCTCCTTCGGTCTAAACCTGTATTTATCTCAGAGTAGTGGCGAGCGTTGACGGTCACTCGCCATAGTCGGGCCCGCTCATTCGTCAGGGGTTGGGCTCGGAAGGATATCCGAGTGGGTGCTCTGTGAGTAGGCCAGGCTATCTGTCCAGTCTGGAGCAATTTCAATCGAGCCGGCTGCAGGCTGCATCACGGTGTTGCAGCAGGTGCGCAGAAAACCTCGATTTGGCGATCACTAGTTCTCACCAGTTACGCTGCCGAGCAGTTCCGATGGCTTCCCTGTCCACACGATGACAAGCCCGTCTCGTGCGCGGCTTGCTGCGACATAGAGGAGCGAACGCTCGCGCAACTTCGCATCGGCGACCTCTTCCTCGGGCAATCCCTTCAACATCCAGTGCGCCGGGATCGTGCCCTCAGACACGTCGAAAAGAATGACGTGGGAGAACTCTTGACCCTTCGATTTATGCATCGTGAGCGTGACCGGAAGCTTCGAGTGAGGTTCGCCCGAGTCACTCGAATAAACGTTGAGATCACGGTCTGCCAGTCGCGCCTTGACTGTATCGCGAGCCGGATTCGTCCGGGCGAGCACCGCTATCGAGCTCGGGACAACCCCCTCGTCTATCCAGCCGTTGATGATCATGGTGATTGTGTCGAAGGCATCTTCCTCGGTTTCTGTGCCGACCGCCACGGGAACGGGGCCACTACGTGCAGAGCGATAGCCGTGCGTTGATTCCACACCTTCTTCACTGTTTTCGTACTCGCCCCCTTTGAGCACATCGAGTGCGAATCCGAGGTTCTGTTGTGTGGTTCGGTAGTTAAGCGTGAGCCGTCGGGACCGTCCACGGATAGCGATACCGTAACGACTCAGAATTACCTGATGACCATAAATGCGTTGGTGGGTGTCTTCAGCGATGAAGAGGTCGTTGGGGCCAACCTCGCCGAGTGCACGCAGCAACTGCCAGTGCAACGGTGTGAGGTCCTGGGCCTCATCGATAAGAACGTGATCGGCAAACCTGGAGGGCTGCTGCTCTAGATAGGCGGCTGCTATCGCGGCGATCTCTGGATAGCTAAGGGTGCTTTGGTCGGTAGCGATCTGCCGGTACCGCTCGACAACTGTCCAGATGGCGGCACGTTTCTTACGGTCCAGGGAGACCCCGCGACCGGGACGTCGCACCCCGAAGTACTCATTCCTGGTAGCGCAGCGATTGGGAAGAATCACCTGAACATACTCAGCCTCAAGGAAAGACTTGTGTGTCAGTGACGAAGGTAGATCGGTGTTTGCCTCGGACACCGCCCGTTCCCACAAGTCATCACTACCCACAGTTTTTGACCGTGGATCGATTTCGTTGCCAAAAATCTTGGCTGCGCTAGTCCAGAAACTTGGGCCGGCAAGGGTCTTCACGGTCGAAGCTAGAGCGTCAATCCCGCGGACGAGAACCCCTGTGGCCCCAAATTCTGCCGCCATCGTCAGCTCAGGATCCAAGCGCTTCAGATCTCTTTCGAGTGCGCTAGAAAGCGCTTTTGTGAAGGTGGTCAACACGATGCGTGCATTGGGATCCGTGGTGGCTAGACGCCGTGTTCGATGGAGCAGCACGACAGTCTTCCCGGTCCCTGCACCTCCCGTGAGGCGGAATGCGCCGTTGTAGTCGCGTTCAGCATACGCACGTTGTTCCGGGTGTAAAAATACTCGCCAAGCACCAAAATCTCCGCCATCCAGGATGCGTCGCAGTTCCTCGTTGTTCTCCACGAGAGTGAACTGCATCTTCGACGCCGGCCGTTGGAGAGCGTCTGCAAGCATTTCTGCGTTTTGACTTTGGTCGATGCCCACGGCGTCAGCAGCCGTGACGCCTAGGTCCTCCCTGATCTTTGCGACATTGTCACCGGCCGCTAGCCCGAGGGCAGCTTCCATCTGCCAGACATTCTCAAAACGTTCGGAGATGGCAAGGATCTCGTCTTCGCTTGCGGCGTTGAAAAGCTCGTCGGCTTCTTCTTCACTGAAGCCAAGATCCGAGACGAGCTCGCTTTTGAGGAAGGAACGTTCGGCAAGGAAGGACGCCGATTCAGGCGCCCCGACCGCTTTCAGGTCGCGCGGCGGTGCAATCTTGGGTTCTTCTCGTGCCCTAATGAACTCCGCAATGCCGTTGATGGGGTTGGTGCGCAGCACGCGTGTTCTTGCGCGTTCGATTGCCTCGTCATGCTCCCAAGTGCCGGCATACACATAGAGGAGCTCCTGGCCGGGCCTGTCGATGCGATAGAGAACGGCCCTCCAGCCCTTGTCGACCCTGCCGGTTCGCGCTGTCGGATCCGCGGCACCGTGCATAGGTTTGATGCGTAGCCCTGGCGCCTCATCGTTCTCGGTGAGTTTCTCGATAAAGGCATACACCTTTGCCCGGACCATCTTGTCGAGGTTCTCACCCTTAACCTTCGTGTACTGAATTGCGGTCATAAGCTGACTTCCTGCCGTTCTAAGTTCTGACACTGCGCCAGCCGCCGCACCAGCCGCCGCACCAGCTCCGACAAGATGATGCCGATCTCAAGAGTCTTACCCGGACCCACCGCGTCAGCAATCAGAATGCGCGGACGCAAGTTTTGCGGATCAATCGCCTTGCGTACTGCCGCCTGCTGATGATCGAGGGGGGCGGCCAGCATCTGAGTGTCAACGGTTAGCCCTTGGGGGTTGAGCGGAACAGGCGACTTGCGGAGAGCCGCTTCCAACCACAGTTTCGCGTTGCGATACCTGGTGGAGTCATCGCCGACGACCGAGGCTTTAGCTGGGTCGAGAGGAACGATTGTGTCGATGTCGCTGTAGAAACCGGCCTTCGTGTCGCGCACGAGGTCAGAGAGCCCCTGCACCTTGACCATTGAGCCCGGCGCCACAGCTAACTCGCCGGCACCAGCCCCGGTGTGTGCAAGTACATCGGTCACGTCATCCCCTTACGCCCAAACATGACGGCTACGTCGATGCGGGCTTTGCCACTCTATCCAACGAATAGTCGATAAATTAGCGGCTGTGAGCGTGTTCGTCAGCCACATCGCCGCAGAGACTGGGGGCCGTGCGACCGCTCACCCTCGATGAGGGGGTAGCAACATGAGACCTCTTCACGCCAATGTCATAGGTGGGTCATAGCCTGCAAAGCTTTGCAACTTTGACCTAAACCCGAGGGACATCATGGACGAACTACTCGAGCTTCGCGAACGCGAATCTCAATGGCGGCAGCGGCTTGTCGGAACATCGCTAGTAATGGAAGCGGATGTCGACCAAGGTGAGGCGACCGAATCATTCCGATGGCTTGGCAACCGATTCCGCCACTGTGACACTCGCGAGGACCGAAAGCATGTTCTCTCGCTGTTCAGGGCGAACTTTCTCATCGGGCTGACTGCGGTCGGCGGCAGAGACTACGACGAGGGCACATTCTGGCCCTTCGTGAACGAAGCCTTCGGTGTGCGCCTGTCGCAGGGAGACACCGACCTTGTCGTCACCAGATATAAAGAAATTCTGGACTACTACGGACTCCGACGCTTTACGACGCCGATGGCTAACGTGGGCGAGATCCTGATGCACGCCGGAGTTCCCGTTGGAAGCGTTGAGGGCTTTCTTCGTTTGTTGGTCAAGCAAGATCGACGCGGCGCCGGAACCAGTGGTGCGCTGTTCGCTGCGTGGGCCCGGTCCCAGAACCGGGAGTCTGCTTCGTTGTTGGGCTTGGATGCGCCCACCTGGCGATTCCTACGTGAGGGCGGCGAGATCGCCGAAGACTTCGTTGATCGCTGCCTCGTTGCATTCGACGCCGCCATAACTGGAGGGATATCCCCCGACTCGGGGCTTGCCCGCCACATCGTGGATGAGATTGGCAGACTTGTTGAGACCGGCGCTTTGGTCTCACGACCTGGTCGCGCCACCCGCAGCAGAGAAGTGGTCTACGTTCCCACTCTCAACTGGGACGACGCCCGGCATGGGGTCGCGATTACGCTGCCTTCACTGGAAGTGCCTCTCGAAGAAACCGTGCACTGGACGCTGGCTTCAGAAGGGCGATCAGCGTCGTATACCGCGGAGCCCCCGTGGCCGGGATTGCCCGCAAAGACGATCATCCATTCACTTCGCCAGCCGACAAAAGCAGTCTCGGTGCGGGCTCGCCCCGGTGAGCAAGAGTGGGACATGACGGTAGTCGACCCGGATGATCCGCTCCTTATCTTTGACGCAGCAACGGGTGTCCTCATACCGGCTCGTAACTCGCTGCCGCGCGATCTCGTCGTGATCGGAACGCCACAATCTGGCGACAAACCCTTCAACGAACTCATTGAATTCGATGGCCCCTGCCCGGTGATCTCAGAACACCAGTCACCCTTCGGTTGGGAGTCGTGGATCTTCGCCACGGTCGACCTCAATGGCGTGAAAAAACTCCGCCGCGGTGAAGACCGCGCCCGGTTCGTTTCCACATCTACTCGACCTCAAATCGCTTACCCCGAACCCGTTCTCGGCGCGACGACGAGCGACGACTCGATCGTCTACAGTGATGTGCCCAGCGTGACGCTTCCGGCATCGGGTGGAAGCAGCGCTGGTTCCCTGCCGTGGACCATTTCGCTGACCGAAGAATCCTCTGGCCGAACGCTGTGGAGCTCCGAAGTGAGGTCGGCCAGCGACCCGCTGGAAGTCGAATTATGGCCGGAGCGACCCGCTCCACTGCTGGGTAAATACGTCATCACTGTGCGGGGTGCTCTCGGGCGCGGGCTCACTCGTCGCGTCGTGGTCGCAGAGGGCTGGGCAGCACGCCATCAGCCGCCCTTCCGGTATCTAGCGGCAGAGGGTAACGGGATGGAGCCGGCGACTGTCACGCTGTCTTGCGCGGACAAAAATAACCAGAGCTTGCAACTAGACCGAAGCACCCCGTCGGCGACCGCGACTCTCTCATCCGAAGCCAGTGAGCTTGCAATCGTTGTTCGTATTCCCCATATGAACATCGCGGTCACGCGCGGTTCTGCTTTTCCTGTGGTCACGCTGCTTCCGCAATCGCTCGACAGCGAAAGTCTCGAAGACACGCATCTCCGAGTAACCGTTCCTGCGGGCCTGTGGGCCACTCTGGGGTTGGTCTCGGCGAGAGGTGTAGAGCAAACCATCGATGCGGGCGTTACCAGTCAGCGTTCGTACGTGAACTTCAACCTTGGCCAACTCGCAGACACCGCGAGATCGGCACGATCGGGACGCCTGCAGCTAAGAATTGGCGAGAAATCAGTACCGGTGGGCAACCTTCGCCCCCGCAAGCTTGCTGACGATGTCAGGTTTGATGCGGAGAGGAGTGCTCTGGTGATCTCACCTGGCGCTCCGCAGGGGCTCACCGCGGCCATTTACCCGAAGTATTCGCCGTGGAAACTCCCGACCGTGATCTCATTTGCCGATGGCGCCGCTTCGGCAGCAATCGACCGTGCTGTCAGCCAGATGGGGCGAGCGAAGGTGCTGCTGAGGGTCGACGATCCCTGGTCGCCATCGCCGTGGCCAGAGATGCCAGATCGCACTGACCCGAACGTTTTCGACCTCACAATGCTGCCGCTCGAAGAATCTGACGAGAGCGTCGAAGGTAAGTTCTCGAGGTGGCTTGAGGGCAGCCGTGAGATGCCCTCGGGCGTCAGTGCGTTGCCGCTAGCGGCGCAGATTTTGTCGCTTCTCGGGAAGTTCGAAACCACGCGCACGTACTCATCGATCCGGTCCCAGATTTCGGGGTTGTTTGCTTCGCACCCGGCCCTCTTTCTCGACACAGCAATGCAGACGTCCTTGGAGCCGTCGGTGCTGATGCGACTCGTTGTCGATAGCGATCTCGCCGCTACCGGAAGTGAGATTCCGCCGCCGGTGCCCGGAAGCTGGCCGCTCAATTCGTTCCTTGGGCTCGTCGGCGACTACGAAGGGACGCAAGAGGCTTCCGATCCCGAGTTCATCAGCAACTTGGAGAATTTCGCGGGCCGTGACGCCTTAACCCTGTTGGACACCGGAACTGACCCACACGCAAAAATTGGGCGCTTTGATGACAACACTCCGATGCTCAGCCAGTTCCCTCTCGAACGCCTAGAGCAGATTTGGGCGGCTGCTAGTCCCATTCCCGGCCGACTTCTGCAGCAGGACACGAGAATGATCGCGGCTCGGCAACTCTTTGACGCACGCAGTTCGAGGACACTCCGCGACCTGACTAGCGGTTCGCAAGTGATCCTCAAACGGACAAAGAATGCCATCTTTGAAGTGCTCGGGTCTGGAGGGACGGATCCTATCGAGGCCCGCATCGGTGCCGACGGATGGAGAAATCTCCCGGCGCTCTCGATGGCTCTCGCGATTGTCGCGCGACTTGCAGCACGAGACCTCGGAAACACCCGCGGGCTCTACGCAGTTCTGCGCGATTACTACGCACAACTGGCCGAAGCTGCCCCCGCTTTTGTTGAACAGGATTTGGTTATTGCCGAACTCTGGATCATGAATTGGAGAAACGAATGGACTCGATAGACCCGATCGCCGTCAGCGCGAACATCGCGGAGGACTATCGGCGATACCTGTCGTCGCTCATCTCCCCTCAAGACCCTCAACTTGCCGAGGGGCTAAAGAAAGCGATCGCGGCCGCAGCAACCGAAGGCTTGACCAAAGGCCCTTACCTCGAAGTCACACCGCCTTACGCGACTGGCGCGACCGTCCGCGAACTCATCGAGGAAGGCACGTTGACCGAGCGGTTCGCACGATTCGCCTCTGATTCCTTCCCGTTGGATCGGCCTGTCTACAAACACCAAGAAACGGCCATTCGGCAGATCACAGCCGGACGAAACGCGATCGTGGCCACAGGCACCGGCTCGGGTAAAACCGAGAGCTTTCTCATCCCCATCCTCAACCACCTCCAAAAAGAAGCCAGCGACGATGCCCTCACGTCGGGAGTTAGAGCGTTGTTGCTCTACCCGATGAACGCGTTGGCAAATGACCAGCTCAAACGCCTGCGTCAGATGCTGGCCGATACGCCTGAAATCACCTTCGGGCGGTACACGGGGGAAACGCTGGAGGAAGCCAGCCAAGCCGAGAAAAAGTTTAGGGCGCAACATCCAGGCGAGCGCCGACTCCCCAACGAATTACTCAGCCGTGAAGAGATGCGCGCTAACCCGCCCCACATTTTGCTGACCAACTATGCGATGTTGGAATACCTTTTGCTCCGGCCAAAGGACATGGACCTGTTTGAGAGCGAATCCAACACGTGGAAGTTTCTCGTGGTCGACGAAGCACACGTCTACGACGGAGCAACGGGCGCCGAAGTGGCGTTCCTCATCCGTCGCCTGCGTGAACGCGTTAAAGCCGTGGATTCGTTGCAGTACATCGCGACGAGTGCCACCGTGGGCAACGACCTTGATCGTGCCGCAGACTTCGCGAAATCGTTGTTCGGAGCACCGTTCGCGGGTAACACCGACGTCGTCACCGCCACGCGGTTGCCCTGGGGAACAAACGAGGTGTGGGGCAGACTCACGACAGCCGACCTCGCCGACCGTTTCAGTGACACCGACCTCATCAATGCGGCCAAGCGGAGAGGTTCAAGCGCAACCTCACTGCACGATGCGCTCGCAGGAGAAGCGACACTCGCGGAGACAGTGCAACTGGCATCCGAGAAGCCGAGGACGCTCAAAGAAGTGCTCAATCGTATTGGGCCCGATTCGGACATTACCGCTGCCGACTTGAGAGATCTCGTATCGATGGCGGCCCGGACCATCGATGCTAACGGAGTCCCGCTCCTCTCCGCCAAATACCACCTCTTTGCCCGAGCCACAGAGGGCGCCTTCACGTGCCTCTCTCCGTCGGGCCCCCATGTAGGCCTCGCGCGACAGGAACGGTGCAGCGAGTGCGCGTGGTCGGTATTCGAGATTGCGGCATGTCAAAAGTGTGGTGGCACCTACTTCGCGGGAACTATTCAAGCCGGTGAGGGAGGCCGCCGTTATTTCGTGCCGAAGATTTCTGTTTCAGAGGCGGTCACGTGGCTGTCGATCGACGTCTCAACCGATTCGTCGGAGCAAAGCGATTTGGAAGATGAAGACGACGTTGTGCTCGACAACGATGCGGTCGGCAATGTGCAGTCAGACCGAGTCACACTGTGCGGACAATGCGGACTCATCGATCCCGCCGGCGCCTCAGCGTGCACGAACCCGGAGTGCGGCAATACGGCCATGACTCGAGTGTTGAGGGTGAACAACCCCGGTTCGGTAGTTAAAAAGTGTTTGCAGTGCGGAGCACAGGGCGAGCGAACCATCCGCCGCTTCGAGAGCGGTAACGATGCATCAGTAAGCGTACTGACAACAAGCCTTTACCAAGCGATGCCCGCAGCGTCGATCGAGGAGCAAGGCGACCGCCCCGGCGGCGGCCGCAAGCTTCTAGTTTTCAGCGACAGCCGGCAGCAAGCAGCGTATTTTGCACCATACCTAGAACGAACTTATGGCCGCTTTGCTCAACGTCGCGTACTCCACGCGGCCGTCGGGCGGGCGTTCTTCGAGGGGATACCAGCGGCCGCGTCCGACATCGCGTCGGTTACGCGAAAGCTGGCCGATGATGCCGCATTCTTTGAAGCTACCGACACTCCACTGGCCAAGCAGACCGCAACGGAAACCTGGCTCCAAACCGAACTCAACGGACTGGATGAACGCATTTCCTTGGAAGGAGTTGGTTTAGTCGCTTGGGCGATGCGTCCGCCAACCGACATGGCAGTCCTTGCCCCGCTGAGAAACCTAGGTTTCTCTGATATCGAGGCGCTGGACCTCCTTCAGGAGCTAGTTCGGACCCTGCGCACACAAGGCGCGTTGAGTGCACTGCCACAAGTGAACTTGAAAGATGAGGCGTTCGAGCCACGTCTCGGTCCAATTTACGTACGCGGGACAGGCTCAGACAGCAAAAGAAAGGTGCTCAGCTGGGAGCCAACATCCAATCGAAACAGGCGGTCAGACTACCTGCGAAAGGTCTTCGAAGCACGCGGACTCGACCTGCGCCGAGTCGATGAGATTCTGAGAGGGATCTGGCGCATGCTCGAGCGACGCGACGGCCCGCTATCGCACTGGCTCACCGTCGGTCCTACTGGTGCACTCGGCATGATCTATCAGCTCGATGTAAATGCGGTGCAAGGTGAAACGCTGACGCAGGAATCGAAACTCTTCAAATGCAGCGTCTGCACGCGGCTGGCACATCGCTCGGTGAGCGGAGTGTGTTTGGCGTACCGGTGCGGAGGAAAACTTGTGGAGTGGGAACTCCCGCCCGAGAAGCACGACGACAGCCACTACCGTGCACTTTATAGAGGGCTCAAGCCGATCCCGCTTACAGCGATGGAACACACCGCTCAGTGGTCGAGCGACAAAGCCGCCATCATTCAGCAAGATTTCATCGCTGGAAGAACGAACGTGCTGTCGTGTTCCACGACCTTTGAGCTCGGCGTCGACGTCGGAGACCTGCAGTCAGTTCTCTTGAAAAACGTTCCGCCGACGGTCTCGAACTATATCCAGCGAGCTGGTCGCGCAGGGCGCCGGTTGGACAACGCCGCGCTAGTGGTCACCTATGCGCAGCGCCGTTCTCACGACCTCACAAGCTATGCCAACCCGGCGATGATTATCGCGGGCACAGTTCGTCCTCCGGTGGTGCCTATCGATAACCCGCGAATCGCACAGCGCCATCTTTTCTCCATCGCGTTTGCCGCCTTCTTCCGCGAACAATTCCAGTCACGAGGAGAGACCTACCCTCAAGTCGAGCACTTTTTTGGTCCGGACGACTTAGGAAAGACCGCAGCATCACGGGTTAAGCCCTGGCTTAGTGCACGACCCTCCGCAGTAATTGACGCTGTTAGCCAAGTGTTGGATGCTTCGATCGCCCACGCTCCAGAGCTGAAATGGGAGAACTGGACTAAAGAGCTATTCGACCTTCTCGACTCAGTCAGCACTGACCACACAGATGAAATGGCCGTCTACGATGCGGCTGCAGAAGCAGCTTACGCAGCTAAGCAGGGAGGCTATGGCGACAGGCTAGATCGAACGAAAAAGACTCTCCAGAAAAAGGACCTCTTGGGGTTCCTCGCGAATCGAAACCTGCTGCCCAAGTACGGTTTTCCCGTTGACACAGTAGACATGAGAACTAGCGCGAGCGGCACCGACGTTGCGACGCAGCTCGACCTCTCACGCGACCTCTCTCAAGCGATCTTCGAGTACGCTCCGGGCGCGAAGCTTGTCGCCGGAGGCTACCTTTGGCAATCAGTCGGGGTAGCAAGGAAGGCGGGAAAAGAGAACGAGAGCAAGTTCTTCCGCATCTGCAAAAACTGCGACCGCTATTCAGAGTCGTTAGAAAGAGACGAAGCTCCATGTGCGGAGTGTGGCGATTCTGACGCGGGCATGCCCCATAAGTATGTAGAACCGCGCTTTGGCTTTATCGGTGAGGGAGGAAAACAGCGACCGGGCGACAGCCCCCCGAGAGTGAGCTGGCGTGGACAAACTCGCCTTGCGTCGGACGGCGTAGTGGCGGACACGTTAACAGGCAAATTCCCCGGAGGTGAAGTCGCCTCGACAACGCTCGAGCGGGCGTTCATGGTCAGACTCAACAACGGGTCCACCGACAGCGGTTTTCGCATCTGCAACTTCTGTGGTTTCGGAATGGACTCCAAGACCCCCTGGCCGACAGGTCATACGAACCCGATGAATAGCCGTCCCTGCACGGGGGGATACTCAGTGCAAGCACTGGCTCACAAGTTCCAAACAGACGTTGCCCGCTTCGAGTTCCCCTTTTCGTGGGGAGATCAGAAGGATGTGCAGAACATTGCGCGCTCAGTCATGTACGCGGTGTTGAACGGAGCGGCAAATTCGCTTCAGATCTCGCCCAATAACATCGACGCGACGATCACGCAACTGTCGTCGAAGAAAGCGACAATCAACATTGTCGATACTGTTCCCGGAGGCGCCGGCTACGCGAAGCTCATCGCCAAGTCGATCGTTGCAGTGCTGACGTCGGCACTCGATATCGTTTCTCGCTGCGAGTGTGGGCGCGAGACGAGTTGTTACATGTGTCTGCGAAGCTACTCGAATCAACGCTTCCACGACGACCTGTCGCGAGGTCTCGCGCAGGACTTCTTGGAACGCGTTCTGCTGAGTTCGCCTGGTGCCTCATCCACCCAGAACCCCGGCGCGGGGGCTGCTCCGGTAACGGCCGAGAAGCTGGACGCGTGGGACGAGGCGATCATGTGGGGCATCGATGGCATCGGTGATCTCGCGGTTCATCTTCGAAACCGAGAAGTGTCGGCTCCGATCGTCGGCACTGATCTCGGGCCGAACAATGAGTGGGTTTTGGAGCTTTCGTGGCCCGAGGAAAAGGTCTGCGTAGTTACTGACATGGACTCAGAACGGGATGCGTGGTTGGTTGAACAGGGATGGAAAACATTTAGTGCTCTAGCCGAAGACGACCTCGAACGGCTCTCACTGTCCATTGCTGATGCTCTCAACGTCTAAAGGCGGAAGCTGATGACCAAATACGCGGGAGCACAAGACGTCTATGACACTTTGGAAGCCGAGGGACTTCTTGCCTCGCAAGGACATCAAGTGTTCCCGAAAGACCTGACTCCGGGCGCTGAGTCGGTGCAGGGCGTTCTCTATTCGACGTCGCTCTTTTCCGATATGAGCGTGGCCTCGTATTACATCGAGATCTTCTACCTCAAGGGCCAGAGCTTTCAAACGAACACCCAACAGATGCACCAAGCGCGAGCGGACGACGAGAGTGTGCTCGTCGCGTTTGCTGCAGAATCGTGGTGCGCGATTCTTACCCGTGGGGATGTGGACGCAGACATCCCCGGGAACATCGCGGACCTCGTGCTCGAGGCGCTTGGTGAAGGCGAAATTGTGTGGAGTCGCCAAATTCCCGAAGCTGAGTGGTTCACCTCGCCATTCGCAAACACCGGGGACCTGCTTTCTGTGCTCGAAGGCCGGGAATTCGGCTTTAACCGACGGCCTCTCGATGACGCCGCGTGGCTAGCGAGCGCCGACCCGTACATTCACGAGTGCATTGCAGAGGACGACGGCTCCTTCGCCCTCGGGATCCTTGATGTGGTGACGAAGTCGGGAGAACCAGCGCGACTGTTGGTGGACGTGTTTGTTGAAGAGCAAATGGTCGACTACCTCACCACAGTGTTTCCCTCGTACTTTCCGATAGCTCGGCCAAACAGCACCATCGCCGACAACGGGTGGCTAATTCGAGTGTCACAAGATCACGCGAAACTTGCGACAAGCTACGACCTCGAAGACGCCGCTAACCTCATCCGCGCCGCCCTGTTTCCTGCAGAGGGCCCAGAAGAGGCCAGCTCTCAACGGGTGTATACGTATTACACGAACGACGGTGGTGAGCACGGGATCTTTGGTTGCCGGGCTGAAACCGAAGACGAAGCAGAGAAGCTCGTGCGCGCTGCGGGCCACCGTGAATACTTGCTCTTCGACAATCGAGAACTCGAAGCGCACGAAACCAGTGCCGCAGCGACCGAGAGGGTCCTTGAAAATCCCTTTCTCGGCGCACTCTGGGTGCCACTCGTCGATGCTATCGACGTCGCTACTGGCTACCTACGCCCCGGCGCATTCTGGACCCTCGACTGTTACTCGCGTGCCCACAACTACAACGCCTACGCGTCACCATTCGCGCAAGCTATTCTCGAGCATGACGGATCACTCCACATCGAAGTCAGCGGCCGAAACGACTCGAACAACCCCATTACAGGCGAGCAATACGCGGCGCTGGAATTCCTCGGATGGACCGCACCTACGCCCCTAGGATTCGGCGAGGGAGGGAGCCTTCCCAACCCATCGCGGTTGCTCGAACCCGGGTGGAACGGCCGCGGCGTCGCAGAGATCATCCTCGAAGCGCTGACAATCGTCTACGAGGTATCCGCGGCAGATATCTTCAACTTCGGTGAAGGCCTCCAAGAGTCGATCGTGAACCTCGGCACGCTCGAGCATATAGAGGGTCCGGTGTTCGGAATTCCGAACTCACGACCGAAACTGAAGCCCGAGCCCGAGCCCGAGCCCGAGCCCGAGCCCGAGCCCGAGC
>TARA_R110002020_G_scaffold475869_1_pt1 | contig 108147 bp, 109 predicted proteins | sample TARA_R110002020 | Tara Oceans TARA_R110002020 (sample SAMEA4396489) | marine metagenome | biome: Westerlies Biome; feature: [MES] marine water layer (ENVO:01000295) within the mesopelagic zone...; material: water (ENVO:00002006), including particulate matter (ENVO:01000060)...
CCGTGAGCATGGTTGGTTGAACCAGTCCCGCCCTTTGGCGGGATCACCTTGTTTGAAGGTCTGCAAGCACAAAAAGAACGCAATGAACATAGTTTGAGGTGTGGATCCTTCCGTGCTCGGGAGAACTTGGTGTTTTTGGTTACTTCTGTTTTCTTCGTTTTTTGGTATAGTTGATTTCAGAATTTTATAGAGGACTTGGGCCTCGATAATTACCGAAGTTAAATTATGTAAAAATGTGTAATTTATAATTTTCCTGCCTATCTCTTAAATAGCAATTATATATCTTTGGGGAAATTGCATGCATGAATAATATATTGGTCGCTAATGAAGTTTCCAAGCAGTTTGGGAGCCATATAGCTCTCAACAAGGTTTCATTGGAAATTCCCAAAAATAGTATCTACGGTCTACTTGGACCCAACGGAGCTGGGAAAACCACATTAATACGGATAATTAATCAAATAATCTATCCGGATCAAGGGGCAATTTTTTTTGATGGTAAGCCTTTGCAGGCCGAACATATTTCTATGATCGGATATTTGCCTGAGGAAAGGGGACTTTATAAAAGTATGAAAGTGGGGGAACAGGCCCTATATCTTGCCCAGTTAAAAGGACTGTCCAAGTCCGATGCCAAAATCAGGTTAAAATATTGGTTTGATAGACTTGAAATTGGGGATTGGTGGAACAAGAAAATACAGGAACTATCTAAGGGCATGGCCCAAAAGATCCAATTTATTGTTACTGTTTTACACGAGCCAAAGCTGCTGATATTTGATGAGCCCTTCAGCGGCTTTGATCCAATAAATGCCAATCTTATTAAGGATGAAATCCTTCAATTAAGGGATAAAGGCACCACCATAATTTTTTCTACGCACCGTATGGAATCTGTTGAGGAACTATGCGAATATATTGCCTTGGTGCACAAATCGGAAAAAATACTGGATGGCAAACTTAGCGATATTAAAAAAGCATATAAAAATAATATTTATAAGGTGGGGCTAGGTGTACAAAGCGCCAACGGACTCTTGGAGGATTTAAAGGATAAATTTGAGATCCTATCTTCGGAGTATGTTGACGAGGGGTTGCAACTAAATTTCACAGTGCAATTGCCCTCTGATGATACAGGTCCCTTTCTATCCCATTTATCGGGCAAGGCAAATGTCAATAAATTCATGGAGACCATTCCATCGGCTAACGACATATTTATTAGAACCGTTCAATCCAAATAGTATTCATGGGTAAGTTATCGCTGATCATAAAACGCGAATATTTAGCAAAAGTTAGAAATAAATCATTTGTGGTAATGACTTTTTTGAGTCCGATCCTTATGGTGGGAATGGTAGTGCTTATTGTTTATCTGACCAAAATCAACGATAATGAAATTAGAACTATCGGAATACTAAATGAGAGCAATTATTTTTCCACGGATTTTCAGGGAACGGAAAGCACTTCGTTTGTAAAGTTTAAGGATATTGACTTGCAGGCGGCCAAGGACTCTATTCAAAAAATGGGATTTTATGGTTTGCTGTACATTCCTAATGAACAGGACCTGGAACAAGTGGCAAGCAGGTCTTTCTTTTATAGCAAGGACGCTCCGGGTTCGTCTATATTGGATAATTTGGAAAATGTGTTCGAAGACCGTTTGCGAATGCAACGATTACAGGAATTAGGGGTCTCGGTATCGGATTTTGAGAGTGTGGGCAATAATTTTGAAATGAAAACTGCAACCTTTGCCGGGGAACAGAACCTGAAAGGAATAACAGAAATCAAGGCATTTATAGGTGGGGCATTCGGATACCTGATTATGATGTTCATCATTATTTATGGTGGTTTTGTCATGCGCAGTGTAATTGAGGAAAAAACAACCAGGATAATAGAGGTTATTATCTCTTCGGTGAAACCTTTTCAGCTTATGCTGGGAAAAATTATAGGGACCTCCTTGGCCGGAGTTACCCAGTTCGCTATATGGATCATTTCGGCTTTTTTAATGTTTGGTGTATTGATCCTGGTTTTCGACATAGATCCATCAGCCCTTAATTCCGGGGCAGGTAATACACCTGGCCTTATTGGGGGGGCTGCCTATGTGGCAGCATCCGATTCTGCCATGCAATTATATGCTAACGAACTTTTTAGGATACCTTGGATTATGCTTATTTGTTTTTTTGTGATCTATTTTGTTCTGGGCTACCTTATATATAGCTCAATATATGCCGCAATAGGGGCTGCGGTGGACAACGAGACAGATACACAACAGTTCATTTTTCCTATAATATTACCTTTAATGTTGGCCATTTATGTAGGCTTCTTTTCAGTCTTTAATAATCCCCATGGCCCAATTGCTGTAGGATTCTCATTATTTCCTTTAACATCACCTATAGTGATGCTTATGCGTCTACCAGGCGGTATAGGGGAAGGAGGTGTGCCTATTTGGGAGGTTGTGGTTTCAATTCTTCTATTGATTATCACTTTTATAGGTATTGTATGGTTGGCCGCCAAGATATATAGGGTAGGGATATTGATGTACGGAAAAAAACCATCTTATAGGGATTTGCTTAAATGGCTGAAATATTAGAATGGAAGAACTAAAGAATATTTTTAAGGGTTTGGATGAATTTCTCGCCTATAAAATTTGGAACGGTGATAAGGTGGATATAACCGCAGCTACCTTTTTAACCGTTATAATTTCTTTGATCACAGTAAACTATGCTCTGAAACTGTTTCATAAATTGGTTACTGCAAAGTTGCCCGAGGAGGACAAGAATAAGTTTATCAGTGTTTTTGGATTTTTAAGATATTTGTTCTACATATTGGTGGTGTTGGTCGTCCTACACACTTCAGGTGTTAATCTCACTGTCTTGCTTACTGCATCGGCAGCACTGTTTGTTGGTTTGGGGTTTGCGCTTCAATATTTGTTCCAAGACATCATCTCCGGAATTCTTATTATTATGGATCAGTCCTTGCGCGTAGGGGATATTGTAGAGGTAAATCAAAAAGTAGGACAGGTTTTTGAAATAAGATTAAGGACTACTAGGGCACTTACAAGGGATGACAAGGTAATCATAATTCCCAACCACCAATTTTTAACGGATAGTATTTATAATTATACCCAAAATCATAAAAGCACTAGGGAGAACGTTAAGGTTGGAGTGGCTTATGGAAGCGATGTTGTTTTGGTGACCAAAATTTTGGAAAATATTGCCAGTGAACAGAAAGGGGTCTTAAAAAATCCCAAGCCATTTGTGCTTTTTGAAGATTTTGGGGATTCTGCTTTGCTGTTTTCCATCAATTTTTTCATTAATGACAGCTATGGAGATCCAAAAATTAAAAGTGCTATGCGGTATATTATTGATGCTAAATTTAGGGAACACAATATAAGTATTCCTTTTCCTCAAAGGGATGTTCATGTATTTCAATCCCATCCAATTCAAACGATGCAAGTCGAAAAAAAGGATGTTGGAAATGGGAATTAGAATAAAGGGTAGGGCATTCTTATTGGGATTTCTTTTGTCGATCAATTTTTGTTTTGCCCAAACACCGGATGTTTTTAGGTTAGAGTACATGCTAATGCCCAGAAATACGGCTGAAGCAAAATTATCCAGAATTAAATTGGTGGCCAACATGCCAATTAAAGTGGGGAAAAATGACAATATTATTGTAGGGGGCGAATACAATCGTATTGAATACGACTTAAACCGTAGAACTCCTTATGACGATGTAATTACAGAAACTTTTCATGTAGCCGATTTAAATATGGCCTACATATTGCAATATAATCAAGATTGGCGCTTTGTTGGGGTTGTAACTCCTCGTTTGTCTTCCACTTTGACCAACGATATTGGTCAAGGGGATGTTTCCGTGAACGTAACGGTAGGGGCGCTACGGGATAGACCAAAAATAGACAAACCAACGCGCTTGGTTTTAGGAATAGCCTATAACTCAACTGTGGCCGTTAGAGTGCCATTGCCCTTGGTCTATTTTGAAAAGAGGTTTCATCCCAATTGGGCATATGTAGTGGGGGCCCCAAAAAGTGGTATGAAGTACTTTTTTAACGAGAAACATATGCTGCAAACAGAGTTTATTTTGGATGGATATTACGTTAATTTACAGAATACGGTGATAAGCTCGGATTCTGGTGTTGCCTCATCCATTTCCACCTCGGTTGCCTTGTTTACGCTGGGATACCAATATGCAGTGGCCAAAAATATTTTCTTTTATGGCTACGCCGGCCATACCTTGTTTCAGGCCGGAGTGTTGAGGAATGAAGAACGAGAGGATATATTTACATTGAATGATCAACCTAGTTTTTATTTTAGAACGGGTTTTAGAATTGGAATTTAAAATACTTAATTATGTCTAGAATACTGGTTATTGAGGATGAATCGGCCATTAGAAGGGTTTTGGTGAAAATCCTTTCGGAAGAAAATGAAAACTATAAAGTAGAGGAGGCCGAAGATGGGTTGATGGGATTGGAATCAATAAAAAAAGATGATTTTGATCTTGTGCTGTGCGATATCAAGATGCCGAAAATGGACGGGGTTGAGGTATTGGTAGCGGCTAGAAAAATAAAGCCTGAAATTCCCTTTATTATGATATCCGGGCACGGGGACCTGGATACGGCCGTGAATACCATGAGGCTCGGGGCCTTCGATTATATTTCCAAACCGCCAGACCTAAACCGGTTGTTGACTACAGTGCGCAATGCCTTGGACAGAAAGGATTTGGTGGTAGAAAATAAGATCTTAAAGAAAAAAGTTAGCAAAAACTATGAAATGATCGGGGAAAGTAAGGAAATCTCCGTAATTAAGGAAATGATAGAGAAGGTGGCTCCAACCGATGCCAGAGTCCTCATTACGGGTTCCAACGGTACGGGTAAGGAACTTGTGGCCCATTGGATACATGAAAAAAGTGAGCGAAATACCAATCCATTGATTGAGGTCAATTGTGCAGCAATACCTTCCGAATTAATTGAAAGTGAACTTTTTGGACATGTTAAGGGAGCCTTTACCTCAGCTGTGAAGGACCGGGCCGGCAAATTTGAAGCAGCCAATCATGGAACCATATTTTTGGACGAGATAGGGGATATGAGCCTCTCTGCCCAAGCAAAAGTGCTTAGGGCACTTCAGGAAAATAAAATAAGCCGGGTTGGATCGGATAAAGATATCAAAGTAGATGTTAGGGTAGTGGCCGCAACCAATAAGGACCTAAAAAAGGAAATAGAGAGCGGAAGGTTCCGTGAAGATCTATACCATAGGTTGGCCGTAATTCTGATCAAGGTTCCTGCCTTAAACGACAGAAGGGATGATATTCCATTGCTCATCAAGCATTTCTCCGAAAAAATAGCCGCTGAACAAGGTACTGCGCCCAAAACATTTTCGGCAAAGGCCATTGCCTTGCTAAAGGGGTATGATTGGACCGGAAATATTAGGGAATTGAGAAATGTTGTAGAGCGTCTTATAATTCTTGGGGGTAATGAAGTAACCGAGGAAGACGTAAAATCTTTCGCCAGTAAATAGGCAGACTTGGATATATTGTGAAGGGCCAAGCAGGTATCTATGTATAAATAGGAAATTTAGTCGCATGGGAATTAAACCCTCCCTATTTAACTATTTTCAGCAGTAATTCTTAGTTCTTGCAGCCGCTCAACTTTTTAAGGGCGTTGGCAGCAATTTCCTTGGTTTTTAAGTTGTAATATTTTTTGCCTTCGGAAAGATTGGGCTTCATAAGTTGCTGTTCACAGATATCATAAACGTTTTGTGCAAATGCAGTAGCCTCCTTGCAATCTACAGATTCTACCACCTTGTCCAGAGATTCTTTGAACTTTTCCAAAGCAATATCCACTTTTATTTCAAGGGTATTGTTATCCAGAGGTTTGTGTGATTCTTTTTCGGCTATGGAAGTCTTGGTATTCATGGCCAGAACATCATTATTGTACCTACTATCATGGGAGTCGTGTTCGTGCAAGGCTTCCATACCTCCCAAAGCATTGTCCAAAGCCTTTTTTAGTAATATTTTGACACTTGGCAGCGAAGTAGCTCTGGTAGCGTTGGTTAAGTTAACGGAACTTTCGTCTATAAGTTCCATTGCATGCTCACAACCACAATCCTCTAGTTGCGACTTGGATTTTACTATGGCGTTCAACGCTTTATAGGCGAAATATTTCGACATGTTAATGTCCTCGGTGGCTATTGCCTTTTCAGTTTGTGATTGGATGTAGCCAATATTGGAACCGGCATATTCACAGGCTTTGTTACTTTTAAAAGAAGAAAAAATAAACAACGCCAAAAAAGAACAAACAGCTAGAACGGAAAGTCTCATAAAGTAGGTTTTAGTTTATTGTTATACTGGGAAATATAACCTTGTAAAGGTAATCTTACGACTTTGTTTATTTATGATTTTTTCGATGAAGTACAGCTATGGACCGTTTTTTTAGACCAACTGAAACTTTCTATGGATATATGGTTATTTTTTGTTCTAGGTTTTCTGGTAAATGATCGATAAAGTTCCATAAAAGCTCCTATTTCTCTTTGGTAGGGTAAGGCAATTCCTTATTCCTAGCGTAGATAGGAATATATGGTTTGGAAGTCGACATAATATTTACAATTGTTGAATAAATCCGTTGACCAAGGGAATTCTATACCTGACTTTTAGGTAATCTAAAAAATTTCATATATTTTTTATTTTAAATTGCTCAACAATGGAGCACTAAACCTAATTCATGAAGAACATAGAAGCAGCGACTTACAGGGTTGATAGCGAAATTAAATTATCTGATTTAAATACGAGGGAAGATTTGGAGTCCTCGGATAAAAAATTAAGGAAGGCACTGGAAAGCGTTAGGATAGAGCTGGGGGAGTTTCAGGATACAATGTATGCCCATGCCAAATACAGCGTTTTAATTTGTTTACAGGGTACCGATACTGCTGGGAAGGACAGCTTGATCAGGGAAGTATTCAAAGATTTTAATGCCAGGGGAGTGGTGGTCCACAGTTTTAAGGTGCCAACAGAACTGGAATTAAAGCACGACTATATTTGGCGGCATTATATTGCCCTGCCGGCAAAGGGAAAATTTGGGGTTTTTAACCGTACGCATTATGAGAATGTTTTGGTGACCAGGGTACATCCGGAATATATTATGAACGAACATATTCCTGGGATCCATAGTGTAGATGACATAGATCAAAGTTTTTGGGACAAACGCTTTGAACAAATAAATAATTTTGAACGGCATATTGCGGATAACGGAACCATTATATTTAAATTCTTTCTGCATTTGTCCAAAGAGGAGCAGCGACAACGATTATTACGGAGGTTGGAATTAAGGAAGAAAAATTGGAAGTTTTCCCCTGGCGATTTAAAGGAAAGGCTAATTTGGGATGAGTACCAAAAATGCTATGAGGATGCGCTTAACAATACCTCAAAACCACATGCACCTTGGTTTGTTATTCCTTCGGACAATAAAAAGGCTGCCAGGTTAATAGTTGCCAGTATTTTACATGAAGAGTTAAAAAAATACAAAGATATAAGGGAACCGGAACTGGATGATAAAATAAAGGCTAATTTAGAAGAATATAAAAAACAACTGGAAAACGAATGAGGCATTTATTGTTGGTATTTTTAATAATTTCTACACAGATTGAAGCACAGAACAATGATCAAAAGCAAATAAATGAAATATATAATACGGCCCTGACCAATGGAAGTGGTTATGCTTGGTTAAACTATTTATCCAACCAGATTGGAGGAAGACTTTCAGGTTCTTTGCAGGCACAGAAGGCCGTGGATTACACAAAAAAAATTCTGGATTCCATGGGTCTGGACCGCGTTTGGCTTCAGCCTGTTAGAGTTCCAAAGTGGGTAAGGGGCACACCGGAATTTGCATATATTGAGAGTGATCCGGGATTAACCAACAATGTTCCAATATGCGCTCTGGGAGGATCCGTAGCTACTCCCCTAGGCGGTATAAAGGCAGGGGTCGTGGAAGTACAGGGGATAGAGGGCTTAAAAGTATTGGGTAAAGAAAAAATTCAAGGTAAGATTGTATTTTTTAATAAAGCCATGGACCCAACCAATATTGACACCTATATGTCTTATAGCGGTTCCGTGGACCAACGATATGCAGGTGCCATCGAAGCTGCTAAATACGGAGCAGTAGGGGTTATAGTAAGATCGTTGAACCTTAGGTTGGACGATTTTCCCCATACGGGTGCTATGAGTTATGGAGATACCCCTATGGAAAGCAGGATTCCCGCTGCGGCCATAAGTACAAATGGGGCCGAATTGCTAAGTGCCACCTTGAAACTTAATCCGGACATAAATTTTTTCTTTAGACAAAATTGCAAAATGTTGCCAGATGTAGATTCTTACAATGTAATTGGGGAAATTAAAGGTAGTACCTACCCAAATGAAATTTTGGTAGTGGGTGGACATTTGGATTCGTGGGATCTGGGTGACGGTTCGCATGATGACGGTGCGGGTTGTGTTCAGAGCATGGAAGTGCTAAGGTTGCTTAAGGCTACTGGATACAAACCTAAACGCACCATACGGGTGGTACTCTTTATGAACGAGGAAAACGGACTTCGTGGGGGAACCGAGTATGCGGAGCAAGCCTCCAAGAATAATGAGAAACATATTTTTGCCCTTGAAAGTGATGCCGGGGGTTTTACGCCCCGGGGTTTTTCTTTTGATTGTAATCAGGCAAATTTTAAACAGATAGAGAGTTGGAAAAGCTTGTTCGACCCCTATTTGGTACATCTGTTTGTAAAAGGTGGGAGTGGAGCTGATATTGGACCGCTAAAAAATGATAATATTGTTTTGGCCGGTTTAAGACCTGACAGTCAGCGGTATTTTGATCATCACCATTCTGCAAATGACACCTTTGCACATGTAAATAAAAGGGAGTTGGAACTTGGAGCCGCCTCAATGGCCAGTTTAATTTATTTGTTTGATCAGTATGGCATTAAATAGTTACTTCCCCTAACTACAGGTATTTTATTTGGCAGGAGGAAGTTTGTTGTAAATAATGGATACTAGAAAGTAGATTAATGTTTTCTAATATATAGAGCTTTTTATAAACAGAAAACTTATCCTTACCTTTGCGGACTAATTAAAAAACAGCGATATGCAAGACGGAATTTACGCAAAATTCAATACTTCGAAAGGAGAAATACTGGTAAAGCTTACCCATGATAAAACCCCTGGTACTGTGGGGAACTTTGTAGCCTTGGCGGAAGGTAATCTAGAAAATAGTATCAAAGCTCAAGGTAAGCCTTATTATGACGGATTAAAATTCCATAGGGTTATTCCGGATTTTATGATTCAGGGTGGTTGTCCACTGGGAACGGGTACCGGTGACGGAGGTTATAAATTTGATGATGAATTTCATCCAGATCTTACTCATGACGGACCTGGTGTACTTTCAATGGCCAATGCAGGTCCAGGAACAAATGGCACCCAATTCTTTATTACCCATGTGGCTACTCCTTGGTTAGATAACAAGCATACGGTTTTTGGGCACGTAATAGAAGGTCAGGATGTAGTGGATGCTATTAAACAAGGAGATAAAATAGAAAGTTTAACCATAGAAAGAATCGGTGCGGAAGCCGATAAATGGAACGCTGTAGAGGCTTTTAGGACTTTTGAGGGTTCAAGGGAAAAAAGACTTGCCGAGGAAAAGAAAAAAATAGCGGCTGAATTGGATAAGGTAGCCGCAGGCTTTAATGAAACGGAAAGCGGACTTAGATATAAAATTGTTCAAGAGGGAAAAGGAACTAAGGCAGTCAGTGGAAAAAATGTTTCTGTCCATTATGAAGGATCCTTGTTGAACGGTCAAGTTTTTGATTCTTCCTATAAAAGAAAGGAACCTATTAGTTTTCAATTGGGTGTAGGCCAGGTAATTCCGGGATGGGATGAAGGCATTGGCCTATTGAAGGTTGGTGACAAAGCCAGGTTTGTAATTCCTTCTAATTTGGCTTACGGAAGCGCAGGTGCTGGAGGGGTTATACCGCCAAATGCCACCCTTATATTTGACGTTGAATTAATGGGGATAGGATAAGATTCCAATTCATATAAAAAAGGCCTTAAGAAATTAGGGCCTTTTTTTATACTATAAGTTCGGATAATTCGGAGCCGACGAATGTATTCAACCCCATTGTTTATAATATGAAGTTAAGCCAGAAGCGGTGAATTCGAAATTGCTTTTTACCTTTTGGTCCTATTTAGACTTAGAACTAAAAGGGCTATGTTTATTACCAACAAGGACAGTAGAATAGTGAAAAAAGTGGTCATGCTAAAGTTATTTATAATGGTGTATATTCAGTGTTTAAAAGCAAGATGATGAAATAGGGGAAAGGTTGCGTAAAAAATATAAATATTACCTTTTAGGGCGAAAATTCGGGCAAAATTGGAATTGAAAAGAGGATGTTAAAATATAAGGAGGTGTGTTTTTATTTACACCAAAGTCCAATAAAAAACCCATCCGATAGGATGGGCTCTATTTTCTAAAAAAATTGTACCGTAATTATTAAATCACTTTTACATTTACTGCGTTCAATCCTTTTTTACCTTGTTGCAATTCAAATTCTACAACATCACCTTCGCGAATTTCGTCGATTAAACCAGAAATGTGTACAAAGTGATCTTCGCTTGAGCCTTCTTCAGTGATAAATCCGAAACCTTTGGAGTCATTGAAGAATTTTACTGTTCCTTTATTCATTATAAAAAATTAAAAAAATTAAATTAGCCCACAAGATAAGGTTTTATAATTTAACTACATGATTTTTTGATAGTTATATTTTTTTAGGGAATCCTTCAGGACCTATGTATAAGAAAATAACTTGCTAATCAACTGTGCTTTAATGGTCTTCGGTTATATTTTTCATTCCATTCCCGATCAAGTTCTTGCAGTGGCTTTCCATATAATAGACAAGTGAGATAATTAATTCTTTAGGTATCCCATATTTCTTTTAATAAGATTGGGGCATATTTAGAACTAAAAAAAAGTCCTCCTTAGTTAGGGAAGACTATATTATTTGATTGTGACCAAAAGTGTAGAATTATAAAATTAAAGGTTCGGCTGTGGGGTCATCCTTAAATAGGGCTTGATTTCTTCCACGCCTTTGGTAAATATTTTTTTGGCATCCTCGGTATTTATAGACGGACTTACAACAACCCTATCCCCATTTTCCCAATTCGCAGGAGTGGCTACTTTGTGGTAAGCAGTTAACTGTAATGAATCTATTACCCTAAGCAGCTCGTGAAAATTACGCCCTGTAGAAGCAGGATAGGTGATTATGAGCTTAACCGTTTTGTCCGGAGCTATAATGTAAACGGATCGCACGGTTAAACTGTCGTTCGCATTAGGATGTATCATATCGTAAAGCGTAGAAACTTTTTTGTCATCGTCGGCAATAATGGGAAAATTAACAGTGGTATGCTGTGTCTCATTAATATCCTTGATCCATTCGCCATGAGATGCAACCCCATCAACGCTAAGTGCCAGCATTTTTACGTTTCGTTTGTCAAATTCACCTTTGAATTTTGCGGCAGTCCCCAACTCGGTCGTACATACCGGGGTAAAATCAGCCGGGTGTGAAAATAATATTCCCCATCCATCGCCCAAATAATCATATAAATTGATCATTCCCATGGAACTATCTGCTGTAAAATCAGGGGCTACGTCGCCCAATCGTATTGTTGCCATATTTTAGTGTTTTAATTAAAAGTTTATTATCCTATAAAATTAGTAGATTATATTGGAACCAACTTTTTTAAAAGGTTAAAAATGTATTAAAATTTAACAAAAAATAACTGGTTTTGGATAATAATTTGAACAGAATTAATTTTAGCCATTAATTCATAATCTTTTGAAATTCAAGAACTACTGTATGTTTTTTAATCATGTTCCCGGCTTTTTATTTTTTTAAAATATTTATTTTTATCATTTAGGGAATCAAGGGGACAACCTTTTTTCCAACTCAAATAATGGATGGGTAAAATCTCAAAATACTGCGTTATTAATCATTGATTTTGCTATTGATATTCATTATTCTTCTTTAATTTTATGCTATGGAAGAAAGAACCTTAGAAGGATTAAAGTATCCCATTGGCCATTTCGTCTTTACGAAGACGGTAAGTGACGTAACACTGTCCGATTGGATTTCTGAATTAGAGGCTTTACCTGCCCGTTTGGAGGACCTGGTAATTCATCTTAGCGATCAACAGCTAAATACACCATATCGCCCAGGTGGTTGGACCATAAGGCAAGTGGTGCATCATATTGCAGATAGCCATCATAATAGTTATATCAGATTCAAATGGGCTTTGACAGAGGATAGACCTATAATTAAAGCGTATGATGAGAAGGAATGGAGCAAACTGTTCGATGCCAATAATGCACCAATAGTTTTATCCTTAAATTATCTTAAGGCACTACATGCGAAATTGGTGTATCTCTTAAAAGGTTTGTCCAAAGAAGATTTGGAAAGGGTGTATATTCATCCCGATGGTAATGTGGCGGTAAGCCTTCTGGAAAATATAGGAAAATATGCTTGGCACGGTAATCATCATCTGGCACATATTGAAGGCGTTCTGGAGCGTAAAGGTTGGACTTGCCAATAACTTCCCTAAAGAATTCCTTGGAACAGCAATAGGTTTGGCCCAATAGAATACTATAGAATGTAGTTCGGAACTATTATTTTTTCCACTTTATATTGCAGCCCATACTGGGTTTTTGTTTCTCATTTATTTCTTTTCCTGCAAGAAGGGCGTCCATGGCTGTCTTTAAATCCTCCCCGGTAACGGGAATGCCGTTTCCCGGACGGGAGTTGTCAAACTGCCCCCGATATACCAGCTTTAAATTGGCATCGAATAAATAGAAATCAGGGGTACAGGCGGCATCATAGGCTTTGGCCACTTCTTGGCTCTCATCGTACAAATAGGGAAAAGCATACTTCTGTTCCATACTGATCAGCTTCATTAAATGGGGAGCATCTTGAGGATAGTTTTCCACGTCGTTGCTGGAAATTGCTAAAAATGAAATATCTTTAGGTTGATATTCCATTGCGGTTTTAACGATTTCGGCGTTCAAATGCTTAACAAAAGGGCAGTGGTTACATATGAACATAATTACCGTACCCTTTGTTCCTTTTAAGTCTTGAAGGCTTTTTTGTTTGTCCAAAGTGGTATCTAGTAGTTTAAAGTTGGGAGCTATTGTGCCCAAAGGAAGCATGTTACTAGGTGTATTGGCCATGACTTTGATGTTTTGAATTTAGGTCTTGTACAAAGTTAATTGAAATTAAAGATTCTTGTATGTGGATCGTGAACTGGTTATTTTTGGATTAATCCTTAAATTATATGGAGAATGAATAATTCTTATCCAACATTGTCGGAGGCCATAACTGATTTTAAAAAATGCCGGTTTCACAGTAGATTTGAATTTGTGTGAGGTAGGGATAGAAAATAAAAAATTAGAAAAATACATTCTGCTAAGGATTTTAATGTGATTAAATTTTACAGGTTTGCGGGAATGAGTGATCCAGATGATAACATGGTCCTTAATGTAATTGAAACTTCAGCTGGGGACAAGGGCCTATTGGTTGATGCTTATGGGGCATATTAAGGAAATATCCCAAAAGATATAATTGATAAACTTAGAATTGTTAGATGAACGAAACTATTACTTGGCCCGATTTTTCCAAAATAGATATGAGAGTGGGCACTATTATTGAAATTAAAGATTTTCCAGAGGCCAGGAAACCTGCCTACCAAGTACAGGTAGATTTTGGCAAGGAGATAGGGATTAGGAAAACATCGGCCCAAATTACGCAAAGGTATTCCAAAGATGAACTTTTGGGGATGCAGATAATTGCGGTGATCAATTTTCCTAAAAAGCAAATTGCAAATTTTATGAGTGAATGTCTTATATTGGGCGCTGTTGACGGTTCCGATGTAATATTGTTGCGACCGGAAGCAGAAGTTGACAATGGACTTAAAATTTCATAATTTTTGGTAACTACCCCTCTGGATAAGATCCATATAGATTTTAATGAACAATCACTTTGGGTGCTCAATGTGGCATTGGCTTTGGTAATGTTTGGGATAGCATTGGATATATCCATAGATGACTTTAGACGTTTGGCAAGAAAACCTAAGCCTCTTTTTGTGGGTGTTTTGAGTCAGTTTGTTCTATTGCCCGCGGTAACCTTTGTGTTGGTTTTGCTAGTGGAGCCCTTGCCCAGTATTGCATTGGGAATGTTTATGGTCGCTGCCTGTCCAGGGGGAAATATTTCCAATTTTATTACACATTTGGCCAAGGGGAATACGGCCCTGTCAGTAAGTTTAACGGCTGTAGCCATCTTACTGGCTGTAATTATGACCCCTTTGAACCTTCAATTATGGGGTTCCCTATATGGGCCTACCGCATCAATCCTTCAAGAAGTTGCCATTGCCCCTTTTTCCATGGTGAAACTAGTGGCATTACTTTTGGCTTTACCATTAATTTTGGGGATGTGGATAAAGCATTTCAGACCAAGATTTGCCTTCAAAATAGCAAAGGTTTTAAAAGTACTTTCGCTGGTGTTCTTTGTGGCCCTCATTTTTATTGCGCTGTATGACAATAGGGATATTTTTATGGAATATGTTCTCTACGTGTTCTGGATAGTTGTTCTGCATAACCTCTTGGCTTTTGTTACTGGCTTTTCGTTGGCTAAATTTTTTAGTCTTTCACAAATGGATAAAAGAACAATTGGAATAGAAACCGGGATTCAGAATTCAGGCCTTGGATTGTTACTGATATTTACTTTTTTTGACGGTATGGGAGGGATGGCTCTTTTGGCTGCTTTTTGGGGTATTTGGCACTTAATATCCGGTTTGACCATAGCCACTTTTTGGGGGTATTTTCCAATTGATAAAGAAGAATTTGTTTGAGAAGAATAGGATATCTTGTTATTTGGGTTTGGATACGCACGGCTTTGACTTTCTATTTTTCCAAAATAAAGATTGAAGGGTCTCACAATGTACCTTCTGGAAAACCCATTATGTTTTTGGCAAATCATCAAAACGCTTTGCTTGATGCCTTATTGATTGCAACCCATTGTAAGCGGAAGCCTTATTTTTTAACTAGGTCCGATGTATTCAAGACGGCCTTGTTGAAAGTATTTTTCGAATTTTTACAGATGATTCCCGTTTATAGGATCAGGGATGGTAAGAATTCCTTGGCGGGTAATACTGCCATTTTTGAACGCTGTGCCCAGCTGCTGGGAAGGGGAGAGGCCGTACTTATTTTTCCAGAGGGAAACCATTCTTTAAAACGTAGGGTCCGGCCATTGAGTAAAGGATTTACCCGTATTTTGTTATTGGCCTTGGAAAGTAATCCGTCAATGGATATAGGTATTGTCCCAATTGGAGTTAATTACGCCAATGCGGCAAAGTTTCCCGATAAGGCCGCACTGTATTATGGGAAAGAGATAAGGGTACAGGATTTTTTTGATAAGAAGGATGTGTCGGGATCTGCAAGCCGGCTCAAGGAGGAAGTGTATCATCATTTAAAAAAGCTTACCACCCATATTGAAGAGGAGTCAAGTTATGAGGAAATAGTACATACATTGGATAGGGCCAAGGTAGATTATTTGGATCCTGCGGGTGTTAATCGAATTATAGAAGAAGGGACATCCCCAGAGAACAGGAAAATTGGAAAAGGAAAAGTTGCACTGGTGAAGTATATCCTTAGGGGAGCATTTTCTATTTTGAATTTCCCAATGCTGATTATATGGTCTAGGTTCATTAAACCAAAGGTAAGTGAGCCGGAATTTTTGAGTACTACCAGTTTTATGTATGCCTTATTGTTTTACCCCTTCTTTTATCTATTGTTTATCGCAGGCATGCTAGAGTTTCTTAATTGGCCGGCTACCTCAATTATTTGTCTGGCCCATTTAACGTTAAATATCGTCCTGGTTAAATTGTCATGGGAAGATTAAAACGGGGTTAAAATAAAAACGGCCCCAAATTGTTGGGACCGTTATGTTTTTATAAAAAATATGACGATTAAATATCGTCAAAGCTTACATCTGTAAAACTATCTGTAGAACTGATGGATCCATTTTCCTCAGAATCTTCCTTCTTAAAATCTTTTTGGTGACGTTCGGAAATAACCTCTGAACCTTTTTCATCGATTATGTAATCCATCATCTCATCCAAATTCTCCTTAAAGGCGGTAAAGTCTTCTTTGTATAAATAAATCTTGTGTTTTTTATAATGAAAAGAACCATCATCATGGGTGAACTTTTTGCTTTCGGTAACAGTTAAGTAATAATCTCCTGCCTTTGTGCTTCTAACATCGAAAAAATAAGTTCTTCTTCCTGCTCTTAAAACTTTTGAATAAATTTCTTCTTGGTCCATTAAATCTTTATCGCTCATTTCGTCTAGTGTATAGTTAATTTTTCATAGGTATATATCTGTCAAAAGTGGAAAAAAAAACCTAATATAACAACATTTTTCTATTTTTCTTTCTCAGAAAGTTGGTGCATATAAAGCTCTTTGTAGTATCCTTCTACAGAATTTAATTCATCATGTGTACCTTCCTGTATTAATTTTCCATCTTCCAAAACGATAATTTTGTCTGCGTTTTTAGCAGATGAAACCCTATGGCTTACGATAAGAGTGGTCTTGTTTTTGGATTCCTTTTTCAATTGGTTCAAAATCTCCTCCTCTGTTTCAGTATCAACTGCGGATAAACAATCATCAAAGAGGTAGATCTGAGGATCTTTAAGTAGGGCGCGTGCAATGGAAACACGTTGTTTTTGGCCTCCGCTTAGGGTAATGCCCCTTTCTCCCAGGATAGTCTCATATTGCTTGTTAAAGCCCATGATATTTTCATGTACTACCGCTTTCTTGGCAACGGCTATAATTTCCTCATCTGTAGAATTTTCTTTTCCAAACTTAATATTGTTCTTTATGGTGTCGGAAAAGAGGAAAGCATCTTGTGGTACTGCCCCAATAGCTTGTCGGAGGCTTTGCAGGTTTAATTGCTTAATAGGAACATCATCTATCAGAATTTGTCCGGAGTCAATATCGTATAAACGGGCAATTAGATCCAGTATGGTCGATTTCCCGGAACCCGTTTTTCCCAATATGGCAACGGTCTCGCCCTTGTTTATAGAAAAGGATATGTTGTTCAGGGCCGTAATATTGGTATCCTCGTAAGTGAAGGTCACATTCTTAAACTCGATTTTTCCCTCTATAGGAGTTTCTTCTTTAACCGTACTTACTATGTTAGGTTCTTCCTGCAAAAATTGATTGATCCTTTTTTGCGAGGCTTCTGCCCGCTGTACTATAGAGGTAACCCAACCTACAACAGCTACGGGCCAGGTGAGCATGTTTACGTATAGTATGAACTCGGCAATAATTCCAATTGACGCTATTTCTCCATCAATATATTGTTTGCCACCAATGTAGATGACGAAAATATTACTGATCCCGATCAACAGGATCATCAGAGGGAAAAACCAGGCATTGACCTTGGCCAGATCCATACTTTTATTTTTTCCGTCCAGTGCCAAATTTTTCAATTCAGCATTTATCTTGGGTTCCAGAGCGTAGGCTTTTATAACCGAAATTCCGGAAAAGGATTCCTGTGTAAAAGTAGATAGCGTTGACAGGAATTCTTGCACGATTGTGCTTCGTTTATGAATTATTTTACTGATCTGGTAGATCAATACAGAAAGAATTGGTAATGGCAACAAAGCATATAAGGCAAGAACTGGTGCTTTAATAAACATTAGGGGAACCAGACAAACAAAAAGAGTAAGCGTTTGTATACCGTACATAATGGCGGGCCCACCATATAACCTTACCTGGTTTACATCTTCACTGATCCTGTTCATTAAGTCGCCTGTCCTGTTTTTTTTGTAAAAATTGAGGCTCAAAAGTTGATAGTGGTCAAATACTTCATTTTTTAAATCATACTCTATATACCTGGAAACATTTATAATGGTCTGTCTCATTAGAAATGTAAAAAAGCCTGACAGCAAAGCTGCTCCCACAATAATCAGGATGTATTCCAATAACATTTCCTTGGCTTCTCCCTTTAGAATATCATTACCAATAAAGCGTTCAACCACTTCAATGGATTTTTTTACATAGGAGGGCATTACCAATTGAAAAATACGCGCTATCATGGTAATTACAATACCAACGAGGAGCTTAAATCGGTACTTTTTAAAATACTTATTTAGATGTTGAAGTTCTTTCATTGGATATTAACCAGGAATTGCAGGAATTTGGATTACAATTCGGCAAAGATAGTTTTTTGGATCTAAACCAAATGTTATAAAACACATAAGATAATACCTAAAAAGGTAGTTAGGATTAAAAAATATAATCCTATTTTTGTACCCGAAAGTTTTATTTATCTTACTAAAGTTCTTTAAAAATGCTTACAAGAAGGCACATTAGGGTTAAAGTTATGCAATGTATTTATGCATTGACGCAATCGAAGGATGATTCCCTTGAAAAACAAGAGAAATTTTTGAAAGTAAGCATAGAGAACATGTACACTCTTTACCTGTTAATGCTGAGTCTTTTTATAGAGTTACATGAAAGGGCAGAGAATCAGATTAGCCTTTCCTCCAAAAAATATCTAAAAAACAACACGGATTCGTATCCCAACAAGGAAAAATTCCTAAGAAATAAACTTTTGCTTCAAATTGCGGGGAACAAGACATTAAAGGATGAATTGTCCAAAAGAAAATTGAACAATTGGTATTTGAACGAAGAATACATCAGGATAATTTACAATGAGGTTATGGAAAGTGAGATATATGCCAAATATATGTCCAATGCCGATAGTACTTATGAGGAGGACAAAAGGCTTATAATCGATTTGTTCCGGGATATTATTGCGCCCAACGAAAAGATTTACGATTATTTTGAAGATGATAAATTAACATGGGTAGATGATATACCCATTGTAAATACCTTTCTCTTAAAGCAGTTTAAAAAGGTAAAGGAAAGTACTGTCCCTTCCTATTTTTTACCACCTCTTTTTAAGGATGAGGACGATATGGTATACGCCAATAGACTATTGACGAAAACATTGCTGAACAATTCCAAATTGGAACAGGAGATCGAAGGTAAAACACCTAATTGGGACAAGGATCGAATTGCAGATATTGATGCCATACTTTTGAAAATGGCAATTTGCGAACTACTCAATTTTCCCTCTATACCGGAACGGGTTACTATAAACGAGTTTTTAGAAATTGCGAAGGAATACTCCACCCCCAAGAGTAGCATATTTATAAATGGTATATTGGATAAGCTGGTGAGGGAATATAAGGAGGAAGGGAAACTAAAAAAAGTGGGTAGGGGTTTGTTATAAACAAATATTCCTTAATTTTGCCCAAATATAAATTAATAGGGATGAAATAAGCCATAGTAGTTCTTGAAATACACCAAGATCATTAATGGCGATTTGCACATTACCTCTTAAAAAATAATTAAATTTAAACAGATGAAAAGAGTATTCTTAACCTTAAGTATTGTTTCTGTTCTTGTCCTTTCCTCCTGTAAGGAAAAGGCCTCCAGTAAAATAGAAGCTTCCAATGTAGAGGTTGCTGCCGAAAGGGATGCAGCTGCCAAAAGTCTTCCAGTTATGGAATTCGATAAAGTAGAGCACGATTTTGGATCTATAGATCAAAATGCGCCCCAGGAAACAATTTTTACATTTACAAATACCGGTGATGCTCCTTTGATCATTACCGACGCAAAAAGCAGCTGTGGTTGTACCATTCCTGAGTATCCAAAGAATACTCCAATAGCACCAGGTGAAAAAGGTGAAATGTTGGTTAAATTTAATGGTTCTGGACAAAATCAGGTTACCAAGACTATAACCGTTACTGCCAATACTAGTAAAGGAACCGAAACACTTAGAATAAAAGCATTTGTAACTCCAAAAGGAGCAGGTCCTGTAGGTCCTGTTAAATAAGTACACATATAATTATGTTAGAACAATATCCATATCTTCCACTCATATTGATGTTTGTAGTGGTGTATTTTTTTATGATCGCACCACAAAGAAAGCGTCAAAAACAAGAGAAGAAATTTACCGAAGAATTAAAAAAGGGAGATAAAGTTGTTACCAAGAGCGGTATGCATGGTAAAATAGTTGATTTGAACGACAATGATTTTTCCTGTGTTATTGAGACTATGGCCGGGAAGATAAAATTTGATCGTACCGCCATATCCATGGAGATGAGCAAAAAAGTAAACGCACCCGAAAAGAAGTAATTTTTTTCCGAATAATTTAAAAAGCACCAACCAAAAGTTGGTGCTTTTTTGTTGTAATATTTTGTACATTAAGGGCTTATTTAAACTTTGATTCCATGATTCACAATAGAAGAAAATTTATTAAGCAGGGTTCCCTTATGGCCGTAGGAACAGCTGCGGCATTTTTATTTCCAATGGACTTATTGGCTTCTATACGAAGGAAGACAAGTCCAAACGATAAAATTGGTGTAGGCTTGATAGGTTGCAATGGCATGGGCTTTAGCGATTTGACTTCCATGCTTAAAATGAGTGAAATTCAGGTTGTGGCTTTGTGTGATGTGGATGATAGTGTTTTAAAAAAGAGAACGGCCGATTTGGAAAAGGCCGGAATAAAGAAGCCTAAATTATATAAGGATTATCGAAAATTATTGGAAGATAAAGATGTAGATGTTGTAATCATTGGTACTCCGGATCATTGGCATTGTCTGCAGCTTTCCGATGCCGTTAAAGCAGGAAAGGATGTGTATTGTGAAAAACCTTTGGCCAATTCCATTGAGGAATGCAACCTTATGCTGAACTCCGTACAGGCAAGTGATCGAATGGTGCAAATAGGGCAGTGGCAAAGGAGTCAGCCTCATTTTGTAGATGCCATAGATTTTGTCCATTCGGGAAAATTGGGAGAAATTCGTTTGGCAAAAGCTTGGGCCTATCAGGGTTGGATGGGGTCTATCCCAGTTTTGCCGGATACTGCCGCTCCTGCCGGAGTGGATTATGACATGTGGTTGGGACCGGCACCCAAGAGACCGTTTAATGCCAACAGGTTCCATTTTAATTTTAGATGGTACTGGGATTATGCCGGTGGGTTAATGACAGATTGGGGGGTGCATCTTATGGATTATGCCCTGTATGGAATGAAAGCCAACACCCCAAAATCGGTGATGGCACTAGGGGGAAAGTTTGCCTATCCCGATGATGCTTCAGAAACACCGGATACCTTGCAGACCGTTTATGAGTATGATGGTTTTTCAATTTTGTGGGAGCATGCTACAGGCATAGATAATGGCAATTACGGACGCAATCACGGTATTTCGTTTATCGGCAACAATGGAACCCTGGTTTTGGACCGCAAGGGTTGGGAGGTGATATCTGAAAAGGATAAGATGCAAAGTATACCATTACAAAAAAACCAAGGTAGTGGGTTGGATAATCATACCGTGAATTTTATTGAAGCTGTGAAATCCAGGGACGGTTCCAAATTAAAGGCTCCTTTACAAGTGGGGTATGATGCCGCTTTGGTATGCCATATGGGAAATATAGCTTTTAAAACAGGTAATAGAATATATTGGGACAATTATTCCGGACAATTCTCAGAAGATAAAGCAAACGATTTAATTCCGGCGCATTATCATAACGGTTGGGAATTGCCCAAGGGTAGATAGTTGGTAAGAACCGGTTGAATTCTAAAGAAGTATAGGTAATTACAAAAAGGATGTAATAGATTGGTTATAAATGTAATTTTTTTTAGAGTATGATTTTATTTTCTAGAAATTTCCATATAGATTTTAGTATCATTGGGAAGCGGTTTTGTAAGTATTAAATAAATAAAGCCGTGATAATTGGTTTGGAACAAAATTAAATTTGTAATTATAATATTATTGAAATGATATCATTCTTATTATCTATAGGAGCTTTAGTACTGGGCTATTTCACTTACGGGAAATTGATGGAAAGGATATTTGGGGTGGACAAGGATAGGGAAACTCCCGCAGTTAGGCTTAGGGACGATGTTGATTTTATGACATTGCCCACTTGGAAGGTCTTTTTGATCCAGTTCTTGAATATAGCAGGTTTGGGACCCATCTTTGGGGCCATTGCAGGAGCCATGTTTGGACCTGCCGCTTTTTTGTGGATCGTATTGGGAAGCATCTTTGCAGGTGCGGTGCACGATTATTTTTCCGGAATGTTGTCCATTCGGCATGATGGGCTTAGTATCAGTGAAGTGGTCGGAATATATCTGGGGCCTACTGCTAAACAGTTTATGCGCCTTTTTTCTGTAGTCCTTTTAATATTTGTGGGGACCGTTTTTTTGGTTGGTCCGGCAAAAATAATCGATGGAATGACCGGGAATATATGGAACGTCTGGATTTGGGTGGCCATTATTTTGGTTTATTACGTTCTCTCCACATTGCTGCCAATAGATAAATTAATAAGTAAACTTTACCCCATTTTTGGAGTAGCCATGTTACTTATGGCCATAGGCTTGGTAATTGCACTTTTTTTTGGGGACTACAATATTCCCGAACTGGTTCCAGCGAATTTAATAAATATGACCAGCGATCCAGAGGCAACCCCCTTGTTTCCAATACTGTTTATAACCATTGCCTGTGGTGCCATTTCAGGATTCCACGCCACCCAGTCCCCGCTCATGGCACGTTGCATGAAAAATGAAACAGATGGGAGAAAGATCTTTTACGGCACAATGGTCACAGAAGGAATAGTGGCTTTAATATGGGCTGCTGCAGCAATGACATTTTTTGGAAATGTGGAGGGTTTAAATGGCGCCATGATTGCCAATAATAACAACGCCGCTTGGGCGGCCAATGAAATATCCCTTAATATGCTGGGTCAAATTGGGGGTGTATTGGCCTTATTGGGAATTGTTGCTGCGCCAATTACTTCCGGCGATACCGCATTTAGGTCTGCGCGCCTTATACTGTCCGATATATTTAAGTCCAACCAAAAGAAAATAGTCAATAGGCTGCTTATTAGTCTACCGCTATTCGTAATCGCATTTGTACTTACCCAAATAGATTTTGGAATTATATGGCGCTATTTTGCTTGGAGCAATCAAACTTTGGCCATGATCGTGCTTTGGACTATAACCGCCTATTTAATTTATGAAAACAAGGCTTATTGGGTTACCCTTTTACCGGCAATTTTTATGACAATGGTTTGCAGTACCTATATTTTGATAGCTCCAGAAGGTTTTAAATTGCCCAATGATATTTCTTATATAGGTGGCACGCTTATAACACTGACTATTACAATTTCATTTTGGGTATACACCTCACAAAAGAAAAAAGTTTTTGTTGGGGTTTGAGGCACAAAAAATATCCTTCGTTAAAAAGAGGGGCCAAACATAATATTTATAAATAACTCAACCACCATTTATCCCTATTATTGATCTTGTAGATCATATATTTCTTACTTAAGGGGAATAGGGCAAGCACTATCCCGATCCAAACCATATAGGTGACCCAGAGGGGATATCCGTAAGTTGCGAGCTTTTCATTCATAAATACATCGGCAGTCAAGATCATATCTCTCCAATTTCCACCAGATATTATAATCCCTATGATTGCTGCAATATGGATTACCAATACGTGCAAAAAATAATAGAAGAAGGGAACCCTGCCATAAACCAAAAAGAAATTGGTTAAGGCGTTTTTTACATTTTCAATAGTATAAAGGAACAGTAGGGCAGGACCAATGGTAATTAGTACAAAAGCAAGTGAAGGGGGATATTTGGTTACGTTAAGAAAAGAAATGATTGTTTTGGTATTGGTGTCCTGTATTGCCCAGGGCACCAAATCCCCATATACATTCAAACCCCTGATTATAAAGAAGAGGCCCAAGGCTCCTAAGCCCATGCGCAACAACCATGTTCTTCTTAATTTCGCGTCAAAGTCTTTTAGATATAGCTGTCCCAAGCAATAACCCAATGCCATTAGTCCTATCCAAGGGATTACAGGGTAGTGAAATAGTATCATTTTGTCAGGTCCCAGAACCACGGTGTTATTCTGATGTAAAAGATACCAGATTATGGCTTCAAGACTATTTCCCTGCATAATTATTCCATCAAGAAGATTGTGTCCGACAATTATAATAATGCCGATGTAAAGAATTATCTTTTTAGGTAAATAAATCAGAAATGACAAACAGATCATGCTAAAGCCAATGGCCCAAATCACCTGAAGAATTGGAAAACTATAGGTCAGGTCAAAGGTCCAAATAAGGTTGTTGACCACCAACTCCATAAAAATTAGCCAAATCCCTCTGGTAAGCAAGAATTTTGAGAGTTGGGAGTTTGTTTTGTTTCTTCCGTATAGGAAGGCGGAAGTCCCGGCAAGAAAAACAAATACCGGGGCACAATAATGGGTAACGAAACGTGTAAAAAACAATATTGGCGTTGTAGTTTCCACATTGGTAGGGTCAATAAAAAAGGAGCCATAGTTAAAATAATCCCGAACATGGTCCAAGGCCATAATTACCATAACCAGGCCCCTCAAAATGTCGATGGACTCCACTCGGTCGGTTTTTGGTTTCATAAATTCAGGTTCAAGTTTAACTTGCTTAAATATAGTTGTTTATAGAGTTGAATTGTGAAAATTTATTAAGTATTACCCAAAATAGTTAACGGTAAGTCAGGGCCACATCATTTCTAATTTTAGGGTAAATATTGTGAAATTATTTCAAGGCAATCGCTGCACTGGTTGGGCCAGTTAAAGGCATTAATGCGGTTGATTTAAAACCGGCTTCCTTCACCATATCGTCAAAATCCGAAAAGGAGAAATCATATCCTTCGGTGGTTTCAATGAGCATGTTCAAGGACATTAGAAGTCCAAAGGCATTCTTGCTTCTATTGTTATCGATAATATTTTCGATAACCACGAAAGCACCTCCCTTGGGTAGGGCATCATAGGCTTTTTTAATAAGCATTTTTTTGTCCTTGGTGCCCCAATCATGTAAAATGTTGCCCATGGTAATTACGTCCGATTTTGGAAAATTGTCTGTAAAGAAATCCCCTGAGGTTATTTTCACCATATCCTTTAAACCCATATTCTGGATGTTTTCCTTGGCAATTGGTTCTACCTGAGGTAGGTCCATAGATGTACAATGCATGTGTTGATTGTTCATGGCAACGTGGGCCGCCAAAAATCCTCCCGCCCCACCAATGTCGCACAGGGTTTTGTATTTCGAAAAATCAAATACTTTGGCAAATTCCATAAAATTTCCCATTTGTACGCCGGCCATAGCTCCAACAAATTCCCGTAGTTTCTTAGGGTCCCCATAAACCGCTTCAAAAATGGGTTTCCCACCATTTTTGGTTTCATTTTGTGGCAACCCCGTTTTTAGGCCATCCTCCAAATCGTTCCAAAAAGGGTACAAACGGTTATTGCACATTTCCAAAATCCCACCTATATAGCTTGGTTTGTTCTTGTCCAGAAAAAGATCTGCATCTTCCGCATTACTGTAAAGTGCACTTTCCTTTAAACCTTTTCTTTTTAAAAAGCCCATGGAGACCAAGGCGTCCAAAAAGTCATAAAGACTGCGGGAATGCAAACCCAGTTTGGATTGAATATCCTTTCCGGATAAATCCCGTTTTGCCAATACCGTAAAAAGTTCCATGTTCACTGCGGTGAGTAAGGTTTTGGTTCCGAAAAAACCTGTGCCTATCTGCATAATTTTTGAGGGATCTACTGTAATCTGAGCTGCTGCTTCCATAATTGATCGTTTTTAGAAATTTGTTAACTGTGCAATGGCTTTTTTTCAATTTTAAAATATCATGTTAAAGATAATTAGGTGTATTATCCAAGTTGTTAGTATTAGAAGGTATGGCCGGTAATTATTTTTATTTCTTTTATCGTAAAAAATAAGCCCAATAAGAATCAAGTAGATTATTCCGTATTGTATATTTTGGGTCACAATCTCCGACCACTCGAAAATATGTGGCCCAATTCGCCCGATTGTGGGCCCGAGAAAAACAGTCGCAGATCCTATAATGTATCGCATGTGTTTGGAAACTTTTCTCCTATGGTAAATTGCCAAAGAATAAAATAGTATCAAAAGCACACTATCTGCCAAAGGAAAGAATAAAAACTGTGGTGCATCAGAATTTATGATCCGTATCATTTGGGGTACAAAGGATAAAATCAAAATTGGGAAAACTATGTAGGAAAGTTTGCCAATTTTTCTATGCAATTTGTTATTTCTGCTTAATATGAGCAGGGGTTGAACAATAAGTAATAGGATCCAAATGGATGCAATAATGGCATGAAGGTGAATGAAGCTAGTTATATTTTCTTCAAAGGAGGGAAATTGAATGAAATAGGTTTTGTAAAAACCCAAAAAGGTCAATGGTATCAGCAACAAAAAAAAGTATCCCAGATTTTTATATGCTTTTTCCATGTGAATAAGTGTTATTATAATGGATGAACAGTATTCTTTAAAAGATCATAGTCCCCTTTAAAAATATCGAGTATTCTTTTGGGTATATCCATCTCTGACTTAGTGACCCCACATTTTTTTATTATCATCCTTATATCCTGAGCCTTTTTGCCTCTCCAAAAGGCGGCCTTTGTATAACCAATGGCGCAGACTTGATCTTCTTGTTCAAAAACCTGACTGTGATACACCCATTTGTCATCCCATCCTTCCAAAATCAAGGTTATTTTGAAGGTAGACCACATTTTTAAAGGTTTCTTATAGATAATTTTTTGGGACCCCAAAACGGCATACATTCCTTTCTTTACGGTATTTTCAAATAATTTGGACCGAAACATTTTTTCAAATCGAATAAAGTCCATGTAATAAGCGTATTTTGCGTTGGACATATACCTAAATGTGTCGCAATCCAAAATACTTACGCGTCTCTTTCTGGTCAGATTCGAGGTAAGATCTACTTTTTTCCAAAATAATCTGGAACAAATAAATATGTTCAACAAATTTAACCAGTAATAGAGCATTTATTGTGTGTTGGTATTGTATTACTTTTAAGAGAGTTAGTGGTTAATTTCAGGTCTTTGGTAAATATGTCTACTATTATAAGCTACTAAAGTCTACAACTTTCAATATTTTATCCAGGCCATCGGGAGGATAATTTTGATTCTTCGTTAAAGCGAAAGTTGCAGGGAAAGAATTATGGGTTCCAATACGGTGTGGCGATCTTTAATTGCTTTGTTCTTGGGGTCGTTGATAATAGCGCCAAGCTTTTCCATATCCGCATCCTCAAAAACCAGAACTACGGAGTTTGGATCATTTGCATCTTGAAAGGTTCTAAAACTGGATACCACATCGGCAAAAAGCTTTACACGGTCTTCATGTCCTTTTAGCCAAGTTTCTATGTTTCCTACCCTGTGACGGGTTACAATTGTTTGTTTCATTTTAGTGTTATTTATTTTTTAAATATTTTACTGTTTGATTTCGATTGTCCCTATTTATGCACTTCCAATTCTATTTCAATTAAAAATTCAGGTAGTGCTAATTCCTTCACTCCAAGCCAGGAACCTGTGGGGAATTGCTTTTTGTAAATCTCATTTCTATAGGCGGCAACCTCCAAAAATTTTGGCATATTGGTGGTGAAGACATTTTCTACCACCACATCGTCGAAGGTGCATCCGTAGTGGGCTAGGACTTTTTCCAAATCGGAATAACAATTTTTCATTTGCTGTTCCATATCCCCAATTCCGGTAGGGTTGCCCTCATCGTCCATGCTCACCGCTCCAGAGACCTTTATTTCGTTTCCGATTTTTACGGCATGTGAGTAGCCGTAGGCCTTCTCTACATCAGGGCGCAATAGAAAATATTCGGGGATTTCTTTTTCAACCGTAATCGCAAGTTGATCCATAGCTTCAACTGCGGTTTTTTCCTTGCAGTTCAGGCTTATTCCTATTAGGAAAAGTAGTATAATTCCTATGGTAAATTTTCTTCTTTTAATCATTGTGGTATTGGCTTTGGTGGTTTTTTATTTCGGGGTGGGCATGGAATATCCCAATTGTTCGTAAACTACTAGATTGTCATAAAAGGCGTCTTCGCGAGTGGCTTTTCCTTCGGTGTCGAACATCCACACACTAAAACCGTGAGTTTCAATTTTTTTGTTGGTAGGAGGATTGCCCATGAATTCTCCTTTGTTGGTGCCGGTACATGTCCAGTTGAGATAGGCTTTATTTCCATCAATTACCGTTTTGTCCAGGTTTACCTTAAAATCAGGAAAGGCACTGTGATAGATATCCATAAAGTCTCCATAATCCGATTGTTTTTTGGCGATAGTGACCCCATTGGCGGTTCTCGTCACATTTTTGACCAAATTGGCATACATTAATTCCTTGTCGTTTGCATTCCAAGCTTTGGTGACATTATCAATAGTAGCCTGTATTGCTTTTTCATCGGCAGACATACTATTTTTCATCTCTATTTCCTGAAGTGCAAGCATTATAGCAGAGGGGTCCCACATTCCAACTTCCCGCACAATTTTGCCATCCTGGAAACGATATGTGAGGTGAATGGGAATGTTCACTACCTGACCATTTCCAGCCAGGGTACCTTGCCAATCCAACCAACAGTTTACCCATGTTTCCCCATCATCGGTAAGCACCATTTCATATTCTTGGTCCTTGTCCAGAAAGCTTCTCTGGGCGTAGGCCATGTCCCTTTCTTTGTGGTAGGCAATTACCTCTTCTGGCGACAATGGGTTTTCCTTGGCGTTGTAATAGGTTTTTGCAGTATCGGCATAGATACTCATATCGTAGGTTTTGTTATTGTAATTCCCGATTAATTGCTTAATAGTATTAATTTGTGGGGAATCCTGGGTATAACGTTCCGGTCCTTTCTCCTGACAGGCCGTTATGAAAGTTAATGTAAGCCCAATTATGATCAGTTTTTTCATGATATTATAGGATTTATGGACCGGACAAGTTCCTTATTAAATATCCGATCAGGATTTTTTACTCGACAATCGAGATTTAAACCTGCCTGCCGCAGACAGGTGCTCCGACGCTTGCCTGCCCCGTATGTCAGGCGGGCCTACCCGTTCGTTCAGGCGGGCGTCGAAATCAAAATTGAATTTCCTTTCAATGCCTCGTGGGCCTGCCCCGAGGTAGTTTACTATTTTTTCGTTAATTCCGGATTTTCTTGATAAATCTCGTCGGAATGGGTAACAACATATTTATTCCACGACTTAAAAAAGGCATTGCGGTCTTCTTCCTTGGGCCAAGCCTTGTCAATTAGTTCGTTCTGCATGTTGGAGGCGGCATCAATGTCGTTCCAGGAGGCATATTCACTAATAATAACCAAATCCCTTAAGTCTCCGCCGGATATATGATGTAGTACCCTTTCACTGATGACCTTATCGTTCTTGAAGGATATTTTTTCGGAAAAATCCTTTAAAAGGGCATTGAGTTCGGCCCGTGTCCCATTTTCAGGTATACTTAGTTTCCAGGTGGTAACTGTAAAATAGTTTCCCTCTTGCGCTAATCCTGAGGTAGGAATAAATAGGGCGAGGATCATTAGGGCTCCGATAATTGTTTTTGTAATTTTCATATGGTTGAATTTAATGGTTATTAATCTCATTTTACATTTTAAAAACAGGTAGGTGGGTTGTAGATAAGGTTTGGTTTATTTTCTTTACGAAATTGCTAATTCAAATTGAAAATCTTCAAACTACTTGATACCCTGTGGTTTACTTAGAAACCTTTAGCCTACCTGTTTATCTATTTAATTTGAAGGGGTATAGGCTAAATTGGGATGCATTTGTCCTGTTTCTGTTTCGTATTTTAGGACATAACCAAACATTTCGTCAAAAAGTTTTTTCCCCTCTTCACCCAATAAGGCTTCGTTTTCCTTGGATTTTTTGGCATAGTCCTCGGCGTCTACCGCAGAAATTACAGCGAGATAATAATCTCCCAAATTACCAAATCCGTTGTGGTATATGCGATAATACTCCTTGGATCCTTTGGAAGTATATAGGGCTTTTAATTCTTTCAGTTTTCCTTTGAGGTTTTGGATGTTGCTAGGGGTAACGTGTAAGAAATGCCATTTTCTATAGTTCTGACCCTCGGTGGTTGTGCTTATTCCTTCGGGCATATAAGTAAGTTCCTTGTTTAAATAGATTATATAATCCCCATGTTTGTCATAACATTCATTGTACCGCTTAAAAAGATTTCTAAAAGCATCCTCTCCCATTTTTTCCGCTAAGGGAGCCATGACGTTCTTGTCCAGTTCCGCCATATTTTCTATAGGGGAAATGTTAAAGTACCGTCCCGTATCGGTAGAGGCTACCTGCCAGCTCATTTCCTGAATATTATGTTTTTTACAGGCTTCCATGAAATCTTTGGAAACCATGTCATAATCATGGATTTTGGAAGGTTTTACTTGGTCTTCATGAACATAGTACGCTTGGTTTTTTTCACCCTGTGCCGTGCCAATGAATGGTACGAGCATAGCTACCAGGGCAATAAAAATGATTTTTTTTAGTGTTCTCATGACAATTGTTGTTTAATGGTTTAATATTTAATTTTTAAATGAGTTTATAATAGATTATTTCAGATTAGGGTTTTCCAAGGAGTATCCCAATTGCTGTAAAAGTTCAAGTTCATTGTAAAAGATATCCTCTCGGTATATTCTGCCCTCCTTATTAAAATAGAGATGCGAAAATCCATTTATTTTTACTTTCTTACCTGTGGCCATAACCTCAGCAAATTGGCCCGTATTGGTCCCTATAAATATCCAGTCCACATACCCTTGGTTATCACAAACAATGCTATTGCTCAAGGTTACGGTATAGTCCGGGAACCCAATACCAAATAGATTACGTTTTGCCTTTAATTCTGTTTTATTGGTAACCACGGGTATTCCGTTCATATTTCTTAAATAATCTTCAGTTACCAGACTATCTATTTCTTTTTCATCCAAAGGGCTCAGATAGGCTTTTATAGTTGTCTCCAAGTTACTTTTTGTCGGGACCATATTGTTGTTGCCGGAAATTTCCGAAGTTTCATTGTCCACTTGAACCTTGTTGTTTTTACATGAAACACAACCTATAACAATAAAAAGTAAAAATATCATTGGCGATTTCATGTCTTTCAAATAACTACCTACCTTCAACTAAATAATGGGTTTTTATTTTGATTATCAATCTGATCAGGACGGAGTCCTTGTTTTAATGTCCGAACAACTAGTTTTATTTAGCCTGTGATTTATCCCAATAATATTGTATCTTGAACATCCCCGGATTTTTAAGATAAATCATTGTTTAAAAAAATGGGCAAACATTACTTCATAGCAATTTTCGTCAGTATACTTAGCAGCCCTTTGCTATTTGGTCAACTCATAAACTTTGATCGAGAGATACCTTATGAAAAGGTATTTGTAGATACCGATAATTTTGGGGTTTCCTATCTACAACATTTGGAGAATTTCTATGCACAGGCTCCCTCGGATGCCCTACAGTTTGAAATCCTGAACGATTTGGCCTATTATTGGCATACCCGTAATTTGACCAAGGCCTTAAATTTTACAGAAGAAGGTTTAAACTGTGCATTGGCTAAGGGAGATATGCTCTGGCATGGTAGATTTCAAATTACACAAGGTGCCATTCTATTGCGAATGGAAAAGTTGGACAGGGCCGAAGAAGTTTTGGAAGAGGCCAAAACTAAGGTGATGACCAAAGACCTCCCTTTTTTAAATACGCAATTGGGTTATGTTTATGAGCGTCGAGGTCAACTGGACAAGGCCGCCGATTATGCCATGGAAGTACTGCAATTGGGAGAGGAACTAAACGATAAAAAGGCCATAGCCTTGGCTTATAGTGACTTAAGTAATATTTTCTGGAAACAGGCGAAATACGAAAAGGGTTTAAAATACGGTATTAAATCCATTGTCATTTTTGAGGAACGGGGAATAATTGATCTGGATTATGATTTTACCTTGTATGTGGTGGCCAACAATTTCTTAAAACTTAACAGGCATGACGAAGCATTAAAGTATTATGAACACTCCTTGGCCATAGGTGAGAGATATGGATTCTATAATAATTTAAGTGATGTCTATATCTCCCTAGTGGATCTCTATGCATATTTGGGCCAGTACAGGAAGGCGGAAACTGCAGGGGTCAATGCCGTTAAGTACGCCGAGTTATTGGATAATGAATTTATGCTTATGCGATCTTGGCTATCTATTGGAAAACTGCAAAACCTCCAGGGAAAATATAGATATGCTATAGAAAGCCTTCAGAAGTCACTGGATGTCGCTACCGCCGAATTTGGAGATGAGTACTATTTAAGTCAGGTCTACGAAGCTCTGGGAAAGGCTTACGCCGGGGACCACGATTATATGGAGGCCTATAAGGCATTTTCAAAGTATGATGGGCTAAAAAAGGAAATCTTCACAGCAGAATCCGATCAACGAATAGCCCAACTACAAACAGAATTTGAAGTTGCACAAAAGGAAGACACTATAATGATGCAACAGGGCACCATTCGAAAGCAAAAAAGTAATCAGATGTTAACCTCCATTATCTCTGGATTATTATTGTTTCTTTTGATCGTGGGCTTCGTAGCCATAAGAATTAACCGCAGAAAAAATAAACTTCTTCAACAACAAAATCAGGAAAAGGAATTTCTTATTAAGGAAATCCACCACCGCGTGAAGAATAACCTGGAAGTGGTATCCAGTTTACTTTCGCTCCAATCCACCCACATAGAGGATAAAAAAATAAAGGAAAATATGCACCAAATCCAAAATAGGATACAGAGTATGACTATGATCCATCAAAATTTGTATCAAGGAAAGAATCTAGGAAGCATTGAGATGAAGAATTATTTCAAAATTTTAGGGGATTATGTATTGCAGTCCTATGGAGCGGGGCAAAAAATAGTTATGGTTTATGACATGGAAGAGATAGAACTAAATGTAGACATAGCAACTCCTATTGGGTTAATAGTTAACGAATTGATTACGAACTCTTTAAAATATGCCTTTCCCAATAATCTTACTGGTGTAATCACAATTAGTCTAGTTCAGAAGTCTACACATTTGGAGCTCACTGTTACGGATAATGGTATAGGCATAAAGAAAGGAAATCAAACCCATGGTACAGGATTTGGCACCCAATTGATATCGCTTTTAACCAAGCAATTGGATGGTAAAATGGTGCTTCATCAAAAGAAGGGGACTTCGGTTTCTTTCGAATTTCAACATCATAAAGCAGCTTAATTTATGGAACAAAAGACCCGTATTTTAATAGTAGAGGACGATATGATCATCGCAGCCAATATTTCTGTGCAACTCTCCAACTTGGGGTATGAGGTAATGGGGATTGAAACTAGGGGAGAGGAGGCAATTTTACATGCTACCGCCAATTGTCCAGATATTATATTGTTGGATATTAATTTAAGGGGCAATATAAACGGTATTGAAGCAGCCGAACAAATTCAGAAATTAAAAAGAATTCCTATTATCTACCTTACGGCAAACAGTGACGAAGCTACTTTTACCAAGGCCAAAGCTACACGTCCCCATGCTTTTATCTCCAAACCATTTAATAGTTTAAATCTACAGAGGACAATTGCCTTGGTGGTAGATCAAATAAAAGACAACGATTTGGACAGCATTGAGGTATCTGAAAATTTGGAGGTGCTTTTAGATCGAATTTTTGTTAGACATAATGGCAAAATGGTTAAACTGCTTCTGGATGATATTTTATACATAGAGGCGGATAGGAATTATAGCAACATAGTCACTTCAACCGGAAATTATTTGGTGAGTACTACCCTTAAGGTAGTGGAAAATGAAATGAAAAGCCATATGTTTCTTAGGGTCCATAGATCTTATATGGTAAATATCTCCAAATTGGATGTGGTTGCTGATAACCATTTGGAAATAAACAGGAAAGTTATTCCGCTAAGTAAATCCTTTAAGGAGCATCTAATGAAACATTTGCATACCATTTAATATAGTTAATTGAAAGCTTCGGTAAATTTAAGTTTGTATACGGACATTAGTTGCCTTCATTCGTCCTAAACTTCTACAGACATTAGGATTTATTGCTTAATATATTATGATATATGGTTCAGGCCAACCTTATGTCCAAATACGCTTTTGGGTATTATTGCCATGTTGAGTTAATAATCTCGAAAGACCTTTATTAATCCTTAACACCTGATAACATGAAAAATTTATTAATTCTTATCGCATTATTGATGGTGGGCAACATGAGCGTGGCCCAGGAAAAATTGTACCTGGTTTTTGAGTTTATGCATGTAGACAATGAACAGGAAATGGAGTACAGCGCAACTGAAGAGTTTTGGGAAAAAATTCAAGAACAACGTGTAAAAGCCGGTGATATCAGTGGTTGGGATTTATGGTCCCTTTACCCAGGAGGGGAGATGCAAGACTTCCAATATCTCACGGTAACTGTTTATAACGATCCCGTAAAGATGATGGATGGAAGCAGTTGGGCACATCTTATGGATAGGGCTAAGGCTGCTTATCCCAATATGTCTGAGGCAGACCTTAATAAAAAAATAAACCACTCCTCGTCAACCCGGGACTTGGCGGTAAGAATATTCGCCGAAGAAATAGCCGTGACCAAGGGCGATTTTGATATGTCTATTGGCACTGTAGCCCAAATGGATATGATGAAGGTAGGTTTAATGGATTATGATTCTTATGAAAAAGCGGAGATGGAAATATTTCAGCCTATCCATCAAAAAGTGGTCGACTCAGGCGGAAAGGGCAATTGGGGCTTAATTCGGTTTATTTCTCCAATAGGAAGTGATACTTATGCTTCGCACATGACCGTAAGTATGTTCAAGGATTACAAGCAGGCCTTGAACCAAAATATTAATTGGGGTGAGGGGGCAACGCCGGCCTCCACCAAAGCAATGCAGGATGGCATAGCCTTGAGGGATATGAAATATGTTTATATGGCCAATTTGATCAGAAAAGTAAGGTAAACAAAACATTGACCATAGTTTTCCGGACCAAATAATAAAAACCTATAATTTGGACATTATAGGTTATTCTTTTGTAATAAGGATTCTTGGGTTTACCAAAAGGTAGCTATATGAAAATGATTGTGCCTACTTATTTCTTTAGGGTAATGGTAGTTTCTCCTTGTCCTATTATTATGATATCTGCCATGTCTAAAAATAGGCCGGTTTCCACAACCCCCGGAATTTGTTTTAGTTTGGTCTCCAATAATTGGATATTTGAAATATGTCCAATATTAAGGTCTAATATAAAGTTGCCCTCATCGGTGACAAAATTTTCGTCATTCTTTACTCTCAATTTTGGCTGTAGCCCCATTTTTTGAAGCGACTGCTCAATTTTTTTGGTAGCAAAAGGAATGGTTTCCACGGGGAGTTTAAAATCGCCCAACCTTTTCACTTCTTTCTGGGAGTCTGCAATAATAATTACCAAATCAGAATTAAAGGTTAATATTTTCTCCCTTAATAGGGCGCCACCCCCTCCTTTTATAAGTTGCATATAGGGATCAAATTCATCGGCACCATCAATATATACATCAATGGCGTTGGTTTTTTCCAAGGTAGTAAGGGGAATCCCTAATTCCATTGCCAATTTTTTGGTGTTTTCAGAGGAAGGTACCCCAACTATTTTCAATCCGTTTTGTACTAGTCTCCCCAATTCTTTAACCATATGGGCTGCAGTAGATCCTGTTCCCAAACCCACGGTCATACCACTTTTAACATATTTTACGGCTTCTATGGCCGCAAGTTGTTTTTCTCTAGCCAAGTTCATTTCTATAATAATTATATAAAAGAATTTTAATATTATTCTGTTGTTATTTTTTTTGTTTTATCATGTTGGCAATTTCATGGGAACCTGGATTATTGGTCTTTTGTAATTCCTCTATTATTTTTGGATGGTCCTCCGGTCTTGTTTGGGATAACTTATAGGTTGCATGAATATCTGTTATACCAATTTGGAATCCGACAATACCCTTAATTTGTCTCATGGTTTTATGTGAAAGATTATGTATTGAAACCGGGTTGGTGGAAGCTTTTTCGTATTTGTCCACTAATTTATGTAGGGAATCCAGGACCGCTTCATCATTTAGTATATGTATTTTACCGTAGACGTGTACGGCTATATAGTTCCAGGTCGGCACTTCTTCTTCCTTATACCAGGACGAGGAGATGTAGCTATGCGGACCATTGAAAATAGCCAAGACCTCTTCATTTCCCTCGAAAGATTTCCATTGTGGATTGGCCTTGGAGATATGACCTACCAATATGTCCTTTCCTTCGTCATCCACATCCAATTCCATTGGGATATGTGTGGCCCATGGGCGGCCATCGGTTTGGTTGATCAAAATGCCAAAGCTGTTTTGCTTAAGGAATTCCCGAACTTCATCCAGGTTTTCGTTTTTATAATGGGATGGGGTGTACATATATTAGGTAGTGATTAAGTGGTTCAATACTCTGAACCTCATTTAATTCTTTAAGGTTATCAAAACGGGTAAATGGTCCGAAATATGCATGTTATTGGCCATTCTGTCATCAATATGGGTATAGGACAATACTTCAATATTATTTACAAAGATATAGTCTATTCTATTTTCCATAATTCTGTCCTGATCAAAACCATTAAAAGTACCTATGGGTCCATAGAAAGGTTTCTTCGAAATTCCCATGGCATCCGTTAAGTGCTTTTTTAAGAATTGTATAGGCTCGGTGTCCGGGGTTAAATTTAGATCCCCCATTAGGATTACAGGAAGGTCGGAGGTGTTTATTTCTTTAATCTTTTTGTAAATAAGTTCGGCAGAATTTACTCTGGCCTGCATTCCCCTATGGTCGAAATGTGTGTTAAAAACATAGAATTGTTTTTTGGACGTTACATTTTCAAACAAGGCATAGGTGCAGATTCTCTCCATGGAGGCATCCCAACCCACCGATACTTTTTCTGGGGTTTCTGATAACCAAAAGGTATTCGTTTTTAGCACTTTGAATTTATCACTATTGTAAAAAATTGCCGAGTACTCTCCCTTTTGTTGCCCGTCGTCCCGACCTACTCCTACATAGGAAAAACCATTTAGGGTATTGTTTAAATAATCCACTTGATGGTGAAGGCCTTCCTGAATACCAACAATATCGGCATCATAGTGCTGAATTAATGAGGCCAATGAGGCCTTGCGTTTGTTCCAATTATTGATCGTATCAGAAGTATTGTCGTACCTAATATTAAAACTGATAAGATTGGTGGTTTGGGAAAAAGAGGTCTTTGGAATAATAAATAGGGCAAAGCCTACTAATATGGTAGTTAGAGTGTTTTTCATTGGATATTTATTTTCGTCTTTAAGAGTAAATCTTTTAAAAGAATAAATATCCTGAATTTTTTAAATACCTACTAATCCTTTATGGTTTATATCACCAAAATAAAAGAAAAAAGGGAACTGATTTTTTAATATCAATCCCTTTTTGGTCTGTTATTTCTTTTTCTGCTATGGCTGTTATTTCTGCCGCCTCTAGGATTGGAATGTCCCGTCCTTTGTTTTTGCCTGTTATTGTGATGTTTTTTCTCTTCCAAGGGTATTTCTTCCGATCCATCGTCCACAAAAGGGTGGTCTGTAATAACGGGTACCTGCTGGTTTATCAATTTTTGAATATCCTTTAGATAAGGTCGCTCTTCAGCATCACAAAACGATAGTGCAACTCCGCTGGCACTGGCCCTTCCTGTTCTACCTATTCGATGTACATAGGTTTCCGGAACATTTGGAAGGTCATAATTGATCACTAATGAAAGTTCTTCAACATCTATTCCTCTAGCTGCAATATCGGTTGCGATCAGTACCTTTAATTCCCCATCTTTAAAATCGCCCAGAGCTTTTTGACGTGCATTCTGCGATTTGTTGCCGTGAATGGCATCGGCCTTAATATCTGCCTTGGCCAATTGTTTTACTATTTTGTTGGCACCGTGTTTGGTGCGCGAAAAAACAAGGGCGGAATCATTTGGATCTTTTTCCAAAAGATGGATAAGCAAGTTTGGTTTATTTTTTTTGGTTACAAAATAAACGCCCTGTTCTACTTTTTCCGCTGTTGCTTGCTGAGGTTTTATTGTAACCCGTTCAAAATCTCCCAATATTTTCTTTGAGAGTTCCACTATAGCAGGCGGCATGGTAGCGGAAAAGAAAAGGGATTGTCTATTTTCCGGTAGTTTGGCAATTATCTTTTTAATATCGTGGATAAAGCCCATGTCCAACATTTGGTCGGCCTCATCCAATACGGCATATTTTATATCTTTTAAAGATATAAAGCCTTGGTTCATTAAGTCCAATAACCTTCCTGGAGTAGCAATAAGTACATCCACACCTTTTCTAAGAGCGTCCGTTTGCCTTCCTTGCTTAATTCCACCGAAAATAACGGTGTTCCTTATTCCTGTAAATCTGGAATAAGAGGTAAAATTCTCCCCGATCTGTATGGCCAACTCCCTTGTTGGGGTTACCACCAAGGTTCTTATTTTTCTTTGTTGTTGATTGGCTTCCCTGTCCATCACCAATTGTTGTATGATGGGTATTGAAAATGCTGCCGTTTTACCGGTTCCTGTTTGCGCGCAACCCAATAGATCCTTTCCTTTTAGTAAAATGGGTATGGACTTTTCCTGTATTGGGGTTGGATTTGTATAGCCTTCAGCCGTCAAGGCTTTTAGGATAGGCTCTATAATACCTAATTCTTTGAATGTCATGTAGTATGTAAAATAAGCGGCAAAGGTAGGGGATTAGTTTGGATAAACCGTTTAAATCAAAAAATAGACCCTAGAATCCAGCAGCAGCGGCCTCTGCACATCGTTCCCCGTCCATGGCTGCCGATACAATGCCGCCGGCGTAACCTCCACCTTCCCCACAGGGGAAAAGTCCCTTTATTTCCGGATGTTCCAGGTTTTCATTTCTTGGAATATTTACAGGGGAGGAGGTTCTGGATTCCACCCCTACCACATTGGCCTCCGAAGTGTAATAGCCCTTCATTTTTTCCCCGAAGGCCGTAAACCCAGAGCGTAGCCTACTACCAATCAATTTAGGCAAAAGGGAATGCAAAGGGGCGGATTTTAATCCTGGCTGATAGGAGGTAGGGTTCAGGTCAATGGACAGTTTACCTTCCACAAAGTCGGTAAGTCGCTGTGCAGGGGCAGTTTGTGTACGCCCACCTGAAGTAAAAGCCAATCGCTCCAAATCCTTTTGATATTCCAAGCCCTTCAATGGGCCATGGTGTTCATATTTGTGAATATCGATGTCCACATTTATTTCCACTACAATACCGGAATTGGCAAATAGGTTATTTCTTTTGGAAGGGGACATACCGTTAACAACTACTTCTCCCGGCGCGGTTGCCGCGGGAACTATAAATCCACCCGGGCACATACAAAAGGAGTATACGCCCCTGTCCTTTACCTGTTCTACCAGACTATAGGAAGCAGCAGGGAGCAATTCGTTCCGTTGTCCTTTACAGTGGTACTGAATACTATCTATAATATGTTGAGGGTGTTCTACCCGTACGCCCATGGCAAATGACTTGGCCTGTAGGGCAATTTTTTTGTCGTTCAACAAATAATAGATATCCCTAGCGGAATGGCCTGTAGCCAAAATAACCCTTTCCGCGGGCATTTCGGAACCATCGTGCAAAACAATGGCCTTTATGGTGTTGTTGACTATTTTAAAATCGACCACTTTCGATTGAAAGTGTATTTCCCCTCCGTATTTTAAAATGGTCTCCCTTATATTTTGCACTAGTTTGGGCAACTTATTGGTGCCTATATGTGGGTGGGCATCTATGAGTATTTGTTCTGTGGCGCCGTGGTAGACCAAATTTTCAAAAATTCGCCGTACATCCCCTCTTTTAAGACTTCGGGTGTACAATTTGCCATCGGAATACGTGCCGGCACCTCCTTCTCCAAAGCAATAATTGGAGTCTTCATTTACTATGTGGTCCCTATTGATAGCCTTCAGGTCCCGTCTACGGTCCTTGACATTTTTTCCCCTTTCAAGGACAATGGGTCTATAGCCCAATTCTATACAGCGAAGCGCGGCATACATCCCGGCAGGTCCAAAACCTATAATGTGTATTTTTTTAGCTTTGGATACGTCCTTATAATCAAAGATGTACTCCTTGGTCTTGGGTGCGGGTTCGTTGATATAAACTGAGACCTTATAATTAAAATATATGGTAGATTTACGGGCATCGATAGATCTGCGAAGTACGTTTACCTTTGAAATTTCCTCAATGGGGATTCCCAAATATTTTGAAGCTTTCTTTCTTAGGATATCCTCTACCGATTCTTCCAATAAAGTGGTCCTGAGCTGTATGTTTCTTACCATAGCGCAAAATTACTTTAATTAAAGTAATTATTTATCCAAAAAAACATGACCGGCCTGTGAGTTCTATGTTTGTTTATGCACTATACTCCTTTTTATAGGACAAGGGGGTTCTTTTGGTGATTGCCTTGAACTGCTTGTTGAAATTGGACAGGGTTTGAAAGCCACTCTCGTAGCAGGCCTGGCCAATATTCATTTTATTTTCGATAAGTAGTTTGCAGGCATAGCCTATTCTAATTTCGCTTAAAAATTCGGAAAATGTTTTGTTGGCATGGATCTTAAAGTATCTGCTAAAGGAGGTTGGGGTCATGTTGGCCAAGGAGGCCACAGTGCTTAATTCTATTTTGCTTTTGAAATTCTTCATTACGTAGGCGTGGACATTGTTCATCCTTTCGGTATCCGCTTCCTTTAAGGAGTTGGTATATCCAGGACTGGCCAGGGATATAGTTTCTGTTGTGTTGGCAATGCAGTTTAAGATTTTAAACAATTCCAGAACACTTTCCATGCCTTCAAGATGCACTAGCTTGGTTAGCATGGTGCCGATAGATTTAGCGGTTTTTCCAGTCACATCCAGACCCCGTAGACTCTTATGAAATAATTGTCTTAGTTTAATCATTTCTTCCTTTTGTAATAGACTTTGGCCAATAAAATCTTCATGAAAGTAAACTACAATACCTTCGGACCATAAACTGTCCTCTACTGCATAACCTTCATTGTCGCTGCGCCACATATGTGGTAAATTGGGTCCTGTGAAGGTAATATCCCCCTCCTTAAAATGCTTTACGTGGTCACCAATAAATCTGGTGCCGCCACCTTTTAACACCATAAATAGTTGATACTCCGGATGGAAATGCCAAATAGGGTCAAAATTGGGCTGTCGCAATAATTTGGCAACAAAGGCATGGGATTTAGGAATGGGCGATTTTTGTAATGCAGATTTCATCTAGGAATAAGGTTTTAAACACGGAAATGCTAGGGGCCAATCTTAGGTGTAATTCTAGTATTCTGTAATTATTTGTCCATAAATATATACAAAATACTTGTTTAATGGTATAATACAGTTAATTGTAGATAACATATAGTATTCTTTGTGCTCGATTAATTGTTATAATTGTTGAACATAAATACAAGTTAATCATGAAAACCTTAACGGCACGTTTTTTTTGTTCGCTAATTGTACTTACAACCTTGTTAAGTTGTAATCCTTCTGAAAAGAAAAAGAAAGACGATCAACCCAGACGAATTGAGATGTTGTTCCTTGGGCACGCACAGGAACACCATAACTCCAGGCTATATATGCCCATGTTGGCCTCGGCCTTGACTCAAAGTGGAATTAACATTACCTATACCGAAGAGGTAAAAGATCTTAATCCTGAAAATCTAGAGCTCTATGATGGGGTAATTATTTACGCCAACCATGAAAGTAGGTTTCCGGAACAGGAAAAAGCTTTGTTGGATTATGTAGCAGAGGGACACGCGTTTATCCCGATTCATTGTGCAAGTTTTTGTTTTAATGAGTCGGAAGATTATGTGGATTTGGTAGGGGGGCAATTTAAAACCCACGGTACGGATACCTTTACGGCCACAATTATTGATAAGTCGCACCCCATAATGCAAAATTTAGAGGAGTTTTCCACTTGGGATGAAACTTATGTGCATGATAAGTTGGCCAATGATATCACCGTATTGATGGAAAGGGTAGAAGGGGAACATCATGAGCCATGGACATGGGTAAAGCAATTTGGCAAGGGCAAGGTATTCTATACTGCTTACGGACATGATGAAAGAACGTGGACTAAGCCAGGGTTTCAAAATCTTATCAAAGAAGGTATTCTTTGGGCGGTAGCCGACCAGGTAAAAAAGAATTGGGAGGCATTTTCTAAAGATAAACCAACCTTGCAGTATAAGGAAATGGCCAATATTCCCAATTACGAGAAAAGGGATCCTGCACCAAAATATCAATTGCCTTTATCGCCGGAAGAATCGGCAAAATTAATTCAGGTTCCAGCTGGGTTTAAGTTGGAGCTGTTTGCTTCGGAACCCAATATAATTAATCCTATAGCTATGAATTGGGATGAGAAAGGTAGGCTCTGGGTAATAGAGACGGTAGACTATCCCAATACGGTACGGGACGATAAAGGCTTAGGAGACGACAGGATAAAAATATGCGAGGACACCGATGGTGATGGAAAGGCGGATAAATTTACCATATTCGCCGAAAATTTAAATATCCCTACCAGTTTTACTTTTGTGAATGGAGGAATTTTGGTTTCCCAGGCACCGTATTTCTTATTCTTAAAGGATACAGATGGCGATGACAAGGCAGATGTAAAGGAAATTGTAATCGATGGATGGGGAGTTTTTGATACCCACGCCGGGCCTTCCAACCTTCAGCGTGGCATTGACAACAATATTTACGGTGTAGTAGGTTATTCAGGATTTAAGGGAAGTATTTCTGGTGAGAACTTCGAGTTTGGTCAAGGAATATATCGTTTTAATAGCGAAATTGGCAATTTTGAATTTTTGACGAATACCAGCAACAATACATGGGGATTGGGGATTACCGAGGATAACTCCATTTTTGCTTCCACAGCGAACAATACCCACAGTGTATTTATGGGTATACCTAACAAGAACCTAAAGAATGTAAAAGGGGTTTCCTTAAAAGGCAGTTCAAAAATTGATGGCCATTATGCCATGTTGCCCATTACCCAAAATATAAGACAGGTAGATGTTTTTGGGGGCTTTACAGCGGCCGCGGGCCACCATTTTTATACGGCTAGGACATTCCCCAAAGAATATTGGAATAATTACGCCTTTGTCTGCGAACCAACGGGAGGGGTAGTGCATATTGCTAAAATTGAAAAGGATGGCGCTGGGTATTTGGAAAAGGACGGTGGGAATTTGATGGCCAGTTCGGATGAATGGGTTTCCCCTGTAGAGGCCAAGGTAGGACCTGACGGTGCAGTTTGGGTATTGGACTGGTATAATTTTATTATACAACACAATCCTACCCCCAGAGTGGAAAGAGGTGGGTATGATGCTGTGAACGGCCTGGGGAATGCATATGAAAATCCATTACGTGATAAGTCCAAGGGGCGTATTTGGCGCATTGTGCCCCAAGATATGGAAGATAAGGCATCCATGACTTTGGCTAAGGAGGATTCAAAAGGCTTGGTAAAAGCCCTTTCCAATGATAATATGTTCTGGCGTATGACCGCCCAGCGGTTATTGGTTGAAAATGGAGATGCTGATGTAGTACCAGAACTCATTGCATTGGTCAAGAATACCGAAGTGGATATTTTGGGACTTAATCCGGGCGCACTGCATGCTTTATGGATCCTTGACGGACTTGGGGCTGTTTCTTCAAATACGGAAGCACTAGAAGTAGTTAAAGGGGCTTTGAAACATCCGTCAGGAACGGTTAGGAAGGCGGCCATACAGATCTTGCCGAAAAACAATAGTGTAGATGCGCTTTTATTGGAGTCCAATATACTTCAGGATAAGGATCCGGAAGTACAATTAGCTGCACTTATATATTTTTCCGAAAGGGAACCCAACATAGAAATAGGGCGAAAGTTGTTCGAGCTGAGCAGGAATGAGCAAGTATTGGCCGATAATTGGTTGGCAATGGCACTTTATGCAGCGGGAAGTAAACATCATCAGGGATTTATTACGGCCTTTCTAGCTGCCAATCCCAATTTTGAAATGGCACAGTTTAGTGAACGTCAAAGAGAAGCGGCAAACCTGGATGATTCCAACTGGAAAACCATGCGTCTTCCACAGTTTATAGAAGATGCGGGATTGCAGATGGATGGTATTATTTGGTTTCGTAAAAATGTGGAAGTTCCGTCCAGCGCAGCTGCCAAGTCCGGTACCATATCCTTGGGACCTGTTGACGATTCGGACAAGGTTTACGTTAATGGTATTTTCGTGGGGGGTATTGAAAAGGATTATCAGGCAGAAAGGGTGTATAAAATTCCATCCGGTGTTCTAAAGGCAGGGAGCAATTCTATTGCAGTCCGTGTTGAAGATACTGGCGGAGGAGGCGGCATCTGGGGTAAAAAAGAGCAGATGTTTCTCAAGGTAGGTACATTTAGCGTTTCGTTGGCCGGGGATTGGAAATACGAAGTGGAATCGGACTACTCCAAAAGTACCAAAAGCGTTTTTGCGGATAAATCCTTGGCGCAGCTATTGGTTGAAACCTATATCAATGAGGTGGAATTGGGTGCAGACAGCACTTTGGAGACAGGTTCCAGCGCTGTAATTATTAATATAAAGACCATTAAAAATGAGATGAAATACGATATCACAGAGTTTGTTGTGGAAGCAGGAAAAGCTGTTGAACTTGTATTTGAGAACACAGATTTTATGCAACACAACCTTGTCATTACTAAGATAGGCGAAAAGGAAAAGGTGGGGATGGCCGCTGATAAATTGGCAATGGATCCCGATGGTGCAGAAAAAAATTATGTTCCTAACATGCCTGAAGTACTATATGCCACTGCCATTATTAACCCTGAAGAAAAGGTTGTCTTAAAATTTACAGCTCCCGAAGAACCAGGAGATTACCCTTTTATCTGCACCTTTCCCGGACACTGGAGAATTATGCAGGGTGTAATGAAGGTCGTAAAGGCAAAGTAGTGGTAGATCCAATCGGTTGGTTATACGCATAAAGAATTGAAATTTAGAATACAACTGTAACTTATTTATAGTAATTATTAAAGCATGACAAATAACATAAAATACGGGGTAAGTACCTGGCTTTGGGAGTCACCGTTCAATACCCAATCCATTTCCCTGTTCCCTAAAATTAAAGGGATGGGGTATGATTTGGTGGAAATTCCTGTGGAAGACCCAGAATTGATCAATGGAGAGGTGATAAAGAAAGCGCTAAAAGATAACGGACTACAGGCCGTTGTTTGTGGCGCTTTTGGCCCTACAAAGGATCTGACCCATAAGGATGCCGCTGTACATCAAAATTGCTTTGACTACATTGAAAAATGCTTTGAACTTTGTAATCTGTGGGGAGTGGATTTTTTGGCTGGACCCATGTATGCAGCTGTGGGTAAAGCACGAATGTTGCCTAAGGAAGAAAGGCAAAAGGAATGGGATTTGGCGGTGACCAATATACACAAGGTTTGTTCTATGGCCAAGGATCATGGACTATCCATTGCATTGGAACCGCTTAATCGTTTTGAGTCGGACTTGATCAATACTGCCGAGGATGTAATGCGTTTTATTGGAGATGTTAACCAAACTAATGCTAAAGTATTACTTGATGGTTTTCATATGACCATTGAGGAAAGTAACATCGCCCAAGCCATAAGGACAGTAGGGGATAAGTTGCTACATGTGCAGGTTTCGGAGAACCATAGGGGTATTCCGGGAACCGGCCTAACCCCTTGGACCGATTTTGCAGAAGGTTTAAAAGCCATAAATTACAAAGGGGCAATAGTCATCGAAAGTTTTACTCCGGAGATCAAAGAGTTGGCAGGGGCAGTATGTATCTGGAAAAACTTGGCAAAGAGCCAAGATGAATTTGCTTCACAAGGAATCGATTTTATGAAAAAGACATTTAATTAAAAATAAAGAAAATGAGTAATAAGAAAGTAAATATCGCTATAGTGGGTTTGGGATTTGGAGCCGAATTTATTCCTATCTACCAAAAGCATCCAAACGCCAATTTGGTGGCAATTTCACAACGGAATCCTGATAAATTAAAGGAGTTGGCCGATGCATTCAACATTAAAAAAAGATATACTTCATATGACGAACTGTTGCAGGACCCGGAAATAGACGCGGTACATATCAATACGCCTATTCCAGACCACGGTATTCAGTCTATAAAAGCCCTAAAAGCCGGGAAACACGTGGCCTGTACAGTGCCTATGGCGACTACCGTAGAAGAATGTGAGGAAATCGTACGCCTAACACAGGAAACCGGCCTCACCTATATGATGATGGAAACTGTTGTATATGCGAGGGAGTTCCTGTATATGAAGGAGATGTACGAGAAAGGCGAGCTGGGCAAGGTTCAGTTTTTAAAAGCAAGCCACCAGCAGGATATGGACGGTTGGCCCAATTATTGGCCAGGTTTGCCTCCAATGCACTATGCAACACATTGTGTAGGTCCCGTATTGGCCCTTACGAGGGGGGAGGCTGAATACGTATCCTGTTTTGGTTCGGGAACTATACGGGAGGAGCTTATACCTCATTACAACTCACCATTCGCAGTGGAGACCACACATATTAAATTTCGGAATTCCGATTTGAGCGCACAGGTGTATCGTTCACTTTTTGATGTGGCTAGGCAGTACAGGGAAAGTTTTGAAGTGTATGGTTCAAAAAAATCAGTAGAGTGGCCTCTTATCGAAGGAAAGCCATTAGTGGTGCACACGGCCAAAAAACCGGAGCCAGAGATTCCAGAGGAAGTAGAAAGTCCGGATTTCGCAAAATTATTGCCAAAAGAAATACAGCATTTTACGACCCAAGGAGTATACGATTCGGATGAACATCAACACCTTTCCTTTACCCAAGGCGCTGGTCATGGGGGTTCGCATCCGCATTTGGTGCACGAATTTGTAAATGCACTGGTTCAAGACCAAGCGCCATACCCCAATGCAAAACAGTCTGCCAACATTACCTGTGTAGGGATCCTGGCCCATGAGTCGGCGCTTAAAGGAGGGGAGATAATCAAGATGCCAGAGTTTACTTTTTTGGATAAATAGTTTATTTTTAAAATCTTATATAATAAAATTTAAAGTGATGCTTTCAGTGAGGGAGGGGGAGTTAAGGAGAATTAATTTTGAGAAGGAATTATGGTTTGAGTTAATTTTTTTTCGAAAAAAGCGTTATTTATTTGAAAATAATCCCTAAATTTATTATTCATAAGTAAGACTTAAAAAATAAGTTATTTGGTAAAAAGCCTATTTTTTAACTTTTAAAAGAGGACGTAGGGGTGCGTCCTCTTTTTTATTTTAAGGAAATCCATCTCTTTTTGCAATAAAAACCCCAAACCTGTACTAGTATGTGTTGCCTTATTACTGTCCGTTCAATCGGTGTCGGTTAGAGGGCAGAACGTCTAATTTTGCGGCAGTAATCACTCCCTTATAAGTGATAATCCTAATAGCGGGCAAATTCATATTTACGGTTTGAGTTAATTTTTTTTCAAAAAGAAACTTTTTCTATGGGAATAAATGTTAAATTTAACATTCATAAGTAAGACTTGAAAAATAAGTTATCGAAAACGAAACTATTTTTTGAAACTTCAAAAGAGGACGTAGGGGTGCGTCCTCTTTTATATTTATGGCTATTTCCTATCCAGCCCATCCCGTAAAATCTACAATTCGGTAGATCCAATTTTCCCAACTATTTTATTTAGGTCAAATTTGAGCAATGAAGATTTTAAATAAAATTGAGCTATGCATAAGGTCATATTGATAATTCTAGCTACAGTCGTCAATGAATTGGCAGCGGCATATGATGAAAGTACATTGGTAGATAACTGTATTTTTGGTACTGCAAATCAATACGGTAACGAATATAGGTGGATGCCCGCAATATTCATGGAGGTGTCTGTGAGTGCTGAAAATGTTGTCCAATACATTCCAATGGATCTTGAACCGTCGTGGAATCTTTTTCCTAACTTTAAGCCAGCAGCATCCCATTTTGCAAACAGCCGAAAGGCGAATTTCCGGAATTATGTAGTAATGGGTGACAAATAAGGCTGAATGATACGATTTATTAAACATTTAGGAAATGCACTGTTTATAGGGACCTTGTTGTACTTTGTTTTTCTAGCTGTTTTCCTTTTTATGGGGGAATTTGATGGAGGCTTTACTTTTCGCAGGGCTTTTAAGGAGTACTATGCCAATATGATTTTTGCTGTTATCCTTTATATGGTGAATGCATATTGGATTCAATTCCTTATGGTTAAATATGAGCAACAGATTTACACCTGGAAACGTTTGTTGATTGGGATCTCTGGAAATATAATCCTCTCTTTGGTAGGCATATTCGTTTCGCGTTTAATTCTCAATGTAGGGATTGGTAATATGTCCTTTATGGATTTTTTGGCTAATGAGACATTGGGGCACTACAAAGTCTCTCTTTTGTTGGCGATTTTAATTTCTGCAATATTTTATTTGGCCTGGTACTTTAAGCATCGGCAGGAGAACAAGGTGAAAGAGCAGAAAATAATTGCAGGTACTGCCTCTGCCAAATTTGACGCCCTTAAGAATCAATTGGATCCGCATTTCCTGTTTAATAGTTTAAACGTGCTTACCAGTTTAATTGAGGAGGATCCCGAACAGGCACAAAAATTCACCACTTCCCTTTCAAAAGTATATCGCTATGTCTTGGAGCAGAAGAACAAAGACTTGGTAACTGTGGATGAGGAGCTCGCCTTTGCGGAGACTTATGTGAGGTTGTTGAAAATGAGATTTGAGGATAGCATAGTTTTCGATATCCCTGAGAATTGCAGTATTGCCGAAGCAAAAATAGTTCCCTTGTCCCTGCAGCTCCTATTGGAAAACGCGGTTAAGCACAATGTGGTAACGGCCGTAAGACCTTTGAGGATACGTGTATATGAGGAGGGAGGTATGCTTTGTGTGTCGAATAATTTACAAGAGAAGCAGGTCATTAGAAAAAGTAGTGGAGTTGGGCTCAGTAATATACAGGAACGTTATCAAATGTTATCCAGTAGGGAAGTTCAGATTGGAAAATCTGTTTCGGAATTTACGGTCAAGCTCCCGATGCTTATGGAAGGGATAGGGTTTAGGGAAACAACTGAAACATTTTTGGAGGAAAAACGCTATCAAAAGGCAAAAGAACAGGTAGAGGCCATAAAGGGGTTTTATGGCAATCTGATATCCTATTGTGTAGTGCTGCCGGTCTTGGCTATAATTAATTATAACACTACAAGTTTTCCCTGGGTAATTTTTCCAGCAGTTGGATGGGGATTTGGTGTGGCTATCCATGGGATGGAGGTTTTTGGTTATAATCCGCTATTGGGGAAAAACTGGGAAGAAAGAAAAATTCAAAAGTATATGGAAGATGAAAATTTTTAGGGCTACGGTCCATCCTGCAAAATCAACAATTCATAAGTTTAATTTTGAAAAAGAATGGACGGGTTGCGAATTTTGAATAAAATATAAATCATGGAAAATTTAGAAAAGGAAAACAAATATTTCAGGGCCAAAGAAAGGGTAGGTGCCATAAAGAAGTTCTATATGAGCCTTATATCCTATTTTGTTTTTATAGGGTTTTTGGCAGCTCTAAATTACTGGACCGACCAATGGCGCTACCCTTGGTTCCTGTGGGCGGCCTTTGGTTGGGGAATAGGGTTGGTGTTTCACGCCGTTAAAGTTTTTGGTTTAAACCCTTTCTTCGGAAAGAATTGGGAGGAACGGAAAATTAAAGAGTATATGCAGGAGGATGAAAGAAAAAACACATGGAAATAATGGATTACGATAAGGGAAATAAATTGAAGCGTGCCAAAAAACACGTAGCCGAATTAAAAGGCTTTTATGTTCACCTTGTGGTGTATCTGGCTGTCAACGTTTTTATTACGACAGCTAAGATTGTACGGAATTTGGGCAATGGAGAGTCTTTTGTGGAAGCATTTTGGGACTTTGGGACTTTTGCAGTTTGGTTGTTTTGGGGCATTGGCTTATTGTTTCATGGCTTAAAGGTCTTTTCCTATAATCCATTTTTCAACAAGGATTGGGAAGATAGGCAGATCCGCAGGTATATGGAGAAAGAAAAACGGGAGGCTGAAAAATATAAATAATGGAAATGGATAAGGATAATTTGGAAAAGTACATTAAGGCTAAAAAACGAGTGGATAATCTTAAGAATTTTTACGCGCATATTGCGGTTTACCTGGTAATGAATATTCTGCTTTTTGTTTTTAAGGGAAGGATTATGAATATGCTTATAGCTAATGGAGTTGAGGATCAGGGGTTTTTAAAATGGATGGAATGGAACATGATCCTTATTCCGGTTATTTGGGGAGTGGTCCTAATGGTTATGGGAGTTTACTTTTTGAAATTGAAACCTGGATTTTTTAGAAAGTGGGAGGAAAGGCAAATGCGAAAATATATGGAGGAATGAGCGGATAGCGCCAGGGCAATCAAATAAAACCTAATTAACCAATTGACCTATTAAAATGAATGCAATCATTATTGAGGATGAAAAACCGGCCGCCAGAAGATTGGGGAGATTACTGACCAATTTGAATGTAGGGGTGTCCACTATGCTCTATTCTGTTGAGGAGGCCATTGTATGGTTTCGGGAAAACAAGCATCCCGATTTAATTTTCCTGGATATTCAGCTTTCGGACGGATTATCGTTTGAGATTTTTGAGGCTGTTGATATTCAAAGTTCGGTAATTTTCACTACCGCATATGATGAATATGCCCTGCAGGCATTTAAGTTGAACAGTATAGATTATTTGTTAAAACCTATAGATGATGTAGAGCTGGAAATCGCCGTAAAAAAGTACCTAACTTTTAGACCTGAAAAACAGAAAATGTCACTCGATTTTGAAGACATAAAAAAGTTGTTGGTAAACCCTTTGGAGAGGGAATACAAAAAGAGGTTTACAGTGAGTGTAGGGCAACATCTGAAAATTATCAATGCTGAGGAAATAGAATGTTTTTACAGTGAGAATAAAGGCACCTATGCATCCACAATTGATGGAAGAAATTATCTGCTGGACCATACTTTGGAAAGCTTGGAATCGGAACTTCATCCCAACTCATTTTTTCGGGTGAGCAGAAAATTCTATGTGAACATAAGCCATATAAAAGACATTGTTTCCTATACCAATTCTAGGTTGGAAATCAAATTAAACCGATTTAATGGACAGGAAATCATAGTAAGTAGGGAAAGGGTAAAAGATTTCAAGTTATGGTTGGAGTAAATTATTTTAATTAGTTGATTTTAAATATGTTAAGTTTAAAAAATATTCACTATAGGTTTTTCTTATAGTATTGTTTTTGGGCAATTTTGGACTATTCTTCAACCCTGTTATCGTCAAATGAGGAAGGTAGTAATTTAGGAATTAATTTGATGAATATTGGCAGTAAAACTGCCCCTCCAGGAAGTATAAAAATCGCCAACGAGGGGATACTTTTAAAAATATCGACTAGGTGATTTTGTACTTTTTTCTTCTCTTCCGGGCTAAGATCCTTGACCGTTGATTTGGATAATAAGGTGACCAATTCCTTACTTTCCGAAAGTTCTTTTTGTAGACGTTTGCTATTTCTGAGGATCAATTTGTTTACAATTTTGGACATGCTATCGTAAAATTGGACAGCCAAATTATGATCTTTTAGATGGGGTATTTTGTCGGCATTTAATTGAAAAAATCCGGTTACATCCTGCAGCGAATTTGCTATTCCATTTTGGTCAAAACCAAGGTCCCTTCCCAAGCCAAAAATAAAGTCCGATTCGGTGTAATCCAATGACTGATATTCCCATACCGTTAAGCAGGCAACATCCAAGAAATATCTATTTTCCGAAGTGGAATATTTGTTCACCAATTCATTTCTATAGGAGCCGTCAAAATCCTGTTTTACACTTTCAATGAAGGTCAGCGAGGAGGCAAAAAGTTGCGCCAATCTTTCGTCACTCTTGTTTTTTTCTTTCGAATTTAAGGTATGATATGTAATGTTTATGGTGATATGTTCCAAGCGTTGGGCATATTCCTTTATGGATGTTTCTCCCTCTAGATATCTTTTAAAGCTAAGAACATCTATAAAAAGTAGCGAATTGGTTATGATGTTATTGAAGGTCTTGCTTATAACATTATCCTCCAGATATATTCTGGAATTTAAGAGGTTTTCCAGTTTGGAAGATGTTTTCTTTCCCGTCAGGAATTTGTTTAGGAAGGAAATTCTGTTTATTCCCAAGTCTTTATAAAACATAAAGATGTATCCCAAGAAGGCTTCAAAATTGTGCTCCTTGTTTTTGAGCTTATAGGTAAAATAGAGGGCGGTTATTAAATTGATCTTTGCCTTCTCATCTTCGGACAAGGGAACCTCTTTGATGATAAAAGGGGGGATGTCCAAATTGATTCCATATACAAAACCGGTACTTTTTAGAAGGGCATATAGATCTTCAAAGGAGCTGAAATAATCATTATTGTCCTTTACCAGATACCCAAACTTATCTATCCAACCAGAGGCCGAAGGATTCATAGATCCAAATTTTAGAGGGTAAAATTAAATTAAAATATGGTACTTCATTCTTATCGCGCTTGTTTTTTCGGCAAACGGGCCCATTTATAAGTTAACATAATATTAACATTTAAAACCAAACCCCTACAATTCAACCTCCGTAGGTAAGGGTGATTTTAATCTAAAAATATCTTAATTATGAAAAAGACAAAATTATTATTTGGACTTGGCTTGTTAGTGGTGGCAGGCGCTATTTTAGTGGCTGCAGATCACATAGACGCGCCTTCTTCCATGGGAACTTCTGCGGATATTGCGGATTTTTACGGATTTGAGCCTTCCGAGGGATCGGACAATACTGTTTTTGTGGTAGACCTTCAGTCCAATGTGCTGCCAGATTTGGCATATGGAAGTTTTGATGAAATGGTTTTAACCGAAATCAATATTGATACCGACGGGGATTTGGTAGAGGATTTGGTAATCCAGGCCATACCTAGAGATGGTAGAATGTATTTCTTTGGACCTGTAACCCCTGTAAAAACTGGATTGGACAGTGAAGTTTTGGTGGACTCCCCGTTGGGAAGTGTTGAAATTTCCGGAACAAACGCCATTAAGGCAACTACGGCAAATGGTGTAACGCTTTTTGCCGGACCTAGACAGGACTCTTTTTTCTTCGATTTCTTCCAATTTAATGCTGTCATTGGCGGAATGGCTCCAGGAGGATTTAAGACTGCTGATGAGGCAGTGGATACTTTTGAAGGTAAAAATACCATGTCCATTGTCATAGAGGTGCCAAACACCTTGTTAGGAACCCCTACAGGTACTAATGCGTTGCAATTACCGGTTTATAAGGCCTGGGTTACTACAAACAAAAAACAATAATCACATAACTATTAAAAATACAACTATGATACTAAATAATATAAAGTACTTATTCCTGTCGATAATGGGACTGGCTGTAATGGCTTCTTGCAATAACGATGACGACATGATGGAGCCCATTGCTATGGCCACTTGTAATGATGGTATAATGAATGGAAGTGAAACGGGCATAGATTGTGGAGGCTCTTGCGAACCTTGTATGACCGCGGTGGATTTTTCGGGTAACTATACCCAGGTGGATCATATGGGGAGACCTGGAATAAATACGGTTTTCGGATACGATATGGAGGGTCAGCCAAGTGTAAAGGATGCACATAACAGGACTATTCCTTCGGAAATGGCTACTACTTTCCAAGCTGGGTATGAAGCTCGTTTGGAGCAATATTATGATGTGTATGCCGATCTTTTAGGTATTGACCCAGCTGCCCTTAATTACGAGAATAATATTTTGGGACAGGATGCCGCTACCCTAACGACTTACTTGGCTGCAGACGTATTGGAGATTTCTCCAAGCTTGCCCACTACTTATTTTGATCCGGGAACCGATTTTGACAACGATGGAAGGATATTGGTTCCGGACGGGGACGAGGTAGCACTTACCGGTAGGAGGTTGACAGATGATGTAATAGATGTTTCGTTAATACTACTATTTGGTGGGGCTGAAGGGGACCGTTTTGATGGTTCCGATAAAAATATGGATGGTAGTCCGGATACTCCAAGACTAACTTCCGATGGTGTTGCGTTAACAGCTACCGTCTCTTCAAGTTTTCCATATGTGGGCAATCCGGAATAGGTATTTATCTGTGAAATGAGCCATGACAGTTTTTGACAACTCTGTACAATTACTCGGAATAATTGTTTAATGGCGAATTGCACCGGCCTGTCCGCCCGCTCCGGTACGGACGGGAATGAAGAAGTAGGGCAGATCTAACAGAAAAATATACCATATAATTTAAGTAGATGAAAAAGAGAATAGGGGAGGATGGCAATAGTCCTCCCTTATTTAAGAAAGTATCACCTAGTAATTTAAACCTTCAACAATGAAATATACATTTCTAATTATAGTGTTGCTTATGTTGGTATCCTGTTCCCAGGAGGCTCCAGAGCAAATTACAGACATCCGCGATTATGATGTTTATCTAAGTTCAGCGGAATCCAAGAAAACATCCAAATATTTTGAGCAATGGAATTCCATGATCAAACCGGACAGTATGCAGCTTATGAGTTTTGGGATCGTTGCAGGGGAGTACAGTAGGTATTTTCAAGAGACCGGAGATATTACTCAGCTTAAAATGGCGGAAAGAGCCCTGAAAAAGGCTGTTGAAATCGCTGCGATTGGAAAATCCGGCTATTACAGGGCATTGGCCCGTAACTACATTTCACAACACCGGTTCAAGGAGGCATTGGAGCTGGCCAAATTATCCAGGAATATGGGCAGTGGGGTTGGAGAGTCGCAGAAATTACTTTTTGACGTCCATATGGAACTAGGCAATTATGTAGACGCCCAGAAGTATCTGGATAGTATAAAGAATATGTCCGATTTTGATTATTTGATTCGATTGGCCAAATGGAACGATCATATAGGGGATTTGGAAACAGCCATTCATTTCATGGAGAAGGCAAAGGTAAAAGCCGAATCCGCAAAAAATTCCTCCTTAATGTTGTGGTCCTATACCAATTTGGCGGATTATTACGGACATGCGGGAAGAATACAGGACTCCTATGATCACTATTTAAAATCACTACGAATGGATCCCCAAAACGCTTATGCCAAGAAAGGAATTGCTTGGATCGTATTTTCTTATGAAAAAAATCCGAAAGAGGCATTGCGAATTTTGGATTCCATTACCAAAACTTATATGTCTCCAGACTACTTCCTGTTGAAAGCAGAGATAGCTGAGTATATGGGGGACAGCTCGCAATTGACCCATAACTTGGACAGCTATGCCATAGCCGTGGAGAACCCTAGTTATGGTGCTATGTACAATGTTTATAATGCAGATATGTATTTGGAATTGACAGAACAATACAATAAGGCGCTGAAGGTAGCGGAAATTGAAGTGGATAATAGGCCTACTCCGGAATCCTATAATCTATTGGCTTATAGTTATTTTAAACTAGGAGAAAAGGATAGGGCCCTAGAGATTGTTAGGAAACATATTGAAGGCAAAACCTATGAGCCTACAATACTTTATCGTACAGCGGAAATTTACAAGGCCACTGGGAATTATTCCAAGCTTTCAGAATTAAAACAGGAATTGTTAGGTGCAATCTATGAACTTGGTCCGTCTATGGAAAGCAAAATTTTGAATCTGTGATCACGTAATAATTGGGTGGTACGGACACATTATTTCTAAGGCGGGGTTAAAATTGGTAATGTGTGTTTAGTGGTTTTTTAGGTGGGAACACCACGGCATATATTGTTGTGGTGTTCTTTTTATTTGAAGAGTAAAATTAGCAACCCTAAAAGGACAACTACGATAAAAAGGAAAATATAAGTTTGCCTAGTGCGATCTCTTAGGGCCCTATTTTTAATTCTTTCCTTTATTTTCTTTAATTCTATTTCGGAAACGGTCTTGAAGTTTAGTTTTGTAAGAGCGGGTGAGGAATCGGAATATATGTTATCCCTATTGTTGTCCTTAAACCTAGCTCTATTGGAAGGTTTTAAAGAGCGATTCTGGTTCACTCTATTGTTCATGTCCTGAATACTTCCGCTCATCTTAAATATTTTGGGCTACTTTTAATTAATATTAAAAATAGCCCAAAAAAAGTTATACACAAAGGTTTGTTAAATCCCTAGGCTATTATTCCCATTCGGTATGGAAGATGCCTTCCATATCTGTCCTTTCATAGGTGTGCGATCCAAAGTGATCGCGTTGCGCCTGAATAAGGTTCAATGGCAATCTGCCAGAGGTATAGGCATCAAAATACGTTAAGGAGTTGGAAAGACCTGGCAATGGAATGCCATTTTTGGCCCCATAGGCTACAAGATTTCTCGCGGCCCCTACTGTAGATTGTACCTTGGGAACAAACTGTGGTGATAACAAAAGGTTTGGCAATTGCCTGTCCTTGGTAAAGGCTGCGGATATGTCTTCCAGCAATCCGGCACGGATAATACATCCCGCCCTCCAAATTTTGGCTATTACGGAAAGATCCAGATCGTAGCCGTATTCCTTGGAGGCATCCGCCAATTGATGTAGTCCTTGGGCATAGGTGGTAATAAAGGAAAAGTAAAGGGCTTCCTCTGCCCATTTGGCCATTTCCTTTTTGTCCATTATGGCCGGTTCCGGCCTGTTATACAACTTATCGGCCAAAACCCTTTCTTCCTTTAAGGCCGAAATTTCCCTCATACTCACGGCTATATCTATGCTGGGAATTGGAATACCTAGGTCCATTGCATTTTGGGAAGTCCATTTTCCAGTGCCTTTTTGTTTGGCTTTGTCCAATATCTTATCTACCAATCTACCTTCTCCTTTATCATCTTCCTGTTTAAAAATCTCTGCAGATATCTCTATTAAAAAGGACTGTAATCTACCTTTGTTCCAGGAATCAAAAATGTCATGAAGTTCATCATTATTGTATTTGCCTGCTTTTTTTAAGAGGTCATATATTTCGGAGGTAAGTTGCATTAGGCCATACTCAATGCCGTTATGAACCATTTTTACATAGTTGCCGGCAGATTTTGGTCCCAAATAGGCTACACAAGGCTCTCCTTTAAATTTGGCGGAGACGGCCTCAAATATGGGTTGTACCTCTTTGTAGGCCTCCTTGTTTCCTCCTGGCATTATGCTTGGACCCCTCCTGGCACCTTTTGCGCCTCCAGAGACCCCAGAGCCAAAAAAGTGAATTCCTTTACTTTGTAAATAGGTCTCCCTACGATCGGTATCGGTAAAAAAGGAATTACCTCCGTCTATGATAAGGTCGTTTTTGTCCAAATATGGCAATAGGCTTTCAATTACGGAGTCCACTATTTTACCAGCGGGTACCAAAAGCATGATTTTTCTAGGCTGTGATAAGGATTGTACGAAGTGTTGAATATCTGTAGAGGCGTTTACTCTTTTGGTATCCTTTCCTTCTTCGATCAGTGCATTTACTTTTTCATCATCTAGATCGTATCCCATGGCCGAAAAGTTGTTGTCCGCAACGTTCAAAATAAAATTACGTCCCATTACCCCTAGGCCAATCAATCCAAAATCATATGTGTTTTCCATGTTTTTTCCTTAAAGTTATTTAACAAAATAAAGTGGCTTTTGTTAAGTGTCCTTGTTTATAAATGAATAATCTAAATTAGTTTTATCTTCGCACGATAATTCAAAAATCAAAAATAGTCAATTATACGGTTTTTAGAACCAAAGTTTTAAATTCCCAACAAATTGAGCAAAACTTCCAATAATTATAATATGAACAAAACAGCAAATCAAATGCTTGTTATTTTTGGGGCATCAGGAGATTTAACTGCTAGAAAGCTGGTACCAGCTTTATTTAATTTATACAAGGCAAAACAACTTCCTGAGAATTTCGTGGTATTGGGAGTAAGTAGGAGTAACATGACCGATGGTGAGTTCAGGAGGAAGGTGGTCCAGGAAAGTACCTACCTAAAGGATAAGGTAAAGGACGCATCCTCGGATTTTATAAACACCTTTGCCGATAAGTTTTTTTATGAGGATCTGGGCGATGATTACAATAAGGTATACAGTAAGTTGGCAACCAGGATATCTGATTTAAATAATAAATTTAGCACTGGGGGCAACTATATATTTTATCTTTCCACTCCGCCCAGTCTCTACGAGCTAATAGCAAAAAATCTTTCCGAGCAAGGTTTAAATAACGAAACCGACGGCTGGAAGCGAATCATTGTTGAAAAACCATTTGGCTATAGCTTGGAGACCGCAAAGAATCTAAATAAAGGTCTGCAGACCTACTTCAATGAATCCCAAATCTATAGGATTGACCATTATTTGGGTAAGGAAACAGTTCAGAATTTATTGGTGACCCGTTTCTCCAATAGTATTTTTGAGCCGCTATGGAACAGAAATTACATACACCATATAGAAATTACCAATGCCGAAAGTGTTGGTGTGGAAAAAAGGGGCGGTTATTATGATAAATCGGGTGCGCTTCGTGATATGTTCCAGAATCATTTATTGCAGATAGTTTCATTAATTGTAATGGAACCGCCAATCGATGCCAGCGCCCAGGAAATTAGGAACGAAAAGGTCAAGGCATTAAAATCATTGCGGATTATGCGCGATGAGGAAACCTTATACAACAATACCGTTAGGGCACAATACCTCTCATCTGTCATAGATGGTAAAAAAGTGAAAGGATATAGGGAAGAGGAAGGTGTAGATCCCAACTCCAAGACGGAGACCTATGCCGCCATCAAATTTTTTGTGGATAATTGGAGGTGGAAAGACGTTCCCTTCTATGTGCGTACCGCCAAAAGAATGCCTACCAAGGTAACCGAAGTGGTAATACATTTTAAATCGCCCCACCACCAGGTATTCAAAAATTCTGATATGAACAATAAGGACAACCAGTTGATCATTAGGATTCAACCGGATGAAGGTATCCTTGTTAAATTTGGAGTGAAAGTTCCTGGACAGGGCTTTACTGTAGAACGCGCCAATCTGGACTTTTACTATTCCAATCTGGCAGACAATAATGTAATGGACGCTTACGAAAGACTGTTGCTAGATGCCATGCAGGGCGATGCTACACTTTATGCCAGGGCGGATGAAGTGGAAGCGGCGTGGGAGTTTGTAGATCCTATCTTGGACTATTGGAAGAATGGTTCGGATGTTAACATATATGGTTATTCTTCCGGAGTATGGGGTCCAACTAATTCGGACCGTTTGTTGGAAGGGGACTTGAAGTGGAGGAATCCTGGTGAAAACTTGGCCGACGATCCGGGCTTCTGTGTTATTAAGTAAAAATTAATTTATAAAATATAATAGATGCATATTAATATATCGCCTACCAAAACGGAAGTTGCCAAAAACTTTTCCGATTATCTGGAAGAACTGATAAAAGATAATAAAACAACCCATATTGCCTTGTCCGGAGGTAGTACTCCTAAGGTGGTCTTTGATTATATGGCAGAGCATTATGAGGAGGTGGATTGGTCTACGGTTCATTTGTATTGGGGAGATGAACGTTGTGTTCCTCCTACCGATTCGGAAAGCAATTATAAAATGACGGTAGATCACTTGTTGTCCAAGATCAATATTCCTAAAGATAATATTCATCGTGTTCTTGGGGAAGACCTGCCGGAATTGGAGGCTGGAAGATATGGAAAGGTCTTGGAAGATGAATTGCCCATAGTGGACAACATACCTCAATTTGACTTGGTGATCCTTGGTATGGGTGATGACGGACATACAGCATCAATATTCCCACATGAAATTGGCCTTTGGGACTCTCCTAATAACTGTGAAGTAGCGATTCATCCCGATTCGGGACAAAGAAGGATTACCATAACCGGTAAGCTGATCAACAACGCCAAGACGGTTGCGTTTTTGGTTACAGGGAGCAGTAAAGCAGAAAAGGTCAGGTCTATAATTACCAAAGAGGAAGGTCATGAGAATTACCCAGCTTCCTTGGTAGCGCCTACGTCAGGGGAATTAATTTGGTTTCTGGACGAGGAGGCCGCAGCCCAAATCAATTAAGCGGGATCCAAATTAATTTTTACATTTTCGTTGTCCAAATCCTTTAAGTGGTCATTCATTTTAAATTGGGAAGATTCAAATTGACTGCTTCTGGACATGGCCTGTTTTTTCCGTTGAATACTACGGCAAAACCTACGAACCCCTTGTTCGTCTTCAATGATCAGGCCGGGTACAGGGGTGCTCCGTCCGTCTGCATCTTTGGCGACCATGGTAAAATAAGAGGAATTGCAGTGCTTCTTCTTACCTGTAGTTACATTTTCAGATTCGACACGTACGCCTATGACCATGGACGTGCGTCCAGTATAATTTACCGAAGCCTTAAGTGTAATCAACTCCCCAACTTCAATAGGATTCAAAAAATCCACCTTGTTCACGGAAGCTGTTACACAATATTTTCTAGAGTGCTTTGAGGCGCAGGCAAAGGCAATTTGATCCATTAGGTTTAATATGTGGCCACCGTGTACCTTGCCACCAAAATTGGAATGAGAAGGCAGCATTAACTCGGTTATAGATATTCTGGATTGTCTGGCAGTTTTAAATTTGTCCATTGTTTTTAGTTTAAGTGGGGAGAGTTTTCCTTTTCAACAGAAGTGATAAAATATTTGGTATCACCTAACCAAAAAAAGGTCCTGTAGCGCTCAATATAAGTCACTTTAACATAAGACCCCTGATATTCTTTCAACTTGTCAATAACATCGTCTTTTAAGACGGAGAAGGAAAATATTTGTGCCCCTGATATTCCTTGGCTTATCTCACCTTCCCATGTCTTTATAAGCACTCCCTTATGACTAATTTTGATTAGTTCACCGGAACGGATACCTTCGCTATAAGGAACAAAATAAACAAAGGAAAAATAGGCCGTCATAATTAGGGCCAGACCGAGCAGGGTTAATCCGAGTATTTTTTTCATAATAATTCTTAGTTTGTTTAAAGCAAGGTTAAGGGTTCTTCGTTGTCGTCATCATCGTCCTGTGCTCTTTTAAGTAAGGATTCGGGGATGGATTTTTTTGCCTTGGCACCCATTTTCTTTAATTTCTCAATACTGGTAATGATATTTCCCCGGCCATCAACCAATTTGTTCATGGCTCCCTTATATTCGGATTTTGCTTCATCCATCTTTTTGCCCACCTTCATCAAATCCCCAACAAAACCCTCAAATTTGTCATATAAGGCTCCGGCCTGTCGTGCAATTTCAATGGCGTTGCGCTGTTGTTTTTCATTGTTCCACATGGTATCTATAGTGCGTAAGGTAGCCAAGAGGGTAGAAGGGGTAACTATGATTATGTTCTGTTCAAATGCCTTGTTGTATAGGGAGTTATCGTTGTTTATGGCAATGGCAAATGCAGGTTCTATGGGAACGAACATGAGTACAAAATCTGGGCTCTCCATTTCATAAAGGTCCTCGTATTTCTTGGCAGATAGTTGGTCCACATGCCTTCTCAGGGAATTGATATGATCTTTAAGAAATTTTTCCTTTAATTCATCCTCGGCATTTACATATCGCTCATAATCCGTTAGGGAAACCTTGGAATCTACGATCATCTTTTTGCCGTCGGGCAGGTTTATAATAACATCGGGCAGCACGCGACTTCCGTCTTCCCTGGTAAAGCTTTGTTGTACCGTATATTCCCGATCTTTTTCCAGACCCGATTTTTCAAGCACTCGTTCCAAAACCAATTCGCCCCAATTGCCCTGCATCTTACTGTCGCCTTTTAGGGCTTTGGTCAAATTTTCGGCTTCTTGGGTTATTTTAAGATTTTGCGTTTGAAGATTGGCCAATTGTTCCTTTAAGGCAGAATGCATGCCCACACTTTCTTTTTGGCTGTCCTCTACCTTTTTTTCAAAAAGAATTATTTTTTCCTGTAAGGGGGTCAATATATTTTTAATGTTCTCCCTGTTCTGCTCGGTGAATTTGGTGCTCTTTTCATCCAATATCTTATTGGCCAAATTCTCGAACTCCTTGGTGAATTTTTCTTGTAATTTTTCTACTTCCCCTTTTTGTTCCCTGTTTTTTAGGTCTAAATTCTCCATTTCCGCCTGATAGCGGACTATTTTATTACCCAATTGTTCCTTTTCGGATTGTAATTGCGCTTTGTATTCCTCAGCATCCAATAGTTTTTGTTCCAGGACGTTGAGGTTGGTTCTCAATTGCTGTTCCCGCTCCAAAAGGGCACTTTGGCTGGATTTTGTTTTTAGATTTTGGATATAATTCCCTAGAAAATATCCAATGGCAAGGCCTACTAGGGCAAGGACTGCATATACAAGCAATTCATTCATTTAATTATTGATCTTTGCCGTAAAGATAGTGGATTGTGTTAAAAAAAATCATGTTGAATTTTATTACTTATTAACTCTAAAAGAACCTGTTTTGGCATCGAAAGTAATGGTGTCTGCAGGGAACAGATTTTCAAAACTTTTTTGTTGTATCAATTCGCATGGGGAGCCAAAGGTGCTCTGGGTTTTTTCCAATATCAACATTTTGTCGCACAACTGAATGGCAATTTCAATTTCATGGGTAGTAAAGAGAATGGTCTTTTTCGTTGTATGGGCAATCGATTTGAGCAATTTCAATATTTGTACCTTATGGTATATATCCAAATGTGTTGTAGGCTCGTCCAGTAAAATTAGCTGGGTGTCCTGTGCTATGGCCCTGGCGATCATTACACGCTGCAATTGTCCATCGCTTAGTTCATAACATTTTTTGGACTTTAATTCTGAAATTTGGACCATATCCAACGCCAAGCTGATCTTTTCCTTATCTTCTGTTGTAAGCTTGCCTATCCAATTGGTATATGGTTGCCTGCCCAGACTGATAAGTTCCAACACCGTCAAATTTTTGGAAGCGATAGGTTCGGTTAAAACAACACTTATTTCAGCAGCCAGTTCGGCTATAGTATGTTGTTCCAAAGGCAAATTGTTCAAAGTAATACTGCCCGATAATTTAGGCTGTACGTTGCCAAGTGTGCGTAATAAGGTAGACTTTCCTATTCCGTTAATGCCAACAATTGCCGCAAGTTCCCCTGTAACTAGGGAAAAATTAATATCCCTTGCAACACAGGACTGTTGTTTCTTGTTGGAATAGCCTATACTTAGGTTTTCCGTTTTTAGAGCGATATGGGAAGTTGTGGTATCTATTTGAGATGAATTTATGATTGCTAAGTTATAGGTTTTGCCGTTTTAATATCTCATTTTACACTACTTATTCATAGAAGGTACTTTACCACTGCCCGATATTGATCAGAAATTAAAAAATCATTTTCCTTTTCCTAAGTAGCAGCCAAATAACTACCGGTGCCCCAATGATGGATGTTATGGCGTTGATGGGCAAAACACTGGCCGAATTGGGCAGTTGGGCAATGGTATCGCAGATCAGCATCAATATGGCGCCGTAAATCAATACGGCCGGTACCAAAATTTTATGATCGGTGGTGTTGAAAATTTGTCGTGTCAAATGCGGCACAGCCAAGCCTATAAAAGCTATGGGGCCTGCAAAGGCAGTTACGCCACCTGCCAATAATCCCGTGGCAATAATTATGGAATACCGGGATCGTTTCATATTAACACCCAGACTTTTGGCATAACTTTCTCCCAATAATAGGGCGTTCAGGGGTTTTATGGAAAAAATACTGATCAAAATTCCAATCGCTATAATCATTAACAACAACAAAAGTTGGTTCCAGGATAAATTCCCGATACTTCCGAAAGACCAGTAAACATATTGCTGTAATTTTTCGGCCGTGGAAAAATAGGACAGTACGCTTACCACTGCAGTGGTAATGCTACCGAACATAAGACCAATGATAAGAAGGGCCATAGTATCCTTTACCTTGGCCGCAACCACCATGACCGCAAATAGCACCAGAAAGCTCCCTATACTGGAGGCCAATGCCAAGGAAATATCATTAACCATGCCGAAGGCAATTATACCGGTGAATAGTGAGGACCCTAAAATTAAGAGGGCGGCACCTAAACTTGCGCCGGCGCTTATGCCTAGGACAAAGGGGCCGGCCAAAGGGTTTCTAAATAAGGTCTGCATCAATAGACCACTTAAGGCCAATCCACTACCTACCAGTATGGCTGTAAAGGCTTTTGGAATTCGATAGTTCCAAATAATATAGCTCCATGAATCCACTTTGGTAGCTTTTCCGATGATCGCATTCAGTGTTTCCTGTATGGGTATGGATACGGAACCTAAGCTGATGTTCACCATAAAACAAACCAGCATTACCAAAAGCAGTAAGATAAAATAGGTTTTATATGTTCTTAATTGAAACACTTAATCCAAGGGTTTAAAAAAAGTGGGTATATAGTTGGGAAGCAAATCAGGATGAAAAATATGGATAAGGTCTTTTAGGACCAAATCCGGTCTGTTCGGTGCCTGTTCAAAATAAATCAATCCCCCAGTTTCCCCTTTGGAATTGGCGTAGGTATACACCTTTTTATTTCTGAAAGCAGAGAACTGGGCATAATGTCGGTTGGCTTTGTTTAATTCCGAATAACTCCCAAATTGTGAGGGGGAAATCCAGAAATCGGCATCATGTGCACGCTCTATTACACTTTCCAAACTTAGGGAAAGGCTTCCATTTGAAGCTGTATCGTTCCATAGATATTCGGCATTTGCATCTTCTATAAATTTAGAGGCCCAACTTTTTCCTCCTGGCAGGTACCAGATATCTTTATAAAGGGCTCCGCTTAGAACACTTGGCCGTATATTCGCTTTTTTTGCAAGTGCCTTGGCATTATTGTAATTGTCCTTGATGGATTTGAAAATACTATCCGCCTCTTTTTCTTTTTGAAAAAATGGAGCAAAAAACTTTATCCATTCCGCTTTCCCCAATGGTGATTCTTCTGTCCAATCTCCATTGTAAACAACCGGAATATTGGATCGTTGTATAGTTTCGTAGGCCTTATTTTGGCGGTTAATGCTAAATCCTACCACTACCTCCGGATTTAATGCGATTACCATTTCTGAATTTAAGGATTCATTCTTGCCCAATTCCTGCACCAAGCCCTCATTTATTCGCTTTCTGGTCTTTGGGGAGGATACGTACTCCGTATCCGGGAATCCTATTAATTTTTCGGTCTCTCCCAGGGCTTCCAATGAAGGGATATGAGTGGTAGAGGTTACTACTATTTTTTGGACGGGCACCCCAATTATGGCATTGTACTCATCCCTATTTAATGTAATGGTCGACAATTTTTCTTTATCTACCAAGGCGTAAGTGAAACCGTCTTCCGATTCCGGCCAAGGTGAGGATACTTTAATAATGGTTACATCGGGCGATGTTCTATTAACTGTAAAACCTTGGGCATATTCTATGTTAATGGGCTGCGATAAAGCAGAGCTGGTAACAGTCTCTTTCTTATTCTGTTTACAGGAACAAATGGATAGAAGGATTGGTAAAAGCAGGGCTTTGTTCAAGAGGCTTTAGGTTTGTTTCAGAATTCAAAAGTAGCATTAATTTCTTGAATCGAAATTTCTAAAAGCCTAACAATAGTCATAATTTATTGCGACCAGAGTATTTATTTTTGGGCAAATAAAAAATTATGAGAGGAGAGTCCAACACCCTAATATATATTATTTCGGCTGTTATAGTCGTGCATTTTTTGGTCGGTTTTATTTGGTTGGCCTATAAACTAAATAGAAAAAAAGACAGTGATACTTCCAAAAAAAAGTAGTAGTTTCGCTGCGAATTTTGGTTTCTATTCCCTAATGTTATAGGGCTAGGATTAAAAGGGAATTCGGTGAAACTCCGAAACTGTTCCCGCAACTGTGAGCTTAATCCATGTTTATTGGATGGCTATCATTTCTTCTAATACCACTGCCCTAAATTATGGGGTGGGAAGGTAAATGATAGTACGCAAGTCAGGAGACCTGCCATATTCAGCACAAAATAGAAAAGATCTTCGGGCAAAGGATCTTCTTGAATATGGAAAAAAAGCAATTATTTTTATTTTTTATTGGACTTATGGCCTTTGCTCAAGTTTTTGGGCAGAGAGATGGCGTTATTGTTTTGGACGAGGTTATTTTGAGCGACGCCAAACTGCTTCATTTTTCCAAAGGAACAAAAGTTAGGGTAGTCAATGATTCTGTACAAGAAAAAAGTGGTAGCTCACTAACCGATCTATTAAGGTACAATTCAAATATATATTTTAAGGAAAATGGTTATGGAATGGTCTCTTCGGCTTCATTTCGCGGTACCAACGCCCAACAGACCGCTGTTGTTTGGAATGGGATAAATATAAATTCCCAACTTACCGGTCAGACAGATTTCAATACTTTAATTCCTGGTAACTATGGGGATGTTGTGGTTAGAAGTGGCGGGGGGTCTGTACAATATGGGAGTGGCGCAGTTGGGGGGGCTATTCTGCTAAACGATAGCTTTAGGTTTAATGACGGCTGGAAAAATAGTCTACAGACAAGTTATGGTAGTTTTAATACCAGTAAATTGGCTTTTAATACTTCCTTAGGAAAGGAAAAAACGTCCCTTCAAATCGGAATCAACCACATAGCTTCGGATAACGATTACAAGTATTTGGGAACGGATTTAAGGAACGATAATGGTGCGTACGATCAACTTAATATAAATGCCAATGTTGGTTTTATCTTGTCAGATCAACTAATTTTAAAAGTCTACCACAATACCTTTAACGGGGATAGGGATTTTTCCGGTACCCTGACGGCCCCGGCCGATGAAAATTACAGGGATTTAAACCACAGGTCGCTCATAGAGCTCAGCAGCTTTAACAAACGGAAGATCGCTCGTTTAAAAGTGGGGCATTTGTATGAACGTTATCGGTATTTCCCAAATAATCAAAGGGAGGAGTTTAGCTTTGGGCAAGCCAACACCCTCCTTGCCAACTATGATTACAAATATCAATTGAACAAAATAACCTTGAATGGAATTATAGATTTTTCTTCCATTTGGGCCAAGGGGACTTCTATTGAGAATGCCCAAAGAAGTTTCGTTTCCGGTACTTTTTTATTTTCCCATGAACTCTCGGATAAATTGAATTATGGTATAAACCTGAGACAGGAAGTAGTCAGCGATTATCAAAACCCCTTTCTTTTTTCACTGAACAGCAGTTACAAGGTTGCCAAAAACTACATTATAAATACCAACGGATCCAAAAACCATAGAGTTCCAACCTTCAATGATCTTTATTGGTCCGGGGCAGGAGCTAGTGGTAATTTGGAGGTCTTGCCAGAAACCTCTTGGCAGGTGGAAATTGGACAATCAATAGAAGTAAAAAATATAGCTCTTTCATTAAATGCCTATAGTATTACAACCGATAACCTAATTCAATGGCGACCCAATACACAGGGAGTTTGGATGGCGATGAATGTTCAGGATGTTTCCCAATACGGAATGGAACTGGGTTTTGACTGGAAAAGGAAATGGGGAAAGCAAGAATTGGTTTGGGAAAGTGAATATGCCTATACCAAATCGATCGACAATACAACCAAAAATCAGCTTCTTTATGTGCCTGAGCATATGTTGAGATCAAATTTGGCTTATCAATATAAGAAGTTGGTGGCCTTTTATCAATTTCTATACACTGGCTCGGTCTACACCACCACCGACAATAGCGACAGTTTGTCCTCATATACAGTTGGGAACATAGGATTGGATTACCATTGGCCTAACATTTCCGGAATCAAATTTATTTTGGGTTTAAAGGTGAACAATTTGTTTAATAAAAATTATCAGAACGTGGCCTATAGGCCAATGCCCAATAGAAATTTTCAAATACAATTAATTACTAAATTTTAAATCAGCTTAAACAAATGAAGATTAGAAATGTATTTTTTCCGCTATTGATTATCGGCCTATCCTGGTCTTGTTCCAATGATGATGAGGAGATCCAAGAGCCAATGGGCGATTACGCAAATGGAATATTGGTTTCCAATGAAGGCCCCTTTAGTAATGGCACGGGAACGGTCACTTTTATTTCTGAGGATCTGTCCGTAGTAAATAATGGAATTTATAAAATGACGAATGATGAGGATCTAGGAAATGTTGTACAGTCGATAGGATTTACGGAGAATGAGGCTTTTATAGTGGCCAATGTCTCCAACAAGATAAATGTAGTAAATAGATATACTTTTGAAAAAATAGCGAGCATTACCGACGGATTGAACAATCCTAGGTATTTTATTGAAGCTAACGGCAAGGGGTATGTTACCAACTGGGGTGATACTGCAGATGAAACAGACGATTTCGTAGCCATTATCAATCTTCAGAATTATACCGTAGAGGGTACCATATCTGTAATTTTGGGCCCTGAGGCCATTTTGGCCAAGGACAATACGGTTTATGTAGCCCATCAGGGTGCATGGGGGCAGAACAATAAGGTTTCGGTTATCAATACCACTTCCAACGAGCTAATAAAAACGCTTACAGTGGGGGACGTGCCCAATTCCATGCAATTGGATGCCTCCGGGAACTTATGGGTACTGGCTTCAGGTAAACCTGCTTATACGGGGGATGAAACTGCAGGGGTGCTAACCAAGATCAATACTGGCACCAACGAGGTGGATAATAGTTTCCAATTCGAAACAACCCAGCATCCCAGTAGTTTAAATTTGGATGCGGGTATTTTGTACTATCGTTTGGGAGATACCGTATTTGAACAGAGTTTGTCGGCAACAAGCTTGAATATGGAAACCGTCTTGGAAGGCGTCAGTTTTTATACCATGGTCGTTAATAATGGCAGGTTGTACGGAACAGATGCAGGAGATTATGCCAGTAATGGAACGCTTACAGTTTATGATCTAAATACTGAACTGACTATAAAAGCATTAACGGTGGGGATTATTCCTGGGGGAATTTACTTTAATTAGGTTATTGGTCTATTAGGTTGGGTTTCTTTGACAAAGGAAATCTAGAAGGTTACTTGACCAATAACAAATGTAAAACGAAACCCCCTCTTTTACAAGGTAAGGACCAAGTAGAAGAGGGGGTTATGTTTTATAGCCTTGGATGGTATTAATCTAAGTACAAAGCCTATTGAAAAGTAATATCAACAGGTTTGTCCAGATACATATTATCCTTTAAAGGTGTAAACATTTTGGAGTTGGAAAATTCATTTACTGGTATTTTTACGCTAAAGTCCTTTTTGGCACTTACTCCTGTAATTTCTTGGATTGCCCTAGCAAAAAGCGGCTCGTTTATGTCGCCTAAAACTCCTAGATCCGCAAGATCTTCCGCTAAAACAACATCGGGGGTCAATCCTAAGGTATAGTCCGAAAATCCTTCAGAATTTTCATTTCTTCCCATAAGCGGTTGCATTGCCCACCTATTACTGGGGTTTATCTTATTTTCCCTGTCGGACCTATAGATATAGTCATTGTCTATGTCATCTACCATGGTAACGGAAAACTCGTTCTTGCCCCTGGTAGTTTCGCCAATATGAAAAACATTAACGTAGGGTGCCAGTCCGTTCATGACCAATTCACTGGCCGATGCAGAGCTGCCTGTTGCCAGAACATATACTTTGTTTAGGTTTAGACTATTCAATGCTGTTCCAGAGTCTGTTTTATTTGCAAAATAATCTTCCAATTGCTCTTTGTTCAGCATGGATTGTATTTTGTCATTCCATCGTTGTCTTACATATAATTCACTGGTATTGGTACCATATACCATACTGGCCAATAATCTGGAACTGTTTACCGAACCTCCTGGGTTATACCTAAGATCAAGTACCAATTCCGTAGCCCCAGCCGTTTTAAACTGCCCAAAGACAGTATTTAGTTGTTCATTATAGCTATTTGTAAAACCGTTGTACATTAGATAGGCAATTTTGGTTCCGTTGACCTCTACGGTCTTCGCAACCAATATTGGATCCTCTTGCAATCCTTCGGACTTGGTCAATGTTACTTCCTTGTCATTATCTGTAACTACTGTGCCGGAAATATCTGCCATACCTAAGGTGTAGGTATCCGAATTTCCAAAAAGCAGGCTTATATAATTAGCGTCGTTGAGCTGAACCCCGTTTACTCTAGTAAAGATATCCCCTCTGGCAATGTCTTTGGTGGAAGCATTGGAGTTTGGGATTATATACCTTACGTACCCGAATAGGTCGGTACTACCCTCATTGCGGGCCAATCCAAATTCCAGCCCATTGCTTTTGGACACGCCACTTAATGAATTTACCAATGTTTCGTAATCGTCCTCAACAAAACTAAAGCGATCAATAGCGGAGCTGCTGCCAACTACCTTAGAGTGTTTGTAACAGGTCTGGTAAAAGAACTCCTCAGGATCGGTATAGGATTCAAGATAGGCCACATAGTCGTCATTGGATGTGAATCGGCTATCACCTAAATTAGGAGCGTCCGCCTGCCAAAAATACCAAAGATTTAGGCCTTGCCACATAAAATTCTGCACAGTTGACTCCTTGGGATAGACGAACGCGTCATCATCCTTGTCGGAGCAGGAAAGGGCTATGGCAATTAAAAGTAGGCCTAAGATTTTTTTCATAATGTAGTTGTAATATTAATAGTGTCGCTCAATATTTTGCCTATTTTAATCTTTGTAGCCTTAGGCGGCACTTTATAAAGAGGACTGACTACTGTTTTTTTGTCAAGTTTAAGGGTTTTTTGATATCCATAAACATATTATCCTTAATCTTTGTGAACATTTTGGAGCTACTAATCAATTTTACCGGCATATCCACTGTAAAATCCATTTTTGCAGTAGTTCCTGTAATCTCGGCAATAGCCTTGGCCAACAGGGGTTCATCCATATTGCCCAATATTCCTAAATTGGATAGATCCTCACTCAACGAAATGTCAGGTGCAAGTCCGTCCGTATACTCGGAAAAGCCATTGGCATTTTCATTTCGCCCTATCAATGGTTGAATGGCCCAATGATTATCAGGGTTGATTTTATCCTCTCTATCAGGATCGTAAACATTGCCATTCTCCAAATCGTCTACAAAGGTAACCGAAAATTCGTTCTTTCCAGTCGTTGTGGTTCCTATATGGATTACATTTATGTAAGGGTCCAAGCCATTCATAACCAATTCGCTTGCCGATGCACTACTGCCAGTAGCAATGATATACACCTTGTTTAGGCCTAACGTATTTATAGGAGTATTGTTGTCCGTTGCGTCGGCAAAATACTCAATGAGGTCAGCGTCCTTAAACTCCGATTGTAGTTTGTCATTATATCTGGCTTTTAGGAAAACACTATTGGTATAAGTACCATAAATCATACTGGATAATAATCGGGCCGAATTTACCGACCCACCAGGGTTGTACCTAAGGTCCAATACTAGTTCCGTAACCCCTGCTGACTTGAACTCGCCAAAGGCAGTGTTCAACTGTTCGTCAAATTCATTGGTAAAGGCATTGTACATTATATAGCCTATTTTTTTTCCTCCCGTTTCCAAGACCTGGTTGATAAGGATCGGATTTTCGGTCAAGTTGGCTTCTTTTGTTAGTGAAACTTCCCTGTCCGTATCGGTAATAACATTATTGGAGATTTCAGCCATATTTAAGGTGTAGGAATCGTTATCACCAAATAATAGGTCTATATAGTTGTCCAGGTTAAGGGTAGTGCCATTGACACCGGTAAAAATGTCCCCTCTTTGGATATTTTTGGTGGAGGCATTGGAATTTGGAACAATGTAGCGCACATATCCATAAACATCATCACTATTGGCAAATAAGCTCAAACCGAATTCCAAACCATTACTCTTGGATATTCCTGCGAAAGATTGAGTCAATTCCTCATAATCATCGGAATAAAAACTAAATCGGTCTTCCGTGTAAAGTAATTTTTCGTCAAAAAATTTTCCGGGGTCTTCCTCGGTTTCCAAATATGACACATAATCGTCATAGGAAGCAAAACGGTAATCTCCCAAGTCCACTACATCACTTTGCCAAAAATAATAGGTATTCATGGTCTGCCACATAAAGTTTTGGACTGTTACATCTATTTCTGCTTCCGGGGGAGTAATATTTTCTTGTATTTCCTCGGCAATCTGGGTGTCATCATTCTTGCTACAACTTGAGAGGAACAAACTCAATCCTAAAAAAATCAATAAATACTTCTTCATAATTTTTAAAATAATTGCCAAAACTTACGAGTAGAGACTCACAAATATCATTCCAATAAAAAAGTATGAATCAGTTTTGGGGAACGATTTTATTTATATACGGTAATAATGCCAATTTGGTTTCCTTTGCGCTAATTTACTTACATTGAACCAAATTTGATATTAATTGTAACAAAATTCGATGTATGTCGTCTTCCTATTGTAAGCCTGTTATTTAGGATTATAAACAACTAAACCAAAATGCAACAAACGGAGTTTTTAAATGTGGTATTGCCATTTAAGGATAAACTGTACAGACTGGCAAAACGTTTGTTGGTCTCTAAAGAAGAAGCTGAGGATGCCACACAGGAAATCTTAATGAAGCTATGGTCCAAGAATAATATGATGGAAAACTACAATAATGTAGAAGCTTATGCCATGATGATGACCAAGAATTTTTGCTTGGACCGACTTAAGTCCAAACAGGCTGGAAACTTAAAATTGGTACACAGCAATTACAGGGATGACAATGTTTCCCTACAAAATCAGGTGGAGGTCAGTGATAGTCTAAGTTGGATAGAAAGAATTATGCAGGAATTGCCGGAACAGCAAAAAATGGTCTTACAGTTAAGGGATGTAGAGCAGTATGAATTTGAGGAAATAGCAGAACTATTGGATATGACTGCTACGGCAGTTAGGGTAGCTTTATCCAGAGCGCGAAAAACAGTGAGGGAAAAATTAGTTCAAAAGCACAATTATGGAATTAAGTAACATAGAAAAATTATTGGAAAGGTATTTTGAAGCAACTGCTACGGTTGCCGAAGAAGAAATGTTGAGGGAATATTTTGCAAAGGAAGATGTTCCTTTGCACTTAAAAGAATATGCCCCAATGTTTCAGTATTTTTCCATATCCAGAGAAGAAAAGTTTACCAGACAGGTTCCACTAAAACCTAGGAAAAAAAGTTATATAAAGTGGATTTCCATTGCGGCAGTGAGCATTTTGATATTTGGTATATATTTTGGAAGAAGTTATCAAGAACAGAGAGAAGCAGAATATGCCTATCAGGAAACCAAAAAGGCATTGAGTCTTCTGGCGACCAATCTTGGTAAGGGAACCGAGAAAGTAGCTTATTTACGGGAGTTTGAAGAAACAAAACAAAAAATTTACAACAAAAATTAAATTAAAAAAGATGAAGAAGAATATCATAATAGTATTAGTGGCCGTGTTGCCTTTAATGGGGTTTTCACAATCTATGTTCGATAAATTTGAAGATTTGGACAATGTGAGCGCCGTTGTGGTCAATGAAAGTATGTTTAAATTGTTGAGCAAGATAAATGTTGAGGTCGATGACAAGGAGGCTCAGGATTTTATGGACATAGCCCAAAACTTGAAAAATTTAAAGGTTTTTATTACTGAGGATAAAAAGATTTCTACAGACATGCAGATTACTATGGAGAAGTATTTGAAATCTTCATCATTACAGGAACTTATGCGGGTCAAGGATAAGGATGCCAATGTAAAGTTTTACATCAAAAGCGGGAAGGATGAAGACCATGTAAGCGAATTGCTCATGTTTGTTACCGGTATTAAAAATGGGAACGTGGAAATCAATGATAGGAAATTTGAAACGGTATTGTTATCGCTCACCGGAGATATTGATCTAAACAAGATTGGATCGTTGACTCAAAAGATGAATTTGCCGTCCGAGTTAAATAAGGCGGGTAAGAACAAGTAATAACAGGCTAGGGTAGTGGTCAACTAAAAAGGCCATTACCCTGCTTGATCAAAACTTTATAATATAGGAAATGAAAACAAGAGTCGAGAAATTGGTGTGGGCAATAGTGTTGATCTTTGTAATGTCTGCATGTTCGTCAACACAAAGTCTACAGGAATATTTTGTAGACAATGCGGATAATCCTAATTTTTTATCTGTCGATCTGCCTGTAAGCCTGTTGAACATGGAGAAGGCCGATTTAACCGAAGACCAAAGGGAAGCACTTGGGTCATTAAAAAAATTAAATATCCTGGCGTTTAAAATAACCGAGGATAACCTAATGGAGTTTCAGAATGAAAAAGCGAATATAACTGCCATCTTAAAAAATGGCAAATTCACAGAGCTGATGAAAATGAACACCAAATATGGTAAAGCTTCCGTAAGATATTTGGGTGATGATGATGCCATTGACGAGGTAATCATCTATGGTGATAGTGATGATAAGGGTTTTATGCTGGTACGGGTATTGGGCAAAAATATGAGCCCTGCCAAATTGGTCCAGTTTATGAAAGCGGTTGAAAAATCCGATTATAAGGGAGAAGGCTTAGGTGAAATCGGTAATTTTTTGAAGGGGTAAATAAAAGACGATGTATTAACATATTGAAAATAAAGTTAATAAGCTCTGTTTTGTCAATCGGCAATTCAGGGCTTTTTTTGTGGTATGTTATATTTGGGTGGGCAACCCTAAAATAGGGTTAAAGGCATTTCTTAAATATTTATCACTAAGATTATCAAGCTATTACGGATTCAATTTCTATATTAGTACATCTAAAAACACTAACTATATTACATCATGGAAAAAGCAGAAGAATGGCTTAATTACGGAATAGAATTGGCAAAGGAGTTTGGACCTAAGGTACTAACGGCTTTCCTGATTTTTGTTATTGGATTATGGGTTATTAAAAGGATTATTGGTGGTACAAGAAAGGTTATGTACAGTAGTAAATACGATGAATCCTTACAACGTTTTTTACTCAGTATGGTATCATGGGTCCTTAAAATATTTTTGATCCTAGTTGTCATTGGGCAGTTAGGGATAAATATCACCACCTTCGCCGCTGTAATCGCAGCCGCTGGCTTGGCCGTTGGCTTAGCACTTCAGGGCTCATTGTCCAACTTCGCAGGTGGGGTTTTGATTATGATTTTTAAGCCTTACAAAATTGGAGACTTAATTGAGGCACAGGGAGTATTGGGTAGCGTAAAGGAAATTGAAATTTTCACAACAAAACTTATAACCCCACAAAATAAGCTGGCCATTGTGCCCAATGGCGCCATGGCCAATGGCAATATTATTAATTATACCGCTGAAGGTAAGATGAGGGTGGACACTACCATTGGAATCGGATATGATGAGGATATTAAGAAGGCCAAGGAAGTATTATTGGAGGTATTGCTATCCAATCCAAAGGTGTTGAAAGACCCTGCACCATCCGTTAACGTCTCGGAGTTGGCGGATAGCTCCGTGAATTTCGCCGTACGTCCCTTTTGTGTTCCGTCAGACTATTGGTCGGTATATTTTGAGACATTGGAAAATTGCAAGTTGGCACTGGATAAGGCGGGGATAGAGATACCATATCCACATCAGGTGGAGATACAAAAGAAGGGGTAAGCTTTGTTCCTTTGTGGTCACTATAAAAAAGTCATCCAGAGTATCGCTATGGCACTCTGGATGACTTTTTGTTTATGGTGTGAAGGTTATACCTAAGGGGCTTTTCTAGCTTGGGATTAAATACCCGTATAATTACTTGGAGTAATTTGTTTCAATTCGGATTTTATTATTTCCGTTGTTTCCAAGGTATCGATAAAATCGGAAATGGACTGCTGTGTAATCTTCTCATTGGTCCGTGTTAATCCCTTCAATGCTTCATAAGGATTGGGATAGGCCTCACGTCTTAAAATAGTCTGTATAGCCTCTGCTACAACTGCCCAATTATTTTCAAGGTCCTGTTCAAACTTCTCCTTATTCAACAATAGTTTATTCAACCCCTTTAATGTAGATTGGAAGGCGATAAGTGTATGTCCAAAAGGCACACCAACATTTCTAAGCACTGTGCTATCCGTTAAATCCCTTTGTAACCTGGAAATAGGAAGTTTCGCCGATAAATGTTCAAAAATGGCATTGGCTATCCCCAAATTCCCTTCCGAGTTTTCAAAGTCGATAGGGTTTACCTTATGGGGCATGGCGGAAGATCCCACTTCGCCAGCTTTTATTTTCTGTTTAAAATAGTCCATGGAAACATAGGTCCAAAAATCCCTATCCAAATCTATTATTATAGTATTGATTCTCTTGAGGCAGTCGAACAAGGCGGCCATATGGTCATAATGCTCTATCTGCGTAGTTGGGAAGGAATGGTGTAGACCAAGCTTCTCCTGAACAAATTTTTGCCCAATTTCTTTCCAATCAATTTGAGGGTAGGCTACTTTATGGGCGTTGTAGTTTCCTGTTGCGCCACCAAATTTGGCTGCACTTGGGATGTCGTTAAGCAAATTGAACTGTTCTTCCAAACGAACAGCAAATACCTCGATCTCTTTTCCTAAACGGGTTGGGGATGCGGGTTGGCCGTGTGTTCTTGCCAACATAGGCACAGCTTCCCATTCCTTCACCAAAGCCGTTAATTTGTTCAACACCTCCAAATATTGTGGAACGTAAACCTCATTCATGGCCTCTTTAATGGATAGGGGAATAGCAGTGTTGTTTATATCCTGTGAGGTAAGTCCAAAATGGATAAATTCCTTATGGGACTCCAAACCTAATTTGTCGAACTCCTTTTTTATAAAATATTCAACGGCCTTTACATCATGGTTGGTTACTTTTTCTATTTCCTTAATGGCCATGGCGTCCTCTGAGTCAAAATCAATGTAGATTTTTCTCAAATCATTGAATTTTGAATTGTCAAAATTAGAAAGCTGAGGTAGTGGAATTTCGCAAAGTGCAATAAAATATTCAATTTCTACGCGCACCCTATATTTTATAAGGGCCTCTTCAGAAAAATAGGAGGCAAGGGAATCTATTTTATTTCTGTATCTGCCATCAATAGGGGATATGGCGTTTAATTTGTTTAATGACATCTTATGCTATTTGATTGATTTTGGAAAAGCGCAAAGATAGCTATAAGTTAAAGAGTTTAAAAGTGAAGCGGAAGATTGTTCTCTTATTTGTGCAAAAGCTGTTGCCTACCTTAGTTTGGCCAAGGTCATCCTTGCCCTGGCCTTATAAGCCGCACTGCCATTTTGATAGTTTTGTTCCAATATCATTCGCAATTCCGGATGAATCCAGTCGAACTTTCTGCCCAATAACAATAGGCTGGTCATAGAATATGCCTGGGCGGCCACTTTATGATCACCTATTAGCCAATCGAAACAGGCAGAGGTGATACTTTCCAAGTGTTCATCATTCAGTGCGCCAAGGGTTTCCTTGTCCTTTAATTGAAAGTATGACTTCATTAAGATCTCACATATTTTTGCAATGGGTCTTACCGCTGGATCCAAATGCACCGAACCAATATTATGGACAAAAGTGTCAATACTCGGAAACAGGTAGCCAAGATGTTCTTTGGCAGTAAATTCCAAAACCCAACATGCTTTACAGGAAACAGGGTCATCTACTTGAAAAGCAATTTCCATGAGGGGTTTAATATGGGTAGGAGCGTTTAAGATAAGGTTGGACATTTCCCTTCTTTTGGTCCTGGAATGATCAACGTAGTTAAGGGCGTTATAGAGTTCTAGGTAGGTCACAAATACACCTTATAATTAATTTTTTTTATTGGACTGTAATCTTAGTTTTGTTTTATGCAGCTGATGGTATTTTATGAAATAAATATAAAAAGAACTTTAAACATTCGGCTAATAGGCAAAGTATTTTAGGCTTGTATAGCTCTGGATGGCCAAATTTAGGATACCCTTCCAATTAAATCCGAGACCAATTGGGGTACCCCGTTTACGGCACTGGCCTGTATTATGGTGAGTCCGTTAAAATCGGTTTTACTTATATTAGGCCTGGGGTCTATAAAATAAATCGGCGTATCCTTGGGTACATAGTGTATTAGACTGGCCGCTGGATAAACCTGCATCGAGGTGCCGATTACAATCAAAATTTGGGCGGTTTGTGTAATATTGGCTGCTTTTCCCAATAATGGCACTTCCTCACCAAACCACACAATATGGGGGCGCAATTGTTTTCCATCTTCAGAAAGGTCGCCTATTTTAATGTCGGTTTTCCAGTCAATTATTTTGTTGGGATTATGACTGCACCTAGCCTTTAATAATTCCCCGTGCAAATGAATCACCTGGGTGCTGCCTGCCCGTTCGTGCAGGTTATCCACATTTTGGGTAATGATGCTAACATCAAAATGGTCCTCCAAGCGCACCAAAGCTTTATGGGCCAAATTGGGGGAGACTTTGAACAATTGTCTTCTTCTCTCGTTGTAAAAATTGAGAACCAAATTGGGATTCTTCTGAAAACCTTGAGGAGTAGCAACTTCCGTGACATCATGACCTTCCCACAATCCATCCGCATCCCTAAAAGTGTTAATTCCACTTTCCGCACTGACTCCTGCACCGGTTAAGACTACTATTTTTTTCATTGTGCTAGAATATAGTAATATTTGTAAAATTAAACGTTTTCTTTTTTAATACCTTAGGATTATGGTCGATCTGAAGTTGCTTGATTATTTGGAAGGTTTTATAACCCCGGAGAGGAAAGCCCGTTTTTTGGATATTTTGGAAGATCGGACAAACTATATAACGGTGGCCATAGAGGATGTTTACCAAATGCACAACACTAGCGCTGTGGTAAGAAGCTGCGATGTCTTTGGAGTGCAGCAGGCCCACCTTATAGAAAGTAAGTTTGGCAAGAGACTGGACAAGGATATTGCCATGGGAGCCCAGCAATGGGTAGATATAAAAAGATACAATACCACGACGGATTGTATAGACACTCTGAGGGAACAAGAGTATAAAATTGTGGCCACAACCCCTCATAGAAATAATTGTTCCCTAACTGATTTTAAGTTAGAGGGTAAGACAGCGCTATTTTTTGGAACGGAGCGGGACGGGCTGAGCGAGGAGGTATTGGAAAAGGCAGATTCTTTCCTGAAAATACCAATGGTGGGGTTTACCGAAAGTTTAAACATTTCCGTTTCGGCCGCAATAATCTTGCATACATTAACGAGTCAATTGCGCAAAGAGAGCATAAATTGGAGGTTGACCGAGGAAGAGAAACTGGAAAAAAGATTGGATTGGACCAAAAAATCCGTACGGAGTTTGAATGATGTTTTGGCCAGATTCCACGGAACAAAATGATATTTTTAGTATATTTAGTACGAGACTAACCAATACATAAAAGCTCATGACAATTTTGCTTTATATAATAATAGGGGTGGTTATATTGATTTCTGTTCTGGCGCTATTGGCGCCCAAGAGTTATGATGTTTCCCGCTCTATAGAAATTGCTAAACCAAAGGCCATGGTCTTTGATAATGTAAAATATTTAAAGAAGCAGCAGGAGTGGTCTCCTTGGTCAAAAAAAGATCCCAATATGGAAAAGAAATTCACAGGTGTTGATGGCGAGGTTGGGGCTATAAGTTATTGGAACGGTAACAAGGATGTGGGTGAGGGTGAGCAGGAAATTACTAGAATAATTGAAGGTAAAAGGGTGGAAGCGGAACTGCGTTTCATGAAGCCTTTTAAGTCAACCTCCGATAGTTATTTGGATCTCGTGGAACTGGGAAATGGAAAAACTAAGGTTACATGGGGATTTAAGGGAGAGAACAAGTTTCCAATGTCTATCATGATGTTGTTTATGAACATGGATAAGGCCGTTGGTAAGGATTTTGAGGAGGGACTACTAAATTTAAAATCAATATTGGAAAAATAAGTCGTTCATGGAAAGTAATATGGTTGGTTGGTTTGAAATTCCAGTGACCAACATGGAACGGGCCAAAAAGTTTTATGAGGCAGTATTTAATATTACCATTTCTGTCCATGACCTGGACGGCTTGGTAATGGGTTGGTTTCCGTCCTCACCGGGTAAATCTGGAGCTATGGGGTCGTTGGTACAACACGGTCTGTATATTCCGAGTGAAACGATGGGACCTATATTGTATTTCTCTTGTAAAGATTTGTCCAATGAGTTGAGTAGGGTGGAGGTTGCCGGGGGCACCATTTTGCAACCTCGGAAAGAGATTGGTGAAGGACATGGGTTTATGGCTTTGGTGAAGGATACTGAAGGCAACAGAATTGCGTTGCATTCACAAAATTAGTATCTAGATGTAGAATATGCTTGCCTCAGCGCGGGCTCCAAAGCGAATTGGAAAATATGTTGTACCAATTCCTTTTGATACGTACATTTTAGAAATTTGATTGTTGTACCAACCTTTGACATATTCACCACTCCCAAGAGGTGTGAAGATCGGTTTTCCAAAAAAAGTAACCTGTCCACCATGGGTATGTCCCGAAAGTATTAATTTCGGTTTAATTTCTAGCTCTACGCTGATATGGTCTATTTGCTCCCTATAGGCCGGACAATGATTAAGTATAATAGTAGGCAATGATTTGTCTATAACTTCGGTGGTTTTTCTAAAATCCGGATGGCCATGCACCAAGTCGTCCAATCCGACAATGTTAATTTTCCTATTTTTAGTTTTTAGCAGGTATGGTTCGTTGACAAGCAAAATCCCATTACGATTCACATAAACATCCTTTAGTTTGTGCAAATCAATTCTTCCCGAAGATTCCTTATTGCCCAAAATAGCTATTTTGGGAATATGTGCATTTATTAGGTTTAAAAAATCCTCCAAAACAGGCAGGTTTTTGTTCCGCTCTACAGAATCCCCAGTAAAAAAGATGACATCTGGCCGCTCTTGGTTAATTCGTTCGGCAATGGATTTATGAACCGATTTTATACTGTGCAAATGTAGGTCGGTTAGGTGAATGGCTTTGATTTTGTTGGATTCCGATTCAGAAATGTCGTGCTCCGTCCACTCTATAAAATTGGTTTCCAGCCAGAAAGCGTCAAGGACAACAAAACTAAAGGACCCCAAAACCAATTTTAGGATAAATTGTCTTCTATTTAGTTTCATTTATTATCTGTTGGAAACATTCTTTAACATTAAAAAGGAAGTGCACGAAATTAGGAAACATATTTAGAAATAGTCTTGTAAAAAAGTTAAATTGATGCCATTTAGGGTCAAAGAGATAATGTAAGTGGCATCTTGACCATTAATTCTTGACTAATTCCAATAATGCAATGTCAAGGTCATTTTCTAAGAAAACTTTGCCATTTTCTACTGTAACCTCGGTTTCGGAAAATGCATCGTGTAGTTTTGTTCCATCACCGAAAAAGCCTTTTACCCATAGGTATTTTTTGCCTTTGGGAAGTTTTAAACCAACTACGACCTTATCCTTAAATTCCCCATTTAAATAGGTTCTGCCAAAAACGTAGGGGCTTTTGGAGAGCCTCTGGTGCTTTCCTGCTCCTATTGCGGGGTGTTCGTTTCTAAATTGCCCCAGTTTCTGCCAATAGCCCAATATTTTCTGATTCAATGGAATACTGTCCAATTCCCCCCAGTTCATAAAAGATCTAAGGGTAGCATCTCCTTGGGCGCCTTCAATGGTTAAATTGCGTGCGGATTCGTCCCCATAATAAATTTGGGAGGCACCGGGGGTAAGCAACAATACATTTGCGGCATGATAAGGGTTTTTTCTCTCCTTGTCAAAGGAGTCAATATCATCGTGTGAAGTAAGGTAATTAACCACACTTTTTCCTTCCAATTCCGTAAACAGTAGGTCATTATATTTGCTAAATATGGTTTCATAGTCCTGGTTGGCATCATCCTTTAATTCGAAATTGATCAGACTATGGAACCCATTGTCATAATAATCTACTTTTTTGTCCCCAAAATCATATTCACGACCACTGGATATTTTATAACCGTATACCTCTCCGACCATAAAAAAGGGATTGTCGTCCAAGACTTCTTCCGGATGTTTTCTTTTCCAAGTATTAAAAGCATATGAAGCTTCGCTGTATAATTCCTTCCAAGTTTTTTCGTCCGTATGTTTGGCCGTATCTACCCTAAAACCGTCTATTCCCAGATCATTCACATAGTCGGTCAGCCATTTAATAATATAAAATCGTGGTGCCCTGGGATATTTGGTTCGTTCAAAAAAAACTTGCAGTTCGTCAAGTTCGTTACTTAGTCTCCCTTCTTCCTTCCATTTAGCCAATAGGGCATCGGGAAGTTCAACGGCCTCATCAGATTCCGTTATTATATCTGGCAAGTTCCTAACTAGGGTACAATTGGTTGTTGTTTCATAATTTGTGTATTCACATATCGGTCCGGTGCGTACCCATTCTTTTGGCCATACAGGGTCTAAATCCGTTACAGGCCCCGTGTGGTTGAGCACAATATCCATCAGGATTCTGATGCCGTTTTCATGCGCTGTCTTAACGAGTATTTCCAATTCTTTTTTGGTTCCAAAATTGGGATCCAGAGCCGTCCAATCCTTGGCCCAATATCCATGATACCCATATGTATTGCCCGTTCCTTCGTCCACATTGTCATGGATTTGCTCAACTACTGGGCTAAACCAAATGGCATTAATACCCAAATCTGTAAAATAGCCATCATTTATTTTCTGGGTTATTCCTTGGATATCACCTCCCATAAAGCCCCTCAATACAGCAGTCTCCTTGGTTCTGTTTAGGCTAATATCGTTTAAAGTGTCACCATTGTTAAAACGGTCGGTAAGTAAAAAATAAATGTTGGCGGCATTCCAGAAAAAAGGCGATTTCAATTCCCTTTTTTGTGGCAGCACAGTAGTGGGACCGGCTTCTTTTACCTTTTCATTTTTATTCTCTTTGCAGGATAAAAAAAACAACAAAAGCGCGGCAAGAAGTAGTCCCTTTTTCATTGGCATCTATTTTGCTTAAAGCTATAAAATGATGTCGGGACTAGAAAATTTATTTTCAGCCAAACCACAGGCTAAGTCTAATTGCAAATCTTGCTATAAGATAAAAATAAATTATTTTGTTCATGAAGAAAAAGTAACCAAAAGTTACCTTTTGCGGTTCAATACCTTATAGTCTTCATAGCAACCACTTATGGCATCCAGGATCTGTAGGTCATTGGCTGTGGTAATAAAGGATTTGGAGTAATTACAATTATTAAGGATGTCCTCAATATCTACCTTTTCCAATTGTAATAACTCGGTCAAGGTTTCCCTGTCAAATTTTGAGGCCAAAAGATCCCTAATTTGATCGTCTTCCTTCATTTGACGTAGTTTGCGCATTTGGTTGGGTTTCTTTCCGAATAAGTTTCTCAACAAATCGGCTGGGTTGAGTATGGCTCCCAATACCTTGGTGACCGCGCTTGGGTTCTTGCTCCCGGCTTCGTAACCCACGGACAAGCCGGAAATACTATACTGAAAAGCGTTGTTAAGGGGTAAGTTTTTGACATCTATTTCTAAATAGCCTGTAAGGGAGTAAGGCCTAACAATTACCTCTTCCAGGGCATATGCCAATTCTGTAAGGGAAATTTTTGTATCCTTAAATTTGAACATATCATTGGTAACCCTCACTTTCTGGGATTTAAATCCTAAAAAAGTAATAAATAGGGTATCATTGACCTTAGCAGGAATATTGAATTCTCCTTTTTCATTGGTAATTGTGCCCACCACTTCATTAAGATTTACGACATGGACACTTTCCATAGGCTGGTCGGTTTGGGCATTTTGGACAACCGCTTTTAATTGTTTTACCTCTTCTTCATTTTTGTTGTCCTGCGAATATCCAAAAGAAACAATTATGAGGAGTAGGGGCAAGAAATAATTTTTCATTAAATATATTCGATGTTATAATTGGTAAACTAACTAAAAAAATACGCCGAAGCGTATTTTTTTAATATACAATTAACTAAAAGAAATCACTTTTTCTTTTAGTTCTTCTTTTTCCGGAACTACTGGGACTTCCTTTAGACGCACTTCGGTCCCTTCTTCTTCCTTTGTTGCGATCATTGTCCCTAGAATCACGACCTCCGCCACTTCTACTTCTATCACGTCTTCCACGGCCTCCGCCTCCGCCTCCGCCAGGATTTTTAGATACCTCAACATTTACAAATCGGCCATCAACCTTAAATTCAGTGAAGGTTTTTAAAATGGCTTCGGTAACGGCCGCATCCGTATTGAAGAAAGAGAAACTATCTTTTACATCAACTTTGAAAATATCGTCCTTGCCCAAATTAACAGTGTCCCTTAAGAAATCTTTTAGGGACATCCAATCATAGCCATCCTTTTCACCTACATTAATAAAATATCTTACGTTACCGTCAGCTGGGATACGGCTATCGCCATCCCTGGATCCTCCTCTTTCGGCACGATCGCCTGAATCGGAAGTATTTAGATCCTTGGTTTTGTTGTAGTAATTGAAGAAACGGGTAAATTCTACTGAAACTATTTTTTTGATAAGTTCTTCACGGTCAATACCTTTAAGCACATCATTTATAGCGGGCAAGTAATTGTCTACTTCCTCGTTTACCTTGGTGTCCTTGATCTTGTTGGCCAAATGGTAAAGCTGTATTTCACATATTTCCATTCCCGTAGGAATTTTTTTGGAAATAAAATCCTGTTGAATTTTATTTTCGATGGCCTTTATCTTCCTAAGTTCACTTCTGGTCACAATAACCATGGAGATCCCTGATTTACCAGCTCTTCCGGTTCGTCCACTTCGATGTGTGTAGGTCTCTATTTCATCTGGTAATTGATAATTGATTACATGTGTAATATCATCAACATCAATACCACGTGCGGCTACATCTGTTGCAACCAACATCTGTATTTGTTTTTTACGGAAAGAGTTCATTACCAAATCTCTCTGGTTCTGACTCAAATCCCCGTGTAGTGCACCGGCGTTGTAACCGTCCTCGATCAACTTTTCAGCCACCTTTTGGGTGTCCCTTTTAGTTCTACAGAAAATAACTGAGAATATATCCGGATTGGTATCGGCAAGTCTTTTTAGAGCAGGGTAACGATCACGACCACCTACTACATAGTATTCGTGTTGTACCGTAGTTGCTCCTGAATTTTTTGTTCCTACCGTAATTTCTTGCGGACTGTGCATGAATTTTTTAGCTATCACCGCTACCTCTCTGGGCATGGTTGCTGAAAATAGCCAAGTGGACTTTTCTTTTGGAGTGTTGGAAAGAATATCTTTAATATCCTCCATAAAGCCCATATTAAGCATTTCATCGGCCTCATCAAGAACACAGTAATCAATTTTGGATATATCTACCAAGCCACGACCAATCATGTCTTTCATTCTACCTGGAGTAGCTACCACTATTTGGGCACCCCTTTTTATTTGTCTCGCCTGATCGGTAATACTGGCACCACCATAGATTGCAACAACATTAACCCCTTTTTCATATTTGGAATATAATGTAAGTTCGTTGGTGATCTGCAAGCAAAGTTCCCTGGTAGGGGAAAGTATCAAACCTTGTGTAGTTCTGCTGGCGCTATCTATTTTTTGAATTAGCGGGAATCCAAATGCTGCGGTTTTACCGGTGCCCGTTTGAGCTAGTGCAACTAAATCGGTTTCACTTTCCAATAAGATTGGAATAGCTTTTTCTTGTACTTCTGAAGGCGATTCAAATCCTAAATCAGAAATAGCATCCAATAGGGACTTCTTTAGCCCCAATGCTTCAAATTTTGTCATAATATGTATTAAATAATCGCAAATATGTATGTTGCATAGAGCGATTATTCTTTATAACCTATTTAGACTCAGCGCAACACATGCTATACCAGCGGCGTTAATTGAAGCGGCAAAGGTACTGCTAATTTTTTAATTAAAATATTTTATTTTGAAAGCGGTTTTTATGGGGCCAAGATAAAGCCGTATGCAGAAATTAGAATTCCAATGGCGCCGAACGCCAACATTAGTATAATAAAGTTTTTCTGTAATTTTTTGTTATCACGAATTATGATACAAACAGCCCCTAGTACGATACATATTTGAAACAATAATTTTCCCAAGTCGAATTTCTTGGTCGCTGTTTCGTAATCCTGGGTAAGTTTTTCCCATTCGTTTATGCCTATAATTTTTCCCATTTCGCCATCAAGATCTTGTGCCCAATGTTCTCTTGGAACATTGGATGACCCTACCAGTATTTCGGTTTTTTCCGCCTCGTATTTTAATACCATGCCTTTGGTCTGGGCTATTTTGGCATTAATATTTTTAATTTTATCCTCGGGTATTATTCCTGTTTCCGTCAAGGCATTCAAATAGTCCAGTTCGCTTTCCTTTAAGCTTTGTTTTATACTCTTGGATTGGTACCAATTGGAGTAGTTTACGAATTGGCTATGGGAGATCATCATTTCCTCTTCCAGATTATTGTTGACAAGTTCCGCTATGGCCAATAAGGCGGCAAATACGGCAATCAGTATTCCTCCAATGGTCTCGGTACGTTCCAATGTTCTAGGGGTTGTTGTGGATGTTTGCTCGGATTTAATTGTCGACATGGGTTCTGATTTTGAAAAATGCAAGTAATTGTTCTATTGCTTGGGCCCTGTGGCTTATTTTGTTTTTTACAGAAATAGGTAATTCTGCAAAAGTTTTGTCATAGCCGTTAGGCTTAAAAATGGGATCGTATCCAAAACCTTTTCCGCCTTTTTTTTGGGTTGTTATTTCGCCTTGCACAATTCCTTTGAAAAGATATTGTTCCTTATTGACATTTAGGGCGATAACGGTTTTAAAATGCGCCGATCTATTTGTTTGCTTGTCCAATTGGAGCAATAATTTGTCCATATTGTCATCTGCGTTTTTTTGTTCTCCCGCATATCTTGCGGAATACACCCCAGGTGCCCCATCCAAAGCATCCACCAAAAGTCCCGTGTCGTCAGCGAAACATGGGTAACCGTAATTTTCTGTGACAAAATTGGCTTTAAGGGCAGCGTTGCCTTCCAAGTCGTTTGCAGTTTCGGGAATCTCATCTATGCAGCCAATGTCCTCTAAGGACAATAGCTCTATGTCCTTGGGAAATAGGATTTCTACTTCTTTTAGTTTGTTGGGGTTATGTGTTGCAAATACCAATTGCATTTTACCTAGTTTTAATATTCTATTTGTTCGGGTTCGATAATCTTAGGGGCAAATTAATTTTAAAGGCCTAAAAGTAGTAATTTTATTTCCTTATCATTTTATATTCTATGAAGTTAAAAATCCCGCCACTTGTTGTCACTTTTATTTTTGGGTTGTTTATGTATCTTTTGGCTACATATTTGCCTGTAGGTTATTTTGATTTTTTCGGGAGGTATTATTTAATGTATGTACTTCTTTTTCTTGCATTTTTAATTGGGGTTGTTTCCTTGGTTCAATTTTTTAGTTCCAAAACCAGTATTGATCCCCGTACCCCTTCAAAAGTATCCAAATTGGTTACTGGAGGGCTATATCAATATTCAAGGAATCCTATGTATTTAGCATTGTTGTTGCTTCTTTTGAGCTGGGGGCTGTATCTGGGAAATGCTTTTAACACCTTATTGGCGGCCGGATTTGTCTATTATATGAATACCTTTCAGATCATGCCCGAGGAGGAAGCATTGGCCAGTATGTTCGGGAAGGAGTATCAAAAGTACTGCGTAATGGTCCGTCGTTGGTTTTAATTATTTTTTATAATCGATTTAACTTATAAATGAAAATATTAGTATTTTAGCTTATATTTTTATATATTAGCATTTTAACTTATATATGGTAGCTATAATTACAGGGGATATCATTAATTCCGACCGCTATGCGGCCTCGGAATGGATGGATATTCTAAAGCCATATCTTGGTCGTCAGGGGAAAACGCCCAATGATTGGGAGATCTATAGGGGTGATGAATTTCAAATAAGAACAACCCCGGAAAAAGCTTTGCAAATGGCCATTCAGATTAAGGCCCTCATTAAATCCATTAAAAATTTGGATGTAAGAATGGGGATAGGACTGGGGTCCGAAACGTTTGTAGGCAGTAGTGTGAGTCAGTCCAACGGCAAGGCCTATCAACGCTCGGGTAGGATTTTCGAAACCTTAAAAGAACAAAAGCTTAATTTGGCCATAGTCACAGGCCATGACGACAAGGATAAGACGTTGAACCTTATGTTGAAACTTGCTTTGAATTTTATGGACGATTGGTCTACCGTTTCAGCACAAATGGTGAGTTTAGCCCTGACAAAACCAAATGCTTCACAACAGGAGGTAGCGGATCAATTGAAGATAAGGCAATCAGCGGTAAGTCAGCGATTAAAGCGGGCCAGGATGGATTTGGTGTTGGATTTACTGGCCTATTACGATGAAAATCTAAAATATATTATGGCATGATATTGTTTACCAAGTTCCTTTTGGCCCACCTTCTGGGGGATTTTCTGTTTCAGCCCAATAAATGGGTAGTGCACAAAGAGGTAAATAAGATAGCATCCAAATATCTATACCTACATATATTGGTTCATGTTGTAATTGCCATGTTGTTGGTGTGGGATTTAAAAATGTGGGGGTGGGTTTTGGTCATTGGCTTATCACATTATTTTATAGACCTCTTAAAAATATATGCCAACCCTTATTTTGAGAATAAAGCCATTCCCTTTTTTATAGATCAGGCATTACATTTGGCAGTGTTGTATTACTGTGCGTTTAATTCTGATTTAGTGGGGCACACCGTGGGTCTTTTTCGGGAAATGAATTGGCCATTGGTTACAGCAGTAGTATTTGCAAGTTACCCATCCTCCATTATTATGGCCAAATTGTTGGAAGGTATGTCGGACAAGATAGAATTGGACCATAAATCCCTTCCAAACGCGGGAAAATACATAGGAATTATAGAGCGTTTGTTTGTGCTGATTTTTATAATTTTAGGTAGATGGGAGGCGATTGGTCTGTTGATTACCGCTAAATCTGTTTTCAGGTTCAACGATCTTAAGGAAAGTAACTCAAGGAAGCTCACAGAGTATATTTTGATCGGCACACTGTTGAGTTTTGGATTGGCTATTATGACCGGATTAATTTATCTTGGGGTAAGCTAAAGGTGCATTTGATCAATGGAAGGATATGGATGGAAATTATCTGTGCTAAATCAATTATCATTAAATAAGTGATATTTGAAGGATCTGAAAAATATCCCATTAGATCGGCGATGGAAAAATTTTATCAATTCCCTAATTTAAATGGTGTAAAAAAATCATTTTCTCATATTTGTGAAGGAAAATCAAGTATCGATTACTTTTCTTAGCAATTATAGGGACTTGGATAAAATTAATTCATACTTTTGCGCCTTAAAATTCAGATTCAATGGTTGCGGCAGGCAGAAAATATGTGTTTGATTTTGATAGTACCCTAACTAGGGTAGAGGCACTGGATGTTTTGGCGGAAATTACGCTAAATGGAAGAGCCGATAAGGACGATATTATTCGGGAAATCCAAAAAATAACCAATTTGGGCATTGATGGGGATATCTCTTTTACCCAGTCCTTGGAAAAAAGAATTAATTTATTAAACGCACACAAGGATGATTTGGAGAATTTGGTACAATTACTTCGCCAAAAGATATCCAAGTCGATAGAATCCAACAAGGAATTTTTTCATAATTATTCCGATGATATTTATGTAATCTCCTGTGGCTTTAAAGAGTTTATAGATCCAATAGTCGCCGAATACAATATTCCTGCGGATAGGGTGTATGCCAATACATTCCGATTCGACGAAAGCGGAAAAATAATAGGATTTGACGAGGCTAACGTATTGGCCTCGCACAACGGAAAAATTGCCTGTTTAAAAAACTTGGATTTACAAGGGGAAGTACAGGTAATTGGAGACGGTTATAGTGACTATGTAATGCGCGAAGCGGGTATAGCGGATAAATTTTTCGCCTATACCGAGAATGTGCATAGAGAAAAGGCTGCGAGAAACGCAGACTATATTACACCTAATTTAGATGAATTTTTATTTGTGAACAAGTTGCCAAGAAAGATATCCTACCCAAAGAATAGAATTAAGATTTTATTGTTGGAAAATGTCCATCAAAATGCTTTTGATACCCTTTCCGAGGAAGGGTTTTCCGTAGAACTGTTAAAACATAGTTTAACGGAAGAAGAGCTGATCGAAAAAATAAAAGGAGTACATGTCCTAGGAATACGTTCCAAGACCCAAGTTACCAAAAATGTGTTGGCTGCGGCGGACAAATTAATGGTGGTTGGTGCCTTCTGTATAGGTACTACCCAAATAGACTTGGAGGCCTGCAAGAAAAAGGGAGTAGTGGTATTCAATGCCCCTTATAGCAATACAAGGTCTGTTGTGGAGCTCGCTATTGGTGAGATCATCATGTTAATGAGAAGTATCTTTCCTCGAAGTACTGAAATTCACGCAGGTCAATGGAATAAGACTGCCGCCAATTCCAAAGAGGTGCGTGGTAAAAATCTCGGTATTGTAGGATATGGTAATATTGGAAAACAATTGTCCGTATTGGCCGAGGCCTTGGGAATGCGTGTATACTATTACGATGTGGGAGACCAGTTGGCTTTGGGTAATGCTACCAAGTGCAGTACATTGGAAGATTTGTTAAATGTTTCCGATGTGGTAACCTTGCATATAGACGATAATAAGGCCAATAATAATTTTATAGGGGAAAGGGAGATTAACCAAATGAAGGATGGTGCCCTTTTCGTAAATTTGTCCAGAGGTTTTGTGGTAGACATTGAAGCTTTGGCCAATGCCTTGAAAAGTGGAAAGATTGCTGGAGCGGCCATTGATGTTTTTCCAGAGGAGCCAAGAAGTAACGGTGAGTTCCTAACAGAGCTTCAAGGCTTGGAGAACGTTATTTTAACTCCACATATTGGAGGTAGTACGGAAGAAGCACAACGCGATATCGCTGAATTTGTCCCCAATAAGATAATGGACTATATTAATTCGGGGAATACTGTAGATGCTGTAAACTTTCCTAATATTAGGCTGCCCAAACAGAATAATGCACATCGTTTTTTACATATTCATAAGAATGTCCCTGGTGTTATGGCCAAGATCAATGAAGTTTTGGCCCGTTACGATATGAATATTTCAGGACAGTATCTTTCTACGGATAACGAGGTAGGATATGTAATTTCCGATTTGGACAAAGAGTACAACAAGGATGTTCTAAAGGCCCTTAAAAAAATAGATAATACTATTAAATTTAGAGTTTTATATTAGAATAAAACCGGTATTATAAACTGTAAGACTGCCTGGAATATAATTTTAGGCAGTTTTTTTATGCTTTTTAATGAATAAATTCTGGGAACCGTATTTTAGGGGTCAACGGAAAGGATATTTTTAAATAGGTAGGAACCTTCTTTAGCAATAATCTATTACTATTGATGATGGTAGGGTTCGTTCCTTAGAATGGTAAATGCCCTATAGAGTTGTTCCACCATAAACAATCGGACCATTTGGTGCGAAAAGGTCATTTTTGATAAACTGATCTTGCCTTGGCTTTTTTGGTATACCGCATCACTAAATCCGTAAGGGCCGCCTATGACAAATACGAGTTGCTTTAGGCCAGAGTTCATGTTTTTTTGGAGGTATTCCGAGAATTCCACGGAAGTTTTTTGTTTCCCCTTCTCATCCAGCAGTACAAGTAAATCTGTAGCGTTAAGTTTGTTCAAAATAGCGTCGCCCTCTTTTTCCTTTTGTTGTTTTTCGGACAGATTTTTGGTATTCTTTATGTCGGGAATTATTTCCAATTCAAACTTAATATAGTGTTTTAACCTATTCTGATATTCCTCAATTAATTGGCTCAATTGAGTGCTATCTGTTTTTCCCAGTACTAATAGTTTTATAGTCATAGGGCAAATGTAATGTGCATATTTTAAACTCCAAAAAGAAGCTTAAAGGTGTATGGCGATAAATATTGGGAGAATTGCCGTGCCCATGGAGAATAATAGGTTTAAAAATACCTTGGAGTTTTGTTTTATTTAGAACATTTATGTATTTAAGGAAATTTCAAAGGAAGCGGAATTGGAGAAACATTTTAGTAAATTAGCATAGAAAAAATAGTGCATGATATCAGAAGAACAATTTAAGAAGGAACTCGATTTAATAATAAAGAATGCGATACGCGAAGATGTGGGTGACGGGGATCATAGTTCTCTGGCCTGTATTCCGGCTTCCGCAAACGGAAAAGCTATGCTTTTGGTTAAGGACAAGGGCATTATTGCCGGAGTGGAATTTGCTAAAAAAGTCTTCCAATATGTTGATAGCAATTTGGTAGTGGAAGAGCTTATTAAAGATGGGGCATCCGTAAAATTTGGGGATATCGTGTTTTATGTTTCGGGAAGTTCCCAAAGTATTTTAAAGGCGGAGAGATTGGTACTTAATGGTATGCAAAGAATGAGTGCCATTGCTACCAAGACCAATTATTTTGTAAAACTTTTGGAGGGTACCAACACTAAAATTTTGGATACCCGAAAGACAACCCCAGGAATTAGGGCACTGGAAAAATGGGCTGTGAAGATAGGTGGAGGTGAAAACCATAGATTTGCCCTCTATGATATGGTTATGTTAAAGGATAACCATATTGATTTTGCCGGAGGTATCACCAAGGCAATCCAGAAAACACAACAATATTTGTCCGACAAAAAATTGGATTTAAAAATCATTGTAGAAGCTAGAAACCTCCAAGAAGTGGAGGTAATCTTGCAGTCTAACGGAATATATAGGATTTTGTTGGATAACTTCAGTTTTGCGGATACCCAGAAAGCGGTAAAAATGATCGGGGATAAATGTCTAACAGAATCTTCTGGTGGAATTAATGAGGAAACCATACGGAAATATGCGGAATGCGGTGTTGATTTCATCTCTTCGGGGGCATTGACCCATTCCATTTACAATATGGATCTCAGTCTTAAAGCAGTGTAAATGTCCCAGGAAATTGAAAGAAAACTGGAGAAGATTCCCATAATTAATTGGGTTGTGGGGCTAATGAAAAGTTTTAAGTTGCCAGCCTTTGAGGGCCTTTCCTTTTATGACCTTATGGAGATGTATGTTTTGGGCATTGTAAAGGGGGCCTTGTCCACCCGTGCAAGCTCCATTTCCTTTAGTTTGTTTTTGGCCCTATTTCCGTTGTTGATTTTTTTGGTCACTTTAATTCCGTTCATTATTCCCTATGTTTCTGTTGGAAATTCGAATTTTGACACGGAATTCCTTATTTTTTTGGAATCATTTTTGCCACGGGCTACCGGTGATTATTTTAGCGAGATATACCTGCAGATCAGTGCGCAGGAAAGAGGGGATGTCCTGTCTTCTGCAATCGCATTTATAACCTCAATTTTTTTGATGGCCAATGGGGTGAATGCAATTTTTGTGGGTTTTGAAAACTCTTACCATGTAAATCTCAACCGAAGTATATTTAAGCAGTATGTTTATGCCTTAATGGTGGGGTTGATGCTGTCCATTCTTCTTTTGTTGGGGGCGGTCATATTTGTTTATTTTGAGGCTTATGTACTAATAGGTTTATATGATATAACCCACAGGGGAGTGGAATTGGAGGTAGACCAAAGTGAATTTATTTTGGTGCAATGGGGCAAGTTTTTATTTTTAGGTATGTTGGCCTATTTTATTACGGCTATTTTGTACTATTTTGGAACCAAGGAGGGAAGGCAAGCCAGATTTTTTTCTGCTGGGGCGCTAATGACAACCTTGCTCTTTATCCTAACTTCCTATTTGTTTGGGGTATATGTTGAAAAATTTGCCCGATATAACGAATTATACGGGGCATTGGGAGGTTTATTGATATTATTGGTATTTATTTGGTTAAATTCCAATATCTTGCTACTGGGGTTTGAACTGAATGCCTCATTAAATTCACTAAGAAAAAAATATGAAAAACATGATGGAAAGGAATAAATGGGCAATGTTGGGTGTTTTTATGCTTTTTTCTTTGTCAGCATCGGCGCAAAGTATCTTTGGGAAATGGAAGACCATAGATGACAGGACGGGTAATCCCAAAGCCATTATTAGCATCTATGAGGAAGACGGACTTATGTACGGTCATGTTGTTGAGATCTTGGAAGAAGGTAAGGAGAATGCCGTATGTGGTAAATGCGATGGGAAAAAAAAAGATCAACCTATTCTTGGTATGAAAATAATTGAGGATGTGGAGCACGTTGGCAATGGGGAATGGAAGGGCAAAACTTTGTTCGATCCAGAGCAGGCCATGACCTTTAGGTGCAAATTGTGGCTAAATCCCGATAATCCGGACGAATTAAAGGTGAGGGGATATTTGGCCTTCATCTACCGCACCCAGACTTGGATACGGGTGGAAGGATAGAATTTTAGGGAATATGCAGGATTTTATCAATGTTATTTTACCCATTCCTATAGAAAAGCTCTTTACCTATAAGGTTACCGGGGAAGAGGCGAAAGCATTAAAACCTGGAATGAGGGTAGCTGTTCCCTTTGGAAAGTCAAAAATATATACAGCCTTGGTGTTCGAAATCCACAACACCGCTCCCACAGTATACGAAGCAAAGGAGATCGATCAAATTTTGGACGATCAACCTATTGTGACCAATATCCAGCTAAAGTTCTGGCATTGGTTGGCCCAATACTATATGTGTTCTATTGGGGAAGTTTTTCGCTCGGCCGTGCCCAGTGCACTGCTCTTGGAAAGTGAAACTTTGATACTGAGGAACGATAGGGCGAATATAGAGGAAAACGATTTGCTCGATGATGAATTCATGGTATTTGAGGCTTTACAGCATCAATCAATTCTTAGGGTTCAGGAAATAAGTGATATCCTGGACAAAAAGAATATCATCCCCGTTTTAAATAGGTTGCTCAAAAAGAATATCATCTTTCTCAAGGAGGAGATGTACGAACAATATAAACCCAAATTGGTCCGATACGTTCAACTGGGAAAAAACTATAGGTCTGAAGAGAATTTGGAAGCCTTGTTGAATGGCCTTACCAGAGCCCCTAAACAGAGCCAAGTGGTATTGTCATTGTTTCAATTACAAGCGGTTACAAAAAAGCCCGTAAAGGTGAGCGAATTGGAAAAGGCCAGTAATAGTTCCAGTTCTATTATTAAGACTTTGATAGATAAGGGTATTTTGGAAGAACAATTTGTTCAGACAGATAGGGTTGTTTACGAGGGTGATGGTGAAAACGAAGCCTTAAAATCGTTGAACGACTATCAAAAGGTTGCTCTTAAGGACATAAAAAACTCATTTCAGGACAATAAGGTAGTGCTTTTGCATGGGGTTACCTCTTCGGGGAAAACAGAGGTCTATGTGAAGCTGATAGAAGAATTTTTGAGCCAAGGAAAGCAAGCGCTTTATTTACTTCCTGAAATTGCCCTTACTACCCAGTTGATTTCTAGATTGCAGGCTTATTTTGGTGAAAAAGTTGCTGTGTACCATTCCAAGTACAATGTGCAGGAAAGGGTAGAGGTCTGGAACAATGTCTTGGAAAATAAGCCGGTAGCACAGATTGTAATTGGGGCCAGGTCTGCTTTGTTCTTGCCATTTAAGGATTTGGGATTGGTTATTGTGGATGAGGAGCACGAAAGTTCTTTTAAACAATATGACCCAGCGCCCAGATATCACGCAAGGGACGCCGCCATTGTTTTAGGTAATTTGCACGGGAGCGATATTCTCTTGGGGTCCGCCACGCCAAGTGTGGAAAGCTTTTACAATGTAAAGGTTGGCAAGTACGGCTATGCCCATATAGAAAGACGATACGGGAATGTTCTTATGCCGGACATGGAATTGGTAGATATAAAGGAGCAATCCCGAAAAAAGAGGATGAAGGGACATTTTTCGGAGCGGTTACTTGAAGAAATTACGGAGACCTTGGATAACGGGGAGCAGGTTATCCTCTTTCAAAATAGAAGGGGATTTGCACCCATTATGGAATGTACTACCTGTGGGCATGCACCCCAATGTCCAAATTGCGATGTAAGTTTAACCTATCATCAGCACAGAAAACAATTGCGATGTCACTATTGCAGTTATCATATAGCCCTTCAGGAAACTTGCCAGGCCTGTGGGAACGCCACATTGGACACCAAAGGTTTTGGGACCGAGCAGGTGGAGCAGGAGCTCAATACATTGTTTCCAAAGGCCAATGTTGGGAGAATGGATTTGGATACCACCAGGGGCAAGCATGGTTACGAAAAGATCATCAACTCCTTTGAGCAACAGGAAATAGATATTCTAGTGGGCACCCAAATGTTGACCAAGGGACTCGATTTTAGGAATGTGAACCTGGTTGGAATCATGAATGCAGATTCTTTGTTGAACTTTCCGGATTTTAGAGCCCATGAAAGAAGCTTTCAATTGCTTACCCAAGTGGCCGGACGGGCCGGGAGGACCAAGAAGAGGGGCAAGGTAATTATTCAGAGTTATAATCCCAACCATAGGATATTGCAGCAAGTAACCACCAGTGATTATCTTGGAATGTTCCAAGAACAGATTTATGAAAGGGAACAGTATAAGTATCCTCCAATAAACAGAATTATCAAAATTACGTTTAAGCACAAGGATTACAATAAACTAAACGATGCAGCGGAATGGTTTGCCAAATCCTTGAGAAATAGTTTTGGTGGAAACGTATTGGGGCCAGAATATCCGCCTGTGGCAAGAATCCGAAATCAATACATTAAGAATGTTATTATCAAGATTGGGGAAAACTACTCTTTGGTAAAAACAAAAAATAGCATTAAAAGAATTGAAAAATCCTTTAATGCTATTTCCTATTACAGAGGTGTTCGGGTAATCTACAATGTAGATCACATATAATTAAAAATTATTGAGCGCCTCTGCCAATTCAGTTTTCTTATTTCTACTTAGAGGTATTTGTTTTCCACTAACTTCTACATTTTTGCTGTTAAACTTCTCTACTTTCTCCAAGTTGACAATATAGGATTTGTGTATCCTTAAAAACTTATCTTCCGGCAACTGTTTTTCAAAAGATTTCATTGTTGATAAAATTACGATATTGGCCTCATCTGTAACTAGTTTTATGTAGTCGCCCAGAGCTTCTATCCATTTTATCTCGTTTAAAATAACCTTTCTTTTCTTCAAGTTACTCTTAACAAAGATATGTTCTTCGTCTTCCGTTACCTTATTAATTTGTTCGTATTTAGCTACGGCCCGCTTAACGGAGGCGTCAAAACGCGATAGGGTAATGGGTTTGTGAAGGTAATCTGTTACATCGTAATCAAATGCCTTGAGGGCATAATCCGGTTTACCGGTGATCAAAATTACCTGAGGACTGTTATCTAGGGACTCCAATAGGTCGAATCCTGTGATAATTGGCATCTCTACATCTAGGAAAATTAAATCTATTTCGTTGTTTTTGATGCCGTTCTTGGCTTCAATGGCATTACTGTACTCAGCTACCAAAGCCAGATTCGGATGGTTATTCACCAGTTTGGCAACTGCCATCCGCTGCATGGACGAGTCGTCCACGATAATGCTTCTTAATTTCATAAATGGTTGATTTGTGGGGTTAAATCATCGACAAAGTACTTAAAAATCACGCTGATGTACAACTAAAGTTGTAAACATTGCAGTAATTGTTGTGTAAATGGCAATGACCATAGTTTAATTGTTTTTGGTTAAGTTCAATCTTATGTTTTCTCTAGGTATAACGAAGATTTTTTCATTTTCTTGTGATATGAATAAAAAATAATTACTTTTGCAGACTTAAAAAATTTTAAACATATGAACAATTACGAAACTGTTTTCATTCTAAATCCCGTTCTATCTGATGTACAGATAGAGGAAACAGTTAAGAAATTTGAGGATTTCTTAATTAACAAAGGTGCCAAAATGGTAGCCAAAGAAAACTGGGGGCTAAAGAAATTAGCCTATCCTATCCAACACAAGAAAAGTGGTTTTTACCATTTGTTCGAGTTTACAGCTGAAGGCGACGTTGTTGCCCCTTACGAATTGGAATTCAGAAGGGACGAGCGAGTTATGCGTTTTCTAACTGTGAAATTAGACAAGCATGCCGTATCATGGGCAGAAAGAAGAAGAACAAAGTTAAAAGCTAAAGCGTAAGGATTATGGCATCAATAGAACAACAAGCAAAAGGTAAAAAAGACGGAGAGATCAGATATCTTACTCCTCTTAATATAGAGACCAATACTCAAAAGAAATATTGTCGTTTCAAAAAATCAGGTATTAAGTATGTAGATTACAAAGATCCTGATTTCTTGATAAAATTGGTAAATGAGCAAGGTAAATTGCTTCCAAGAAGACTAACTGGAACTTCCTTGAAATATCAGCGTAAAGTGGCCGTTGCTGTAAAAAGAGCGCGTCATTTAGCTTTAATGCCATATGTTGGCGATTTATTAAAATAAAAAGAAACGGACGATGGAACTTATATTAAAGGAAGACGTACAAAACTTAGGTTTTAAAGATGATTTGGTGAACGTAAAGAATGGTTTCGGTAGAAATTACCTAATCCCTAGGGGATTGGCCTCTTTAGCTACGCCATCAGCCAAAAAAGTATTGGCTGAAAATTTAAGACAAAGAGCTCATAAAGAGAAGAAAATTGTTGACGTTGCCAATAAAACAGCTGAAGCTATTAAGCAATTGGAAATCAAGATAGCTGCTAAAGCGGGTGCCGGAGACAAATTGTTTGGATCTATTACCAATATAGATTTGGCGGATGCTTTGGAAAAAGCTGGGCACTCTTTGGATAGAAGATATATATCCATTCAGGGTGGAGCCGTTAAAAGGACAGGTCCTTACAATGCTCAAATAAGATTGCACAGAGATGTGGTGGTCGATTTCCCATTTGAAGTAATTGCAGAGGCAAAAGGATAATACAATTCGTATATGTAATATGAAAGGCCGCATTTATGTGGCCTTTTTTATGTTAATTACCTTAAAATTCACAACAAAAAATTGTTCCATATGTCCGTCCTGGTTTCATGGGCAGGGCATTTTCGAAATTTAATGGCGAAATGAAATACTTAAGACTAACAAGGCAACAACTAGAGGAACTGCACCAAGAGTATATCAATTTTTTGGCTACGCAGTCCATTACAGGGGACGAATGGGAAAGGTTGAAGAAAGAAAAACCGGAGGTAGCGGAGGAGGAACTGGATGTTTTTAGCGATTTAATTTGGGAGGGTGTATTGTCCAAAGTGCAGTTTCTGGAAAATATATCCGCACAGCAAATGCATTTTTTTCATCTGCAGGAAAAGGAGATGAAGCTGATTTCTGTAAAAGTCATGAATCCGGATATTGATCTTAGTACCAAAGAGGGTTTTTCTTGGTTCAGAAAAAACTATCAATCAGATTTTGTAGAATATCTAACCGCCTCCAAAGCGTATTCGGCAGATAAAAACCTGGATAAGTTTAGTTTAATAAAACAGGGAGCTGTAATTACCAAAGGGGAGCTTTACAAATGGTTCGATGATCTAATAGGTTAATTTTAGTTGATCAGGTATAGGCAAAATTCTACAATCCATTATATTTACAACAGAATTATAAACAATGGCACAAAAACCATCCATTCCTAAAGGAACCAGGGACTTTTCCCCTTCAGAGGTCAATAAGCGCAACTATATTTTTGATGTGGTAAAGAAACATTTTCAGACCTACGGTTTTCAACCTATTGAAACCCCGTCCTTTGAAAATTCGGAAACCTTAATGGGAAAATATGGTGATGAAGGAGATCGACTTATCTTTAAAATCTTAAATTCTGGGGATTTTTTAAATAAGGTGAATGATGAGTTGTATTCCACTAAGGATTCAAGTGCCTTGACTTCGAAGATTTCAGAAAAAGCCTTGCGTTATGATCTTACCGTGCCTTTCGCGCGTTATGTGGTAATGCATCAAAATGAAATCGATTTCCCTTTTAAAAGGTATCAGATTCAACCGGTATGGCGTGCAGATAGACCCCAAAAAGGTCGTTTTCGTGAATTTTTTCAGTGCGATGCCGATGTGGTAGGGTCAGATTCACTATTACAGGAAGTGGAATTAGTGCAATTGTACGATGCTGTTTTTACAGATTTGAAGCTGGACGGGGTGACCATTAAGCTCAATAATAGAAAGATATTGGCCGGGATTGCCGAGGTAATTGGGGAACGGGATAAATTGATCGACTTCACCGTGGCTTTGGATAAGCTGGACAAAATAGGGATTGATGGAGTTTCGAAGGAAATGAGGGAAAAGAATATCTCAGAGGCTGCCATTAATAAAGCAGCCCCCTTGTTCGCACTAAAAGGCACTAATCTGGAACAGCTCTCGGTTTTGGGTAACTTGCTGAAGGATTCCGAGGAAGGAAGCAAAGGAGTAGGGGAGTTAAGATTTATAATTGAAACCTTGGAAGAACTAGGGTTGCGATCCGCAAATCTTAAGATAGATGTTACTTTGGCCAGGGGACTTAATTACTATACCGGGGCCATATTTGAGGTGGCTGCTCCTGAAGGGGTAAGCATGGGGTCTATCGGTGGAGGCGGTCGCTACGATGATCTAACCGGCATTTTTGGACTTAAGGACGTAAGTGGAGTAGGAATCTCTTTTGGTCTGGACCGTATTTATTTGGTGCTGGAAGAGTTGGGTCTGTTCCCTGAAGCTATTGACCAATCCTTACAAGTACTCTGTGTTAATTTCGGAGATAAGGAGGCACTAACTTCCTTGAAACTTGTTAATCAATTAAGGCGGGCAGGTATAAAATGTGATCTTTATCCGTCCAGTGCCAAGATGCAGAAACAAATGAAGTATGCCAATAATAGGAATGTTCCTTATGTGGTGTTGATAGGGGAAAAGGAGATATCCGATAACTCATTTGTAGTTAGGGATATGGTAAATGGTGGCCAAACAGAATACAGTTTGAATAATGTAGATCAGTTTTTAAAGCAATTGTAGTTTATCATTAAGAGCTTCAATTATGGAAATGAAGTGGTTTGGTCTAGAAAGCACTTAATTGATGGCGGTCTCTTTGTTATTTGATTTCACTTTTAGTTTTCGTGATGGAATAAAGACATGATTGTCTTTTTCAGAGACCTGCATGTCCAGTTCCGACAAGGGTACTTTTAATTAATTTCAATAGGTATAGTGAAATTCACCGTTTATAAATAGCGCATAATAGTGATGGTTGTATTTAAAGACACCAATCTTGTTTAGGTCTCTTGAAACAATGGTCAACCCAATATCTTTTGCGCAGTATTACAAATCTCAAAACAACACCCTGTGAATAAATAATTTACGGAGTTTTTTATACTCAGGGGGGTAAATAATTCGAGACTTGTATCCCTAAAGATTGATTGGCATTTATAAAGGTGTACCTCAAAAATATTCCATGGGGTTGCCCCGGAGAAATCTATCTGAAGCCATATAGCACCTTAGCAGGCACAGTATTCCCAAATTGTTTTTGGAAAAGCATACCATTAGCTGGTACTCAACTTATGTAGTTTGTGGTATAACGAAACCTTTAAGTCTTGACTATTGCTTGTCTATGGTTAATTTTATTTAATATATTGTAAATCAATGCTTTAACATTGAGTAATAGAGTTTTCTACCAATGGTCCGCTCCTTATTTTACGCCTGTCCACCTTTTGTCCACCTTGGTTTTTTTTGTCCTTGGAAACAGTGATATAGGTTTGTTGTGTCATTAAGTTGACATACCGTTTTGTGGTGTCTTGCTCGGTTAGGGCTGCAGACCGTTTCCGAGCTGGTCATTCAAAACGAACACTAATATTAACCACAAAATAAGCACTATGAAAACTTTCAATTTTAAAATGTCATGGAGAACATTGATGTTCGCGATATTACTGTTTGTTACTTTTTCCTGTCAAAAAGATGACATATCTGATTCCACCCAATCTATTAGCGGTGGAAATGCTAATGAGTTTAACGCACTTATGGCAAGTAAGCCAGCTTTTACCCAGCCGGCAGAAATTTCCGAACCAGTGGAAATAGAAGAAGAAGCCATTCCACCAGCCCAGGATGGGGAGGGTTCACCTTTAGAGTGTTATACAAATTATTATAAGGCTGCCCCTGGATTTGATGAAATGTTAGCCTTGGATCCTACTACAGACGTAATTTTTCCCGGAGCCATTTTAAAAGGCGAGTCTATCCCCACGGGAGAATATGTGCCTATCATAGCGGATAGGGCGCCAATAACCCTTTCGGCCTCCCTAACCAATATTAGCGGTAGCCCGGTAGTGGAGATTAAAGATCCCAAATTGTCAACTGTTCGGGAAGGAATAAAATTAGGTATCCTAGATCAAGAAGTTACCGGGGCAACGGCCGCAAAAGTAAACTTTTCAATTTCTGAAGTATATAGTGAAGAGCAGTTAAAATTGGCAATCGGGGTCAATTATAGATCAGCTGTACAAAAAGTTTCGGGCTCATTTAATTTTTCTAAATCTACCTACCAAAATAAGTTTGTGCTTAAGTACTTTCAAGTTTATTATACTATAGATATGGATCCGCCCAAAAACCCAAGTGATTTATTTACCAGTGTACCAGATATAAATTCGCTTGGTAGCACAAGTCCGGTTTATGTAGCAACGGTCACCTATGGAAGAATGGTTATTTATACCATAGAGTCGAATTATTCAATAACTGAAATCGATTCTGCTTTTAAGGTTGCGTTAGACCCAGGAAATGAAGGAAGTGTTGATGCCGAATCTAAAAAAGTCTTTTCAGAGTCTAAGGTGGAAGCACTTGTAATTGGAGGTTCTGGTAGTGATGCGGCACAAACGGTAAAAGGTCCCGAGGATGTTTATAATTATATTGCCAACGGTGGCGACTATTCCAAAGACTCTCCTGGGGCGCCCTTGTCCTACAAATTAAGATACCTTAAGCAAGGTACGCCTGTTGCACGTGTGGTTTTATCTTCAAAATACCCAGTTAGAAAATGTGATTTAGCGTTTCCGATCTATAGGATAGAATTGGGTTATATAAAATGTAACGACTGTAAGGATGCAGGTGGTAATATTGAACTGTACGGTAGATTAACGGCCAGAATGGTCCATAAAGGCGAGACGGCCGGTGAAAAGGTGGTGTGGGAAAAGGATAGGGATCATGCATTGAGTCTTGGTGAAAATGAAACAAGGCAAATTAATAGGACGGTACCCGATATACAATTGTACAGACCAGATTACGATGCAGATTATGTTGCTATCGGGGGGCACTTATATGAGAGGGATAACAACGATTTGGGAAATGGCGATGATGATTTAGGACCCGTTCCAGATAAGATATACTTAAAGGATATTCCCTATGGAGGGAAACATTTTAAAGTGAATTTTGAAGAAGTAGTTGAGGTTGGGTATAGGTTGGAGCGCGTAAAGTAAGAACATACTTTTTAGTTATTATATAATGTAAGGGCCGGTAATTTTCCGGCCTTTTTCATTCATAAACTTAAAATTAAATCTTGAAGGGAGTCTTCGGTAGTAAGGTTCAATTTTTTACGAAGACGATACCTTGCTTTTTTGATTCCTTCAGCGGAAATATTGAGAATACTGGCAATTTCTTTGGAGGATAGGTTCATTTTTAAAAGTGCCAATAGACGGAGCTCATTGGAGGAGACTTCAGGATATTTTATTTTTATATTCTTATTAAAATCTTTGTGTACCTCTTCGAAATAACGCGAAAAATTTTCCCAGTTGTCATCGTCTTGTAAATCGAAGTTGATAGAGCGGATCAATTGATTGTATCCAGCACCAATATTTTCCTTTTCCTTCAGCTCCTGTGCTTTATGTTTAAGATTTTCCAAAGTCTCATTCTTACGGGCAAGGTTCAAGGCGTGGATAGTCAATTCTTTCTTTTTGAATTCCAGTTCAGCTGCTATTTTTTCTTTTAGCACTTTGTTCCGCTTCATTTTTTGGCGGATACCGTAGTACAATAACCCAAAAAGACTTATTAGAGCAATAATCCCAACAATGAGTAGTGTATTTTGAAGGATTGCCGCTCGTTGCTTTTCTTCCAATAACACTATTTCATTCTCTTGAAGGGCAATTTGCTGTTCCTTTTTCTCCGTTTCGTAAATGGTCCGTAGTTCCGAAATTTGCTGGGATTTGGCCGTGTTGAAAATGGTATCGTTGACCGCTTTGAACATTTCATGATCTACCAAGGCATCTTTCAGGTTTCCCAAAGACTTGTTTATGCCATATCGTAAACTATAGGCTTCACTAAGGTTGTCTTTTGCCCCTATCTCTTTAGCTATCGTAATGGATCTGCTTAGATTGTCGAGGGCCACTTTTAGGTTTCCCTCCTTTATTTGGGCCTTGGCCAGACCGTTAAGGTCCATGGAGATCGCCTTTTTGTATCCAAGTTCCTTGTGAATGTCATGGCCTTTGATAAAATAATCGATGGCCCGATTCGTTTTTCCAATTGCCAAACTGGCCTTTCCAAGGTTGGCCAATGAAAAGCCCTCAATTTCCCTATTTGCGATTTCTTGGGATAATGTAAGGGTGACTTCGAAGTATTTGATTGCTTCTTCCGGTTTGCCTAATTTAAGATACGTATCGCCTATGTCGTTGGCTGCATAACATTTGTATTGTTTGTCGTCATACTTTTCATAAATAACATACGCCTTTTTACTATGGGTTAAGGCCGATTGATAGTTTTCCAAGTTTCGTTCCAAAACACCAATTTGCATCAAAGCATCTGCCTGCCTCAGGGTATCTTTTTTTTCTTCAAAGAATTTAAGAGCGTTAAGAGTTTCTTTTAGAGCAATCCTATAATTACCCATTTCCTGATGGATTTCGCCAAGAAGTTCGTACTCTGCACCAATTAAATTAAAGGTCCCGCCATGTTGGCTAAAAACGGTATCGCGATTATTATAAATGTCGATGTTCTTGTTCGCAAAACCTATAGCCTTTTCATAATTCCCTAAATCCTTTTCGAAAGATGCCAAGGAATGGTTCACAAATAGTATTCCAATGGCACTATTAAGTGAGGTAAAACCTTGAAGTGATTGCGAATAATAATATCGGGCGGAGTCTACTTTTCCCCTGTCCTTGAAAAAATCAGCGAAGTGTAATTGACCTAAGGCAATACCTGATTTATAACCTATTTTTTTTGATAGTGTGTACTCTTTTTTTGCGAAATAATATGACATTTTGGGGTCTCTGAACATCAACTTCTCAAATAACTTGCCATAGCCAGCCACCTTCAACGAATCATCAGGTCTTTGGTTTGTTGTCTCAATAAGACTGTCTATAGCCTTGGTATACTTGTAATTTTGGGATATGCTTATAAACGGAAAAAGAACAATAAAGCAAATCATTACATTGACAATGATCTTCATCTTGGTTTGGTTTTGTGCGGGGGAAAATCTAAAGTACTCTTTTTTTTGACATTACTGTCGCCCTTAAAAAACGGATTGCAAATACCCAGCTAATGGGGTGACTCTCCGTTTTTGTACCTTACCTATTCAAATCTGGCCATATTCATTCCAGTTCAGGTTACATTATACCAAAGATTTTAATGTTAATGCTCATAATTGTTGATTTTATTCCCGACAGTGAAATTGTCACAAATCAAGCTTAAAATGGTGTCAAAACTGATTTTGAAAAGTGTCTTCATCCCGTTTTGCGTCTTAGGTGTGGTGGGACACAGTTGATAACAAGAAGGTCCTGCTAGAATACAGTCTGCATATAGATCCGCTATTAGAGTAACTGTAATTTGGTTTCTATTAATTTAAATACGGTCTTAAAGTAGTCTTGCCCATAGGGCACGTATTTGATGGCGGTTTCTTTGTTGGTTAATTCACCTATCAATCTGTGTAAAGGAATCATGGCAAGATCGGCAACTTCGCTTTTCTGCATTTCAAGCTTTGCCAAAGGGACTTTCAATTCACATAAAAATGTATGATGAAATTCACAGTCCAATAAATCTTTATGGTGTTGGTGAGAGTATTTGAATACTCCTATTTTGTTCAAGTCCTCATTTGTGATTTCGAGTCCTATCTCTTCTTCTACCTCCCGAATGGCCGACTCCGTTACATCCTCACCGGCACCTATATGTCCGGCTACGGATACATCCCAAAGTCCAGGATGGGTATCTTTGTTTTTGGCGCGTTGCTGAATAAGTATTTCTCCATTTTTGGTATAAAGCCAAACATGTATACTAGGGTGAAAAATTCCCTGTCTATGTGCCTCCGACTTCATAATGGATTTACCTGTATAATTACCATCGGCATCCAGTACGTCTATCAATTCGTCCATATATCAAAGTTTAACTTAATTATTCTCTATAGATAAAAAAATCCTCCCCATGAGGGAGGATTTAAGAGTTGGCTATTCAAAATAACTAAAAGTTTCGCCTTTTTTTATGTTCAATAGTGTTTCGTAGATCAAACGAATAACATTTTCCACGTCATCTTTATGTACTGTCTCCACAGTAGTGTGCATATATCTAAGAGGGAGGGAAATTAAGGCAGAAGCCACTCCGCCATTACTATAGGCAAAGGCATCGGTATCCGTACCGGTATATCTTGAAGCGGCCATCCGTTGAAATGGAATCTTACTGGCTTCAGCAGTTTCAATGATTCGTTCCCTAAGTTTGTTTTGTACTGCAGGAGCGTAAGAAATTACAGGACCTGCACCAATTTCGGTATGACCTTGTTTCTTTTTCTCGATCATAGGGGTGGTGGTGTCGTGACATACATCGGTGATAATGGCAACATTGGGTTTTATTCGTTGGGTGATCATTTCCGCTCCTTTAAGTCCAATTTCTTCCTGAACGGAATTGGTGATATAAAGTCCGAACGGAAGTGTCTTTTTATTCTCCTTGAGCAGTCTGGCCACCTCGGCGATCATAAAACCACCCACACGGTTGTCAATAGCGCGACAAACAAATTTGTCTTTGTTCAGAATTTGGAAGGTATCAGGATAGGTGATGACACATCCTACGTGTACCCCAATTTTCTCCACTTCGGCCTTGTCCTTGGCACCTATGTCTATAAAAATGTTGTCCAGTTTAGGGGATTCTTCCTTAGAACTGTCCCTGGTGTGAATGGCCGGCCATCCAAATATTCCCTTCACGATTCCTTTTTTAGTGTGGATATCCACCCATTTGGAGGGTGCAATCTGGTGATCGCTTCCTCCGTTGCGGATCACATAGATCAAACCGTTATCGGTAATGTAATTTACATACCAGGATATTTCATCGGAATGCCCTTCAATGACCACTTTGTATTTTGCGTCAGGATTTATAACCCCTACTGCGGTACCATAGGTGTCGGTGATAAAAGTATCCACATAGGGTTTTATGTAATCCATCCATAATTTCTGGCCTTCCCACTCATATCCGGTGGGGGAAGGGTTATTTAAATATTTTTCTAAAAAATCCATGGATTTTTTGGTAAGAATCTTTTTAGCGCTCATTTACGTATATTTTGAATGCAAACTTAACAATATTCACTTTTAATTAATAATATCATTCTTTCTTTATCGTTAATTTTGGCAAGGCTTTTGTATTTTATGGTGGCAATGGGAAAAAGATTATTAGTAATACTTTTTGGTGTAGTTGGATTTATGGGCTTTGGGCAGGTTGCAGAAGAAACTTTGGATTCCTTGGCCCAGCAATATATAATAATGGAGGGAGACTCTGTCCTTCAGAGTTCCATTGCTCTAAATGAGGTTTATGTATTTGGTAGACTTAAATTCTCCTCCTATAAGGATAAGTTAAGGTATTATATTCTAAGGAGAAAAACCATGAAGGTGTATCCCTATGCCAAATTGGCTGCTGAGAGATTGGTAGAACTTAATGATAGTTTGGAACACATAAAAAAGAATTCCCATAAAAGGAGGTTTACGCGCAAGGTTCAAAAATTCATTGAAGACGAATTCTCCGAGGAATTAAAGAAACTGACGCGTACGGAAGGTCAGATTTTGGTGAAGTTGATCTATAGGCAAACCGGGATCACGGCTTTCGATTTGGTGAAAGAGTTACGGAGTGGCTGGCGTGCCTTTTGGTACAATACTACTGCCAAAATGTTCAGCATAAGTATTAAGGAAGAATTCCATCCGGATCTGGTTCACGAGGATTACCTTATAGAGGATATTCTGCAACGGGCCTTTGCTGATTTCAGTTTGGAAAGACAGCCTTCTGTTTTGGAATATGATTACGCCACCCTTACCAATATTTGGAAAGATCAGAACAGGTCCAAGGAATAAGATTGGCTATCCCTTATTTTTAAAAGTAAATACAAGTTTGTTGGACTATTGTTTGGGCGTTCCCTCCTTGTGTCGGGCCGTGTGCTGTGCTGT
>TARA_R110002020_G_scaffold231934_2_pt1 | contig 104714 bp, 100 predicted proteins | sample TARA_R110002020 | Tara Oceans TARA_R110002020 (sample SAMEA4396489) | marine metagenome | biome: Westerlies Biome; feature: [MES] marine water layer (ENVO:01000295) within the mesopelagic zone...; material: water (ENVO:00002006), including particulate matter (ENVO:01000060)...
GATACTCGACTGCAACCGCCTGCCGCGTCAGCAAGACATAGACGCCGGCCGCTTTCATGTTGCGCTCAAGCAGCACACCGGCAACCCACTGATGAACAACGGCAACGGCGTGATCTACCCCAAAACCTTTATCACCAGTAAAGGGCTGCTCTGGCTCGCCAAAGAATTGGGCGTAGAGGTAGTGCAAGCGCACCCAAAGCAGGAGGACGCCGCGTGATGAGCCACCCTAAACCAAGCACTCACAACCCCATGCCCATCATCGAAGAGGCCATCGGCGCGCTCAAACTGATGCGGATGCACTTTGAACACCCCACCACCATCAGCAAAGAGGCGGCCAGCGCCACGGTCAATGAGGCCATCGAGCGCCTACAGCTGATCCAACCCAGCGCCCTGCGCTTGGCAGAAGCCTATGCCTCCGTGCGCACAGTAGCGCCTAAACACTGCACAGTGTGCGTAGCACCCGCCGCCGCAGACGGTTTCCAACTGATTGCCGTCATCCTCAACGGCACCGTAGTTGAGCAACAGGTTATCGCCAGCACACCGCAAGCCCTGGTCGAGCTACTGCGCGTGCGCAGCACAGCCACCGCCATTGCAGAGGTACCCGCCGCATGAGCAACGCCACTTTGCACCAACTCCAGCGCCGCCACACGCGGCCCTATTTAACGCTCAGCGAACTGCGGGCCGACCACTTCCCGCACATACAAACAGACCGCCACCTGCGCCGCATCATTGAAGAAGGCCAGGTCGCCATCACACTCCAGCGCCTGCACGACTCCAACCGTGCACCGTTGGTAGTAACCCTGCCAGAGCTGGCTCGCTACCTAGACGCCCAGCTCCAGCAGCACCACGCCGCCTAGCGGCACACAACCAAGCCAAAGGAACACAACCATGAAAGCAACCGACCCCGGCGAATTTATCGCCAACCTCAACGCTGGCGTATTCAACCAGCAGCTCGGTACCGCCCTCAGCGAAGTAGCCAGTGGTGTATGCGAGCACGGCAAAAAGGGCAAGGTCACCATCACCCTGGAGCTCAGCCAGATTGGTGAAACGCACCAGGTGAAAGTCGCGCACAAGCTCGACTACACCGCCCCCACCAAACGCGGCAGCAAGCGCGAAGACACCGCGCTCGAAACCCCGTTCTACCTCACCGCCAATGGCCTGCAGCTGTTTGCAGATAACCCCACTGGCCAAATGTTCACCAAAGACCAGGCGCCGGTCACCGCCCGCACCTAAGCAGCACCGCAACACCAAACCACCTACCACAAGGAAAGCAACATGACATTGCCACTCGATACCCTGGACCGCATCACGACCACCCACGCCGCAGCCAATGGCAAACCGCTGGATACCAACACGCCAGCCATCCTGCTGCCGCATCAGTTCAGCGTGGAATCGCTGGAGCCGCTGGAAGCGCACCGCGCACGCTTCCGTGGGCGCCTGGCCACTCAATCGTTCCGCGATTTCTGCGCCTATGTAGAGCAGCACCAGAAAACAGAAACGCTGCCCCAAGGCTTTGTTGATCAGGACGACATGAGCTGCACCGTGCTGTTCAACCTGGGCGACCAGAAAACACCCGGCCATGGCGACGACAAAGCAGCACTCAAGCTCAAGCCCACCGCTGCCTTCAAAGCCATGCAGCAAATGACAGGCCGTGCCCACAAGCAAGCCGATCTGGCTGAATGGATGGAAGACTGGCACCACTTCATCAAGGTACTGGATACCACCGGCACTGAAATGCCCGTCTCTGCCGCCGTGCAGAAAATCCGCACCATCACCATCAAGGCGCAGGCCGAGCGCACTAGCACTGAAACCACCTTTGGCGCGCAGCGCAGCAGCATGGACAACATCGAAGCCGCCCACGCAGAGAAGCAGCCAGCCGATTTGCTGTTCACCACCCAGCCCTATGATGGGCTGGAAGAGCGCACCTTCACCCTGCGTCTCAGCATCGTCACCAGCGAACCGCCTGTCATCAAAGCGCGCTGGGTAATGCAAGAGCAGCAAGAAGAGGAAATGGCGCAGGAGTTTAAAGACAAGCTCACCGCCGAGATTGGCGGCCTCTGCCAGCTCACCGTGGGCACCTTCGCCCTCGGTCAGTAATCACCAACAACCAGCCAGCCCGGCGCCGCACCTACCACACACGCGCCGCCGGGCACCGGAGACACAGCCAATGAACAGCCAATACATCATCATCGGGGCAGGCATCATCATTGCCCTCATCATCAGTGCCATCGTCCTCATCGCCGCCGCCTGGCGCGCAGGCAGACGCAACGGCTTTATTGCCCGCAAAACCCGCTACGGCGAAGAGTTGCAGCAACTACGCACCGATTTGCAAACAGCCAAGGCAGGACAGGAACAGCTCCGCCACACCCTGCATAAAACGGAGCAACAAACCCAACGCCTGCGTGCCGATATTGAGCGCACACGCGACACAGCGGCCCAAGCACTTGAGCAACAGCAGCAACGCCACGGCGACGAACTGGCCGCAGCACAAGCAGGCACGCCCGCCGTCACCGAATCAGACCTCAAGAACGTGCAGCGCATGGTAGACATGCTCAACCACCTGTCGCTCGACCTGCGCAACAAGAACCGCTTCAGGGATTCCAAAGAAGCCGCCAACCGCGCCGGGGTTGGCCAACGCCTGGTAGACCGGCTTTTTGAAGAGCGCTTCAAGGCGCTGAACCCACCGGATTCAGCCGAACGTACCCCAGCCCACCCGCTGCACAGTGCCGGCACCCACATTGAGGCGCGCAAACCATGACCACCGCCGCCCTCGTGCACGAGCACGAACTCAAAGCCCAACACAGCGCCCACGCCGCCAACATCGCCCTACTGCTACGCACCCCAGCAGAAGGCGCAGCCGCACGCGAACGGCAGCTCAAAACCATAGACAACCTGCGCAACCAAATGCTGGCCATCGACACCCAGCTCATGCGCATCAGCTGCGCACAGGAGGCCTGACCATGCACTCACCCGATCAGAACGTAGAGCGTAACCGCCAGCTGCTACTGGAACGCTCCCTCGCCGGCCTGCAGAAGTACGGCACCACCACCGAGCGCGGAGACCTCACGCTGAAACAGTGGCTCCAGCATCTGCTGGAAGAGCTGCTGGACGCGGCCAACTATATTCAGGCAGCAATGAGCAACAACCAGCAGCAAGAGCCACGTGAGAACGGGTACACAAAGAAGCTGGCTTATGAAGATGAAGCACTCGTGGATCGCTGCAACCTACTTGAAGGCCTTCTCTTATGGGCGCTGTATCACCACCAAGGTGCAAACTCTGTTGTAGGTCAGCCTATTAGACAGGCATTAGGTATGAGTCAGAGCGCTTCGCTCTCCACGGAGCAAATCAACAGAGCTAGAGCCGCGGGTGAAAAACAATGAACAGTCATCGAGCCATCCACTGGAGATACGCGCTATGCAGCTTGCTTTTCGGCTTGCGAGGGATGACGAGATTGCCACTCAAGCAAGTCTTCCCCCCAAGCATCCTGGTAACCCTCTGCCTCGTTTTCAAGCAGTCCTGCTTGATCCTTCAACAACTGGTTGCCTTCAGGAAGAGCGCTCAGCATAGACCGGAAATTTCTCAGCGATTCATGCATCTGCATGCAACCAAACCAGCGATCATAATCACTATCCTCTTTGAATACTTGCTCAAGAGCGGCAAGAAGAAACTCAACCGAATGGATGTAGTGCTGATGCCCTTTCCATCCAGTGTTTGGAGTTCCACGGGTCCACTGCAGGTACTCGACGCTCAGATCCTTAACCCTGACCGCGACCAAAATGACGGTTTTCCACTTATTAACCTCATCAAAATAGCTCGCTTGGCGAGCACTCCTGCGCTGCTGGGACGCCTGCCAGCTAGGAATAGCAATGGCAATCAAAATGGCAACAACACTCCCAACTGCTTGAACCCAAGCTGGTGCAGAGCTATGCCCCCAAGGCAGTTGCTGAAACCACTCGTAGACTGGAATAAACAACAGTCTGCACACCAAAGCCCCAATAAGAGCGGAGGCAACAGCGTTCGATGCCCACACCCTAAACTTCAACTCACTGACTGGCTTTTTGTAAACCATTTTCCACGTCATACCTGGCCTCCATTCCTGTTACTGAAAGGAAGGCTCGCAGAATTGCTACAGCCCGTCCAGCGGAGGCCACATAACCCATGAATACCTTGTTTCTGCTAATGGCTCAGTACAATGGGCTTGCCGTAATTCCGCTAGATAGGATCTGCGCGGATTACTTCTGCCACCTAAGCGTGGAGAAGCTGCAGCGTAAAGTGATGGCTGCAGAGATAGACCTACCGATTGTGCGCATGGAGGGAAGCCAGAAAGCCGCGAAGGGTGTACATTTGCAGGATCTCGCCCTGTACTTGGACAGTCAGCGAGCGAGGGCCTTGAACGAGAATGATAAGCTCCACAACAGGAGAAGCTCCCGCCTTAGGTAGATACCAACGGCGATTGCTCAGCTTGCATTTCCCTAACAGGGGCATTAGACTCCTGTTCGTGCGCAACTAATGCGCCCATAAAGACTGATACAAGGTCGGTTTTTATGAGAATGGCCTCTTTCTTGGAGAGGCAACTGAGAGATCAGCTAGGCGAAATTTAGCCTCAAGCGTTCTCAAGGGCTTTAGTAGCGCCAATGTGATGATGGATATGCTGGTTCTTTCCTTCATACGACGTGACTAAAGTTAGGGAACCAGAAGCAATAGACAAATACCCGTCGCACTCTGCGACGGGTTATTTATTTCTTCTGACCAAAGAGCGGAGCCTCTGATATGTCTAACGCCCAAGGCGTAAAATCGCGGATTTTAAACCTTCTTCATCAGAAACATCCTGAACCCGAACTAGGGGCCCGTCTTAACCAGCATTTAAACCGAAGTCTTAAACATGACGGACTTCCATCCTTCGATGTTAAGTCAGCAGGATACAAAAAGTTCGCAGACTTTCTAACTGAAGAACTGAAGGGCCAAGTTATCATTGAGCGCCCGAGCAGCAGCGGAGATGTTTCAATTTCGCTCGCCCCCAGCCACCACCTGACCTCCTCACAAGCCAGCAGCAAGCTTCCAAGCATTAAAAGCCAAGTCTGGCAAGCATTCACCAACCCAGACGAAAGCCGAGTCCGCTTTTACCGTAAAAGCGACGGAAGGATAGTGCACTATCTTGCTGACACAGACTCAACACAAAAAGAGGCGGTGGCAAAACATCCAGGAAATCATGTTCAAATCCCCCCAATACCTGAGACCACCCAGGTCCAGTGGATGCACGACTTCCTAGCAGCAATAGATCTTACACAAGACTCGCGAGAACGCTGCGCAAAACTTCTTGACGAAAAGTACAGCAGTAGTCTCAACGTTAATTTCACTCGCGAGCTGGGCGAGCACGCAAAAAATTGGTCACAACAGCGAACATTAAAAGTAACCAGCGTAATCGAAGAGTGGGCCGCCGCCAATGATGTCCCGCTTGCGCTACTAATGAACGGATCGGTCAGCCTTCCGCAACCCGCAAAGCAAGAAACACAACAGGCTGCCAGCAAGCATATTGAAAAACGCCCCCAGCTGCATAAAGCAGCGACTCTCCTTGAGCTTCTTGACGAGGAAGACATCAAGTCTGTAGTGATCCCCACACTACTGAGCACACTGCTAATTAAATCCCGCATGTAACAGGCGAGAATATAATGATGCAGCTCTGTGTGGTCGGCTTACCGAATGAAATACGCAAGCGATTAGTCGGCGCAGTGAGGCAGCATGACATTAGAGTTACCCCAATCATTGCGGCCAAGGGGAAACTTGGCACATACATGCTGAAGCCATGCGACGACCAAGCGACCCACATATTTAACTACTATACATCCGGCCTCGCCGCTGACATGAGCGACAGCCTCACCATTGTCCTGCCTTACGCCCATGTGCATGACGCTTTAGATGATGAGCTCGATACTTACGAGCGCCTAGGGGGAGCACTGCACGACGAAAAGGCCTACTGGCCTGCAAAGCCCAAAGGCAAACCAGACACTGTTTTCTTTAACAAAGTGTTCGACAAACTCGTACAGCTACTACCACTAGGCACGAGAAAGCCTTCAGAGACCCTGACGGAAGCGATCATAGATAGGCCGCGACTCATTTTGACAGCGCACTGCCTCGATAGATGCAACGAGATCCCCTCGCACCGGCACCACTTTATAGAGCTAGCCACTTCAGCCTTCAAAACACTAGTCGATGGAGGGCTAGAGGGCAGAATCGATGAGTACTTTAACCAGCACGGCATCACCCACGCACAGACAGGAGGAATCACCTCAACCCTCAGGGTGAGGGATAGCAACGGAGAAGTTATTTACGAAGCAACAACACAGACACACCTAAAACAAGGTGACGGCACTACGAACGCAGCAGCGGCCAGGCTCTATTACCATCACTTCGTGCACAACCATCACCACCACATCGTTATCACACACGCAGGCCCTCACCCAGACCGAAATATCACCTCAGAAACAACAATTTATCCATAGAGCGCCCTGTGCAAACCTATCCCCCCGCCCCCGCAAATGAGTATATCGACGCAGCGAATTCCAGTCCCGATGGCCGGATACGCTGGCCACACGCGGAATATCCCAGTCCATTTCAAACAGACGGCTCACGCCATCATGGCGCAGATCATGAAAGCGCAAATCCTCAATGCCCAAAAACTGACAAGCCCGGGTGAACGAAGCAGAAACAGAGCTCGAGTTGAAAGGGAATATCTCCGGGCAGTCACGCGGCATACTCTGCAAAATGGCCCAAGCCTCATCAGGTAGATGGCACCACACATCGTTGCCGATCTTTTGTCCTGGGTTTTTCATATCGCGCACGAGCACTCGCTGGCCATCCTCATCTAGATCGTCCCAGCGTATACGCATGATTTCATCCTGCCGGCGGGTAGAGAATATGGCAAAAGCGATGATCTTTTGCATGGGGTTAGATGACGGCCGGCGCTGCTGCATCTCCCCATAGTGCGCCATAAGTTTATCTAGCTCTTCGAGCGTAGGCCGGCGGTCTCGCTCTTTGCTGCGCGATGCCATACCCATTTTGCGCAGCACTTTGCGGGCGTCCGTCATGGCATGCGGGGCCACGTCATACCCCCACGCAGGCCGGGCAACGGACATCACCGCGCCAAGGTGCGATAGGTCGTTACCCACGGTCTGAGGCTGAACCGCCCCACCCTCTTTACTAATGCGCCAGTGCCCGAACTCAACCAACCACTGACTGGTCAACTCCACATCCGCCAAGTCACCCAGCCAGCTGGCAGCGATGGCTTTCAGGGTCGCTCGCTTAGTTCTACCTAGCGGCCGGACGCGCTCGAACTCATCCAGGTATCGAGTAATCATCTCTCGCACCGACACTCCAACGCGCATGGCACGGTCAAGGGCACCCGGCTGGGCCAGCTCGCCCTCTCGCCGTTTCAACCAGGCGTTGGCTGCTGGCTTGCGGTCAAAGGTCTGACTTTCCTGATAAACTACATTGCCCTTGCGCTTGATACGTATCTGCGCAGTGAAGCTACTAGAACCATTCTTTTTTTTGCGTGCCGTAATCGTACCCATAGCGGTGCTACAATTCCTGAGGACGGTGCTACATTGTAGCACTACCCACTGAGAAACAAGCGAAAACGGCATTAAAAGAGCTACAAACAGGCACCCAGCAATGCACCCAAACCAACCATCCAGCCCAGCAACCAAGCGCTCCGAGCCCAATCGCCGTTTCTCCATTGCGCCGATGATGGATTGGACTGACCGGCATTATCGTTACTTCGCCCGGCTGATCACGCGCCATGCGTTGCTATATACCGAGATGGTGACCACCGGCGCCATTATCCATGGCGATCGCTCACGCTTTCTGGGGTTCAACCCTGAGGAGCATCCGCTTGCGCTGCAGCTCGGTGGCAGTAATGCCGATGAATTGGGCCAGTGCGCGGCGCTAGCCGAGCAGGCAGGTTTTGCTGAAGTAAATCTGAATGTTGGCTGTCCTAGCGACCGGGTGCAAAACAACTTGATTGGCGCCTGTCTGATGGGCCACCCGCAATTGGTTGCCGATGGCGTCAAAGCCATGCGCGACGCTTGCCAAATACCGGTGACGGTTAAACACCGCATCGGCATTAACGGCCGCGACAGCTACGCAGAGCTCTGTGATTTCGTTGGGCAGGTACATGAGGCTGGCTGCACCACCTTTGCTGTGCATGCGCGAATTGCCATCCTTGAGGGGCTGTCACCTAAAGAGAATCGCGACGTACCTCCACTGAAATACGACGTAGTACACCAGTTGAAGCGTGACTTTCCACAGCTGGAAATCCTGCTTAACGGCGGTTTGACCGACCTAGAGGTGATGCAGCAGCATTTACAAGATCTCGATGGCGTCATGGTCGGACGTGAGGCTTACCACAACCCCTATATGATGGCTGAGGTTGATCATCGTTTCTACGCGGACGACACCCCGCCATTATCCCGTCTTGAGATTATGGCCAGGATGCGACCCTACATCGCCCGCCACATCGAGCAGGGTGGCGTTATGAATCACGTTACGCGGCACATTCTTGGACTATTTCAAGGCTTACCCGGTGCACGGCATTTCCGGCGCCAGCTAAGCAGTGCCATTCATAAGACCGATCAGCCACTGGCGCTCTATGATCAGTTACTGGACGATATGACACTGCGCCAGCAGCCACGCGATTGCGAGCGTCAGCCCGCTTGAGGTAAGGTCAAGGCAATCTGTCGACGCATACGGAATGCCATGAGCTCAAAACTGGAAAGTCTTAAACAACACACGCTGATCGTCGCCGACACTGGCGACATTGAAGCCATTCGCACCTTGCAGCCGGTAGACGCGACTACCAACCCCTCCCTGCTGCTGAAGGCGGCAGAGCAGCCAAGCTACAGCCCTTTGCTTGATCAGGTAATAGCTGACGCCAGGAGCGCTACCAATCCGGTAGCCGAAGCCTGCGATCGCTTTGCCGTTGCGGTCGGTAGTGAAATCATCAAGCTGATCCCTGGCCGCATCTCAACCGAGGTAGATGCACGCCTGTCATTTGATCGCCCTGCAACGCTGAAAAAAGCCATTGAGCTAATCGAGCGCTATGAACGTGCAGGCGTCACTCGCGACCGCGTTCTGATCAAGATCGCCTCCACGTGGGAAGGCATTCAGGCCGCGGCTGAGCTAGAGCGAGAAGGCATTCAGTGCAACCTCACCCTGCTCTTCTCCTTTGCTCAGGCCAAGGCCTGCGCCGACGCTGGTGTTTTTCTGATTTCACCCTTCGTGGGTCGTATCTACGATTGGTACAAAAAACAGGAAGGGCGCGATTTCAGCGGCCTGGATGATCCAGGCGTGCAATCCGTCGCGCGAATTTACCGATACTACAAGAAGCATCTGTATAACACCGTTGTCATGGGCGCCAGCTTCCGCAATATGGGACAGATAGAGGCGTTGACCGGTTGTGACCGACTCACCATCAGTCCCGCGTTATTGCAGAGCCTGAAGGATGAGGACGGCGTATTAACGCCCTCCTCGCTGCTGACCAACGGGCAGGTAGATGAACGCGATATTTTGAATGAAAGTCGCTTCCGCTGGCAGCATAATGAAGATGCTATGGCCACAGAGAAACTGGCAGAAGGCATACGCGCCTTTGCTGCCGATCAGGTCAAGTTGGAAAAACTGGTTATTGCTCGACTGGAATCAGGCGTCTGATTCCAGTGCGCTGACCAGGTCACGGAAGGCTTCGCGGTTATTCTCATTAAGCTGCATCAAAATATGATGCGCTTCGAGCACCTTCTTTTTGACCTTGTCTTCAGACAGGATCTGCCCAGGCAGATCCTGTAATTCGGCGCAGGTCGGCGTAGTTTCCGGCACGATATTGAATACCTGATCAAAGCCCATGCTTTGCAGCAGACGATTCATATCATCGTGATTGGACACCAGCGTCGGTAGAAATCCCACCTTTTGCTTGGACAGGATCGACAGTTTGGCCAGCAAGCCAAGCGAGGTACTGTCTATGCCTTCGGTTTCAGTCAGATCAATCACAATCGACTCAAAGCTCAAGACACTGAAAATCTTTTCGATATAGGCATCCAGCGCCGCGCACAGCGTCAGCCTGACGTCACCAATGAACTTGAGTACAAAGGTGCCCTGCGATTCCGCAAACTGGATCTTGCCAGTAGTCATCATTCTGCGTTCCTGCCTAACACCAAAACGGAAATATCATCGGGCATGGTCTTGTTGGGGTCGATACCCAAACCAGCCATCAACCCACGCAACGCGCCACCTGACTCGGCAAACAACTGAGGTAGCCGCGCCTCCTTCTCTTTCAGCGTAGTACCTTCAAGGCAATCCAACACGCCATCCGAACATAGCGCCAGACTAAACTGCGCTGGCAAGTCAATCACCTCGTCCTGATACTCGGCGTCTTCAAACAAACCAACCGGCCGTCCCCTGCCTTGCAGGTAACTCGCCTCGCCATCAGCAAAAATTACCGGCAACGGCAAGTGCCCACCAATACTGTAAGTCAGGGTTTGCTGCTGCTCATCAATCACACCGCCCAGCATAGTGACATGCTTGCCCAAATTACAGGCAATAAGGCTGCGGTTGATATGGCTAAGCACATCGGAAGGCTTGAATTCGATACGGCCAGAACTCTCTGCCTTACGCTGCTCATACATCAAACGCGTGGTCATGAACTTGAGCAACACTGTCACGAAGGCAGAGGAAGATCCGTGCCCGGAGACGTCCGCCAGATAAAAGGCCAGCTGACTGTCGGACACGCGAAAGTAGTCAACAAAGTCGCCAGACAGATAAAGCGAGGGGATCAAACGGTGCTCGAAGCGGTACTCGCCACTAGCCCAAGGCGATGCCGGGAGCATGTTCAGCTGCACCTGATGGCCGGCAGCCTGGTCATCACGCAATTCCTTGAGATGGTTTTCGAGCTCGCGATTAGCACGTTCAAGACGCTCTCTAATACGCTGATTTTCCAAACTCAGGCGAGAGCGCTCAAGCGAGCGGGCCACGGCGTGCTCAAGAACAACCAGATCATCAAGGGGTTTAATCAGATAATCGCTGGCACCCAGGCGCAGCGCTTCAACCACATCAGCCATGACGCCGTCGGCGGATATGACAATAACCGGCATATCCTGATCGCGCTCGGTGATCTCGCGAACCAGGGCAAAACCACTATTATCACCCAGGTGAAGATCACACAGCACCAGGCCCGGGCGCTGCGCATTGAAGATCGCAAGCCCCTCGCTGGCATCTCTGGCCTGCAGGACATCATATCCACCACGTTCCATATGCGCTGAAATGCGCTGCCGAACGTGATCATCGTCGTCAATCACCAGCAGTGTCGTGCCTGGAAGCTGCATAGAGTCCCTACGTCATTGTCATGGAGCGCGGCTAAAGCCATGACCACAGGGTGGAGAGCCAAAATCAGGTAAAAACCTGATGTTTTCAAGGGCCAAACAGTACTCCCATCCGTACCAGCAAGCAACCGTTACCCGCTGAGCCGGTGGCGCTTGTCTCCGAGCATAGTCGGCACTAGGATACATAAGAATAAAAATCGATATCCTGTTTCGCCTCAGCCGGAGTAGACCATGTCATTTCATGACCAGCAGTACAGCGAAAAACGTGACTTCATGCGCATGAAAATGGAGACCACAGCCACACTGACGGTCATCGCCGAGAACCTGACCCATTCGGTACACTGCCATGATCTATCGAACCAGGGTGCGCAGATTCAATGCCCCCAGAGCATTGCCGAAGACACGGCAGTAGAACTCAACATACCCTCCCCTACACCAGGCATGAAAGGCTTGCAGGCCAGAGGGCAGGTCGTGCGCTGCGCGGCGACCGAAGGGGGCAGCTACGCTATTGGCATTCAGTTCGACACCCTCGACTGAGGGTGCGGCCAAGCGGTGAGACGTACCAGACTTAGAACTCGTCTGGTACGTTGCCATCTTTGACTTTATATTCGCGGTTTTGCAAATACGCGTTGCGGATAAAGGTATAGCGATCACCGCGAACCAGGCGCTCGCGCTCAAGCAGACCTGCGCGCGTATCAACCAGGTCCAGTGCAAACCAGGAGTTACGCACTGGCACGTCGCTGATGTAACCGGTGTAAGTGTAATTAAAGAAGTTTTCCGGCAGCTTTGAAGCCGTATCGCGCAGCGTGCTTGGTCCGAGCAGCGGCATGACAAAATAGGGCCCACTCTCGACGCCCCAGGCCCCCAGCGTTTGCCCCAAATCTTCATCATTGCGCTGCAGCCCCATGCGGGTCGCTACATCAACAATCCCCAGACCACCCAACACGCTATTGAACAGGAACCGCGAAACGTCCACGCCAGCATCGCGAAACTTGCCCTGTAGGGTATTGTTAACAAAGTTCTTCGGCTCACCGAGATTATTGAAGAAATTGCTCACCCCGTCATTCACGAACGTCGGCGTGGCCCAGTTATAGGCCTTGGCAGCAGGCTTGAGCGTGTAACGATCAAGTGTGTCGTTGAACTTAAAGGTAAACCGATTCACTTTCTCCCACGGATCTGGATTCTCATATACGGAGCCGTATTCATCGTAGGAATCGTCGGCAAAAACAGGTGTAATACACGCCAGTGTCGAAAATGACAGTAACAATGCACCTGTGCCCGAATGTAAAAGTTTCATCAGCAACGTCTCCGTTTTCATCTCTGAATAACCGGCAGCGTCCTGATGCCGCCAGCCGGGCGTGTAAGTGTAATGCAAAATAACCGTATAAATCAGCGATTTTACTATGACCGAAAGCAACAAACCTATGCTCTACCGCTGCGAACTGCCCGTTCGCTACGGCGATATGGACAGCAACCAGCATGTCAACAACACCCGCTACTACCAGTACCTGGAAGAAGCCCGCATTCTGTGGCTCGATGGCCTGGGAGCGCATCGGCGTGAAGTTGGCCAAGGGCTGGTGTTACTGACCTGCACACATCACTTCCTGAGACCCGTAGTGCACCCCAATACCGTTATTGTCGAGCTGTTTGCCGGTGATGTTGGGCGCACCAGCTTATCGCTGGATCACCGCATGTTCGTCAAAGGTCAGCCGGAGCTGGTTGGTCAGGGTGACGTCAAGATGGTATGGATCGACGTTAGCACCCAGCGCCCCATCCCCGTTCCCGACAGCGTACGTATCGCGATGGGGAAAGAGCCTTTGGGTGAGACCTGAACACACTGTCATTAAGCCGTAACACACTTGTCAGAATATGCTGGGTCAGCCTGCAATCAGTCATCGTGATGTTCAACGCTGCCTGTTTGCACCTTAAGGTGTTGCCACAAAAGGACCTGGCCCATGCTGCAAACTCAAATCGAGGCCGTCATCTTTGATGTAGTCGGCACCCTGCTGCCCTGTGATACGCAAACGACTGCACCACCGATGCTTGCGCAAGCAGCACCGGTATTAAAGATGCTCACGCTTGCCCAACAAGACGTGGGTTTATTTAGCCAAACACCTTTAAAGCTTCCTTCGGAACTAACCGAGTATGCGTACCGGCACGCAAATGACACCCAGCGTGCGACGCCCGACCCAGACCTGCCAACCCTGGTCGCACTGGCGATGCAAAGCCACCGCCTCAACCAGTGCATCCTGATCAGTGGTAACTCAGCTGGCATTGAAGCCGGCCTGCGCGCCGGCATGTGGACAGTAGGTACAGCCCTGAGCGGCAGTCTGAACAAAAACGTACTCGCCCAATGGCCACAGCTACCGCCCACTGAGCAGGATCAACTGCGGATGCAGGCAACCATGGCGCTACTCAACGCCGGCGCACATTACGTCATAGACGCCGTTGACGAGCTGCTACCTTGCCTGACAGACATCAACCAACGCCTGAAAAAAGGCGAGCGGGCTTAAATCGGGGCGGACGCAGCCATGGCTCACAGGTTATAGTAAGCAAAACCGTTACTGGAGTAAGCCATGCCCACACAGCGCCTGAAAGCCCAACTGGAGTCCCTGCAGGACACGCTAAACGATCCCAACGCAGAGCTGACTGCGGAAGAGCGCGAAGCCTTGCAGAACATGGCCAACAATATCTATGCGCACCTGCTGGTAAAAGAAGGTGATGAGCCGGCAGAGGAAGATCCTACCCTGGTCGACGGGGTCAACCTGATGGCCGAGCAATTTGCCGTGCGTCACCCCACCCTAGCTGGCACCCTGCGTAGTGTGATGCAAACACTGTCCGACATGGGCATCTAAGACCAGACCAGCACTTGCGCAGCATAAAAAACGCCGGCATCGCCGGCGTTTTGCTGTCTGCTATTTACCTGCCCAGACTATTGCCGGGCTAGACGCAGGTTTTCCGGCACGCCCGGCTGCGTGGAGCGATAGGGGTTGATATCGAGGCCGCCACGACGCACATAACGCGCGTAGACCGTCAACTCACAACCCTCTCCCAGAAGCTTGCTTATATCCATAAAAATGCGCTCTACGCATTGCTCGTGAAAATCTGCGTGCTGACGGAAAGACACCAGATAGCGCAGCAATGCCGCCCGATCCAATTGCGGCCCACGATAGCTGATCTGCAAACTCCCCCAGTCAGGCTGCCCGGTCACCGGGCAGTTGGACTTCAACAGATGACTATAAAGCTGCTCGCTTACTTGCACACTAGGGAGCCGCAGCGCCAACAGCGCCGGATCATAATGATAACGGCTGATCTCGACGTCCTCGGTATCCAGGCACTCACCTGTGAGCGGCAGCATGCCAGCGTTGTGTAACTGCTGCATACCTAGCAAACGCACCATCACCGGACCTTGCGCAGCGACTGAAAGGTCAGCTTCAAGCGTTTGCTGTACTTCCTGACGATCACGAAAAACCGTTTGATTGAAGGAGTTCAGATATAACTTGAAAGACTTCGACTCAACGATGCGCGCAGCCTTGATCGGAAATACAAACTCCGCCGCCGCAACTTCAGGCTTGCCGGAGGGTGTCAGCCAAGAGAGCTCATAGCAGTTCCAGATATCCACCCCATGAAAGGGCAACGCCGCGGCGTCCAACCCCAGCTCCTGCCATTTAGGCAGTCGCGGTATCGGAAACAACAGTGACGGCGTATAAACGCTGACGTAGGCGCTGGATTTGCCTAGTGGCGAGGCGTCCGCCGGATGTTCTGACAACATGCTCGATCTCTCCAAAAATGTGCCGCGAACGGTGCTGCCCGCGCGGCTGACTGGCTACTGCCGCATACCCGTGCCGCGCACCAGCAGCCAATAACTCAAACTGTACAGCGCTACGGTGAACACCGCCATAATGATCAGCGCCGTTGCTATCGGAATGTCCGAGACACCAAGAATGCCATAGCGGAACGCATTCACCATGTGCAGGATCGGGTTGACCATAGACAACCCCTGCCAGAACGGCGACAACAGATGAATAGAATAGAAGACACCGCCCAGGTACGTCAGCGGCGTCAGCACAAAGGTCGGCACAATTGAGATGTCATCAAAGGTGCGCGCGAATACCGAGTTAATAAAGCCGCCCAGCGAGAACACCAATGAGGTGAAGAACACCACACAGATGGTCAGGCCGATGTGCTGCACCTGCAAACGGGTAAAGAACAACGACATAAGCGTCACAATCAAGCCCACTGCCAAACCCCGCGCCACACCACCAAAGGTGTAACCAAGCAGAATGACGTGCGGCGATACGGGCGCCACCATCAGCTCTTCAATCGAGCGCTGAAACTTGGTACTGAAAAAGCTCGACGCCACATTCGAATAGCTATTGGTGATAACCGACATCATGATCAGGCCCGGCACGATGTAATCGATATAAGCAAACCCATCCATCTCGCCGATACGCGAGCCGATCATCTTGCCAAAAATCACAAAATACAGCGCCATGACAATCCCCGGCGGCAGCAGCGTCTGCGGCCATATCCGGGTAAAGCGCTTGATTTCCTTAAATAAAATAGTGGTGAAGGCAATCCAGCTACTACGCCAATGCATCATCTCAAGCGGCCCCTTTTTCAGCATTTTCGTCAACCAGCATGAGGAATAGCTCTTCCAGACGGTTACTCTTGTTACGCATGCTCAACACACTGATGTCCTGCCGGCTCAATTCGGTGAAAAGTGCGTTCATACCCTGCTCCTTGTCGACCTGCACCTCAATGGTGTGGTCATCGACAAACCGACAGGGATAACCGGGAATCTCCGGCGCATGATCAAAGCTGTTGGCACAATCGAGCAAAAAGGTTTCGACGTGCAGCCCGCCCAGTAGCTTGCGCATGCTGGTGTTATGGATAATCTCGCCCTGATCAATAATTGCGATGTTTTTGCACAGATGCTCGGCCTCTTCCAGATAGTGCGTCGTCAGCACGATGGTGATGCCTTGTTCATTGATCTCTTGCAAAAACTGCCACATGGAGCGGCGAATCTCGATATCGACCCCGGCGGTTGGCTCATCAAGAATGAGCAACTTTGGTTCATGAATAAGCGCACGGGCGATCATCAATCGGCGCTTCATGCCGCCTGACAGCATGCGCGAGGGCACATCGCGCTTTTCCCACAAGCCCAAGCGCTTGAGATACTGCTCCGCCTTTACCTTGGCTTCTTTGTGCGCAATGCCGTAATAACCTGCCTGGTTGACCAGAATGTCCATGGTCTTTTCAAACTGGCTAAAGTTGAACTCCTGCGGCACGACACCGATGCAACGCTTGGCCGCCAGAAGGTCGGAATCAATACTGTGACCAAAGATACTGACCTCACCGACCGACTTGTTAACCAATGAAGAAAGGATGCCGATGGTGGTTGATTTACCCGCGCCATTAGGACCAAGCAGCGCAAAGAAATCGCCTTCGCGCACCTCCAGGTCAATTCCCTTTAGCGCACGCATACCGTTGGAATAGGTTTTTTCCAGCCCGCTGATACGAATAGCTGCCGTCATGCAGATGCCTTATAAGCCAGAGAAGTGAATGCCTAACAATGGGGGCAAACTGATCATAATCAACCCCTCAGCAGCGGCCCGACCAATTTCCGTAACACGGAGAAACACTTACAAATCTGCTACAAATGTGACCGGGCGGTCGATTGTGGCTCAAGAAGAGACATCGTATTCTCGCCGGCACAACAACAAGCACCCCCGGAGATTTTCATGGCCGCTACACCGGATACCCCGGTCGACGAGACAGACATGTCCAGTCGCATCACCCCCGCCTACCGCCGTTATGCGCTCATTCTACTAGTACTTGCGTACACCTCGAGCCACATCGACCGCAACATCGTCGGCATTCTGATAGAACCTATCAAAGCCGACCTGATGCTATCCGACACCCAAATGGGTTTTCTTTCGGGCATAGCATTTGCTCTGTTCTACGCCACCCTGGGCATTCCTATTGCCGTCTTTGCTGACCGCTCCAATCGTCGCAATATTATTGCCTGGTCGATTGCCATCTGGAGCGCCATGACCGCCGTCTGCGGGACTGCACAAAGCTTCTGGCAGCTCGCGATCGCGCGTGTTGGCGTAGGTATTGGCGAGGCCGGTTCAGGCCCTTCATCACATTCGATGATTGCCGATTTGTACCCCAAAGAGAAACGCTCCAGCGCCATGTCGATCTACGCCTTGGGCGTCTACTTCGGCATCATGCTCGGCTTTCTTATTGGTGGTTTCGTCGCCGAGTGGTGGGGATGGCGTGCGGCTTTCCTGGTCGTTGGTGCCCCGGGTCTATTAATCGCCCTGCTGGTGCGCTTCACCATGATAGAGCCGCCGCGCGGCTTTGCTGACGGCGTCAAGCCACCACCACTAGGCAAAGTTAATGTATGGGCCGGTTTCGCCTCACTTTGGAATGTACGCACCACGCGCCACGTTGTCTGCGGCGTCACGCTCACCGCACTGGTAGGCTACGGCACTATCGTCTGGGCGCCCGCCTTCCTTATTCGCAGCCACGGCATGACACCTAGTGAAGTTGGTCTATTCCTCGGCCCAGCGCTGGGTATTGTGGGCGGGCTTGGCGCTTACATCGGCGGCATGCTGGCCGACCACCTCGCGACCAAGGATGCGCGCTGGAATGCCTGGATTGTCGGCATCGCCAAAATGCTGTCCATTCCATTCATCTGCGCTTTCTACCTGATCGACAACACCTATCTGGCGCTGGCCTTTTATATGCCCGCCGCTTTTTTGGGTGCTTTTTACCTTGGGCCTAGCTTCGGCATGATTCAAAGCCTGACGCCGCTGCGCAGCCGCGCCCTGGCATCGGCGATCATGCTGTTTATCCTCAATCTGTTTGGCCTGGGCTTTGGCCCACAACTGATCGGCATCGCCAGTGACCTGATGCGCGTCTGGTTCGAGAGCGACAGTTTGCGCTATGCGCTGCTGGCAGCCACCTTCGTCAATGTATGGGCTTCTGCACACTACTATCTGGCAGGTAAAACCCTGAAACAAGATACCGCCAACGTAATCGGCTGATGCAGCACTGCCCTGCAACACCCATATCCCCGGCGGCTCCACTGCAACCAGTCGGAACCGCCGGGCTTCTTCCCGGTCCATAAGCAAACGCCTGTCTGCAACATCGCGCCGACAAAGCGACTATGCTGACTACTGGATCTCTGGAAGAAGGAAGACTTCATGCTAACTCTGCTTTGGCTACTTGGCTTGCTGCTCTGTATCGCAGCCGTGGCCTACGTCCGTACCAGCCTGCTGAACGCCTGTCTCGGCGTAGGGGCCTACTTACTGGTAATGACCCTATTGGGGCCAGTGCACTGGGTACTGGACCTGGTGCTTTGGGCCGTATTTCTTTGCGTGGCCGTCCCTCTCAATCTGCCCGATGTGCGCCGCAATCAAATAAGCGCGCCGCTCTTCGGTTGGTTCAAAAAAGTCCTGCCACCCCTTTCCGATACCGAACAGGAAGCCCTCGATGCAGGGACTGTCTGGTGGGATGGCGAGCTGTTCAGCGGTCGCCCGGACTGGAGCAAACTCCACGGTTTCCCTGTTCCGCGCCTAACCCCGGAAGAACAGGCCTTTCTCGATGGTCCAGTGGAAGAGCTCTGCAGCATGACCAACGAGTGGGAAGTCACCACCGAGCGTCAGGACCTGCCACCAAAGGTCTGGAGCTTCATCAAGGACAACGGCTTCTTTGGCCTGATTATCCCCAAGGAATACAACGGCAAAGGCTTTTCAGCGTATGCCCACTCGCAGATCGCCATGAAGCTGGCGAGCCGCAGCGGCGACCTTGGCTCAACGGTCATGGTGCCCAACTCCTTGGGGCCAGCCGAACTCTTGATGCACTATGGTACTAACGAACAGAAGCAGCATTACCTGCCGCGCCTGGCCGACGGCAAGGAAATACCCTGCTTCGCCCTTACCGCACCGGAGGCTGGCTCAGACGCGGGCTCCATGACGGACCAGGGCATCATCTGCAAAGGCCAGTGGGAAGGTGAAGAAGTCATCGGTATGCGCCTGACCTGGGAAAAGCGTTACATCACCCTGGGCCCTATTGCTACCGTCCTTGGGCTGGCGTTCAAAGCCTACGACCCGGACCACCTGCTAGGTGACGAGGAATCACTCGGCATTACCCTCGCCTTGATCCCGACCGACACCGAGGGCGTCGAGATTGGCCGCCGCCACTTCCCACTCAATGCCGCGTTCATGAACGGGCCGAATTCTGGCAAGGACGTGTTCATCCCCATGAGCTATCTGATCGGCGGCCAGGATCGTATCGGCCAAGGCTGGATGATGCTGATGAACTGCCTCTCAGTGGGCCGCTCAATTTCTCTACCAGCCGGTGGCACCGGCGCGGCGAAAATGGCCAGCATGACGACCGGCGCCTACGCCAGCATTCGTCGGCAGTTCAACTTGCCGATTGGTGAGTTCGAAGGCATTCAGGAAGCACTTGCCCGCATCGGCGGCAACACCTACGTCATGAACGCCACTCGCACCATGACCGCGGGCGCAGTTGATCTGGGCGAAAAACCCTCGGTCCTATCGGCCGTGGTCAAATACCACGTCACCGAACGTATGCGCCAGACCGTCAACGACGCCATGGACGTGCACGGTGGCAAGGGCATTTGTATGGGGCCAAGCAACTACCTTGGTCGCGCCTATCAGTCGGTCCCCATCTCCATAACGGTTGAGGGCGCCAACATACTCACCCGCAGCATGATGATCTTTGGTCAGGGCGCCATCCGTTGCCATCCCTTTGTTCTCAAGGAAATGCTCGCGACTCAAAATGAAGACAAGGATGCCGCGCTGACCGAGTTCGACGACCTGTTGTTCCGCCATATCGGTTTCTCGCTGAGCAACGCCTCAGCCAGTTTGCTGCTGGGGCTGACCGGCGGTCGCCTGGCCGACACCCCGGATTATCCGGCGACCAAAGCCTATTATCGCCAGCTCTCACGCCTTGCTGCTGCCTTTGCTACCGTCACCGACTGCACCATGCTGATGCTCGGCGGCGAACTTAAGCGCAGGGAGCGAATTTCCGCCCGTCTGGGCGATGTGCTGAGCTATCTTTACCTGGCCAGCGCGACGCTCAAACACTTTGATGATCAGGGTCGCCATGAGGAAGACCTGCCCTTCGTGCAATGGGGCGTAGAAGACCTGCTGTTCAAGATCGAGCAGAGCCTTCACGAAGTCTTGCTCAACTTTCCTGACTCGCGTGTTGGTTGCCTGCTACGTGTCGTCGTCTTCCCACTGGGGCGTCGCCTCACGCCACCGGCAGACGCCGTGGGTGTCGAGATCGCGCGTAGCCTGATGAAACCCGGCGGCGCACGAGACCGGCTACTCGATGGCTGTTATCAGAGCCAGGATCCAGCAGACGTAACCGGGTTAATCAACACCACCCTGGAAAAAGTCTTGCAAGCAGACCCGATTGAAGTGCGCCTGGCCAAAGCCATCCGCTCTGGTGAACTCGAACACGACAGCGATGCCGATATGCTGGCTGTAGCTGCCGAGTCGGGTGTTATCAGTCCCGAAGAGGCCGAGCTGGTGCGCGACGCACGTATCGCCAGACGCGCGGTGATCGATGTTGACGATTTTTCCAAAGAGGAAATGGACCCAACAACGCGCAAAACGGGCAAAGCAACAAAGAAACCCGCCACAACCAAGGGCAAACAGGACCCACTTGAAAAAGAAGGTGTCCTGGAGAATCAGCCCTTCCCTCCGCCAACAGCCGAGGAGTAAGCCTTTGGCCGGGAGTGTCAGCAGCTCAGACACCCCCGGCCACGCTTTCTGTTAGACTCCCGCGCCAGAGAAACAGGAGTCCGCCATGAATACACCTCTTAGCTATCACGCCTACCACCTAGCCCTGCTGCAAAGCCTCTACGACACCCTGCGCGCGCAATCAGCCCTACTAGAGCAGGTACCCGAAGAAAGTAATGAGCTTTTTATGGAGCGCTTCGATGAGCTGCTGGCAGAGCTGGAAAAAGGTGATCACGACAGCCTTTATCTGGGCCAGGACATCCTGTGCCAGATCATCAGCCGTTACCCGCAGATAGCCCACCTGATACCGCGAGACTTGCTTTGGTATTTTGGCGGTGACTGCCTGCACTTTATGCCCGACGACGAAATTGCCCAGTATCAGCTACTCGACGAGCACAGGGCCGATGTAGAAGCTCGCGGTGAGGTATTTGACTGGCAACAGGCAAGGCAGTTACTGCAAAGCCCTACCTGATGCGTTCAACGCTGCAACTCATTCGTACGCAATAAAAAACCGCCATTAGGCGGTTTTTTATTGCTCCTGAAGCGGGAAACGAGACCCGAACTCGCGAGGCTCGCCGCCCGCCCCCGACCTCGGCAAGGTCGTGCTCTACCAACTGAGCTATTCCCGCAAAACTGACGCCGTAATTGGCGTCCCCTAGGGGACTCGAACCCCTGTTACCGCCGTGAAAGGGCGGTGTCCTAGGCCACTAGACGAAGGGGACACATCCGGACTTCACATCGCTAAGGCTGTTAACCTTGGCTCCTTGCTGAACATTGTTCGCTGCAAGTGGCGCGCATTTTATGCATGGTCTGGAATATCGTCAACCCCTCAACCCAATCTTTTTTCAGGTTTTTTTGCACAGCGCTGCCCATGTAACACCTCTACCATCGGCAAAGGCCGATAAAGCGAGGGCTAGACGCAAAAACATAACATCCAAGCGCAAGTCGACCAACGGCAGAAAAAAGCTTGTCGCCTCCGGCTGTGTCGGCCATGATGCTTTAGTGAGAGCTAACGAGCTGGGACTCTGCTAACGCATGCGCGCTGCGCATCAGTCAGGGAACGCTGATATCGCAGTCGCTACCAGATAGCCTGCTCTGATCAGCACAGCTCAGGATATTCAGTACAAAAGAGAGACAACTAAGTGTCCCCACTCCTTATAGGCGGTTTACTGGCAGCTGGCCTAGTCGTTTTGGTCAGCATTGGTCTCATCAGCCAGGGGCTAGAGCGCGCTCGTCTGGAGCGCGCCAGAAAATCGGCAGAAATTGCTGCGCGTATCAAAATAGGTAACAGCGTTATGGCCAACCTGCCCGGCCAGTTTTTCCCCGCTGAGCTGGGCAACCTGTTGCTCAGCATTGAAATCAAACTTCTGCAAAAGTTAGCGAGCATTAACAATAACGCGCCGGAAACCACGAAACGCCTGGAAGAATCCAAAGCACAACTTCAGCAGAATAACCCACCCAGCAACGAGCCTGTAGCACTGGATACCGAAGCCAAAGGCAAAGAAGCTCGAATACAACTGGAAAACCTCTACAAGCAACTGCAACAAGCACAGGCTGACGGTTTCATCGATAAAGCCACACTGAAAAAGTGGTCAGACCACATCCGTCAATTCCTGGTTGCAGCTACGCTCGACACCTTCAATGCCAGCGCCAAGCTAGGCATGCAGCAAGGCAAGCCACGAGTTGCCAAGTTACAATATGAACGAGCTGTAGCGTATCTCACCAAGCTAAACAACCCAGCTTTCAGTGAGCATCTGGCTCAGTACAAGGCCTTAATGCAGCGAGCCGACGCCGCCGTCGCAGCCGAAAACCAGCAAAGTACAGGCGCTCCCAGCGAGCTAAATGCTGGTCTTGAGGTTATGGAAAGTGCCGAAGAAATCTGGAAGAAGAAAGCGGTCTACGACGACTGATCTTCATTCCTCATTCGCGGCTGGCAGCCCAGCCGCGTCCTTCACCCCTGTACGGAAGACGCAATGGCCCTGACTCTCTATGGCGCGCCACTATCACCTTTTGTTCGCAAGATTCGTATTCAGCTCGCCGAGCAAAATATCGCCTACGAACTAAAACCCATCCCACCGCGCGGCCAACCTGATTGGTATTTTGACATCAGTCCGCTGGGCCGTATTCCTGCAATACAGGATGGCGATGTCAAGCTGGCAGACTCTGCGGTAATCGCACAATACCTTCACGAAAGCCGCGGTGGTCAATCGCTCTATGGCAATACCGCGGAGCAGGCGGCAAGAGTTCGCTGGCTGGAGAAGTACGCCGATTACGAGCTGGCCCCGCACAGCACATTCGCGCTGTTCTTTCAGCGAGTGGTAGCACCAAACTACGGTGAGGAGCCCGATCAGGACATGATTCAGGCGGCACTTGAACACCATCTGCCGCGCCTGCTCAACTACCTGGAAACAGAACTGGGCAACTCGCTGTATTTTCTGGGCGAGCAGTTCAGTCTGGCGGATATCGCAGTCTGCACCCAACTGATTAACATGGCACACGCGGGCGAGCTGATTGACGAGTACCGCTGGCCTGGCCTGTCATCGCTACTCAGCCGGGTGAGCTCACGGTCCAGTGTCTCGGCGCTGCTACCAGCAGAGCATCAAATGGTTGCCAAGCTAACCGGGCGCATCTAAAAATCCGCATAGCGATCCATATGGATCTCTGGATTGGTAAACGGATAAGCGCAGCGATAGCCTCGTGCACCTTGCTCGGTAACTTAACAGACAACCTTCGCCAGAAGCTCGTAGACCCAACGCCACTCAAGGGCAGCATTTCTGACTGAGGGAGTAGAAAAGAACAAACTAGCCAGCGGGTGTCATGCTGATACCTTGCTGGCGATAGTACGCTAAGCTTCTGCCATAAGACTGCACAAAGGACCGCTGCCGCCGTGATGGATATCCGCCTGACCAACCGCCTTTCATTCAAGCAGACCCGCCTGGGCGTGCTGGCAGCGTTTATTCTAGGCACTTTGCTCGGACTGGTGCAGGTTATGGTGGATTATCGTTCTGAAGACGCGGCTATAGACGAAGCTGTCCAGGCGCAAATCAACGTCAGTCTCGGGCCGGCCTCACGCATTGCCTACAACATTGATGCCGAGCTGGCACTGGAGCTGGTCAACGGCCTGCTGCAGGCCCCGCCAATCATTCGTGCCGAAATCATCGATAACAATGGTATCGCGCTAGCCAGCGTCAGTCGGCCAATGGCCTCCAGCCGCTACCGCTTTGTCAGCGACGCGCTATTCAAGCGTCGCCGGGATTACTCGCATCCACTCTACGTTGAACACACGCCCAACGAGCTGCTAGGCCACCTGGTCATTGAAGTCGATACCTTTCATCAGGGTGCCAGCTTCCTGCGCCGTGCCGGGCTGACCATGCTCTCAGGCTTCATTCTTAGCCTGGTACTCTCGCTCATTCTGATGGTGTTGTTTTACGGCATGCTTACCAAGCCGCTGGTGCGCTTGATTCAAGACCTGCTGAACATGAAAACCGAGGGCGAGCGCAGCCGCCTGCCCTGCCCCGATGGCCATGAACGCGACGAGATCGGAGCCCTGGTCGAGGTTATCAACAGACAACTGCAGAGCATCGACGTCAATATGCGGCAGAAGCTGCGCGCCGAAGAACGCCTGCGCAAATACCTGGAAGAACTGGAAAGCATCGTTGAGTCACGCACCAACGAACTGCAAGAGACCAACGCGCAGCTACGCCGCTCGAATCAGGATCTGGAGTGCTCACGCGAAGAAGCGCTGGATATGGCACGCGCGCGCTCAGCCTTTTTGGCCAACATGAGCCACGAAATACGCACACCAATCAACGGCCTGCTGGGTATGATCGGGCTAACGCTGGACAGTCCCCTGAACAACGAACAGAAACAACAACTGTCGATTGCCTACGACTCGGGCAAGGTATTGGTAGCACTGCTCAATGATATTCTCGACCTGTCCAAGTTTGAAGCTGGCAAGCTACAACTGGAACGCATCCCCTTCGATCTTGGTGCACTGCTGGAAGAAACCGCCAGCCTGCTATCACAGAATGCGGGCAAACAGGACATTGAACTCACCTGCCGGGTTGATCCGCGCCTGCCCGGCATGTTGCTGGGCGACCCTACTCGCATACGTCAAATTATCAGCAACCTTCTGTCCAACGCACTCAAGTTTACGGAGCAGGGCCATGTCGCCCTGACCCTCAATCTGGAGCACAGCGGTAGCAGCGAGCAACGCGTGCGCATCAGCGTCTCGGACACCGGTATCGGTATTGCGGACGAATCTTTGGAAGCTATTTTCTCGCCCTTTACCCAAGCTGACGCACACATCTCCCGGCGCTTTGGTGGCACAGGCCTGGGGTTGGCACTGTGCCGAAGCCTGACAGACGCTATGGGCGGCGATCTGACCGTCCAATCGACCCTGGGGCATGGCAGTACCTTCAGCGTATCCATCCCACTGGCCACCCATACCCAGCAACCGGGCTTCCCCAAACCAACACCACGCACAGTCACTATCTGGAATCAAAGCGGAAACCTGCAAGGCGCCGTGCTAGAAGAACTGCTGACAAGCTGGGGCATGACCTGCATGCTGATCGACTACCAGCCAGCCGCCACCCTACCTGCGATGACGCACGACAGTGACTTCTGGTTGCTCGACAGCCCTGCCCTGGCGCAGCGGTTGAAAGCGGTCGAACCGAACAAACCACGCCTGCTGATTTGTGGCTACAGGGCCTTGCTGACTACCAACAAGGCCTTGAAACTCGGAATTCGCCAGCAAGTCGCCTCGCCACCCTCAAGACGCCGACTGGCGCAGGCGATCGACGAGCTGTTTGGTCTGTTCAAAGACACCCAGGCGCCCAGTAAGACTGAAGTCTCAGCGGCGGGTCAGCGCTTGTTACTGGTAGAGGACAACATGGTCAACCAGATGGTTGCCAAAGGCATGCTAAGCCGCCTGGGCTACGAGGTAGATCTCGCTGAACACGGTGAAATTGCTCTGAGCATGCTGGAAAAAGCACCTTATTCGCTGGTGCTAATGGACTGCAATATGCCCGTCATGGACGGTTACGAGGCGAGCCGGCGGATACGTGCAGATCCGCGCTGGAAAGATCTGCCGATCATCGCGTTAACGGCTAATGCACTGCACGAGGACCGGCAGCGCTGCCAGGATGCAGGTATGAGCGACTATCTGGCCAAACCCTTCAAGCGAGAAGATCTACAAGCCATTCTGCAGCGCTGGCTGAGCAGCCAACGCACAGACTGACCGGCGTCGTACCAGCGTTTAAGCCAGCAATGCCTCAATATCGGCACGCAGATCTTCCGGCTTGGTAGTAGGTGCATAGCGCTTGACTACCTTACCCTGACCGTCGACCAGAAACTTGGTGAAGTTCCACTTGATACCCTTGCTGCCCAGCAAGCCAGGCGCCTGCGATTTAAGTTGCACAAACAGCGGGTGAGCCTGGTCGCCATTTACATCGACCTTCTTGAACAGCGGAAAGCTAACGCCGTAGTTCAGCTCACAAAACTCGGAAATCTGTCCTTCATCACCCGGCTCTTGCGCGCCAAACTGGTTACACGGAAAGCCCGCCACCCGCAGCCCCTTGGCCTGATAGTCCTGCCACAAGGCTTCCAGCCCCTTGTACTGAGGAGTGAAACCACATTTGCTCGCGGTATTGACCACCAGATACGCCCTACCATCCAGTTCGGCGAGACTGCTTTCACGGTTATCAATGGTGGTACAGGGGATCTGCAGTAGTTGTTCAGCCATGGGGTGGTGCTCCTTGGGAGTATTGTTGACGACGTCACAACAGCTTAGCGTATATTTGTTTGCATGCAATTTATTTGCGCGCAATTAAAGTAGGCATGGCGGCGCTCAAAGGAAGTGCACGCAACCACGGGTACTTTTCCCTGGCAAATTCAAGCACCAGTTCGTTCAGGGCTGGCGGTAACGCTGCATAATCACTCCGCCCCACCTGCTGCGGTAGGTTAAAACGGTCCTTCTCAGCCTCCATGTCTTCATGCACTCAGGTCAAAACCCACAAACACCAATACAGCTACACACTTTCTGCACTTTCCCCACCCAGAATCGCCAACACAGGCTTTCACAGGGAGCCACGCAAGACGTATGATGGTCGTATTACAATCGCTCAGGGATGACTGCCATCACCCTCCTCCCTGACGTGCACATCAGCCCTGGATCGACAAGGTAAGCACCATGCAGGTTAGCAAGTCCAACAAATTGGCCAACGTCTGCTACGACATTCGCGGCCCCGTGCTGCGTCACGCCAAGCGCCTCGAAGAAGAGGGCCACCGCATTCTCAAGCTGAACATCGGCAACCCCGCTCCCTTCGGTTTTGAAGCGCCGGAAGAGATCCTGCAGGACGTTATCCTCAATTTATCTACGGCCCAGGGTTACAGCGACTCGCGCGGTCTGTTCTCCGCCCGCAAAGCGGTCATGCATTACACCCAGACCAAGAACATTCCCAACGTCGGCATCGAAGATATCTATCTCGGCAACGGCGTATCCGAGCTCATCGTCATGGCCATGCAAGGCCTGCTGAACAACGGCGATGAAGTACTGATCCCGGCGCCGGACTACCCGCTGTGGACGGCATCAGTGAGCCTCTCCGGCGGCAAGCCGGTGCACTACCTGTGCGACGAACAGTCGGACTGGTATCCGGACATCGAAGATATTCGCAGCAAGATCACCAGTAACACCAAGGCGCTGGTCATCATCAACCCCAACAACCCTACTGGCGCCGTATATCCGCGCGAGGTGCTGGAGCAGTTGGCGCAAGTTGCTCGCGAGAACGACTTGATCCTGTTTGCCGATGAGATTTACGACAAGATCCTGTACGACGGCGTAGAGCATGAATCCGTCGCAGCCGTTGCACCTGACGTGCTCTGCCTGACCTTCAACGGTTTGTCCAAGTCCTATCGCGTCGCGGGCTTCCGCTCTGGCTGGATGATCATCAGCGGGCCCAAACAGCATGCGACCAGTTACCTCGAAGGCCTGGAAATTCTCGCCTCCATGCGCCTGTGCGCCAACGTACCGGCACAGCACGCAATCCAAACCGCACTGGGCGGCTATCAGAGCATCAATGACCTGATCCTTCCGGGCGGCCGTTTGCTGGAGCAGCGCGACACCGCTTGGGAGTTACTCAACGAAATCCCCGGCGTTAGCTGTACCAAACCCAAGGGCGCGCTCTACCTCTTCCCGCGGCTGGACCCCAAGGTCTACCCTATTCATAACGATGAAAAGATGGTGCTCGACCTGCTGCTGCAGGAGAAAATCCTGATCGTGCAAGGCACCGCATTCAACTGGCCATGGCCCGACCACTTCCGTATTGTCTCGCTGCCGCGTAAAGACGATCTGGAGATGGCCATCGGGCGCATCGCCAACTTTCTCAAGACCTACAAGCAGTAAAGGGCTAGCAACGTGGCTGATTTGCATATCGAAGACTTTCACCAGGATGTCGCCCGCATCCTGGTGGCGCTGTACAACCGCTTTCCACAGCCTACAGCCATCTTCGTCAGCGACCTTATCGGCGAGCACGAACCCGACTCCTTTGGCGTGCCCGCGCCACGCCACCTCGGCTGCTTCAGCGCCATGCTGTGGCTGGCCGATGAAGGTTTTTTGCGCTTCACCGACACCATCCGTCAGGAGGCCATTGATCAGGCCTGCCTGACCGAACGCGCCTTTGTACTGCTCTCCAAAGCAGAACCACAAGCGCGCGATCCCGAGCTTCCTGCCAGCATTGCGCGCCAACGCGCCACCCTTGCTCAGCGTCTGCGCGATGCGCTTAGCAGCGGTTCCAGCAGCCAGCTATACGACACGGTTCAGCACTGCTTCATACCGAGTTACAAATAGCTACAGCCCTCACTTCCTGCCAGTGAAACCTGACCATGACATCTTTTGTCATAGAGTCAGTATTGAAAGCCCGCCCCGCTCGCCCAATATAAGCTCAGAATAGAGCTTGAAACCGCGATGCCGGACGAGCTGATTTTTCTCTATACAGGAACGATCCAAAACATGATGCGCATTTTCCTATTTCTGGCTACCAACATTGCGGTAGTGCTGGTTGCCAGCATTACTCTGAGCCTGCTTGGCGTCGGTAATATTCACAACGGCCAGGGCGGCATGAACCTGCAGGCGCTGTTGATTTTCTGCGCCGTGATCGGTTTTGCCGGCTCCTTCATATCGCTGTTTCTATCCAAGTGGATGGCCAAACGCGGCACGGGCGCGCGCGTTATCGAGCAGCCACAAACCCAACAGGAACAATGGCTGGTCAAAACCGTAGAAGAGCTGGCTCGCAACGCCGGCATCGGTATGCCCGAAGTCGCCATATTCCCCTCACGGGCACCTAACGCCTTTGCCACTGGCTGGAATCGAAATGCCTCACTGGTCGCCGTATCAGAAGGCATGCTGCAGCGTTTCAGCCAGGCAGAAATCAAGGCCGTCATGGCGCACGAGATTGGCCACGTGGCCAATGGCGACATGATCACCCTTACCTTGATTCAGGGCGTAGTGAACACCTTCGTTATGTTCTTCGCCCGCATTATCGGTAACTTTGTTGACCGCGCCGTGTTTAGAAATGAAGGCAGTGGGCCTGGCATCGGCTACTTCGTCGCGACCATATTTGCTGAAATGGTACTGGGCATTCTCGCCAGCATTATCGTCATGTGGTTCTCGCGCCAGCGTGAGTTCCGCGCAGATGCCGCCAGCGCCCAGCTAGTCGGTGCCGGGTCGATGATTGCAGCACTCGAGCGATTGAAGGCCGAGCAAGGTATCCCGGTAGAACTGCCAGGTGAAATGACCGCCTTTGGCATCAACGGCGGCCTGAAGCACGGCCTGGCCGGTCTGCTGATGAGCCACCCGCCGCTGGATGAACGCATCGCAGCGCTCAAGGCCGGGAATTATCGTTGAGGTACTGACACGTGGAGCAGGGAGCTTAGAGGTTGAAGCGGAAAGTTAAACTCAAAGCGGACTGGGTAAAAACCAGCCCGCTTGAAACCTTAAGCCAATGCAAAACAATACAACCCTTTATTGAGCATTGCGTAAACGTCTGGACCAAACTTGAAGCAACCAGGTCCAGACGTATACCAAGATCGCAAGCGCTGTCGCCCAGCGCTATTACGCGCTATTACGCATAAACAATTCATTGAGCGTCAAAACATTACTGTCCTGCATTTCCTTAACAAACTGCAAAACAACATCTTCTACGACGCCACTAAATGCGTTAGCCAAAGTCGTTGGCGTAACACCTTGAACCGGAGCGGCCTTGTTACCTACAGTAGTGTGTATGGCATGGTCATATGTTTTAGAAACAACTTCATCACCACGCTTCAACTCAATAGTAATCTGATAGAAGTCAGTAACTGCCGTACCTGCAGCACCGAAGGTTAACCCGGTACCAAACCCCTTCATCGCCGCACCGCTAATATCAGCGATGTTGTTGCAGACGACCTTGATACTCATATCAGAAGAGCCTGGCGAAGGAACAACGACACCCGATGCTCGAAAAATCCGCTCTACATTAGCTCGAAGCTCTGAGTCAGCCGCAGAATAGTGACTGCCATTGCGTTGAAACTCGACATCAATATTCGCGTTGTACTGCTTTTCAACACGCTTTATCTCCGAGTAGCTGGTACCTGCGTACTTCGGATCCACATACGCTTTAGGCGATACACAACCACCTAAAGCCAGCACTAACAGTCCAATCGAAACCGCATATTTGCTCTTCATACGCCTCTCCATATTTTTTATTGTATTAACTTAGCGTCTTGATACGGGCCGACACGCCTAAAATCACAGCACCGCTAACGCAAAGTCAGTTTCCTTACTAAGTTTTTTGTGAAGCTTTTTTTCACGAGAATGAGAAACGCAACAATTTCCCCAAGATCGCAACATCACGTTTTACACTTAAAACACACACTCATTCTGACCACTTTTTTTGGTTAGCACCCTCCTACGTCTTCATATATACGCAGCGAACCAAAAGCGAGGCCTTCCACACCTCATCGCCAGCTAAAACTCTTCTGACTTTTTATAAAAACCGCATAAATATCTACCACTACAGCGGTTAGCGCAATCATCTTTATGCATCAACCTCTCTATGAATCTTCGCTTATAAGTATGACAAAACAGACACAGTGCCTGCCCGCTAGCCAGCGCACTTCCGCTCAGGATCCAACCTCGCACCAACGTGGCAAACTGGCTGACAAACTCACATCAAACTCCAAAAAGCCTCAACCAGTGGGTTTTTCAGGTTCTTCTTCAAGACAAACAAACCGATATCGTAAGGCTCCAGTTCAGGCGTCACCTCAAGCACACGAATACGATCGCGCAGTGGACTATTGTCGAGCACGATCTTGGGCACCACACCAATACCAAAGCCCAAGCTGACCATGCTGACAATAGCTTCATTACCGGTGACCTGAGCATAAATGCGCGGGGTGATGTCTTGCAGGCGAAACCATTCATCCACCCGGGTTCGGGACACACCGCTCTCCGAGAGAATCACCGGAATAGTCGCCCACTCTTGCGGCGTCGCCGGCGTGCTGGTGGGTACGTTCGGTACTTGCTGCTCAAGAGGCGCGATAAACAGCAAAGGCGAAATAGCGATAGGCTGGAATGCCAAGCCACGCGGCAGGCTTGCTGGCCGTGCTGCGATACTGATGTCTTCCTTGCCCCCCAGCACATGCGCGATAGCATGCTCCGGGTCGCCGGTACGCAGTTTGATTTCAATGGCCGGGTACGCATTTCGAAAGCGTCGCAACAGCTCATACAGAAAGCTGTAGCTGGCAGTAACCGAGCCATACAAACTGATCTCGCCACTTAACTGATCAGAATTGTCGGTCAGTTCATGCCGAATCAGATTCCACTGATTGCTGGTTTCGCGCGCATACTTGAGAAACTTTTGCCCTTCCCGAGTCAACACCACGGTACGATTGTCGCGACTAAACAGCGAGACACCCAGCTCGTCCTCCAGCTGGCGGATATTGCGCGACAAGGCAGATATGCTGATATGGCACTCATCGCTGGCACGGCCAAAATGCAGGGTCTCGGCCAAGGCGAGAAACTGTTTCAGGGTTTTGATATTCATACCCGTGAGCATAACGGATGATTGCAAAAAACGGGACGTCTTGTTGCAAATATATCAATTTCCGAAAAGGTAAATTTTCTATACAGTAGCGGCACTCACATGGCGCTGTACCTCAGATGTAGCGGCTGTGTCACTTTTCAGGATCGATGTACCCACCCCATCGATGTCTTCAACATATAAGCAGGGTTCTCAAAATGGCTAATTACTTCAATACCTTACCGCTGCGCGAGCAACTCGCTGAGCTGGCAAAATGCCGCTTCATGCACAACGCTGAATTTGCTGATGGCGTAGACGCGCTGAAAGGCAAAAAGCTGGTCGTCATCGGTTGCGGTGCACAAGGCCTTAACCAGGGTTTGAACCTGCGCGACAGCGGCCTGGACGTTTCCTACGCCCTGCGCCCTGAAGCCATTGCCCAGAAGCGCCAGTCCTGGAAGAACGCGACTGAAAACGGCTTTACCGTGGGTACCTACGAAGAACTGATCCCCACCGCAGACCTGGTTCTGAACCTGACACCAGACAAGCAGCATAGCGCTGTTGTGACTGCTGTTATGCCGCTGATGAAGAACGGCGCTTGCCTGTCTTACTCGCACGGTTTCAACATTGTCGAAGAAGGCATGAAAATCCGTGACGACCTGACCGTCATCATGGTTGCTCCCAAGTGCCCAGGTTCTGAAGTACGCGCTGAATACGTGCGTGGCTTCGGTGTACCTACCCTGATCGCCGTGCACGAAGACAACGATCCAAAAGGCGAAGGCCTGGCGCTGGCCAAAGCCTACGCAGTGGGTACGGGCGGTCACAAAGCCGGCGTTCTGATGTCGTCCTTCATCGCCGAAGTTAAATCCGACCTGATGGGCGAGCAAACCATCCTGTGCGGCATGCTGCAGACCGGGTCTATCCTGTGCTTCGACAAGATGGTTGAAGAAGGCATCGACGCTGGCTATGCCTCTCGCCTGATCCAGTACGGCTGGGAAACCATCACCGAAGCTCTGAAGTACGGTGGCGTGACCAACATGCTGGACCGTCTGTCCAACCCTGCCAAGATCAAAGCCTTTGATCTGGCTGAAGAGCTGAAGCAGATCATGCGTCCGTTGTACAACAAGCACCAGGACGACATCATCAGCGGTCACTTCTCCAAGACCATGATGGAAGACTGGGCCAACGACGACAAAAATCTGCTGCAATGGCGCGCCGATACCGCTGAAACCAACTTCGAGAAAACCCCAGCTGGCGATGTAGAAATCTCCGAGCAGGAATTCTTCGACAACGGCATCCTGATGGTTGCCATGGTTAAAGCCGGCGTTGAGCTGGCCTTTGAAACCATGACGGCTGCTGGCATCATCGCCGAGTCTGCTTATTACGAGTCTCTGCACGAAACGCCACTGATCGCCAACACCATCGCGCGTAAGAAGCTGTATGAGATGAACGCGACCATTTCTGACACTGCAGAATACGGTTGCTACCTGTACAACCACGCGTGCGTGCCGCTGCTGGCCGACTTCATGAAAAACATCAAGACCGACGTCATCGGCAAAGGTCTGTCACTGGAAGACAACGGCGTTGATAACGCGCGCTTGATCGAAGTAAACGCAGCGCTGCGTTCACACCCGGTAGAAGCAGTAGGTACCGTCCTGCGCGGCTACATGGCTGACATGAAGAAAATCGTTTAATCGATTAGTCAGCGTTAAGCCACAGAAGCCGGGTTTCCAACCAGAAACCCGGCTTTTTTGTCTCTGCCATTCGCAGACCCGGTAGTTTGCACAGCAAAAGGCATGCATCAATGAACGCTTCAACCCGTTTAGGCCCTATTCAATTGAAAAAAGCGACTGTCAGCTTTGACGATCGCTTCACCCTAAGCGAGATCGATTGGACCATTACGCCGGACCAACACTGGGTGATCACTGGCCCCAATGGCGCGGGCAAATCAGCCCTGGCCGCCGCGCTGGCTGGTATTGGCGAGATCACGGCTGGGAGTTCTGAAGGCCTTCCAGCACGCGCAGGCTTGGTCTCATTTGAAGCCCAGGCGGAGCTGATCGCCAGGGAACTGAAAAAAGACGATGCCGACATCATGGACGTGATTTCACTCGGCACGCCCGTCCATGAAATGATTTTCGACTACTGCCAAGACCCTGAACTCGCCCAGGCGCTGGTCGAGAAATTCGGTCTGAGCAGACTGCTCGATCGCGCGTTTCGCAAACTTTCCACCGGTGAAACCCGCAAGGTTATGCTGATCCGCGCGCTGGCTAACAAACCAGATATGCTTATTCTCGACGAGCCATTCGACGGCCTGGACGCTGAGACCCTTGCCATGCTGCAAGCACACCTCGCCTCCATCGTCGATAGCGTGCCTATGGTCATGGTGCTGAACCGCTTTGATGAAATGCCAGACTTCATCACCCATGTTGCCTACCTGGATAAAGACACCTCGGACCCAAAGAACCCGAATCAGGGTCGTTTAAAGCTCACTGTCGATAAAAGCAACGAAGCCGCCTTCAACGAGCTGTACCAATTACTGCATTTGAAAAGCACCGACCTGACCGTGCCCGAGTCGGACCCAAGTAACACCCTACCGGGCCTCGACCCAAGCCAACCTCTAGTGAAGCTTAACGCCGCCACCATCAAATACGGCGATACCGTCATTGTCGACAAACTGGATTGGACCATAGAGCCCGGCCAGCACTGGCAACTCAGCGGCCCGAACGGTAGCGGCAAAACCGGCGTTTTATCACTGATTACCGGCGATCACCCGCAGTGCTATACCAACGATATATTTGTGTTTGGCTTTCAGCGCGGCAAGGGTGAAAGCATCTGGCAGATTAAACAGTTTATCGGTTACGTCTCCACTGCCCTGCAGTGGGAATACCGCGTCAGCACCAGTTGCAAGAACGTGATCATCTCCGGCTTCCACGACAGCATCGGCCTGTATAGCAAGTCGTCCGACAACCAGAAGAAAATCGCCGACCAATGGCTGGAACTGCTCGGCATGACAGCCCGCGCCGATCAACCGTTCAACAAGCTGTCCTACGGCGACCAGCGTTTGCTACTCATCGCGCGCGCCATGGTCAAGCACCCGCCGCTGCTGATTCTGGATGAACCCTGCCTTGGCCTGGACGACATGAACCGCCAACTGGTGCTGGCCCTGATCGAAAAGATCTGCCAAGGCTCAGAAACGACCGTGTTGTACGTTAACCACCACGCAGAAGATCGGATAACGGGGATAGAGCGGTACTTGAAATTGAAAAAAAACGGTTAGGCTGTCTACTGGCGAGAAGACCCTGCAATGCGGAAAAACGCGGGCGCTGCATTGCGCTACCCGCAACCCGCTCAGTCAGCCCAGGATTGGCATAAATACTGATATGCCTCCTCGGCTGTATCGACAAAGTGAACAAGCTGAAGGTCGCCTTCGGTGATGGCGCCTTGCTCAATCAGATAGTCAAAGCTAATCAGTTTATTCCAATATTCCTTGCCTATGAGGACTACAGGCAAGGGCTGAATTTTCGTGGTTTGAATGAGAGTGAGGGTTTCAAACAACTCATCCAAGGTGCCAAACCCTCCGGGAAAAGCCGCGAGACCTCGAGCTCGTTTTAGAAAGTGCATTTTGCGCATCGCAAAATAATGAAACTGGAAACACAGGTCCTGAGTGATATAGGGGTTGGGTTGCTGCTCAAAAGGCAGCACTATATTGAACCCTATGCTCTTGCCACCCATGTCGGCAGCCCCACGATTAGCGGCCTCCATAATGCCTGGCCCACCGCCGGTGGCGACTACAAATTCATTGCCTCCCCTCAGCAGCGACAGCTCGGTGAGCTTTTGCGCAAGCGTCCTTGCCTGTTGATAATAGTGGCTGTTTTTCAGCGCATTCTCGGCCACCTTTTGGTTGCGCTGAAGCAGCTCCGCTGCCGGGTTCTGCGCCAGCATCTCAGTAGCAGTACGCAAATCGCGCTCCGCCACCTCCGGATCTCGGAAGCGCGCGCCGCCAAAGATCACTACCGTGGAAACAACCTGATTTTCTTCCAGTATGAGATCAGGCTTAAGCCACTCTAGTTGCAGCCGGACAGCGCGCAGTTCGTCGCGCAGCATAAAGTCTTCGTCAACATACGCCAGCCGATACGAAGCACTGTCCATTCGCACTTTTTTGGCATGCTCAACATCGTCAGCAGCGCTCGGAGGCCAGTTTTTCGATACGTTGTCCGGATGAATCAATATTTCTCGCCCCTTAAAATTTTACTTTCTCTCCTAACCCGGCAATATGCGGCCGCCAACCATGGGTTGTGGCCACCGTCGCCAAAGCCTGCTTGGCATTTTCCTCGCCATGCACCAGGAACAAGCGCGGCTTCTCGCCCTCGAAGTGCCCAAGCCACTCGATAAGCTGCGTCTGGCTCGCATGCGCTGAGAAACCACCCAGGGTATGGATGGCCGCTTTAACAATCACTTCTTCGCCGGCTATTTTGAAATACCGCGCGCCATCAACCAGCGCTCTTCCAGGCGTGCCCATTGCCTGGAAGCCGACAAAGATCACATGCGACTGCTTGCGCCAGAGATTATGCTTCAGGTGGTGGCGTATCCGCCCACCGTTACACATGCCGCTGCCTGCGATAATTATGGCACCACGCTCTACCTTGTTCAGCGCCATGGATTCATCTGTGCTGATCGAGTATCGAAGGATCGGCAGAAAGGTGTGCAGGCTGCGCTCTTTAGCGCTCGCGGTAAGCGACGCCGTTTCAATTGCCGCTTTGTCTTCCGCATTATAGATATTCTGATAGCGGTGATAGATCTCAGTCACAGCGATAGCCATGGGGCTATCCAGAAAGATTGCCTGCTGATGCAACTTGCCCTGCTGATACAGCTCACCCAAGCGAAAAATTATTTCTTGGGTTCTGCCGACCGCAAACGAAGGAATCAATATGTTGCCACCGTTTTCGGAAGCCTCAAGAATCACGTCTTCAAACTCTTGCAGGGTATCTTCCATTGAGCGATGATCGCGATCACCATAGGTAGATTCCAGCAACAACACATCCGCGCTTTGTACCGCTTCAGGGTCGCGCAACAAGGCGGCTTGCGAATTGCCAAGATCGCCGGAAAATACCAGCTTCTTCTCCACGCCCCGTTCACTTATATACAACTCGACAATCGCCGAGCCGAGAATATGCCCGGCATCGAGGAAACGAACCTCCACATCCTCAGTGATACTGATACGTTGCTGGTAATTCAGCCCCTGACAAAGTTTCAGCGTCTCCTGCACATCCTCAGCCCGATAGAGAGGCTCGACTTCCGGCTTGCCCGCACGACGAAGGCGCTTGTTCTCCCACTCAACGTCACGCTCCTGCAGCGAAGCGGCATCCTTGAGCAATACTTCAATCAGATCACCGGATGGCTTGGTCATATAGATAGGGCCGCTGTAGCCCTCGGCCACCAACAGCGGCAACCGACCGGAATGATCAAGGTGAGCGTGCGACAAAACAACCGCATCCAGGCTTGAGACTGCAAATGGCAGAGGCTTTAGATTGGCCTCCTCTTCTTCTCTGCGCCCCTGGAAAAGCCCACAGTCGAGCAACAGGTTGCTATGATCGGTTTGCAACAAATACATGGAGCCGGTGACACCGGCAACCGCACCGTAGAAAGTTAATTGAGCCATAGCGACCTCCAGTTTGTGGAAACACGTGCAGGGAATTTCACCTGTCCGGGGGGTTTGCAAAAGCCGGAGATCGGATTGCCTGCGCCGTGCTTCTCAACTTGCCCACGGAGCCACCACATACCCGGCTGTACCACTAATCATAGGGCCACACCCAGTCACTGACCGCAGGATCATCAATGCCGTAAGTGTGAGCATACTGGCGGCAGGCTATCTGCTGGTCCAGAAAACGCTGCTTGGCATGCGCGCCAGCGACGCTTAAACCCGGAACCCGACTGATAACCTCAATTGCCAGGCTAAAACGGTCAATTCGGTTATCGATGGCCAGTTCCAGAGGCGTATTTATATTACCGTGTTCAACATAGCCTCTTACGTGCAGGTTGGCGTGATTTTTACGTCGATATGCCAAACGATGGATCAGCCAAGGGTAGCCATGAAAGTTGAAAATAACCGGTTTATCAGTAGTGAACAGGCTGTCGAAGTCGCTATCAGAGAGGCCGTGGGGATGATCGCGCTCGGGGCTTAAACGAAACAGGTCGACCACGTTGATAAAGCGGATCTTCAGCAAGGGGAAAGCCTCACGCAGCAACACGGTGGCGGCCAGCGCCTCCTTGGTCGGGATATCGCCGCAGCCCACCATTACCACGTCCGGCTCCTCGCCCATATCATTGCTGGCCCATCTCCATATCCCCAACCCCTTGGTGCAGTGGGCTATAGCGCTCTCCATATCAAGATATTGAATATGTGACTGCTTATCACAAACGATCACATTGATATTGTTATGGCTGCGCAGACAATGATCTGCGGTGGACAATAAACAATTCACGTCGGGGGGCAGATAGATGCGCGTGACCAGCGGATTTTTGTTAACAACCAGGTCGAGAAACCCCGGATCCTGGTGTGAAAACCCATTGTGATCCTGTCGCCACACCGTGGAGGTGATCAATAAATTGAGCGAAGCGATAGGCGCTCGCCAGGGGAGTTTTGCGGCAATGGTGAGCCATTTGGCGTGTTGGTTAACCATCGAATCAATTACGTGTACAAAAGCTTCATAGGTGGCCAGAAAGCCATGCCGCCCGGTCAGCAGGTAACCTTCCAGCCAGCCCTCCAAAGTATGCTCGGAAAGCATTTCCAGCACTCGACCATCGGGGCTAAGCTCACCACCGTTCTCGTCCTCGGGCAGGTAGTCAGCCAGCCACAACTTCTTGCTCACTTCATAAATGGCATCAAGTTTGTTGGAGGTATTTTCATCTGGGCCGAAGACCCGAAAGTTGTGCCCGTTCAAACGCATGATATCGCGTAGCATGGCCCCTAGTGGCTTGGTATTCATGGCACTGGAGGTCGCTGGCCGGCTGACATCGAGCGCATATTCGCGGAAATCAGGCATTCGTAAATTGCGCTTCAACAACCCGCCATTGGTATGCCGGCTCGCACTCATGCGCCGCTCACCCTGAGGCGCCAATGCTTGCAGTGCGGGGACCAGCTGCCCGTCTTGTGTAAAGAGTTCCTCGGGGCGATAACTGCGCAGCCACTGTTCCAGAATTCGCAGATGCTCGGGGTTGCTGTGGACCATCGTCAGCGGTACCTGGTGGGCGCGCCAAAAACCCTCGATTTTGTTGCCGTCAACTTCGCCTGGGCAAGTCCAGCCCTTGGGCGTGCGCAGTACAATCATCGGCCAGATCTGTCGCTGCGCCTTTCCCGACTCGCGTGCTTCGCGCTGCAGTGTGCGGATCTCTTCAACACAGGCTTGCATAGTAGCAGCCATGCTGCGGTGCATATCCATTGGATCGTCGCCTTCGACGAAATAGGGCTTCCAGCCATAGCCTCGAAACAAGGCCTCCAGCTCGGCATGGGGAATACGCGACAGCAAGGTCGGATTATTGATTTTGTAGCCATTCAAATGCAGTATCGGTAGCACTGCACCATCGCGAATGGGATTGAGGAACTTGCTTGAGTGCCAAGAGGTTGCCAGGGGACCGGTCTCAGCCTCACCATCGCCCACCGCCACCACACAGATCAAATCGGGATTATCGAACGCCGCACCAGTGGCATGCGAGAGGCTGTAACCCAGCTCTCCGCCCTCGTGAATCGATCCCGGCAGCTCCGGCGTACAGTGACTACCAATGCCGCCAGGGAAGGAAAACTGTTTAAACAGGCCTTGCATACCCCTCTCATCCTGACTGATATCGGGATAAGTTTCCGAGTAAGTGCCTTCCAGATAAACCGGGGCCAGCACCCCGGGAGCCCCGTGACCTGGGCCAGCCAGAAAAATGGCTGGCAAATCGTACTTGTTGATCAGACGATTCATATGCACATACATGAAAGAGAGGCCCGGACTCGCCCCCCAATGCCCCAAGAGGCGCTTCTTCAGATGTCTGACTTCCAGGGGTTCGCGCAACAGCGGGTTGTCTTGCAGATAGATCATGCCCGCCGCGAGGTAGTTGCAGGCGCGCCAATAAGCATCTATCGCTTGCAGCTCAGCAAGGGGAATCGCTTCGGCGTGGGATGAGTCGGTTTTATGCATTGTTGTCTCCACGAAGAGTTGCGTGCCGGCGTGATCAGAAACCCAGTTCAAGTTAACAGCTTACACGGGATTTTTATTATCTTTACCCCGAAATGTAAAAGCCTAGGTCGCCACCGGCCAGGGGGAAATCCGCGCTAAGGCGGTACTGGATATCTATGCAGAGAAAGGTTTCGGGCTAATCAGGGTACGGCGCGGCTTTTTGCGGTAGCAACCAACTGCCAACTGAATGTGCAGCGCGGCAGCCTTCCGATCCGCAGAATTTGGCGCAATTACTCCGCCAGATGCATGGGCAACCGCGCAGCCAACCACGCCAACGTCACTTGATATGATATTTAGCCAGAGATCGGGGCCCGCGGCGTAAACAGCGCGACGCTCCCTTCCAACTGACCGAATTAATTTTCATCTGCCCCCGATAACCGGCAAAGCTAACAGCCTCGTGGCAGAGCGTTAAGCGGCACCGCAGAACTCAACGATTGCCCGCTGAAAACCGGCCCGTATCAGTACGCTGGAGTGATCGCCCGGGACTAAACTCAGCTCTGCGCCACGGATGGCTTGTTGCAACTGGTGTGGTTGCTTGGCAAACGGATCCTTATCGCCCGCGATAATCAGTGTAGGTACGGTGATGTTTTCCAGTGGGATACGGTCGGCATGAAACGCCAAGGCTTGAGCCGCCATCGCCTTGCGGTCTGCCCACACCATATCCGCCAGAAACCGAAAGCCTGCCAAGGTGGGGTTGCGAATGCTCCAGCGGCTAGCGAGCATGGCCCTTGAGAGCGCCTTTCTACCTTCTACCTGATAGTGGCTATCCAGCTGCAGAATATTGCCGCCCACGCCCCCTGCAACCAAACGTCGAATGCGGGGTTCTTGGGTTGCTGCCAACAAGGCCACGGTGGCGCCCATTGAGTAGCCGACCAGATCCACTTCTGCCAATTTCAGCTCATCCAGCAGACAGCTTAAGTCTCTGGCCATGCGCGACTCGCCGTAGGCTGCCGCGTCGTGTGGTTTATCTGAGCGACCGTGCCCGCGTGCATCCAGTGCGATAACGCAGCGCCCGGCCTGCGTGAACCGCCGAACAATACCGGGTATCACCCAATTGACCCGCGCATTGGCGACATAGCCGTGATGCAGTACCACCGGTGGCTGGGCTGACTGATGCCCCCAGCGTTGATAGTAAATATCTACCCCATCAAAGGATTTGAAACGACTCATACGGCCTCCAACCTGGCTTGGGTACTGGTTTGAGTATTAGTCGCTTACCATTTTGAGTCAAAATGTATTTTTGAATTCATTGTGAGACTTTAAAAATTAAAGCCTCACAGCATCTCGACAAGTTAACTGCGCAGCGCTGCTGGTCATACATCCGGCTCAGAGGCCCGACGCCAGATCAATGCTCCGCCAGGTCGATCAGTTTCTGCGCTGGCCCAAGGGGCTTGGCACACTACACCCGAAATCCTTGTGCCAACGCCTGCAGCTCCTTGGCCAGAGCTGCCTGGCTGACGGTAACCTGAGAGATTTCCTGTGAGCCATGGAGCGTTTGCAGCGAGGTTTCGCGTACCGAGGCCATACTGCGCGAGATATCGCGCGTAACCGCGACCTGTTCTTCTGCTGCCGTGGCAATTTGCGTTGCCATGCTGGAGATACGATCGACGTCCTGCAGAATATCCGCGAGCGTACCCTCCAGTTTTTCGGCGTCATCGGCCGTGGTATTAGCCAGTCCATGACTCTGCGACACCGAGGTCTTGACGTTGTCGGCGATATCACGGAAGTCGCCAATCAGTGATTCGATTTCCACCGTAGAGTCGTGCGTTTTACGCGCCAGATTACGCACCTCATCAGCTACCACGGCAAATCCACGCCCGTGCTCGCCAGCCCTGGCCGCTTCAATAGCCGCATTCAGCGCCAACAGGTTGGTTTGATCAGCCACGGCCTTGATAACGTCGATAACCCGGGTGATGGATTCGCTACTCTGCTGCAGCTGCTGCATCTGGCCATTGACCTGTTCGATCGAGCCCGCAAGATGACGAATACGGGTAACGCTCTGCTCAACAACCTGACGCCCGACGGCGTTCTTGCTGGAAGCATCACCCGCCGCCTCCGCAACTTGCTGCGTGTTACGCGAAATTTCCTCAGAGGTGCTCGACATCTCTTCCGCCGCTGCTGCGACCTGATCGACCAACAGCTGTTGCTGGCCAACCTGATCCGAGTTCTGGCTGGCTGTAGCGCGGGTCTGCTCTGAGGCAGAGGCCAGGCGCACGCTGGTCTGATCGATCTGGCTCAGGGCGCCCGAAAAGGTATCGATCAAGCCATTGAGTGCCGTACCGATCAGCCCCATCTCGTCGCGCGAGCAGACCCGGGTACGAATCGACAAATCCTTCTTTTCCATGATCTGGCGAAAATCGCCCAATAACTGATTCACCTGACCCGTTACGCCGAGGATAATCAGCAGCGCCAGCAACAACACGGCAATCACCACTACGCTGCCGATCACCGCTGCTTGCTGCAGCTCACTATTGGCTTTATCGAGCACGTAATCCGTACGCGCCGCCATCTGACCGGCGACGTTCTTTTTAAGGTTATAGACGCCTTCAATCGCAGTACTGGCGCTATCAAACCACTCGATATTCGCCATACCCAGAAAACCGTATTCCGAGCCAATCAACCGATCGCGCAGCGTTACGAAGGCAATCACTTCCGGCTGCTCACGCAGCGCCCGTACCTGCGACTGCATGGAGTCACCCAACAGGTCTGCCGCAGTATCCAGCAGCACCTGCTTGCGCGCACCAGCAGCACTGACATCACCCGCCAGGCCCAGCGAGACCTTGCCATCCGCCAGAACTCGTGCCCCTGCCGCCATCTCGCGCGCGCTCCACTCGGTAGATTGAGTCAAGGCGTAAAAGGCACTCAGCAAACGCGTGAGCTGCGGCTCATCCGATCGATGTAAAACCTCCGGCGTCAGCGCAATCAACTGCTCTATCGTCTGGGTAAAGGCGCCATAAGCCAACGCGACATCTATATCTTCCAGCATGACCCGTTCGCGCAACGGCGCGAGCTCGGCCAATGTTGCTGATACCCGTGCCAGCTGTGGCGCAATCTCTACTCTGATTTCGCCATCCAACGCGCCAACCACGGACTCAAATTCCGCCAGGGCATCCTGGGTGAATTCACGCTGGGTTTCCAACCGCTCGACCACGCGGCCATCAGAGCCGCCAGAGACGATGAAGAGTGAGGTCAGTCCACGTTCCTTTTGCAGATTCTCAACCAATGGATCTGCAACACGCACCAGATTGAACAGATCACGCGAAGCCTCAGTGCTTTGCAGGTTGGCGTGACGCAAGCTAACGGTGGTAACAGAGAAGTAAAGGGTTCCCAGCAATGCAGGAAGGATCAGCAGCAACAGTTTGCCGCGCATTGATATATTACTAAGCATGGACAGCATAGATTGGCGCCTTTGAAGTAAAACCTGACCATATGGACAGACTGCTTCAAGACAACAGCAAAAAGAGTGCCATCAGTATGCCACCCAGGGAATCAGGGGTTAGGCTGAAACAACCGCACCAGAGCGGTGCCGTGGAGTGTAAGCGCGGTCTAAAATGCAGCTTTTGACATCGCTGCGGGACCAGTCAAGCCAACTCACCAGGGGCAGAAGCGATAAGCGTACGCTCAAGGCTAATAAAGGCTAACTATCATGCTCGCGCATTGCTTCGGCCAGCACACCTTGCCCACCTGCAGCCAAGGCGCCGACAGCACCGGCAATATCGCCTGTATCCTTATTCTGACTCAGCTTGAACTTGCCGACCAAACGGTCAATATCAATCTCGATACCCACAATCGCGGCCAGCATCTGGCTAATGTAATCCGGGCTGGAATCAGTCATTTTCCAGGGCCGCTGCGCGGCAACCTGCCCCTCGTGCTCTCGGGTCAAACGCGCTACCAGCCCGCGCACAAAGCGCGCATCATCGCGCAAGCGAAGCCGACCATGAGCATGCACAACCTGATAGTTCCAGGTAGGTACCTGGCGATGGGTTTCATGCTTACTCGGATACCAGTTGGGCGAGATATAGCCTTGCGGCCCCTGAAAGATCACCAGCACCGGCATACCGTCAACCACTTGTTGCACCAGGGGGTTGGCGCGCGCGATGTGACCTTGTAATACGCCATTTTTACCCTGCTCTACCACCAACTCAAGCGGGATATGATTGGCATCAAGACCTTCCTCCGTCTGAGTAATCAGTGCAGCCAACGGGTAGGCGCGCATCAAGGCATGCAGTTGTTCGGGCCGTTCTTCAGCAAAGTGCTCAGGCAGATACACGATAATCACGCTCCACAATAGACAGACCGATTAGCAGCCAAACGGCGGGTACTATACGAAAATCTCACAATACAATGTTAGCGAAACACGAGCTCGCGCGTCAGCTTGAGACGAGGCATCACCTGCTACCCCATCTTGCGCGGTGCAGAGCATTAGCTTGGCGAAACAGGGCCTTTTCGAGTAAGGTCGCGGACGCAGCCGGATACCCGGCTTTCAGCTTGCTACCTGCTTTGCTCAACACAAGGAACCCCCCATGCGAATTTGCGTTTTCTGCGGCTCAAGCGCCGGCAATCAACCCGAATACCTCGATGCTGCCAAGCAACTGGGCACCGCATTGGCCAAAGCCGGTATCGATCTGGTGTACGGCGGAGCGCAAGTCGGCTTGATGGGTGCAGTGGCAGATGCCGCCATCGCTGCTGGCGGCAACGTCATCGGCGTTATCCCACGGCATCTGGTCGAACGCGAGCTGGCCCACACAGGCCTGACCGAACTGCATGAAGTAAGCTCCATGCATGAGCGCAAGGCCATGATGGCTGACCTGTCAGACGGTTTTATAGCCTTGCCCGGCGGGGTCGGTACCTTTGAAGAACTCTTTGAAGTCTGGACCTGGGGCCAGCTTGGCCATCACCAGAAGCCCTGCGCACTATTCAACGTCAGTGGCTACTACGACAAGCTGATCGCCTTCCTCGACCACGCCACCACCGAAGGCTTCATGAAGCAGCCTTACCGTGACATGCTGCTCGTCGACGCAGAGCTGGACTCCCTGCTAAGCAAGGTCAAGCACTACGAAGCACCCAAGGTAGCCAAATGGGTAGAGAGTAAAAGCGAGCGCTAAACGATCAGGATAGCGTGCCAGGTAAAGTCGACCTGCCGTCTGAGCTGCACAAATCTTCCAGACGTGGCTCACCATGGCGTTATCCTGAGGCCTCTCCCCTTTTTACTGGCTAACGACACATGAGTGCAGGCAACTGGATTGATCTCAAGCAGGACGCTGATACCGGCATTGAGACCATTCGCGCGCACTTTGATGGCCACGCTTATGACCCACACTGGCACGACAGTTACCTGGTGGGCTTTACCGAGCAGGGCGTGCAGCGCTTTCACTGTGGTCGCCAGCGCTATGACTGCGTGCCCGGCAAGGTCATATTGCTGGAGCCAGGCGATATTCACGACGGTGAAGCCCCCAGTGCTGAAGGCTTCACCTACTCCATGCTCTATCTTGACCCGCATTGGCTGGAAAGCGAATTGCGCAGCCTGTTCGCTGACGCCCCACAGCAATGCGTGCCCGCCATGAGTATGACCGTAGCCCAGTCACCTGAATTGATCTTCGCCATTGCCAGCACCTTTCAGACGCTGCATCAGCAGGAGCTGCGCATCGTGCGCCAAACCGCACTGGACTATCTACTGAACCAGCTGACCAGTCAGATGCACTGGCGCCAGCGGACACAGGCAGACCCGCGTATGCCCAGGGTGGCAACGCTGACCCGCGAGTATCTGCATGCCAATATGCACAATGACGTCAGTCTGGTGGATATAGCCAAGGCGGCAGGAGTTGACCGCTTTCGTCTGAACCGCGCTTTCAAGGCTGCATTCGGACTCGCGCCCCATGCCTATCTGGTGCAATTGCGACTGGCGCGGGCACGGCGCCGTCTGGCCACTGGTGAGGCGCCCGCGCTGGTCGCTGCCAGCCTGGGCTTTGCCGATCAAAGTCACCTTGGACGCTGGTTCAAACGCGCCTACGGCCTTACCCCGGCAGGCTACCGGCAGCGCTGCACAAGCCTTCCAGACCGTAACTAGGCGACCACCGACAATAACTCCCGACAACCACTCGCGGGAGATACTGCTTGATTCAACTCTTACCTTTTCTACTATTTGCTTTCGTCGCCTCTATTACGCCCGGCCCCACCAACCTATTGGCGATGAGCAGTAGCGCCCGCTTCGGCTTGCGCGCCACGCTACCCATTGTCTTTTGCGGCTGCCTGGCCTCAGCAGGTGTGGTGCTGGCGGTCGGCCTGGGTATCGGGAAAATACTCTTTTCGATGCCTATTGTGGCGCAGCTGCTCGGCTGGATAGGTGCGCTATGGTTAAGCTACCTTGGCTGGCAAATTACGCAGGCGCCTAGCACTATTGATGCAACGACCAAAGGTGAGCGGCCTTTAAGCGGTTGGGCAACGGCGCTGATGCAACTGATTAACCCCAAGCCGTGGACAGTCGCATTGGCGGTAGTCAGCGTTTTCGTCACCAGTACAGGCGCACCCGCCTGGCTACTAGCGCTGTTGTTTCTATTGATAGCCGTTCCCTGCATGCTGCTTTGGGCATGGCTGGGGCTAAAAGCAGGCAGATGGCTGCAAACCGGGATCAAACTTCAGCGCTTCAACCAGGTTATGGGTCTGTTATTGGCCATTTCAGGTTGGCTGAGCCTGCTAAGCTGAAATTAAATATCAGCGCTCACATCAAGGAAAACCATGGCGCGCCGATAATCCAATACAGCACCTCACAATGGATGTCCGCATGTTCAATAAAAAACTAAAACAAACGCTGCAAGATCAACAGGATGAGCTGGAGCAGGCGCGCCAGCTATTTACCATGATGCGCTCCGAGGTGCTAAGCATCGAGCTCACGCCCGATGTAAAAATTGCAAACGTGAACCAGAACTTTGCTGATGCCTTGGGCTATAAGATAGACCAACTCATTGGTCGCGCGCTGAGCGAGATAGTCCCGGAGTATGTAAAGAAACTGGATTGCTTCCGTAACTTTCAAACGGCTATTGCAAATATTACCTCAGTGCAAGACGACTACCGCTTTATCTGCAAAGACGGCACCCTGGCATGGATGCATATTGCCTGGTATCCGCTGAAAAACCGCGCTGGCAAGCTGTCTTGTATTCAAGGGTATGCACGCGATATTACCGAAAAAATCCAGGCCGCTCAGGAGAACCAAGAGTTCATCAACGCCCTGATTCGCTCCACGGCGGTGATTCAGTTTGATCTGGAAGGTAATATCATCACGGCCAACAAGCAATTTCTAGAGGCTATGGGCTATTCGCACAACCAGATCGTGGGCAAGCATCACAGCCTGTTCTGCCCTGCGGGTACCGCTTCAACACCCGAGTACAAATCCTTTTGGCAGACCCTGAACCGCGGTGAGTTCGTCTCGGGTCGCTTTCAGCGTGTCGACAGTCGCGGCCGTGATGTCTGGCTGGAAGCCTCCTATAACCCGGTTTACGACGTGGAAGGCAAGCTTTCCAAAGTAGTCAAGTTTGCCAGTGTGGTAACCGATCAGGTGGCGCGCGAGGCGGAAGTGAACGAAGCTGCCAGCATCGCCTATGAGGTGTCACTGCAAACGGATACCAGCGCCGAGCGTGGTGCCGGCGTTGTGCAAGAAACCGTGGGCAGCATGCATCGCGTAGCTGAGCAGGTTGAATCAGCCACGCAAGGCATTGAAGCTCTAGGCAAGCAGTCTTTGCTGATCAGCTCCATCGTACAGACCATCAGCGGTATTGCTGCGCAAACCAACCTGTTGGCCCTCAACGCTGCGATCGAAGCCGCCCGCGCAGGTGAGCAAGGCCGCGGGTTTGCCGTGGTAGCCGATGAGGTAAGGCAGCTTGCTGGCCGGACCAGCGCAGCAACTGAAGAAATTATCAGCGTAGTGGACAAGAACCAAACGCTAGCGGATGAAGCCGTCCGCGATATGGCGGTTAGCCGCGAACAAGCCGCCAAGGGGCTCGCATTCGCCAACCAGGCAGGTGAGGTCATCGTTGAAATCAGAGCCGGTGCCAAGCAGGTTGTAGACGCTGTGGGACGCTTTGCCAATGAACTCAAATAAGCACTGGGCGAGCCGGTAAACCTGGATTCCCGCTCGCCACCCACGACGACCGGGCCATCAGCTATAGCGGTCGCTCGTTGCCAGCGGCCCTGAGCCCATCCTTAAAGCGATACCGAAAAAGTTCGCCTAACCGGCCCGTATTTGCTGATACCCCGAACGGGTAAGTAAAACCAGGTGAACGGTGGAGCCATAAATCTGACCCGACGATTTGAGTAGGTCGATCAAGGCTTTATTCTCGTCCGCTGGCAAATAGTAATAGTCCCGTCCCTCTTGCAATTGTTCTGCGCAATGCTTGAACGCCTTGAAGCTCGTGCCCTTGGGCACGGCATTAAGCTCATCCAGTTGCCGCAGGCTAAGAGTTTCAGCGCCCTCGTGAAAAATCGGGGTTATGGCCACCGCAAGTTTCCTACTGTTTAAAAAATAGTCAAAAGCGCATACCGCTTTTCCAATAAATCAGTATACTTGCCGCCCCTTGCCAATGCACAACCGAGCGCACCATGACCGATCAAACCAGTAACGAAAACGCACCAGCAACGCAGACACCAGCAGATTCAACAACACTGCCAGGGTTGGGATCGCTGTTTTCTGCTGCCGCCAGCGCCAATGCACGCAAGGCGAAAGCTCCGAACAAGGGTAAGTCCGGTTCAGATCAGCACGAACAGCGCATCGGCATGGCGCCGCGCAACACACGACGCTCCATGGGTAAACGCTAAACGATAGCTAAATGGGCAGCACCATGTAGAAGCGTGCGCCCTCACCGGGCTTGGACTGTACGGCGATATGACCACCGTGCAACTGGACAACTTCCTTGCACAGAGCCAATCCGAGCCCTGCCCCGCCCTTTTTACTGCCGACCTGAACAAAGGGTTCAAAAACCCTACCCTGCTGACTGAACGCGATCCCCTCACCATTATCCTCAACGCTCATGATGATGCGCTCGCCCTGGCGGCGGCCCTGCAGCAAGACACAGCCCTCTTTGTCACAGTGGCGCAGGGCGTTGCCCAACAAGTTGTCGAGCACCCGCTCGATCTGCAGACGGTCCAGGCTTGCGTGTGGCATCTCATCATGAATTTCAATATTCAAGCTCACACCCAGCCTACGCGCCTGCTCAGCGAAGCGTGCTGCAGCCTGGTCAAGCAACTCGGCAGGGTCACAGGGCTCAAGGTCGAGTTTCTGCAGGCCATTCTGGTAACGCGAAAAATTAAGCAGGTCGTTGATCAAATCAACCAGGCGACGCATCTCCTCATCCACTACGCTGAGCAGATCGGCTTCACGACTGCCCTCAGCAAAGGTCACTCGCTCCTGCAGCAGTGAGAATGCCATGTGCATACCGGTTACCGGCGTGCGCAGCTCATGTGAGGCGCGCAGCACAAACTCACGGCGCACACGTTCAAACGCCCGTTGATCCGTCACATCACGCAGTACCATGACCGCGCCCTGCACCCAGGTATCGGTGCGCAAAACCGGTGTCAGGCTGTAATCGAGCAGACGCATCTCACCAGCGACCTCGACCTCCAGATCCTCCTGGTCGCTGCTGTTATGCGCGTTTCCTGCCAGCACCTCACGCACTTGATCATCCAGCTCGGGTCTGCCCATTGCCAGCCCAAGGCTTTGCCCTAATTCACGTGAGTCCCAATCCAGCTGACGTCGAGCAACCGGGTTAAAATGCTCAACCTCACCATCTTGGTCAAGAATCAACAGACCGTCGTCGATACTATCCAGCACCGCTTGCAAGCGTCTCTGCTCACTTTTGAGCGCCTCCATATCGCCGCTTTTGAATTCACGCAGGGCTTCGGCCATGACGCCAAAGCGTCGGCTAAGCGCCGACACCTCCAGGACCGGAGAGACGGGTAGCGTTACATTAAAATCGCCCGTGCTCACCTGATCTGCTGCTTTAGCCAAGCCTTCGATGGGCTGCGCAAAACGCCGTGCAATGCTATTGGCCGTCAGCAAACCCAGAAGTAACACAGCCAGCCCGATCAGCCCGAGCAAGCCGGCAATCAGCCAGGCTCGCTGATGAGCAGCAACTTCAACTCTTTCCGCTTTCTCTACATAACGATTCTGAATTTCATTGATCCGATCGCGCATTACCGAGACGGTGCTGCTGAACGTGTCGTTGGACAGCAACTCTCGCCGCAGCGTCAATGGGCGCTGGAGGACGTCATCGTAGACAGCGTAGGCTGCCTCGATTTCTGCAATGGCAGAACGATCAGAGTCATCTACCGCATGCGCCTTGGCAACCTGCAGCCAGCGCTTGAAACTCGCATCGGACTCATCCAGACGCTTACGATCAAGATCCTCCCCCACCAGCAGGGTGACCTGGTGCCCTATCTCCTGCCGCAGCCCGAGTGTTGCCTTGATAATGCCCAGGTTGCTACTCATCGACAGTTTCTGCGATTGGGTCAGGCTCAGTACACCCACCATACCCACGACCAAACCGACCAGCGCCACCGTGATCAATGCACTACTGCTGAGGAAAAGTTGCGTGCGTAGTTTCATAAGCCAAGCTGCTTTCGTTTGCGGTAGAGCGTTGACGCATCGATACCCAATGTTCTGGCCGCCTGATCCAGGGTAGAGCTGGCCGCAAGCACAGCAGCAATGTGAGCTCGTTCCAACTCATCAAGGCTCAGTTCCGCGCCCACTCTCGGCGCAGTGCTGGCGTCAGGCGCAGTCAACCCCAAGTGCGATACCTGAACCAACTCCTCACCGCAGATAATGCTGGCACGCTCAACCACATTGCGCAGCTCTCGAATGTTGCCGGGCCAACGGTAACTCAGCAACGCGTCCCGGGCCTCTGGGCTAAAGCCCGCAGCCGGGCGAGCATAATCTTTGACGAAGCCGGCAAGAAAACGTTCGGCCAGCGCCATGATGTCATCGCGGCGGTCTCGCAGCGGAGGCAACGTCAGCGTGATGACATTCAGGCGATAAAGCAGATCCTCGCGGAAACGCCCCTCTTTAACCATATCGCCGAGATCCAGGTTGGTGGCGGCCAGGATGCGCACATCAGCGTGACGCGTGACCGGGTCACCTACCCGTTCATACTCTTTATCCTGGATAAAGCGCAGGAGCTTGGGCTGCAGTGTCAGCGGAAAGTCTCCGATCTCATCAAGAAAAAGAGTGCCGCCGTCCGCCTGATTGACCCTACCCAGGGTGTTTTCAGTCGCGCCGGTAAAGGCGCCCTTGGTGTGACCAAAAAGCTCGCTTTCCATCAACTCGGCCGTCAGCGAAGGGCAGTTAATGGTGATGCAGGATTTTTTTGCGCGTCGGCTCCAACCGTGAATCAAGCGGGAAAGCTCTCCCTTGCCCGTGCCTGACTCGCCCAAAATCAGAATATTGGCGTCTGTCACCGCCACTTGGCGTGCCGTTTCCAGTACTGCCATCATTTCCGGGCTCTGTGAGTCACCCCGGGTCTGCGGCTGCTTTACCTCGCCCTCCAGCACTTCCAGCCGCGCCGCCATCTGCCGCATCTCAAGTTGCTTGACGGCCGACATGCGCAGCTGGTCAGGGCTGCAGGGCTTGACCAGATAATCAGCAGCACCCGCTTGCATCGCATCAACGGCGGTATCTACGGCGGAGTGAGCGGTCACAATGACAACGCGCATCCAGGGTGCAACTACCCGCATTTTTGCCATAACGTCCAAGCCGTTGTCTTCGCCCAGACGCAAGTCAAGAAAGCACAAATCAAATACCTGACTATGCAGTACCGACTCTGCTTGGGCAGCACTGGCAGCTGTGGCGACCTGATACCCCTCATCCTCCAGACAATAGCGGAAGGTTCTGAGAATCGCCGGCTCATCATCCACCAGCAAAATACGCCCATTTTTCTGCGCTGATTCCATTTGTTCGCCTACTCCAAGAAAGGTACGAGAGATGTGACTACGCAATGTCGTGCAAGTTGCATGATAGTAATCGGGCAATCTTGCAACTTGCACTCTCTCTATTGCAATGACTATCAATTAAGTAACTGATTTTTAAGTATTTTTAATTTTAAAAATAACTGGCACAGCAGTTGCTCTAACTATACGTAATTAGTCACGGGTCATGTCGCCGGCCCTGATACGGACATTGAATGGAGATTGACACCATGCACAGCGCAAACCGCACTGCTTTGCTTGCACTCTCACTCAGCTTGGCCAGTTTTCTGCCTATGGCAGCGCATGCCGACGGCAACGGGCACACCTTGCCAACTGAGCAACGTCAAGACCAAGGCATCCCCATGGATGATGATCGCGTGCTGACGGCCACCTTGCAGTCGCGTCTGCAGTGGGATGGCAACACCGACGGGATCAACATCCGGGTACACGCCCAACGCGGCGCGGTCACGCTCAGCGGTGTGGTCCAGGATATGGCTGACAAGCGCGTTGCCGTCGCCACCGCACGCAACACGCCGGGCGTGCGTGCCATCGACGCCAGCCAGCTGAGGATAGGCACAACCAACGCGCTGGAGGAGGCACGCTGGGTAAGTACCAGCGTCACCACTGATCGCGGCCCTACCCTTCGTCTCTAATCAATGACTCGGCACCTCAACACACTATGGATGACAAAAGATGAACATGGAGCAAAAGCCGGCGATCTATTTCCACATAAAGGAAGCAACACTGCCGGGCGCTATTGAGCTCTCGCACAGCACCGCCGGCAAACCTGCTTACTCCCGGAGGTACCCCTTGCTTAACTGGGCAATCGCGTTTTTCATCATGACCGTTACGGCCGCCGTATTTACCTTTGGCGGATTTGGCTCCACTGCCGCGGCATTGGGCAAGGCCTGCTTCGGTATGTTTCTGCTGTTATTTATCGGCACCATATTGTTGAACCGACGCCGACGCGTGCAACGACTGCACTGATCTTGGCGGCTGGCTACGTGACTGTGACACAATGCTCTGCCATCGTGTCCTGACCCTGTTAATACCCCTTAATGCTACTCGACATCAGCCAACTACCGCCGCTCCTCTATCCGCTAGCGAACCGCTTCTATCGCCGCTACCAACGCGGGGCCAAGGTGAACCGTCAGCATCAGGTCTGGGTTGGCAAGGAAAGCGAGCAGATTATCTGCAGCCTTTGTTTGCAACCGGTTGCTGATGGCTATTGGTTGACCAGCCTGCTGGTTGACCCAGCTCGCCGACACCGTGGTTACGCGAACGCTCTGCTCACAGCCATCAGACATCATTACACCGGCCCTATCTGGTTATTCTGCTCACCTGGACTAGTTCCTCTCTACACGGGTGCAGGCTTCGACCTGGCCTGTGATTTACCCGAATCGTTGGCTGATCGCCTGCTGCGCTACCAACGCCATAAAGAACTGGTACCACTGGTTAGCTGCTGATCACCTGATCCCCGGTTCGCCCTCTCCTTGCTAGCCAACCGCATCAACAAGCCTAATGTGCCAGCACATTGCCACGCTTTGTATCATTGCCTGTTTTTTTCGCACCCTGATAGTGCGTTTAAGCGTTTACGCCCCCCCTTCCCGTTAATAACCTTTCGCATAAAAACAACCTAAGCAAATGAAAAACAAAGGGATTAAAAAACTGGCAAGCAAAATGCTATGTGACAACTGCCAACGCATTTAATCAAAAACATTTGGGGAAACACGCGATGATGAAGAAACTTGCAGTTGCCGTAGCTACCGCCAGCACGCTGTCCTTTGCCAACATGGCTCACGCTGAAGCATACGATACCGCGATCGGCGAGATGGATGTCAGCATGACTGCCACCCTGGCTACCGACTATATCTGGCGCGGTCAGTCGCAAACCGACGGAGTTGGAGCAATCCAGGGCAGCCTGGACATCGCACACGAAAGCGGTCTGTATATCGGCGCCTGGGCATCCAATATCGACTCCGAAGACTTTGGCGGCTCCAGCGTAGAAATCGATTACTACGCCGGTTACGGTGGCGTCATTACTGACGACATCACTTATGACCTCTCCTGGGCTACTTATACCTACCCAAAAAACAGCGAAATCGATTATGACGAAGCGCTGGCCAGCGTCAGCCTGTACGGCTTCACTCTAGGTGCCAATTACGCGTACGACCCGCAAAGCCAGCTTTATACCTATATCGACTATGGCTTTGCCCTGCCCTACGACATCGGCCTCGGCTTGCACTACGGCCTGACTGACACCAAGGACCCACTCGACGGCGTCAGCGGTGACGAAAAGTATGGTGATTGGGCGGTCAGCATCGGCAAAAACATGCTGGGACTGGACGTAGCACTGATGTACAGCGATACCGATCTGGGTGACGACTGCGGTTACTCAAGCAAGGATTCATGTGACTCGAACTTCACGTTCTCAGTATCAAAAACGCTGTAAGTCCTGAATCTGTAAACGGTCGCCCTGCTCCGAGGGTTCCCGTCAGCTAAGCAGTACTTTATGCCGGTTTCGCGCCCCCCTGTTCCACGGCAGGGTAAGCAGGCCGGCTTTTTTATTTATGACCACATTCGCCGTATCAACCTGCACGCACAAAAAACCGGCCATAAGGGCCGGTTCTAGCCAATGCTACGGACGCATCAGGCTCGCGGCAAGGTCACTCCTCGCTGCCCCTGATATTTACCCCCGCGATCGCGATAAGACACCTCACAGGACTCATCGGACTCGAAGAACAGCATCTGCGCCACACCTTCATTAGCATAAATCTTCGCTGGCAAGGTTGTGGTATTGGAAAACTCCAGCGTCACGTGCCCTTCCCACTCCGGTTCAAGCGGCGTCACGTTCACGATAATGCCGCAGCGTGCGTAGGTACTCTTGCCCAGGCAAATAGTCAGCACATCACGCGGGATACGGAAGTACTCCACCGTGCGGGCCAAGACAAAAGAGTTTGGCGGAATAATGCAAACATCGCCCTTAACATCCACAAAGCTTTTTTCATCGAAGTTCTTGGGATCGACGGTGGCAGAGTGGATGTTAGTGAATACCTTGAACTCATCCGCGCAACGTACATCGTAGCCGTAGCTCGACACACCATAGGAGATCACCCGATCACCTTCGGCGCCGCGCACCTGGCGCTCGACAAAGGGTTCGATCATCCCCTGCTCCTGGGACATTCTGCGGATCCAACGGTCGGCTTTGATGCTCATGGTGTGTCCTGAACTGGTCGAAAAAGAGCCTGCATGTTACCGGGTTATGGGGGCGGACAAAAGGCCGCGATCAGTCATCACTGATGCTGATCTGCGGCATCCCCTGCGCACCGGCCTGCTGCGTAATACGAGCACCCACATGGCGTGCCATATCCTGATAGATCATGCTGATCTGACATTCCGGCTGAGCCACTACGGTTGGCTTGCCACCGTCGGCCTGCTCGCGAATCATCATGGACAAGGGCATGGACGCCAGCAGGTCGACGCCATACTCATCTGCGAGGCGTTCGCCACCACCCTCACCGAATAAATGCTCGGCATGACCACAGTTGGAACAAATGTGAATGGCCATGTTTTCAACCACCCCCAGCACCGGAATATTCACTTTCTCGAACATACCTATGCCTTTCTTGGCGTCCAGTAGCGCGAGATCCTGCGGCGTGGTGACAATAACGGCGCCGGTAACCGGCACTTTCTGCGCCAGCGTAAGCTGGATATCGCCTGTTCCTGGCGGCATATCAACCACCAGATAGTCGAGCTCATCCCAGGCAGACTGGGTTAACAGCTGCATCAGCGCACCGGATACCATGGGGCCGCGCCAGACCACGGGGGTATTATCGTCAACCAGAAAGGCCATCGACATCACTTGCAGCCCATGCGCACGTGGCGGGATAAACCACTTGTTGTCATGCACCTCAGGGCGAGTACCCTCCGGCAGCCCGAGCATCATGCCCATGCTGGGACCGTATATATCAGCATCCAGCACACCCACCTTGGCACCTTCGCGCGCCAAAGCCAGCGCTAGGTTGACGGCCGTCGTGGACTTGCCCACGCCACCCTTGCCCGAAGCGACGGCGATAACATTTTTCACCTTGGCCATTGCCGGCACCTTGCCTTGAAGCTCGCCAGCGGCAACCTCACAACGCACCTTTATCTGCGCCGAACTAACACCTTCCACATTCTCCACTGCGGTTTGAATCATGTGGCCAATTCCGCCCACGATGGAGCCAGCGGCGTAACCCAGCACCAGCTCTGCAGTCACCACACCGCCGTCAATATCCAACTGACGCAGGCAGCCACAGCTGATCAGATCAGTTTTGAGGTAAGGGTCTTGGTATTCGGCGATGGCTCGCTCAACAGCGGCACGATCAACTTGGCACATATGCTTATCCGGATCACGAATGAATGAACGCTATGCTACTGACTCGCTGACGATCATGAAAGGCCGCCGTGATAACCGCGCAAGAATGGGATAACGCACATAGAACAAAACCTGGAATGAGCGATAGGCTCACCAGGCTGTTCTAGCGCAACTATGCAAGCCGCCTTGCCCTTGAACAGGGTCAGGCGGCCGAGGGATTACTGCTGATTAATCATCACCGCCTTGATATTGACGAACTCGCGAACGCCGAAGCCGCCATGCTCACGACCATATCCACTATCTTTTACGCCGCCAAAGGGCAGGTGCGGCTGCGCCAGGTTATAACCGTTGATGTTAACCATACCGGTATCAAAGTGCAGGCGGGCCAGCTCAATCGCACGATCTTCGTTACGCGAGAAAATTCCGCCGCCCAGGCCATAACGCGAGTCGTTAGCAATACGCATGGCATCCTCATCGTCGGCAGCTCGAATCAATGAAGCAACCGGTCCAAACAATTCGCCATCGTAAGCAGGCATACCCGGTTTCACGTCTTCGAGCACGGTAGCGGGGTAATAGAAGCCCTTCCCTGCAGGAATCTTGCCGCCAGTGCTGATCGTGGCACCCTTGCGCACCGACTCCTCGACTTGCCCATGCAGAGTGTCGCGTAGATCTTCGCGCGCTATGGGGCCCAGTTGAGTACCCTTCTGCGTCGGATCACCCATCTTGATCGCCGCCATCTGCTCTACAAACTGATCGCGAAATGCGTCGTACACATCGGCTGACACCACGAAACGCTTGGCTGAAACACAGGTCTCACCGTTATTGATTATCCGGCCCTGTACACAGGTCTTAACCGCCCGCTTGATATCCGCATCAGAGAGCACGACATAGGCATCGTTGCTGCCTAATTCCAGCACGGTCTTCTTGACGACCTTGCCCGCGGCTTCGGCAATCTTCTTGCCGGTATTATCACTACCGGTAAAGGTCACGCCACGCACTTTGGGATGCGCAACCAGCTTACCCGCACTCGCCCCATCCATCAGCAGCGACTGAAAAACGCCTTCAGGTAGTCCAGCCTCAAGATAAAGCTGCTCAATCTTCTGCGCCATGCCAAATACGTTGCTAGCGTGCTTCAATACGGTGGTGTTACCCGCCATGATGTTGCAGGCGCTATAGCGAATCACCTGATAAAGCGGGAAGTTCCATGGCTGGATGCCCAGGATGACGCCAATGGGCTGATAGCTGATCAGCGCTCGACCTCCTTCCAACGGCCGGGTTTCATCTGCTAACTGGTCTGGGCCTTGTTCTGCAGAATAGCGGCAGATAGCAGCACATAGCTGACACTCCTGACCACCCTGATCGATCGGCTTGCCCATCTCGCGCGTCATCAGCTGCGCCAGCTCGTCACTGTGCTGCTCAATCAGGTCAGCCATCTTGTTCAGTACCTTACCGCGATTGGCAAAGCTCTCTAGCCGCCAGGCCTGGAACGCCGCGTCGGCACGATCAATCGCAGCGCTGGCCTGCTCCTGACTCAGCAGTTGATATTCAGCAATTTTCTCACCTGTGCTTGGGTCAATTGTGTTGACGGTGTTGCTCATGGTGTTCTCCGTTTGAGTGGGTAACTCGATTACGTCGTTTACTTGCGACCACAAAAAAACCGGATTAGCTCACGCCAATCCGGTTTTTCTTGATAACAAGCAATTACCTCACTTGCCATGGAGCCATAAGCTGATTAAGCAGCTTCATCCATCGCTGGCTCTTCAGTCTCGGCTTCGGGCTCTTCTGCAGCGGGTTGCTCAGCAGCCATACCGGCTTTGTCAGCTTCGGCTTTTTCAACCTGCTCAAGCAGCGCATTCATCAAGCGTGTGCCGCGCTCACCGACCATTTCGGAGAAAACGTCACGCACTGGCAGACTGCGCTCACGGAATACCGCGCGCTCTTCCGGAGTGAGATAAACCAGTTCGATGTCGCTGTTTTCAGTGATGATATCCAGGCGCTCGGTATTCAGACGAGTCTGAACATCGTGGGTGTAAGGCACCAACTCGGTTACCACCTCTTCGATAACATCTTTACGCTCTTGGCTCAGGCCGTCATACCATGGGCTGTTAGCCATAAAGGTCGCGATGAACTCAGCCTGATTGGCGAAGATGAGGTAATCCTGCACCTTGTAGAAGTCCATCTCCTGGTGGGCAAAGATAGGCTGAATGTTGCCATCCAACTGCCCCAGCTGCATGCCACTGAACAACTCACCGTATTCCATGGTGGTCGGATCAGCACCGTATGCGCTGTAGGTTTCGCGCAACAGGCGGTTATCCATGGTGCGCAACGCCAGGCCATCGAAATCGGCGGGCGAACGCACTGCCTTGTTGGCACTCCACACCTGCCAGCCTTCGGGCACAATGGCGAGCGGCTGCAAGTCACGCTCACGGAATGACGCAACCAGATCCTCGTTCTTACGGAATTCAGGCGCGTTCAGAATTTCAGCGTTGGTTTTCTCGTCGTCAGTCAGTACAAAGTTCAGGCTGAACAACTGAGACTCGGGGACAGTGCCGCCCAGGAAACCGGAACCAAAGGCAAACTGCACGGCGCCAGATTGAACCTGATCATAAATATCGGTCAGACCACCCAACTGGCCATAGGTATAGAGCTTGACCTCAACCTCGCCATCGGTTTTTTCCTTTACCAGCTCGGCAAACTTCGCACCGTACTCGTACTGGACGCTACCTTCGATCTCTTCCAGGGCAAAACCCCAGGTTTCGGGCTCAGCAGCTGCAGTCTTTTCTGCCTCTGCCTCAGGTGCTGCGTTAGTTGCTTTCGGCTCTTCATCAGAACCACAAGCGGCCAACAAAACCGCTGCTGCACCAATACATCCATTACGCCAATTCATGGAACACTCCTTATAAACTGTTCTGGTTAGCTGAATAACCCTACCATACGACCAGCGGATGTCCACCCGTGCAAAACCGCTTTAGATCAGGTATGTTCAAAAAAAAAAAGAGATCGCAAATCGACCCCTGCGCGGCGCATTCAGCAGAGACCGATTTACACACACCAACTCAAGCCAGATATGTTGCTCCTGACATGCTGGTCAGAGCCTGACTCAACAGGCCAAGCAGAGGACAGCTCGATGCCCGAGCCTGGCGATAAGTCGGCCAGCAACCCTCCAGCCGCATTGCTGAGCAAAGCACTGCGCACGCTGGATCGAACGTCGGAGTATATCGAGAAAGTCATCCTTGGGGTCAGCGTACTGTTTCTTGCAGGTATGCTTATCGTCCACGTTCTAGGTCGCCAGCTGTTCGGCACCGGCCTCACCGGCCAAGTCGAAATGACTCAGATCAGCCTGATCATTATGACCTTTGCTGGCCTCGGCTACGGTGTGCGACGCGCCCGACACATCTGCATGTCAGCCTTCTACGATCAGCTCAGCGGCTGGCCACGCAAGGCGCTGTTGATTTTCATAAGCCTGGTGACGGGCGCGCTGATGTTCTATTTCTCTTACTACGCTTGGGAGTACGTCAGCTCAATCCAAAGCCGGGGGAGGACAACGTCGGCGCTGCAAATACAGCTCTGGATTCCCTACCTGGCTGCGCCCATAGGCTTTGCACTCGCCGGCATCCAGTATTGGCTAACCGCTATCCGTAACCTCACCTCTCGCGAGATATACCGCTCCTTCAATGAGAAGGAAGAGTACGACGCCGTCCCCGATGACGGCGCCATCTAACCGCTAGAACTGGACCCGCATGCTGACTCTGACCGTTATAACCATGATCGTGCTGCTAATGCTGGGCTTCCCCATGATGGTCCCGCTGCTGGTAGCGAGCCTGATGCTGCTGTTTCTCGTTATCGACATGGGTAACGTTGGCCTACTGATGGGGCAAATGATCAGCGGCGTACAGTCCTGGGCCCTGGCCGCCGTGCCGCTATTTATATTTGCGGCAGACCTGATGACCCGAGGACATACCTCACAGCGACTGCTAGACCTCGTACAGAGCTTCGTCGGTCACTTGCGTGGGGGCTTGCCCATCACCACGGCGGCAAGCTGCACATTATTTGGTGCGGTATCGGGCTCTACGCAGGCAACAGTGGTTGCGATGGGTGGACCGATGCGCCCCAAGCTACTGGAAAAAGGCTATTCCGACGCATTCAGTATCGCGCTGATCATCAACGCCAGTGACATCGCCCTGTTAATCCCACCCAGCATCGGCATGATTATCTACGGCGTGGTATCAGGTGCATCCATCGGCGATCTATTTATCGCGGGCATTCTGCCAGGACTGCTGATTCTGCTGCTGATCTCGGTTTATTGCTGGATAACCTCGATTCGCATGGGCATTGAGCCAGAAGAGCGAGCCAGCTGGGCTCATCGCTGTGAGGCATTGAAGAAAGCGATACTACCCCTCGGCTTTCCCCTGGTGGTTGTCGGCGGCATCTACGGCGGCATTTTCAGCCCGACCGAAGCAGCTGCTATTGCTGTACTGTATGCGCTGATTCTCGAAATAGTCATACTGCGATCAGTTAACGTAAAAGAGCTCTGGGATATAGCGCTCTCTACCGGCCTGATCACCGCTGTCGTGTTTATCCTGGTCGCGGCTGGCAACGCCTTTACCTATACGATTTCCTTTGCCGGTATTCCCCAGGCGATTCTTGACCCGGTCATCGCCAGCATCGGTGATAGTCCTACTATGGTGCTAGCGCTGATCGCCGTTTCGTTCTTTATTGGCTGCATGTTCGTTGATCCCATCGTCGTCATCCTGATCCTGACCCCACTGTTCAAACCTGCGGTAGAAGCCTCAGGCCTGGACCCTATTCATGTGGGTGTCATCGTAACCTTGCAGGCTGCGATTGGCTCTGCCACCCCGCCCTTCGGTTGCGACATCTTTACCGCGATGGCGATTTTCCGACGTCCCTACTTCGACGTTATCAGGGGCACGCTGCCCTTCATTTTGATCCTGCTGTTCGCAACACTGCTGCTGGTTATGTTCCCTAGCCTGTCGCTCTGGCTGCCTTCGCTGGCTCACTAAGCTTCATTAAACCGTCCCTGACTCACCTAAAAACCTGAAATCCCTTGCGATGTCGCACGACACAGCAAGGGCCTTGGGCTTTATTTTCAACAAATAGCAAAAACGTGTTTAAAACGAGACCAAAGTCTCATTTTATGACAACCTATCGCCACACCGAATGCCCCATAAAAATAAAGCTGTAGCGAGACCCAAATGACCAACGAGTCCAATGCCTTAACGCTGTCTGCCAATCGCAACGACGCCTCGGCATCGTCCCCCCTATTTCCCCCATTACTTCGCTGCATTGCCTTGCTGGCATGCGAGCTGTTCTTCTTTGTCGCCCTGATATCCATCAGCGACGGCATCCTGTTCTGGGTTGCCATCGCCATGGTAGTCCCCACACTTTTTCTGACCTGGCAGGCTCTGCCGGCTAGTACCAGTGCGGGCCAGTCCATCGGCTCACTACTGAAGAAAATCAACGGCGAACAGATCGACCTGCGCTCACATCCGCAAACCGATATGGATGAGACGTCATAAGAGTTCGCCGAGCTGAATCGACGCTTGCGCAGCGTCATGCTCGACCTTCAACAAAACAGCCTGGCAACAGCTATCGCCTCTGCCAACAGCCGCCTGTTATCAGAGCGGGCGGCTAATGACGCAACGCAGCAACGGACACTCGCGGAGCATATTTTTCATGCCAGCGAACAAACCACTACCGCACTGCAGGATCTCTCGCTACGCGCCACTGGCGTTACCCAGGTTAATACGCGCAACCTGGAAATGGCCCTCGACTCAAAGGTCAGGCTCGCGGACGCACGCGATAAGATGAAGCTGATCAACAATGCGATGTCGGGCTTTCAAAAGAACATCAGCGACCTGGATGCGACCTCAAGCCAGGTACGCGACATTCTCAAAACCGTTCAGGACTTTTCGGCGCAAACCAACATGCTGGCACTTAATGCTGCCATCGAAGCAGCCCGCGCCGGTGAACAGGGCCGTGGCTTTGCCGTCGTAGCCGACGAAGTGAGAAACCTATCGTTCAAGGTCGGAAATGCCGCAGAGCAAATCAGCCAATTGATGGAGAAAATGACGACGGCCATGGCGGGCGCAGAACAACAAACCCGCGGCATGCTTGAGCAAACCGAAGCAACCGGCGCGGCCGTAAGCGGCGCGGCCGATCAATTCGACACTTTGGTAGATGATTTTCAGCACACCAACGATGATCTACTCAGAGTCAGCAGTGCACTGGATGAGTTGACCGTGTCCAATGCAGAAACGCTGCAACATGGCAGCAATATCCGCCAGCTCAGTGAGACTATCTGCCAGCATATGGAAAATGCCTTCACCCAGGCCGATTCACTGCGCGACAACACCAACCTGGCGCTGCGCTCACTAGCCAGCTTCCGTCTGGGCGAAGGCCATCTCGAAGCAGTAACCGAGTTACTGATCAGCCGCCGCCACGCGCTGGAAGAACGTTTGAGCAGCATCGCCAGTAGCGGCGTGGACCTGTTCGACCAACACTACACCCCAATCGCCGGAACCAATCCGCCCAAGCATGATGTCAGTTGGGCAGATAGCTTTATCAAACAGGTACGTCCATTGCTCGACGAGTGGGACAAGGGTGGCCAGGATGGTGTGGTGTACACCGCCGCAGTCAATGAAAAAGGCTACCTGGCGACCAGCCGCAGTGCGTCTTCAAAACCGCCGACCGGTGACGTCAAGATTGATGCCGCGCAGAGCAACTACAAGCGCTTTGCCGTCAGCAACGATAATGACCTGCGGATCATGGCCTCGTGCACGCACATCAATATGGGAACCTTCGTACTCCCCGGCACGCACATTGTGGTCTTTGTTCTGTACGTACCGCTGTTCGTCAAGGGGCGTCGCTGGGGCACCATGTCAGCCGCCGTAATGCCCGCCACTCTGGGCGTTTGATACGAACTTGAAGGCTCAGGCATGCTGCCGACAAAACTCGGCAGCATGCCTGGCCGCCTGCGCAATCAAGTTGCTCTGAGTCAAGCCGCTGCGCTTCAGCGGCGTCAAGTCATGGTCTCCTCCTTCCAGCCAGCGCATCTGCAGATCCGGGTCCAGGGGGTAGCCCTCAATTTCCTGCGGCTTACCGAAGGGGTCACGGGTGCCCTGAATAATGAGACCTGGAAGCGTCACCTGCCGCAGGTGCTCAATGCGCGTCTTCTCAAGCTTACCCGGCGGATGGAAAGGATAACCAAAGCAGATAAAGCCCTGAGCTTCCAGCTCAGCAGCCATCATGCTCGCCACCCGCCCGCCCATCGATTTGCCAGCCAGAAAAAACGGAGCATCGATAGTGCTGCAGAGCTCACGCAAACTCGCCTGAAGCACTGCCATGGGATTTGGCGGCCTCTTCCGCCCGTCTGCGCGCCTGGCTGCCATATAGGGGAACTCAAAGCGCAGCACGCGCAGCCCGTGCGACGCCAACTGCCCGGCCAGCTCTTCCATAAAAGGGCTATCCATAGGTGCGCCGGCGCCGTGCGCTAGCACCAGCGTCACAGCATGCGCGACCTCAGGCTCATTCAATAAAACCGGGTTAGACATATTTTTTCTCAAATGTGCATTGCGACATCTTGTCACAGCAAAAAAGCCCCACGCTGTGCGCTAAAACCAAGCACATATAGCCAGGCCGAATCGCTCATTATCAGCTAGGCTGACAGTAGCAAACAGCCTAAGACCTAGCTATACCCGCCTTCCCCATCAACCAAAGCTGAAAACCAATAAAATCGCGGGTACGCCGGGACCTCGACTGATCAGGCATGGCTAACAGAGCAGGGCTGCAAGAATCGCTACCAGAGCCGCTCCAGAGGCCTTTTCCCTCCGCCAAACAATGACCTATGTCATTGCAATGCGCGCGGGCTTTGCCCATACTTGCCAACGCTTTAATACCCATAAACCAACTGCTATCCGTGGAATCTCGCATGAGCACAGCTACCACTCCGACAGCCTATAATTATAAGGTAGTACGCCAGTTCGCCGTCATGACGGTCGTCTGGGGTATCGTAGGCATGGCCATGGGCGTCTTTATTGCCTCCCAACTGGTCTGGCCCGAACTTAATTTTGGCTTGCCTTGGACCAGCTTTGGGCGTCTTCGTCCATTGCACACAAACGCCGTCATCTTTGCCTTTGGCGGTTCCGCCCTGTTCGCCACGTCATACTATGTCGTACAGCGCACCTCTCAGGCTCGGCTAGTATCCGATGGTCTGGCAGCTTTCACCTTCTGGGGATGGCAGCTGGTTATCGTGTTGGCGGCTATCACGCTGCCACTCGGCTTGACTTCGACCAAAGAGTACGCCGAACTGGAATGGCCGATCGATATCCTGATCGCTGTCGTCTGGGTGAGCTACGCTCTTGTGTTCTTCGGCACCATCATGAAGCGCAAGATGAAGCACATCTATGTCGGTAACTGGTTCTTCGGTGCTTTCATCATCACTGTAGCCGTGCTGCATATTGTGAACAGCATGGCCGTACCGGTCTCGCTGACCAAGTCGTACTCGCTCTACGCTGGTGCGACTGATGCGATGATTCAGTGGTGGTACGGTCACAACGCAGTTGGTTTCTTCCTGACTGCTGGCTTCCTGGGCATGATGTATTACTTCGTACCCAAGCAGGCCGAGCGCCCAATCTACTCGTATCGCTTGTCGATCGTGCACTTCTGGGCCCTGATCTCCATCTATATCTGGGCTGGCCCTCACCACCTGCACTACACCGCGCTGCCTGATTGGGCGCAGTCACTAGGCATGGTGATGTCACTGATTCTGCTGGCTCCGTCCTGGGGTGGCATGATCAACGGCATGATGACGCTCTCTGGTGCCTGGCACAAACTGCGCACCGACCCCATTCTGCGCTTCCTGGTTGTGGCCCTTGCGTTCTACGGCATGTCCACCTTTGAAGGCCCGATGATGGCCATCAAGACCGTGAACGCGCTCTCCCACTACACCGACTGGACCATTGGTCACGTACACGCCGGTGCTCTGGGCTGGGTTGCCATGATTTCGATCGGGTCGCTCTACCACCTGATTCCCAAGGTATTCGGTCGTGAAGCCATGTACAGCACACCGCTGATCAATGCTCACTTCTGGTTGGCAACAATCGGCACCGTGCTCTACATCGTAGCCATGTGGGTAAATGGTATTACCCAGGGTTTGATGTGGCGCGCAGTCAACGTCGACGGCACACCAACCTACTCCTTCGTTGAAGCACTGGAAGCCAGCCATCCGGGTTATATCGTACGGATGATCGGCGGCGCCTTCTTCCTGCTGGGCATGCTGCTGATGGCTTACAACGTTTGGCGTACCGTGCGTCACAGCAAGCCGGCCGCAATTGACGCCGCAGTCCAGACTGCTTGAGGGACGAATTAGATGAAAATGCATGAAACAGTAGAAAAAAACGTAGGCTTGATGGTCGTGCTGATAGTAATTGCTATCAGCTTCGGCGGCCTGGTTCAGATCGTTCCCTTGTTTTTCCAGCCGGAAACAACTCAACCTGTTGAGGGCTTGCGCCCTTACACGGCCGTTGAGCTGGAAGGTCGTGACATCTACATCCGTGAAGGCTGCGTTGGCTGCCACTCGCAGATGATCCGCCCCTTCCGTGCTGAAACCGAGCGTTACGGTCACTATTCCGTTGCTGGCGAAAGCGTATGGGAGCACCCCTTCCTGTGGGGTTCCAAGCGTACTGGCCCGGATCTGGCCCGTGTCGGCAAGCGTTACTCCGACGACTGGCACCGCGCTCACTTGATTAACCCGCGTGACGTGGTACCGGAATCCAAGATGCCCGCCTTCCCATGGCTACAAGACAACGTCCTTGATGGCGAATACACCGCCAAGAAGATGGAAGTTCTGCGCGGAATGGGCGTTCCTTATACTGATGAAGACATCGCCGGCGCCAAGGAAGCGGTTGAGGGAGTCGCCGAAATGGACGCTCTCATCGCTTACCTGCAGCACCTCGGCACTGTCCTCTCGGACCGGTAAGCAACCATGGATATCAATACTCTCCGCGGCCTGGGCACCATCTTCGCGATGCTTGCCTTTATCGGTGTCGTGATATGGGCCTACAGCTCATACAAGAAGAAAGATTTCGACGAAGCAGCCCAGTTGCCCTTCGCCGATGAGAACGACGCCAAGGCCACGGCAGAGCAGCAAGATGATGCTAGGAGTAACAAGTAATGACTAATTTCTGGAGCGGGTACATTGTCGTCCTGACCCTGACTTGTCTGGGCCTGATCCTGTGGTTGCTGCTGGCCACGCGCAAGGGGCAACGCTCTGAGCAAACTGATCAGACCGTCGGCCACAGCTTTGATGGTATTGAAGAGTACGATAACCCCCTGCCCCGCTGGTGGTTTGTATTGTTCATCTCGACCATGGTGTTTGGTGCGTTCTACCTATTCCTGTATCCAGGTCTGGGTAAGTGGGAAGGATACCTGGAGTGGACTCAGGTAAAAGAGTACCAAGATGAGGTCGCCAGGGCAGAAGCACAGTTCGCTCCGATCTTCGCACGCTACAGCGCAATGCAGGTTGAAGAAGTTGCAAAAGATCAGGAAGCCAATCGCATCGGCCAACGCCTGTTTGCTACCAACTGCTCGGTTTGCCACGGCTCCGACGCCCGCGGCGCATTTGGTTTCCCCAACCTGACAGACAACGACTGGCTGTATGGCGGCGACCCGGAAACCATCAAAACCACACTGCGCGGTGGCCGTCAGGCTGCAATGCCAGCATGGCTTGGGGTTATCGGTGAAGATGGCGTGCGCAACGTTTCGGGTTATGTGCGCAGCTTGTCCGGCCTGGAAACAGAGAATGTCGATCTGGCAGCCGGTGCAGAAACGTTCAAGAATACCTGCGTAGCTTGTCACGGCGCGAATGGCGAAGGGAACCAGCAAATGGGTGCTCCGAACCTGACCGACGACATCTGGCTCTACGGGTCCAGCTTCCTGCAGGTACAGCAGACGCTGCGCTATGGCCGTAACGGTCATATGCCTTCGCAAGCACACCTGGGAGAAGACAAGATCCACATGCTCGCCTCCTATATCTACAGCCTGTCCCACAAGGACGAGCAATAAGCTGTAGTTAGCGCATAATGAAGGCAGTATCAGATGGGGGAACTTGGTTCCCCCATCTTGTTTCCGCCTATTACTCAGCGCGACCACCGGTCGCATTGTGCATATTGCCAATCCAGTTTATTTTCAATAATGCGGGCAAAGTCTGACCCCACGCGAGGCCAGTCCGCCCACACTTCCTTTCGCCTGAGAGGGTCAGCCTGATATGAGCAACAAAATCCCAGTAGAAGACGTCACACCCAAGGTCGAAACCTACGACCTGTACGCCAAGCGTGACAAGATTCAAACGCGTTCCTACCATGGACTCTTCAAGAAGATTCGGGTCGCCGGAGCAGGATTTCTGTTTCTGCTGTATTTCGGTACCGTCTGGCTCAAATGGGGTGACCGCCCTGCCGTACTCTGGGATCTGCCCGCGCGTCAATTCCATATCTTTAGCGCCACCTTTCAGCCGGAAGACTTCTTCCTGCTTTCATTTCTGCTAATCATCTGCGCCTTTGGTCTGTTCTTCATCACCGTGTTCGCTGGCCGCGTATGGTGCGGCTATACCTGTCCGCAAACCGTCTGGACCTGGGTCTTTATGTGGGCCGAGCGCGTTGCCGAAGGCGAGCGCAATGCGCGCATCAAGCTCGACAACGCGCCCATGAGCATCAATAAATTCCTGCGCCGCACAGCCAAACACAGCATTTGGCTGCTGGTCTCGCTAGCCACCGCATTGACCTTCGTCGGCTATTTCACGCCGATTCGCGGCTTGATCATGGATATGTTTACCTGGCAGATGGCCGGCTGGTCGCTGTTTTGGGTATTCTTCTTTACCGCTGCGACCTACATAAACGCCGGCTGGCTGCGCGAACAGGTATGCATCTACATGTGTCCCTACGCGCGCTTCCAAAGCGTTATGTTCGATGCCGACACGCTTATTGTTTCCTATGATACAGCGCGCGGCGAGCCACGCGGCTCCCGTAAAAAAGGCATCGACCCGGCAACCGTCGGCAAAGGCGACTGCATCGACTGCGAAATCTGCGTACAGGTATGCCCTACCGGCATCGATATTCGCGACGGATTGCAGATCGAGTGCATCAGTTGTACCGCCTGTATAGACGCCTGCGATGAGGTCATGGAGAAGATGGATTATCCGCAGGGCCTGATTCGCTACACTACCGAGCACAGCCTGGAGGGCAAACCAACCAAGGTATTCCGCCCGCGGCTGTTTGGCTATGGCACTGCGTTGCTGGTAATGATTGGCCTGTTTATCATTACCGTAGGCAACATCTCGCAGGTTTCACTGGATATCGAACGCGATCGAAATGTTCTGTATAGAGAAACTCGCAGCGGTCAGATAGAGAACGTGTACATTGTCAAAATCTTTAACAAGGGCGCCACTGAGCGCAGCTACAACCTGAGCATGAAAGGCCACCCAGGGCTCACCCTGGAATTGCCCGATAGCCGCCTGACAGTAGGTCCTAGCAGTAAGTTGCAGCTGCCATTGAATGTGCAGATAGACCCGGCCGCACTGGATGGTGAAACCAACATTCCGATTACCTTCGAAGTCATCGCCACAGATGACGACAGCATCAGTGCCAAATCGGAAAGCCGGTTTTTGGCCCCCAAAGTACGTTAAAGGCTGTTACGTTAATGACCACAGGAACAAGTATGTCGCACGACAACATCAGCACGCCCTGGTACAAGCAATTCTGGGCATGGTTCGTCATAGCCATCCTCGCCTTTGCCGTCTTTATTGGCCTGGGGCTGCTGTTTGTGGCCACGATGAACCCTGACAGCCTGGTACGTGACAACTATTACACTGAAGGCAAGGCAATCAACATGTACCTGGGGCGCGACCATATGGCGCGCGACCTCAATGTAGTTGCCGACTTCAGTGTTGATGAGGTAACCGGCGACGTCAGCCTGCAGTTGCAAGGCGACTTTGTCGCCCTGCCGCGCAGCCTGACCCTGGATCTGATTTCTCCCACCCATGCTTCACTGGATCATGCGGTCTCCTTGCGCCAGATCAAAGGCAACACCTACACAGGTCAACTGGAACAAAAGATCGAAGGCAGACGCTACATTGAGCTCAGTGATCCGGACAAACCCGGTGACCAGGGCTGGCGCCTGACCGGCGAAGTACACCTGGCGCCAGGACAGCCATACCAGATCACCGCGCAGTAACAAATGGCGCAACCCACCCCCTGCTTTCATTGCGGCGAACCGGTGCCTACCGGCGCGCCCTGGCATGTGCAAATCCTGAGTGAGCAGCAACCAATGTGCTGCCCCGGCTGCCAGGCGGTCGCGCAAGCAATCTGCAACGCAGGCCTGGAGTCATACTACCAACACCGCACCGAACGCTCTGCCAATCCCGAGGCCATGCCTCGGGTGCTGCAGGAAGAGCTTGAGCTCTATGATCGCGAAGACGTACAACAGCGCTATACCCAGAGCAGCGGAGAGCAACAGCAAATTCAATTGCTGATCGAAGGCATTAGCTGTGCTGCCTGCTGCTGGCTGATTGAACGTCACCTGCGGGCAGAGCCCGGGGTTGTCGAAGCCAACCTGAACATGGGCAACCAACGCCTCAACCTGACGTGGCACGCGAGCGAAGCCAAGCTGTCCGCGCTGATCGCCGGGCTACGCCGTATCGGCTATACCGCGCACCCATACGAGCCCGACAAGGCCGGTGAGCAAATCGCGCTGGAAAATCGTCGCTATCTGCGGCGCTTAGGGCTGGCTGGCTTGATGTTCATGCAAGTGATGATGGCCACCATGGCACTCTATGAGGAGTTCGATCAGGACCTGACCGAAGGCATGGCTCATCTGTTGCGCTGGGCAAGTTTACTGATGACCACGCCGGTTGTGTTCTACAGCTGCGCGCCCTTCTTTCAGGGCGCCTGGCGTGACCTTAAAAATCATCGCCTCAGTATGGATGTATCCGTGTCGCTCGCTATTGGCGGCGCTTATCTTGCCGGGATTTGGGCTACGGTTACCGGTACCGGCGAGGTCTACTTTGATTCCGTCACCATGTTTGCCTTCTTCCTGCTGGCCGGTCGCTACCTGGAGCGACGCGCACGGCAGCGCACGGTCGAAAGCACCGCTCGACTGGTCAACCTGCTACCACCCAGTGCCGTGCGTATTCAGTCCGACGGCAGCAGTCAGCGCATCATGCTGGATGAGCTCAAGGTCGGCGACGCGGTCGAGGTAAAGCCTGGCGAGAGCATCCCGGCGGACGGTCGTATCCTGCGCGGCACCAGCAGCGTTGACGAATCGGCGCTATCGGGCGAATACCTGCCTATAGCTAAAAGTGCGGGTGACCTGGTTACTGCCGGAACGCTGAATGTCGAGGGCCCCATGCAGATAGAGGTGACTGCATTAGGCGAGGAAACACGCCTGTCGGCTATTGTTCGCCTGCTGGAGCGCGCGCAATCCGACAAGCCGAGACTGGCCAAACTGGCCGATCAGGTCGCGCAGTACTTTCTGCTGATTGTACTGCTCAGTGTGGTTGCGGTCGGCGGCGCCTGGTGGGTGCTAAGCGACGGGCATACCGCGTTCTGGATAGTGCTTGCCATGCTGGTAGCCACCTGCCCTTGCGCACTCTCGCTGGCTACACCGACCGCCCTGACTACGGCGACAGGAAGCCTGCACAAGTTAGGACTCTTGATCACCCGTGGTCACGTGCTGGAAGGCATCAACCAGATTACCACCGTCATTCTGGATAAAACCGGAACCTTGACCGAGGGGCGCATGACCCTTGAGCAAATCCAACCCTTTGCGAATCATGATAGCGAGCAGGCGCTGCGCTGGGCGAGCATGCTGGAAAGCGGTTCTGAACACCCTATCGCCCGCGCCTTCGGCCGGAGCATGCTCAGCGCGAGCGAGCTCAGCAGCGTTCCCGGGCAAGGCCTGCAAGGCGACTGCGATGGCACTACCTTGCGAATTGGCAAGCCCGATTTCGTCAGCGCACTGGGTCACTACAGCGCTCCTGACTACCCCGATTCGCCAGGCCAGTGGTTGCTGCTCGGCAGCGCCGCCGGGCCGATTGCCTGGTTCGCGCTCAATGACCGTCTGCGTAGCGATGCCGTCGCCATGGTTGCAGCACTGCAGAGTCAGGGACTGCGCGTCGTTCTGTTATCCGGCGACCAGTCTCCGGTAGTGCAGCGCATGGCTGCCACTCTCAACATCAGTGAAGCCATCGGCAACGCCAGCCCGGACGATAAGCTGGCCTTTGTTCAGGCCCAGCAAGCGCGCGGTGAGAAGGTATTGATGCTGGGAGACGGTGTAAACGATGTGCCGGTGCTAGCCAGTGCTGACATCTCAGTCGCCATGGGCAACGCTTCTGATCTGGCCAAGACCAATGCCGATGCGGTGCTGCTCAACAGCCGCTTGCTCACTCTGGTCGACAGCATGCAGATAGCCAAACGCACGCGCGCCATCATGATTGAGAATCTCTGCTGGGCGAGCCTGTATAATCTTGCGGTATTACCCCTCGCGGCGCTCGGCATGGTCACACCGGCCTGGGCTGCACTTGGCATGTCCGCAAGCTCGCTACTGGTGGTGCTCAACGCGCTGCGCCTGACGCGAGTCACGGTGCAGCCTCAAGCACCGGCCCGCTCAACCCTGGAGGTCAGTGCATGACGGTACTTTACATTCTGGTCCCCATTGCAATCTTACTGGTGATCCTGGCCATCTGGGTATTCAACTGGGCGGTCAACAACGGCCAATACGACGATCTGGATAGCCCGGCGCACAGTATTTTATTTGACGAAGATGACCCCGCTCACCTGGCCGCGCAAAGCCAGCACGATAAAGCCAAAACTGGCGATGAAAGCCCTGATGATAAATCGGTATGACGGCTGACTTGCTGCCGCAACTATTTACTGCTTTGGCGCTTGGCCTGCTCGGCGGCGGCCATTGCATTGGCATGTGCGGCGGACTAATGGGCGCGCTCACTATGGCCATACCTGCCAAACAGCGCCAGGGCTGGCCACTATGGCGCATTCTACTTAGCTACAACCTTGGCCGCATCGCCAGCTACACCCTCGCAGGCGGCTTGCTCGGCAGCTTTGGCTGGGCACTGCAGGGAATGGGTCTGGGGCCTGTATTACGGACCATAGCCGGCCTACTGATGATTTGCATGGGTCTCTACCTTGCCAACTGGTGGTCTGGCCTTACTCGCATTGAAAGCCTGGGACGCGGCCTCTGGCGGCACATAGAGCCGCGCGCGCGCAAGCTCTTGCCTGTCGAGCGCCCACGACAAGCATTGCTCTTAGGCACGCTCTGGGGCTGGTTACCCTGTGGTCTGGTATACAGCTCGCTGGTCTGGGCCAGCAGTCATGGCAGTGGCGCCACCTCTGCCCTGCTGATGCTGGCATTCGGTATTGGCACCCTGCCCACCTTGCTGGCAACGGGCGCTGCCGCAGACAAGCTCACTGCGCTGCTACGCAAACGCACCTTGCGCATCGGCGCTGCGAGTCTCATCATCGCGTTTGGCCTATGGACGCTCCCCGGACCGCATCAGCACTGGATTATCAACAAGCTGACACCACCTGCCAGCGTGCAACAGCCGGATAACCAGCAGCATAGCCACCACTAACAGCAACATCTTGAGCACAGCCCGGGGTGAAACCCATCGGGCCTTGTTGTACTCTTGCAACCAACGCCTGTACACCAAGACTGAAGAGACACTTTTGCCATGACTGACGCCATTAAACTTCGTGCATTGCCAGAGGCCCACTGCAAAGATTGCAGCTTGGCCACCATGTGCCTGCCATTGGCGCTGCATGACAAGGATATGGATACGCTTGACGACATCGTCAAACGTGGCAAGCCGCTGCGCAAGGGTGAGCTGCTGTTTCGTCAGGGCGACACCTTCAGTTCGGTCTACGCGCTTCGCTCCGGCACTATCAAGACGTTCAGCGTTGACGATGCCGGCATAGAGCAAATAACCGGGTTTCATCTGGCAGGTGAACTGATCGGCCTCTCCGGCATGGATGGTGATCGCCAGCCGCTGTCGGCCATGGCGCTGGAGACCACCTCGATTTGCGAAATCCCCTACGAGCGACTTGATGACTTAACGGCTAATATCCCCGGCTTGCGCCGCCAGGTAATGCGCTTGATGAGCCGTGAGATCCGCGAAGATCAACAAATGATGTTACTGCTGTCGAAAAAAACCGCCGACGAGCGAATCGCGACCCTGCTGATCAACCTGTCAGCTCGTTTTCGCTCCCGCGGTTACTCAGCCAATCGCTTTCGACTGGCGATGTCACGCAATGATATCGGCAACTATCTGGGCCTCGCCGTCGAAACCGTATCGCGTGTTTTCACGCGTTTTCAGCAACAAGGGCTGGTTGCCGCCGAAGGTAAGCAAATTGATATTCTTGACCACGCCGAGCTCTGTGCTCTGGCCGGTGGCCAACTCGATTGATCCGCAGGAAAGCCCATGATTTTTGACGAATACACCATCAAGTCGCTGATCCGTCCGGTACCGGATTTTCCCAAGGTCGGCGTCACCTTTCGCGACATCACGCCGCTGTACCACTCACCACGCGCCATGCGCATGGTTGCCGACAGCCTGATTCAGCGCTACGTCGAGTCGCCGGTAACTCATATCGGCGCCATTGATGCCCGTGGCTTTCTGCTCGGCGCGGTATTGGCTTACGAGCTGAACAAACCTCTGGTGCTATTTCGCAAAGCAGGCAAATTACCAGCCGACACCCTGCGTGAAAGTTATGCAACTGAATACAGCGAAACCACACTGGAAATGCACCGTGACGCCCTGAGCGGCGGTGAACAGGTGTTGCTGCTCGATGACCTGATTGCCACCGGCGGCACCTTTCTCGCCGCAGCACGACTGGTACGCCAATCCGGCGCCCATGTTTATGAAGCCGCTGCCATCATCGACCTGCCCGACCTTGGCGGCTCCCGCAGTATGCAGGATGCCGGCATTCCAACCTTTACTCTCTGCGCCTTTGCCGAGGACGAACAGTAGAAGCCCTCCGGCTGGCAGCACTGGCCAGCCAAGGCATTCACCGACAACGCCCATGAACGATAATTTCCTGAACCTTGCTAGTCCCTGGCGTCAGCGCCTGGCTGAATGGCTGGAACGTGCGTCCGTGCAATATCTCGTTACCGGACTGATCCTGATCAATGCAGTGATCCTTGGCCTGGAAACCTCCAGCACCGCCATGCAGCAGTGGGGCCATTGGCTGAGAACACTGGATCAGTTGATTCTCGCCTGCTTCGTTATCGAGATCGCACTTCGCTTCACCGCGCATGGCTGGCGCCTGCTGCGTGATCCCTGGGGCCTGTTCGACACGCTCGTCATTGCCATAGCGCTGATTCCAGCCAGTGGGCCTTTGGCGGTATTGCGAGCGCTACGGGTGCTGCGGGTTTTGCGCCTGATTTCACTGGTACCCAGCATGAAGATGGTGGTCCAGTCACTGCTGGCCTCCTTGCCCGGCATGGGCAGTATCGTCGCGCTGCTTGGCCTGGTTTTCTACGTAGCCGCCGTCATCGCTACACAACTATTCGGCGAGCAATTTCCGCAGTGGTTTGGCACCCTGGGCGACAGCCTTTACACCCTGTTTCAGGTAATGACGCTGGAGAGCTGGTCGATGGGTATCGTCCGGCCGGTGATGGAAGAGTTCCCCTACGCCTGGCTGTACTTCATACCCTTTATTCTGATTGCCACCTTCATGATGCTGAACCTGTTCATCGCCGTCATTGTCGATGCCATTCAGAATCAGCGCGAAAAGGTCGCAGAGCAAGAGCAGGAACAGGCGCCACCCAGCGAGAGTGCGCTGCTGTTGGAAGAAGTGCGCCAGCTACGTGCGGAATTGCGCATACTGCAGCAGCGTCTACCGCCCAACGAGCCCTAAAGCACATCTTTGATCCTGGGCGCTAGACCTGGCAACTGCAGTTACTTATCATCTGCGTTGTTCAAAATAAAAAGCCTACCCTGCCACCTGGCTAGAAGGTAGCTGCCGAGGATGATCAAGATGCCTAGTAATCTGCCGCCGGATACCCGGCTGCTGTTGATTGATGATCACCAGATATACCTTGACGGACTCAGCCTCACACTGGGTAGCCTCTGCGAGGGAGTGAAGCTGGACCACGCTCACAATGCGGCGCAAGCCATACAGCAAGTCCAGTCCAATACCTATGACCTTATCCTGCTCGACTTGCAGCTACCGGACAGCAGCGGCCTGGCCTTGCTACAGCGGTTGAACGCAATAGATGCCATGGTACCCGTCGCCATTCTTACCGCCAGCAATAGCCCCAGTGACCTTGATGCCGCCCTCCAGCTTGGCGCCGCCGGATTCATCAGCAAAACCGCCGACGGCAAGACCCTGATTGAAGCGGTTACGCAGCTTCTGTTCGGCGCGCAAGTAGTGATCGGTGATGAAAGTCGGCCGCTGGACCGCCAGAGTAGCGCACGCGATGTCGGCATCACACCAAGACAACTGGAGATTCTGGACCTGCTAGCCGAAGGGCTGCCAAACAAGGTGATATGCCAGCGTCTCTGTTTGTCCGAAGACACCGTAAAGACCCACCTCAAGGCGCTCTTTTCCTCACTGGACTGCCACAACCGCACCGAGTGCGTCAGCAATGCACGCAAGCTGGGGCTGGTTAGTTTTTAACCGCTCATTTGCTTAACGACAAGAGTTTATGCACCACTCGGCGCAAGCGCGCTGGCAGGACCGGCTTGTAAAGCACCTCGACATCCGCCAGGCGCGCAGACTCGCCCAATTCCTCAGAGGTATCCGCGGTCACCAAGGCAGCGGGGCCGGCAAAAATAGCCTGATCGCGCAGCGCGCGAATCAAATCCAGTCCGTCGCTATCGCCCTCAAGACGATAATCAGTCAACAGCACATCAACGCCTATGCTATTCAGGCCATCAATCGCCTCATCGGCACTTTCGAACGCCCAGACGATGCAACCCCAAGACGACAGCAAGGTCTGCATTGCCTCGCGGCTAATCCGATCATTTTCAATCAGCGCAATCCGGCCATTCAGTGCAGGCGCCTGGGCCTGTGTCGGCGTATCTGGTTGCGCTTGCCATTCACCCAGCGGCACCTCGAACCAGAACAGCGCGCCCTCGCCCGCGACCGAGCTTACGCCGGATGGATACTTCAACAAATGAACGATCTGTCTGCAGATACTCAACCCTAACCCTACGCCCTTATCCAGCGTACGGGCAGGATTTCGGAGTTGAGTAAACTCCTCAAAAATACGCTCCTGATCAGCCTCAGCCAATCCACAGCCATCATCCACCACACTGATACGCAAACTGTTATCCAGGCGCTGCACCTCAATACTGACCGTACTGGCGTCAGCATGAATCAGGGCATTATTCAGATAGTTGCGAATAAGGCGTTCCAGCAGCACTGGGTCACTCGAAACAGCATAGGCTTTATTGCATTCCAACTGCAGGCGGATATTGCGCCGTGCAGCAAAGGGCTCAAGGCTATCGAGTAACTGACGCAACCAAGGTGCCAGGTTGAACGAGCGACGCTGCGCCCGCACCATCCCGACCGACAGCCGAGAGATATCCAATAGCGAGTTCAGCATGGCCTGCAACAATTGGGTCGAATCACTCAGCTTAGCTACCGTTTTGTTTGCTTCAGGGCTGTCTACCTGCTCATAAAGATGCTGAATAAACAAAGACATGGCATGCAAAGGCTGCCGTAGGTCGTGGCTAGCCGTGGCCAAAAAGCGTGTCTTGCTCTGACTTTCGCGCTCAGCACGACTGCGCGCAGCTTCCAGTAGCTTTTCGTTCAAGTAGGCGCGCCGTTGCATGTATTCATACAAGTAGGCACCAAAGGCGCCCATCAACGTAAAGTTGATCAGATAGATGCTGCTGGAGATCACCGTCGACCGGCTGGAACCAATGCCGTACTCGGCAAGCAAATAAACCACGACGATTGCAAGAGAGCCCACAGTGGCATGGCGCATGGGCAGACCTAATAAAAACATACCGGACAGTAACACCACGTATAAACCGTCATGGGTGATCCGTATCGGCACGTCGGCCAGGCGCGCGGCTATGATCACCATCGCCACCATCAAACCCGTGCAGAAGTAGGCAAAAGTCGACACAGCAAAAGCGCGGTAAGGTGCAACCCGTCCCGCGCGATTGGCATAGAACAACGCAAAAATCATCACCATCAGCGCCACGCCTCGCACGCTCAAGGTGTAATTCCTTACCCAGTCAGGCAGATAGATGATGTCGAGCAGCATAAAAAACAGCATGAAGGCGATGCTTGAGATAGCGACTATGTTTGCGCGCGCACACATTTTACCGTGCAGGTAGAGCTGAAAATCAGGCTCCAGCTGTGCACTGAAACGCAGCCGGGCAAAACCTCTCGCCTGCCCCAGCAGTGCCGGTTCATCTACAACGGCACCGGCAGCGGTGAGCCGCATATCGCTCATCATTTTTCATCCATTTTTATTGTAATAATCCGGCTTATATATCCAGCCGTTATATCCGCAAAACCGAATTGCATAAAATAATTTAAAAACAACGCTTTACAGCGTCAATTTACAACTACGCTTCACCTTAGGCAGATAAACAACAGGATGTAGTCGTGATTGCCAACCCGCTCTTGCAAGCACCACAAGTCACCAATACTCAGGATCTCTTCCCTCTTAATCTGCTGGCCCTCAGTGCAGCTGACAATTTGTTGGAAAACATTCTCCGCCCCACCCTCACCTATCTAGGCGTCACCTGCGTCGCGATGGAACAGCTACTGCTCGGCACTCTGCTTACCACGGCCCGCCTCTCAGCATTGCAGCGCAACGAGCAGGCCATTGGCCCGTATGCAATAACGCCTGAACAGCACACCGAGATCTGGGACAAGCACCTGGCCTTGCAGCCTGAACTCGCCAGCAAGATACGAGGGCTGGCCAGCCAGCACTGTTTTCTGCATAACCCACATGCCGAACTGGGCTACAACCTGGGCTACGCCACGGCCATAGCCTGGCTAATCTACGAGCGTCAGCAATTGTCTATCGGGAGCCACAGCGATCTACCAAGCCTAGCGCGAATATGGGAACGCTCCTACCCCCATAGAGGTGGTCGTGCGCAAGATTTCTTGCGCGCCTGGCGGTCGGCCTGCAAAGCAGCCAGCCCAGTCTCGGCCTGATCAATAGCGCCCTATCAAGCCAACCCGGGTCAACTTGACCCCGTTATAGCGGGCGCGCACTCTGACGCAGCGCCATTATCGTGGCGCCCTTCCATGCTAACCACAGTGCCGGAGACCCTTTATGCCGCAATCAGCCAAGATCAACCGCCAGATTCTACTTGCTTCACGCCCAGTGGGCGCACCTACCGCTGCCAATTTCAATCTGGTCGAGACGGCCATCCCAACTGTCGCTGACGGTCAGATGCTGCTGCGCAATAAGTGGATGTCGCTGGATCCTTACATGCGTGGCCGCATGAGCGACGCGAAATCCTACGCTGATCCAGTGCCGGTGGGTGGTGTCATGACCTGCGCCACCGTCAGCGAAGTGATGGAATCGAAACTGTCAGGCTATGCCGCGGGCGACCTGGTCATGAGTTTCGGTTCAGGCTGGCAGGATTACACGCTGTCTGACGGCACCATGGTATTTCGCCTCGACAAGCAGATGAAAGAGCCCTCACAGGCGCTCGGCGTGCTCGGCATGCCTGGCTTTACTGGCTATATGGGTCTGACCGACATTGGCCAACCCAAGCAAGGCGAGACTGTCGTCGTTGCCGCTGCAACCGGGCCGGTAGGCACCGTTGTCGGTCAGGTTGCCAAACTGATGGGCTGTCACGTTGTCGGCATAGCCGGCGGTGAAGAAAAGTGCCGCTACGCTGTCGAAGAGCTGGGTTTTGATGCCTGTGTTGATCACAAGGATGCGGGTCTCAATGACAAACTTGCTGCCGCCTGCCCCAAGGGCATCGACGTGTATTTCGAAAATGTGGGTGGCAAGGTCTTTGACGCTGTCATGCCGCTGCTCAATGCTCATGCGCGTATCCCACTGTGCGGCCTGATCGCCCAGTACAACGCCACCGAGCTACCCGCCGGCCCGGACCGCACAGCGCAATTGATGCGCTTGATATTGAGCCAGCGCATTCGTATGCAGGGCTTTATCATTTTCGACAACTACGGCAATCACTTCCCCGAGTTCCTGAAGACCATGACGCCCTGGGTTGAATCAGGCAAGGTGCGGGTTAAAGAGGATCGCGTGGAGGGTCTGGAGAATGCACCAGAGGCCTTTATGGGGCTGCTCGAAGGTAAGAACTTTGGCAAGTTGGTGGTTAAGATTGCGGATTGATTTGGGGTGTCAGCAAGACAGTTAAAATGCCGGCGATGCTGCATTTTTGCTGGTTAATCAATTCCGCCTGAGGCGACCCTTGCCGCTGCCATACATTGCCAGGATCGAATCGCTCGTCCTATGGCTCACTGCTGTTTTCACCCTTAGGCGAGTTCAGGCTTTTTGATCGTTCCCACGCTCCAGCGTGGGAACGCCAGCCATCTTTCAAACCGCTAATATCTCCCCAGCCAGTTCGCTCAGATACTCTCCCAACCGCACCTTTTGCGGCTCACTCAAATGCAGCCCCAGCTTGGTTCGGCGCCACAAAATTGCTTCCAGATCGCGCGCCCACTCGCGTTCGCGCAGGTACTTGATCTCGCGCTCAGTGAGTCCGGCACCAAATTGTTCGCCCATATCAGCCTGTGAGCGCATACCGCGCAGAAACACGCGGCTCAGGGTGCCGTAGCACCGCACAAAGCGATCCAGCTGCTGATCGGTCAACCAGGGAAACTCAGCCTTCAACTCGGCTGTCAGGCTGGCATGGGATGCAAAGTCCCCGCCAGCCAACGCGTATTCTGCGGTCCAGGCCGGCGTTGCGTTGGGAAACCACGGCTTTAGTTTATCCACCGCTGCCTCGGCGAGACGTCGATAGGTCGTCAGTTTGCCGCCATAAACCGCCAGCAGTGGCGCCTCACTTGCATCGCCATGGAGCGTGAGGCTGTAGTCCCGGCTAACGGCAGAGGGGTCCGCTTCGCTGGCGTCACTGATCAGCGGCCTGACCCCGGAGAATCGATGGCAGATGTCCGAGTGTTTCAACTGTCGCTTGAAATGCCCATTAACCACCTCGAGCAGGTACTCAACCTCTCCGTCGGTAGGCTCAACCCGGGCCGGGTCTCCCTGATAATCGACATCAGTGGTGCCAATCAGCGAATAACCGCCCTCGTAGGGCAGCACAAAGACAATACGCTCGTCCTCATTCTGCAGAATGTAGGCCTGCCGCCCGTGATACAGCTCCGGCACTACGATATGACTGCCCTGCACCAGACGAACACCATAGGGAGAGCGCGTTGACACCACGCGCTCCATCACCCGCGCAGCCCAGGGGCCAGCCGCGTTGACCAGCGCTCGCGCCTGCACCCTTTCGCGCACATGCTCGCCGACCAATAGATCGACCTGCCATAGATCACCGACACGAGAGGCCGACTCACAGCGGGTATAGGGTCGAATGTCTGCGCCCAAGCTGGCGGCCTGCACGGCATTAAGCACAACCAGACGGGCATCGTCAGCCCAGCAATCGGAGTATTCAAACGCGTAATCAATCTCCGGCTTAAGCGGTCCCTGCCCATTCAATGGGCCACCAGTTGAACCGGGCAAGGTAGTGCGCTTACCGAGGTGATCGTAGAGAAACAAACCCGCGCGCAGCATCCAGCGCGGACGCAGATGCGGGCGGTGTGGCAGCACGAAACGCAGCGGCCAGATAATATGCGGCGCCTTTTTCAGCAGAACTTCGCGCTCGCCCAGCGCCTCGCGCACCAGCCTGAATTCGTAATGCTCGAGATAGCGTAATCCGCCATGCACCAGCTTGCTGCTAGCCGATGATGTATGAGAAGCCAGATCGTGCTGCTCGCACAACAATACGGACAGACCTCGGCCGGCTGCATCATTGGCTATCCCAACGCCGTTAACGCCGCCGCCAATTACCAGCAGATCATAGATCGCGGTATCCGCCGCTGACTGCGCTATGCGCCGCTCTTCTGGATGGGGCTTGAACATCAACATCTCCGAAAACCTGCGCAATCGTGCGCCCGGTTGTTGTACAACGTCGCTGCGCGACTCGCAAGGGCCATGAGCACTGCTTGGCCGTGCGCGCGCAGCAGTTTAATCTGTAGCTTGTTATATCTACGTGAAACGACATGACCCCAGCGACCAAACTACTCGATAAGGCAGGCGTCAGCTATCAGCTGCATCGCTACACTCACGACCCACAGGCTGAATCCTACGGCACCGAAGCGGCAGACAAACTGGGGCTCGCCCACGGCCGCGTCTACAAAACCCTGCTGGCAACCACTGAAAACGGCGAGCTGCTGGTCGCGGTTGTGCCGGTGACCGACAAACTTAACCTCAAGGCGCTGGCCACAGCGGCCAAGGTAAAAAAAACGGCTATGGCCGATCCCGGCGCCGCTCAACGCAGTACGGGTTACCTGGTTGGGGGCATTAGTCCACTCGGCCAAAAAAAGCGTCTGCGTACCTTCATTGATGCCAGCGCCACAAACTGGCCTACTGTATACATCAGCGGCGGTCGTCGGGGACTGGAAATAGAACTGAGCGCCGATGACCTGCGCCAGCATACCAGCGCACATCTTTGCGAACTCTGCCGCGACTAAGCGCTCAAACAAGAACGACAACCGAAGGATTTCCGCGCCATGGGCAAACCCATTCTTGCCATAGACCAGGGCACCACCAGCAGCCGCGCCATACTTTTTTCTGCCGAAGGCAAGCCTGAGTTCACCGTACAGCAGGAGTTCGCGCAGCATTTTCCGCAGGATGGCTGGGTCGAGCATGATGGCGAAGACATCTGGAACAGCACCCTGGCCGTATGCCGTGAAGTGCTGAAAAAAGCGGGCATCAGTGCCTCAGAGGTAGCTGGTATCGGCATCACCAACCAGCGCGAAACCACCCTGCTCTGGGATGCTGAAAGCGGTGAGCTGTTGCACCGGGCGATCGTCTGGCAGGACCGTCGTACAGCGGATTTCTGCGCAGAGCTCAAAGCCGCAGGCCATGAAGAAAAGGTCACAGAGCGCACCGGGCTGCTGATTGACCCGTACTTCTCTGCCACCAAGCTACGCTGGCTGCTGGAAAACGTCGAGGGTGCACGCGAACGCGCTGAGCGCGGCGAGCTGCGCTTCGGCACCGTTGATAGCTTTCTGCTCTGGCGCCTGTCCGGCGGCAAGGTGCATCGTACCGACGCCACCAACGCCTCGCGCACCATGCTGTTCAATATCCATCAACAGTGCTGGGACGAGGAGCTTCTGGCGCTGCTCGATATTCCAGCCAGTCTCTTGCCCGAAGTAATGGACAGCGCCGCCGAGTTTGGCAACACCGATGCCGCCCTGCTCGGCGCCAGCATTCCGGTCTGCGGTATCGCTGGCGACCAGCAGGCTGCACTCATCGGCCAGGCCTGTTTCACGCCCGGTATGGTAAAGAGCACCTATGGCACCGGCTGCTTCATGGTAATGAACACCGGGAGCGAACCGGTGCGCTCAAGCAACCGACTACTAACTACCGTTGGCTACCGGCTAAAGGGCAAAACCACCTATGCGCTGGAAGGCAGCATCTTTGTCGCTGGCGCAGCGATACAGTGGTTGCGCGATGGCCTCAAGCTGATTCAAAACGCTGGCGAAACCGAGGCTTTGGCGCGCGAAGCAGGCGGCGCCACTGACGTCTACCTGGTTCCCGCCTTTACCGGCCTGGGCGCACCCTATTGGGACCCGAGCGCTCGGGGCGCGATCTTTGGTCTGACGCGCGATACCGGTATTGCGCAAATCGTCACCGCCGGTCTGCAGTCGGTCTGCTTTCAGACGCGTGACCTGCTCGATGCCATGACCGCCGACGGCGCCCACAGCACCGCAGCCCTGCGTGTCGATGGCGGTATGGTGATCAATAATTGGGTGGTGCAGGAGCTGGCGAACATTCTTGGCGTCACCGTTGACCGCCCGGAAGTCACCGAAACCACCGCATTGGGCGCGGCTTATCTGGCAGGGTTGCAGCTGGGGATTTTTGACAGTCTGGAACACATTGCCCGGCACTGGGCCTGCGAGCGCACGTTCAGCCCGCAGATGAGCGAAGAGAAACGGGACAAACTGTATGAAGGTTGGCTGGATGCCATTCGCCGCGTGCGCGACTGAGGTTTGAGCAGTACTGCGCGCTTGCTGACGGCAAGTGCGCAGTGCTGCATCATCAACAATCAGTTGAGACCGAGCAGACCACGCAAGGTCGATAGCTCTTCGGCCAGCACGGTCACCGGGCCAACCAGCGCCCGACGGTCGGCATCGCTGACCTTGTCATAGGTGACAAAACCACTCGCAACATTGCCCTCTTCCACGTAATAGTGCGACAGCGTTGCCTCCATGGAGGTGAAGTTCTGCTCTATGCGCTCGACGAACGCAGGATCTTCTTGCGCCGCCAACGGCTTGACCAGCTCAAAGATTTTCTTGGCGCCATCCACATTGCCCTGAAAATCCCAAAGATCGGTGCGGCTGTAGCGGTCCTCTTCACCGGACACCTTGGTCGCAGCAACCTCTTCCATCAGCGCAGCGGCACCGCCAACGACTTTTTCCGGTGGGAAGGTCAGCGCTTGTACACGCTGATCCAGGTCCTCAACGTCCGACATCAGACGCTCGGCAAAAGGTGCCATGCCATCCGTAGACTCTTGCTTGAACAGGCCATATTCCAGACGATGAAAACCGGTAAAATCGGCATCCTCGACGCCATTTTCATAGTCGTCTTCACGCGCATCAATACTGGCATCCAGATCGGCAAACAACTCGGCAATCGGCTCAATACGCTCATAATAAACACGTGAAGGAGCGTAAAGCGCCTGCGCCTTTTCCAGCTCTCCCGCCTTGATGGCCTCAGTGAACTCGCGGCTATGCGCCGTAAACTGCTCAAGGTTATCCAACACATAAAGCTTATATTCGGTAATTGGCGCAACCAGGTCCTGTGGCGCAACCGCAGCATGGGCCGACGCATTCAACCCGATCAGACCGAACGCACTAGCAGCAAAAAAAAGCGAACGTGGTAATGACATCAAACATCTCCAGCAAATAGGGGTTTAACCAATCTACGAATAGCAAGGGTGGGTGCCCATGGCTAGCTTGCAGCCAGCATGCTGCTACCCAGAAAATCCCCTTCTTCTATGCCCGGCAGAGTAAAGAAATAGCCCCCACCAACGGGCTTGATATATTCCTCCAGCGGCTCACCATCCAGACGTTTCTGCACCGTGATAAAACCGGCATCCAGGTCTGTCTGGTAGGCAATAAACAGCAATCCCATATCCAATTGGCCGTTGGCTTCCACGCCATTGGAGTAGTTGAACGGGCGACGCAGGATCAGATTGCGCTGACTCTCGGCGGTACGCGGATTGGCCAGGCGAATATGCGAATCCAGCGGCGTAATCTCGCCCTTGGGATCGCCACTGTACTGCGGCTCATCGTGCTCGACGCCACCGGATAGCGGCGCGCCGCTCTGGCGCAGACGACCAAATATCGCCTGCTGCTCCTGCAGGGGCGTACGATCCCAGCGTTCAACAAAGTTGCGGATAATACGCACGGCCTGATAGCTGCCACCCTCTGCCCACCGTGGCTCGCCGTTGGCGTCATCGACCCAGACCACCCGCTGCATAAGCTTGCGGTTATCGGCCTGCGGATTGGCAGTACCATCACGAAAGCCCAAATAGTTACGTGCACTTTCGGTGGAGCCATCGGCATGCGGCGCCATCACCGGCACCGTGCCCTCCTGCTTCCAGCGCACCATGAGCAAACCGGGTGTATTTTTGATGATGTCACGCAGCGCATGAATAGTGGTGCCCTCGGTGTTGGCACAGAACTGCAGCGATAGATCACCATGACAGCGCGCCGCATCCAGCGCGTCATTGCTGAACGAGGTCATGCGCTGCAAGTGGCGCGGTTTTGCCGCCGCCAAGCCGAAGCGGCCATCAAATAAGGACTCGCCTACAGACAGCGTAATCGTCAACGCATCCGGCGCGATAGTGGGCCCGAGAATACCGGAGTCGACCGGCGGGAACCTCTGATCGCGCTGCTCATAGGTGCCGCCACTAGTGAGAAAGGCAATGCGTTCGGTCAAGGTGCGCAGCAGGCGCTCAAGGCCGGCACGGTCCGGCGCCAGCACATCAAAGGCGACCAACATACCCACTGCCGGACGCGGCGTAGTGATGCCCTGTTGATGCGCGCCGTGGAAGGGATGGGACTGCTCGGTAACCGCGCTGGTAGGCGCGTCTGTCACCTCTGCCTCCCCGCTCTGCTGGCTGGCAACTGCTGGCCCGCTCAAGCCCGCGGCGGCGGCCCCCAAACTGGCAACGCCCAGCCCCTGCAGAAAACGCCGGCGATTCAGACGGGCAAAAGGGCAACCAAAAGACAGATCATCGTGTTCACTCATCGCTGTAAACCTGTGTAGTAACTTTGTGCACTTAATACGCTGGGGTCAGCTGTTCATTGGCCTGTGCCAGCGCGCTGGTCAACTGCTCGGTCTGCTGCAACAAAAGGACACGATCAGGTTCAGCCTCCTGCAGCGTTTGCGCCAGGCCATCGCTACTCTGTTGCAACGCCTCAGCCAGTTGCGGCTGCCCCTGCAGCAAGGGTGAAAGCAAGGAAACCACCTTGCCTGCGCCTTGCTGCAGACCACGCAAGTCAGCCAGCTCACGAGCATTCAACTGCGGCTGCGATTGCTGATAGTCATGCCAGGCTCGCAGCACGCGAGCCGAACCTTTGGTCAACTGTGAGGCAGGTACACCATCACGTTGCAAACGCGCTGTCAGCAACGCCACGTCGGCGCTGAGTTGCTTGGCTACTGGCGCCAAATCAGCAGTACTACGGGCAACAAAAAGTCCCTCAGCCAGCCTATGAAAGCCGACAAAGTCCGGGTCTTGCTCACGCTCGGCGAAGTAGTCGGCGCGAGCGTTCAGGCGCTGGTCCAAATCGCTGAACATACCCGCCGCCAACGCCATGCGCTGATCAACCAGGCGCGCTTGCACAAAGGCTTGCTGCGCGGCCGCCAAATCGTCATCAGCGATAGCGCGCTGCAAAGCCTCGGCACTCTTTTGCAGCTCACGCCCCTGCAGAATCAAATAGACCCGGTACTCAGCCAGTGGGCCGATCATGGTTTTGGCCGATACGCTTTGTATACTCGCCTGCCCCTCTACCGCAGTGACGGTCAGTGTGCCGTGGGGATTGCTGAGCAAGCCGCAGGTCATTTGATATTCACCTGGCTGCAGGCTAGCGGTGATCTGCTGATGCAACTGAGGGGCAATATTCTCGCGCTCCTCCAGCACCATCACACCATCCAGAATCTCCCACTCGATTGCCCGCTCGGATTCGTTGATGACAGTAAACCGATGACGCCCAGCAGGAACCGTGAGTGCATTAGGCTCGCAGCCACTGGCGGTAATGGTAACGCTGGTGCCCTCGGCATCTGACGCGGGCGCATCGCCCAGTGATAGATAGAACAGACCCAGTGCGGCCAGCATCAACAAGGCAGCCAGAGCCATACCCAAACGCAGTAACCCGGAGGACGGCGTCGGTGAAGACGAATCAGACATCGCAGAAGCTCACTTCAGGTGTTAGCTGGCCGTCTCGACCCGCGCAGCAACAGCCGCAGGGCGATCAGGGCTAAAAAAGATCAACAGGGTGAAAAGCAGGTAGCCCACATAAGCCACCACTTCACTCAGACTGGGTGCCGGCTGATAACCAAATACACCAGCGAAGACGCTGCCTAACGGGGTATCCAGCGGCAGCGAGGCATTAAGATCAAACAGCACTTGCTGAGCATGATTCCACCAACCCGCTTCATGCATGGCGCGCACCGAACCGGCGAGCAGTCCAGCGGCAACCAACAGAATGAATAAACCGGTGAGACGAAAGAAGTGCTTGAGGTTAAGACGCAGACTGCCGCGATAAAAAGCCCAGCCAGCGACAACCGAACAGGCCACGCCAAGCAAAGCGCCGACGGGCGCCGCACTGCCCTGGCTTTGCTGAAATACGGCCAGCAGGAAAAACACCGATTCCAGCCCTTCGCGGGCAACAGCAAGAAACACCATGGCAATCAGTGCATAGGTGTGGCTGTGGCCACTGGCGAAAGCGCTATCCAAAGCGCCCGTAAGCTCCCGGCGCAAACCTTTGGCCGCGCGGCGCATCCAGAACACCATCCAGGTCAAGACCGCTACCGCGATCAGCCCCACCACCGCCTCAAACATTTCCTGTTGGCGTTGCGGGAATTCGGCGCTGACAAATTGCAATCCTGCGCCCACAAACAAGGCCAGGCTTGCGGCAAGGAAAATACCTATCCAGACAGCGGGCATCCAGGCGCCACGGCCAGTCTGGCGCAGATAACTGGCAATAATGCCAACAATCAGCGCCGCTTCAAGGCCTTCGCGCAGCATGATCAAAAAGGGAACAAGCATGAGTCTCAACCTTGTCAGAAAAGGGAATCTGATACGGAATGAGAATCATACATGTTACAAAATGTGTAATAAACGCATTTACCTGTGGCATCGCGCCGCAGGCAGCCGTGCACGTATGCAGCGCGGCTTGCTCATTACAGATCAGTTAGCGGTTAGCTCAGGTCTCTGGGCAAGCCAGGTAAAGAGTGATTCGGGAGGCATCGGCTTGGCTATCAGGTAGCCCTGCACCTCATCACACCCCCAGCATGCAAGCAGATCGTAATCCTCTTGCGTCTCTACGCCCTCAGCAATGACGCGAAAACCAAGCTTATGCGCCAATTCGATAATCGTCTGGGCCATATGCCGATCTGCCGTATTTGCCTGCAACCCATCAACAAAGGACTTATCCAGCTTCAACCCGGAAGCGTCTATTTGCCGCAAGTAAGACCAATTGCTATATCCGGTACCAAAGTCGTCTATCGCGACTTTCACCCCTATGTCGCGAAGACGCATCAGCTGCTTATTCACCACACCTGGATTTCGGATCAGCACGCTCTCGGTAAACTCCAACTCAAGCCATTGCGGCGCAACGTCAAGGCGCTGCATGGCTCGCTGTAAACGCTCGACAAAGACCGGCGATTCCAGATCACCGGCTGAAATGTTGATGGAAACCGCTAACTCCAGACCTTGTGAGCTCCACTCGCCAACCTGCCGCAACGCCTCCGCCATCACCCACAACGACAATGAGTGAACCAGAGCGGTCTTTTCCGCCAACGGAATAAACTCTGCTGGTCCAATTCGCCCCAATTCGGGATGAGTCCAACGCATAAGCGCCTCGACTCCGGTTATACGACCATCGACCATACTGAGTTTTGGTTGATACTCCAGACGGAACTGATCACTAGCAGCGAGCGCCGAAGCCATACCACCCAGCAGCGCAAAAGAGCGCTGATGCGCTCGATCCAGCTCAGGTCTGAACCAGGCCCAATTATCACTCAGGCTACGTGCATAGTCAGAAGCACTGATAGCCAGTCGCAACCAGTTGGAGTGATCAGCCACGCCAGGATGCAGCGGCAAGAGGCCCACAGCGGCCTGCGTCTGAATAGGTATTCCATCACAGAGAATCGGGTCGCGCAGCGCGTCGAGCAAACCCGTGCTGAGCGACTCGCAGAGGTCACCACCAGAATCTTCGATCATGACCGCAAACCGAGTCTGACTGGCCTTGTACAAAGCGGTGCCCGGAGGCAGAAAGCCTTGGATCCTGCGCGTCGTCTCGACCATCAACTGATTGAAGAAAGAAAAACCAAGTGCCTTGACGATATCTTTTACGTAAGACAACACAAACACGTCTACCAGAATGACGTTGGCATAATCCGTACGCTCCTGCATCAGAAAAACGTCGTTAGCCAGACGTTCGCTATTGAGTAACCCAGTCGTTGCATCGATAAAGCTTCTCTCACGCAAGGACATGATTCTCGCCATAACCAAGTCTGCAAGATGCTTCAATATGGATAGCTGAGACGCGCTCAACTCAGGTCTGGGCTTAGTGTCTATAACGCACAAGGATCCCAGCCCGGTACCATCCTCGGTTATCAAGGGCATACCAGCATAAAAGCGGATACGTGGATCGCCGGTTACCAGAGGATTGTTTTCAAAGCGAGGGTCCTTGAGAGCGTCAGCAACCTGCAATGGCATGCAGCACTGCATACGCACAAAAGGATTGATTACGGGGCGTTTCAGTCGCCCCAAGGCCGACTCTGGCCAGAAACCACTGACGCTGGTTATCCAGAATCGATATCAAGGCTATCGGGGCGTCGAGACATTCAGCGGTAAGCTCAACCAATTTGTAAAAAACCGAGTCTTGACCGTGGCTCGTAAGGCACAGTTCGTCAACACGTAACTGTCTCTCCTGCTCCCCTTCTGGAAAAGGAGCGCCAACATATTCCGAATGCGCTAAAACCATCGTGCCCTCGCCATCGCAGCAATGCCATATTGATATAACAGTAATGCCTTGCGTGCAATACCAAGCGGGCTTACTAAAGCAGAAGTTAATATAAATTCGTCTATTTGAAAACAGCTGCAACTGCGCACATTCACGCACCTGAGTGGATAAAAACATCGTTGTGTACTACTGGCCCAGTATCAGCCGTCTGCAGGTAACGGTAGCAGCGTCACATGCTCCATTTTCAGACTGACCGTTTGCCCCCGGTTCAACGTCATCTCCAGCAGTGACGCCTGATGTGGCAGCAGGTCACCAATCAGCAGATTCTGCAAAAGGGGATTACCCTGATACTGGTTTTCACCCAGCACAACGTAATGGATACCCTGAACCCGGATCATGGCCTTACCGACCCCCCACAAGTGATTACCTGTAACAGTGACCGGCCCATCTGCCGGCACGGCATTACGCAGACTGATGGCGTATTCAGGCGTACCAGTAATACTGTTGCCCGTTATACTGAGCTGGTGCACATTGGCGCCATCAATGGCGCTGAGCTTGGTGTTACCTATGAAGTTATCCGCGATCAACAGGGGCGCATCTGCTCCCAGTTCACGTAATAACACGCCATAGCCTGCTCCCGCGCCCAACTGATTGTTGCGCACGATAACACTGCCACGTAATGCCGTTATCTCAATAGCACTCTTGTCAGCACGTAAAATCTGATTTCCCTCGATACGCCCGTCAGTGTTGCCACTCAACCGAATCCCGCTGAGGTTACGGACACCATCAACCCGGTTGCGGCTAAGTGATACGCGGGAATCGCTCAGATCCATAGCGTATTGCTGCATTTGGCTGAAACGGCTGTCACTGACTCGAACCAGGGCATGGTTGAGCTCCAGACCAACAGACATATCTTCAAACGTACTGTCGCTGATCAATACGTGCACTGGTGCTACAGCGGCGGACTGCTGCGAACTCCGAGCACTGGTGACACCACGTGACAGGTTCTCGTTATAACCAAGCCCAACCAGCTCCGAGCTTTGTATTTGCAAACTACTGCCAGCCCAGTTGATCAAAAACGGGCGATAAGGCCGGTCGGTAGACTGCACGAGATTGCCGCTGAAACTTTCCATGTGAGCATTTTTAAGACTCAACAAACCACGATTGATCAGCGCCGTGCCCGAATACCCGTAAAGATAGAGCGACGTATCCTGCACCAACAACGCTGCGTCGGGTGCGATCATCAGCGGATAACGCAGTAAATAGCCGTCCTTGTGTCGGCTAATGACTTTTTCATCAGCCAATCGTGTGAAGAGCTGCTGTAAGGTGATGCTGCCACCCTGAATAACCAATGCGCGTGGATGGTGGCTTTGATAACCAGCTATCGCACGAAAGAGACCGTTGTGTACGAAGGGCTCGAACGGCCAGCTACCCTGCTGAGCAGAGTACATGGTGAGCAAACCCACCCTCGCACTGCCAGCAGGAACCGGCATCGGCATTTCTGCTATTTGCGTCTCCTGCTCCAGCTTCAGCAGTTGCGTCGACAATTGTGCCTGCTGCTCAAGCTCGTTCAGAGCTTCCAGCGAGCCAACATCACGTGCCGTTGCAACACCAGTATCAAATAGGAGAGCAAAGGTCACACTCAACAAGATGAGAAAACCCTGATTCGGGGAGCGTAAGCGCATAAGAGGGTTCCTTGAGATCACTCGATATCCATATAGAAAAAGTGGATGTCGCCACCCACCTGGCTGTAGGAGCCCGTTTCGTCCTTGACGTCGCGAAACAAAGACCGAGCCAAAGGATGCTCGGGCTGCAGCTTGAGAAACGGCAACAACCAAATCATCTTGTGCTCGCCCGGTCGCTTCTGCGGCTCAGTCAATTCGGGCAAACGCTCCGGCGACTGCACGCCAAGCACGGCAAAATTGACGAGTTGGCCCAACTGCTGTCGTTCAATAGCAGTCAGAGGCCTACCATTGGCCTCTGCGGTTTCTGCCAACAAGACGAGTGGAATCAAAGCATAGTGAGTGTATTCAACCGCCAGCTCGCCCCGTGCGGTCTCTAGCGGAAGCTGCCTATAATCGCCAGCTTCGCCGGGCTCCATTTGCGAAAAGGCAAGCCCGAACGTGGTATTGGCCCAACGCAGGTAGTCATCACGATCTAACAGCATAGCTGAGGCACTGACCGCCCAGGCAGCCCAGTAATCGTGATTATTGAACCAGGCAAAAGATAGGGTCTGGCGCGGCCCGTAATCAGCTATAACCGCATCAGTCAGACGCCGTATCCAATCTCGTTGCGCTAACGTCAGCTCGTATTCGTTGTCAGATAAGGCGCGAACCTTCATTACACCCGCGGCTATAGCCGCTAAAGACCATTTGCGAACGGCCTTTCCGGTACTACTGGTATCGGTGCTGAGTAATGCGCCTGGCCCAGCCCATGCCTCAAGCCATTGATCCAGACATGCGAGTGAGTAATTGACCTCTTCAGGCTCACTCGCACGCTCAAAGCGAGTCACTATCTGCATTAGCCCGGCTTGATACTGGGTGAGCCTTTCACGAATCTGGCGTGACTCACGCGATAGCCGACGCAGTGTACTTTTGGTCGCGTCACGTTGATCGTATTTGCTGTCTATCTGCAGCGTCCCTGTGTACGCAGCTGGCGGCGCATGAGGGCAACGCAAACTGCGGTAATCACTGATCATCTCGGATTGAACGGTCGCTCGTGCCGGCCAGATAGTATTGGCGGCATGTGCCGGCACCGTAAGACCTAGTGCTACAGCTACCATAGGAGCACATAATAAAGAGCGTGCTATCGACATAAACGAACCTCCAACGTAGTGGGTGTTTGTAATGTCTCCGTGGGCTCCATGAATACCGACAACAGGTTGGCATTACGAAACTCAGAAGCCTTGCTGAGCTCAAGGTAGTACTGCCCACCGCTGACTATGGCTTCACGGCGAATCCACACTTTGTCTCGGGTGCCATTGTCATAGTAGACGATGATATAAAAGTCTTTTACGTTTCCGTCGCCAATGCGAATGTCCAAATACCCGTTATAACCCGCCAACGCACGACGTCCTGCACCCGTATTGCTAAGTAGCTCTACCCGCTCGGCCGTTTTCAGGCCGGGGCGTTGCTGTCGCCTGGCGAGCACGGTTTCTGCTTCTGAACACTGTCCTTCGATGGCTGGAATCAGTTGCCGGTACATTAACGGGTCGGCCAATGTGTAATTGGCTGGCAACTCCCAGAGAATAAGCTTTGGCGGCGCCTCAGGTGCATAGCTATCCGAGTTGAGATACTCAACCATAGCGCCGTACTCACCAGCACCCGGCAGCGCATAGTTCAGCAAATCAATACTCAGATACTCTTTGAGGAAACCGTCAAAATTGAACTGCTTGTTCTCTTCATCGCGGGCCGCTGAATTACTGGTGCCCAGCAAAATCACTTCTGGTTCGGGTTGCTCGTCAAATAGCGCGCTAACGTCATTGACCGCAGGAACAGTGCGATAGCCGGGGACGTATTGAACGCCGTAATCATTGCCGCACAAACTATGAAGCGCGAGGTTGAGAGTGCCGTCTTTATGCTGGGTTAGTCCAGGCTCGGTACGATAGGCCTTTTTGGTCAATTGTGGGTAGATCGGTTGCTCCCTCAGATAATCCGCAACCACTCGCGCAGTGGCACGAGCTCCATCCGAGGTCCAGTGGTGGTCGCGGCGGAAAAAGTACTCCTCCTCTGGAGGCCGATCCACCAATTGCACCATATCCGGCACCAGAGCTCCGGCCGCACGTAATTGCTCAAGATAGACGGCAAAGCTGTTTCGCGAGCGCTCAAAGTCAAAGCCCTGGTTCCAGTCTTGTCGTACTTTGTCGCGATGCATCAGGCCACGCGTCGGCTGGAGAATCATACCCAGTTGTATGCCTTTCGCGGCCAATGCATCAATCAACCGAGCATACTCGGCAGTCATCGCACGCGGCATACCAAAGGTATTGGTCAGATCCACCTCGGAGCGGAATAACCAGCGGTCCGTACCCGGGGTGAGCTGATCCATCAGCTTCATATTGCCCTGCAGATAGTTGTCAGGGTCTTTCAGCGCCGGACACAGTAGACAGTCAAGATCCGTGCACCCCTCATCACCGGTTGCATAGGCGGTTTGCGCCAGCGCCAGAAACAGCAGCGCGGCAATATATCGCAAGGCAGGCATGAGCACGTATCTCTTCCTTTTTTGGCAATCGATCATTGGCTGGCATCAATGCTATTTGCCACCATCATGCTGCGATACCCACCACCCTCCTGCATAATTGCATAACTGTAAGAACGCCCCTTACGCAGCAGCTGTTCCTCGTAGTCCGCTAGCTTGCGCTGATCCTGATACACAGCGAAACCGATTTTGACTTCGTTAACCATACGACTGCCATTCTGGTAAGCCGAGCGACTACTGACCACGGGCGTTGCCCCATCAGCCGTGGTCAGCGCGGCGTTAACATCTGTCAGGTTATAGAAGACGATCTGGGCGCGTGCTGGCTCCTTGACGACCTCGTCTTTAAGCAACTGCAGCTGCCCATTTCGATAGAGCACAGTGCTGGCAGTATTGGCCTCCAGCTCGGCTTCGAGGACCTGACCCGCCACACCAATACGGTGCAAGCCTGGCTCGACAAAACGATAACCGCTGAACTGCCCGGCACCTACCCGCTGAGCGCTAGTCTTGCTGGTCAGTGTGGCCTCTACGCCGGTATCACTGAGGTTCATCACCCGCACAAAGGCGGAGTTGGCTGGAGCCACCGCATCGTACAAATCCGCGTTGGCATCCTGCGCCGAGGCAGTTCCAACGCCCAAGCACATATGCAGCGAGCAAAAAACAAAGAAAAACCGTGTTATAAACCTGTTCATAATCGACTCCCTGATCAGAATAATGTGGCGTTCTGCTTGCTGACATCTCGCACGGTCGTGCGCTGCGCCAACAAGGTACGTAACGGAAATTCCCAAACAACGGTGGTTAACGCCGGGTCATTGAATGCGTCACTGGCGACAAACTCCTCCATCGCATGGAAGGGACCTTTCGCTTCCACGCTGACGCTCAACAGATCGCTTTGCAGAGCCTCTTTTAGAAAGCCAACAAAGTTCCAGTCATCTATTCGACTGTAACTTGTGCCCACCAGCATCAGGCTCTGACTCACTTCACCAAACAGCGCCTCCGCGGCGTTACCCCGCTGGCTATCCACGGTTTCATAAAGCGTGATGGTGACGGGTGCAAAGTATTGCGGTTGCAAGCCCGGATCAAAATTCAGGAAGTTGACCAGATCACCTTTCACCGCCTTGTCTCCGATCACGCTGCTTGCGTAATGCCTGCTGCCATGCAGCTCGGGATACTGTCGCGCGAACTCGACAGCCGCAAGACGGGCGCCTGCGGGGCTCCAGTGCGTATCGTTGCGCACATAGAGGTCCTGCTCCTCAGCGGCCTCCACAAAGGCAGCGCGCACATCGCTGAAAGCAATTTGCTGCTCCTTCAGCGCTGCGACAAACTCATCATGCAAGGTAAAAACCTCCGGCTCTGGCTGGTCCTGAAGGTAATCACGCTGAATATCCAGCTTCATCGGCACCGGCAATAGAATCAGCCGCTTGCCCTTCGCGGCTAGTGAGTCGCGCACCTCAGCTATTTGCGCCAACTGATTGGCGACATTGGCGTCCAGGTCATTGGGGATCAGATACTCCTGATTGGAGAATAACCAGCCCTCACGACCAAACACCGCCCCACTGGAGCCTTCATGGAAAACCAGGTATTGCAGGTTCGCCCACTGCCGCACGGAAAAGTCGCGCAGAAAGAGCCCCTTGTCATAAAAGGTCTCAAACTGCCGCAGCAGCTTGCCATCGACAAACAAACCCACGCCATGCGGTTGGGTGCGCGCGAAGTTGAAGACCGCTGGCAGTGAGTAGATAAACATGCCTGCCAGCATCGCAATAAACACAATGCCGTTGACCTTACTGGCCGATCTCATCACCGGTAGCATGTTCACAGCTCCTAGAATTGAAAATACAGAAAGGGAGAAAAGGAATTGGCGGCCAGACGCGTCAGCGCCAGCGCAAAGCCCAACCACAACAGTAGAGCGCTGAGTCCCCCCACGTGCTGCATAAAGTACGGCTGTGTTTCGTTGGCGTAATAGCGCAGGTTGATTCGACCCGCAACAGCAATCCAGGCCAGACCTATCACCACAAAACACATCGACATGATGGACGCGCCGTACACATAGCCGGACAGGCTACCGACACCATTCATACCCAAAAGACCGGCATAGATATCCAGACTGTGGCGCAGGTCGCCGGTATAAAAGAGCGGCATACTGAGATTAAGCAGGAAGAAGGTGCGAGCATTGCGCCAGACGTTGTAAGGCGTCGTGATTTTGGTTGCGATACGCAGCCTGCGCTCGAGCACCATGCCGACGCCAAAGAACAAACCCCACAAGATGAAGGCGAAACTGGCACCGTGCCAGAAACCCGACAACAGCATGGTATAGATCAGCGCGACCATCGCCCCGGCGAAGCGCCTGCGTACCATGGGCAAATAAACATAATCACGTAAAAACTCCGCCAGCGTCATATGCCATCGCTGCCAGAACTCGGTGATACTTTGCGCCAGATAAGGTTGATTGAAATTCTCCGGGAAACGAAACCCCATCATCATTCCCAACCCAATCGCCATATCGCTATAACCGGAAAAATCAAAATAGAGCTGAATGATCGATACCAACAAGCCGAACCAGGCATCAAACATCTGTGGCGTGCTTTCCCCGATGAACAGCACATTCATCGATGCCATAGAGTCCGCAATCAATACCTTCTTGATAAACCCCAACATGAAACGACTGGCACCCAGCGAGAACAACTCCATGGAGTGAGTCCGTTCGCGCAACTGCTCCTCTACCAATTTGTAACGCACGATCGGGCCGGCAATCAGTTGCGGAAATAAAGCGATGTAGGCAGCAAAATCGATAAAACTGCGGGTTGGCTCAGCCTGCTTGCGATAGATATCAACGATGTAGCTGAGCGCCTGGAACACGTAGAAAGAAATACCCAGCGGGAGAATGATGTGTTCCAGCGTAAAGGTATTGATACCCAGCGGCTCCAGAACCCCGGTGATCACCTCCACACCAAAGTTGGCGTACTTGAAATAGCCCAGGGCAGCCAAGTCACCGACAACGCCCAAGGTTAGCCAACGAAAGGCAGTCTGCTTGCGCTCTGCATCCAATGCGGCCTTGATGCGCAGGCCAAACCAGTAGTTCCAGTAGGTAATGGCCACGAACAACAACAGAAAGTCCGGACGCCACCACGAATAGAACAGATAGCTGCCCAACACAATGACCCAGGAGCGCCAGCGAGCGCCGACAGCGTAATACACCAGCAGAAATGCCGGTAGAAACAGAAATAGAAATACGTTTGAGCTAAATACCATGACGACAGCCCTGTCAGTAGCGCATCACGACGCTCAGCGTAAGCTGAAAGTCATCGTCAAGATTGCCCGTAGCGGGGCCGGCAAAAAAGTATCCGGCGCTGACCAGGGTATTCATATCAAACTGGCGGCCGGCATAGGCCAACGGAAAACTCTGCCAATAGAAGTTCACATCCACGACCTGGCCGAGCGAATGGCTGCTGGAGTCCTGCGCTTCGGTCGTACGAACGGGCAAAGCGGCATCACTGTTACGCAGACGCAAATCGCTAACGCGCATATCAACGGAACTGCGCGCAGTCGGTTGAGCGTCTACACCTATGCCGTAATACAGCAGGTTACGTATGTCCATACGCATGAAGGAGCTGACCAAGCGCGTGCTGTAGCTGGCATCATTGATCAACCGGTCAGACTGGATGCGGCTCAGATAAAAGCCATCGTCATCGTCCCCGGGCTTGTCAGTCAGGCCCGAGCGGATCACGATACGCGGCTGCCACGCGACGTCGTAGAAACGCCGGCCAAATTCGGTCAGCAGCGCCCAACCGCGCATATTCGTTTCGCTGATACCGCTACTGGCAACGTTATCTCGCTTACCGTGCAATGCAGCAAGCTCGACGTGGTAATCACTCAGCAGCAGCATGTCGAGATGCTCTGCACTGGCAAAGCCTCCGTAGCGCCAGCCAGTGAAATCACTGCCATCGTCGAGATCAACGTCGGAGTGATCTTTCTGATAGGTAAAACGCACACCGGCCCACTGATTTTCACGCCAGTTCCAGGCATATTCACCCAGGGCGTTGTGAAGCTTCTCGTCGCGAGGATCCAGCTCATTTACTTCGGTGTTGTAGTTATAGAACTTCTGCCCGTAAGCCAAAAAGCCCCTTGAGAAGCTATCTACGTAGTCAAATCGCACTGACTCAAACGTATCATCCCACCACAAGCCGTACTTGCCAGCGTAGCGTTGGCGTCCTACTGCGAGCGAAAATCGAGGATCATCGCCCAGCAGGTTGCGCCTAACGTAAAACTCGCGCAGTTCAGCGTTAAGCCCTTCGACGTTCTGCTGATCATCATTATTAAACCCGGTCGCATTGCTACTCGAGTCATAGGCCAGCCAGCCACGGGTAAACACTTCCCAGCGAGGCCAGCGCTGGTCGGGCGAATACCAGATAAATGTGGGCTCGTAACGCAAGCTGTAGAAGGTCTCACGATCGGCGCCTAGTAATGAGTCTTCCGGGCCATAGCCGGTCTGCAGCGTGAACTTGTTGCGCACTTCGTAGGTAACAATCTCTTCAGCGAACGGCAGATTGGCTGCTCCGACCTCTTCGTCAGCGACGCTCAGGCATGGCAAACAAAACGCGCAGCCACAAGCCCCCGCAATGGTGATTCCCTTCATATCGTCAACTCCTGGAGAATGTCAGCGCGAATACTCTCGGCTTTTGCTCGCTCATCGTCAGACAAATCAAAGTTCAACTCGCGCATCAGACTGCGTGCACGTTCCAGCCCCATGTCGTAGGCAACTCCAGCCAACGCATAGGCCTGAACAGGATCGCTACAGAACGCCGGCGCGGAGGCATACACCCGGGCCTGACGGAAGTAGGCCGAGGCAATGCCTTGGGCGGAAAGCTCTTGATAGATCTGCAGTGCTCGCTGCTGATCTGGCTCATCCAGCCCGCCCTTGTTGTAAAGGTCACCCAGCAGCTCCTTGCCGTCCGGATTACCCTGAGAAATCATCTGCTGAATGATCTGATGCGCCTGCTGCGGGTTCAGCGTGTCCCAGTTGGTCACCATCAATGCTTCCACCCGCAACGAAGGCGCACGTGAGGGTTCAAGCTCAGCTACTCGGTCGATCAACTGCATCGCCTCAGCACCGCTGTAGTCGTCCGGATAAGAGGTCATGAAATACAATCGCGTCGCCATTGCCGGCACCCAACTACGCGCCGCCGCATGGTCAACCCAACCCAGCGCGCGTTGGCGCAGCCCATCAGATGCCGCCGTTGCATCAGCCGGCATCGGTTCAAGCTCTGTACCTGCTGCTTTTGCGGCAGCGCGGCGCTGGCGCTCGGCCAGACGCTCATCAACGCGCAGTATCTCCGCGATGCGGTCCAGTACCATGCCCACCCGGTGCACAGCATCTGCCGACATTGCCTCCCGATGGGGTTCCAACTGCAAGGCAAATTGTGCAAACAGTTGATTTTGCTGCTCACCAAGAAAATGGTAATAACGTTCCGCAGCACGACCATCTACCATCACAGCTGCACGGTAGTGCTTATCGGCAAGCGGTCGATCTCCCAGGCTTTCGGCCAATACCGCCCGGTACAGCTGAAGATCACAGTCGAGCAGACAAGAGCGCTCATGCAGGCGCAACAGCTCCTCGGCCTCCTGCGGCGAAAACAACGAGGGGTAGATCAAAAACACGTCAAGCGCGCTCGCAAGCGTCTGCAAGTCGCGCTCATGCGGAAACTGCGTCAACGCTTGCTGGAATGCAGGACGATAATGGACTCGCCGCACAGTGTCGGTTTCCATCATGCGGGCCATTGAACCCAGCGCCCTGATTTCACCGCGCCCCTGGGCAAACGAACGCTGATACAACGCCAGCCTGTCCCGCTTTGAGGTACTGCTAGAGCCACCCAGCATATCGCCAAGCATACGCATGGCACGATAGTCACCACGTTCAACCAATGCTCGCAGATCGTCCTGTACATCCGCATTCGGGTTCTGGAACAGAGCGTAATCTATTTGCGCAAGGCTACGATCAGCCAAAGCATTTTGACTAAGTAGCAGCCCTGTCAGCAAAGCCAGAGGCAGGATCGCAGATGGAATAGGCATGGCCACTCCTAGCGCAGCTCATCAATGGCATCTAGCGTTGGCATACCGGGCAAGCCGAGATGGAATTGCACCCACACCGGTTTCTGGTAATCGGCTAGCGCCAGCGCGGTTTCCGGCTCAATGTCGAGTACGACCATCTGATCCTGATTCACAGATGCAGACAGAATCCGTCCATCAACAGTGGTATCCGTGCCATAGACCTGCAGACTAACCTTGCGCGTGCGGAAGAGTTTATCGAGCTGTTCATAGGGCACGCTGGCCGTTACGGTCATCGGCTGATCTTTTGGCAGCAGCTGCATCAACGGCTCACCTTTGTAGCCAAAACCATCAAGCCTGGCGCCGGAGTAATAGACAGTGCAGTCGCAAGGGCTGGAAATCACCGTTTCAATATTGGCCCGGCCCAGCAAGGCATCAACATCGCCCGGCGCCAAGTCCATCATCGCCGCAATATCCGCAGGCGAGCTCAAGCGCGTGCTTAGTTGGGTAGAGATACTGGCAACCGGCTGCCCGAGGCTAACCTCGGTTTGTCCTTCCGGCACCAGGTAGGTGACGTTACCGTTGTCCGGCATGTTGATCGCATAGGCACTAGTAGTGACTGACGCCTGTGCAGCAGGTATACGGAAAAACAGCGTATACGCCTTGAATAGTACATACAGCAGCGCGAGCACACCAAGCCCAAGGAAAATCAATGTCCCCAAACCCGCGCGCAGGCGCTGGCCAAAGGTACGTTCAAGCTGATACTTCTGCTTGCGCTCCTTGATGTAATTTTCCCGCTGCATCACATTGAACAAGCCGTTGATGTCGGCAATCTCGCCAGACATGTAGGACGAGATGATATAGCGCAGGATGTCGGCCTTTTGCGGGTCAAGATCGACAAACTGAGTACCCACGATGCCATCTTTTTGGGACAGCACTTTAACCTTGGCCTTGAAGTTCAAGTCAACGCGGCTTAGCCCTACGTTGATGGCCACATCATAAAGGCCACCGACCTCAAGGGGCTCAGCACAATTAAGTCCTAAACCGCCCAGCGAAATATCCTGCACATCACAAGCGATCGGCTCGCCCTTGCTGCCAAAGAGCTGCGCCTTGGCGGGGATTCGGGTACGAATGTGCTGACGCTCATCGATTGCCTCATGGACAACCTTGTCTGGAAGAACCGAAGTGCTCATATCCTATGGCCTTTTTTTCAGAGTTGAGATACATCCAAAAGAATCGAAATGACACCAAAGAAGATGGCGATGGATGACATCAGCATCGCTTTTGAAGTCCATTGGTTCAGCGTTACATCGAAGTCCGCGCCGCCGCTCAGGGTGGTTTTCTGTCGCGTCCAGCTTTGTCGATCCATGTGGAACATTGAGTACACCTTCATCACCGACCCCACTATCTGGTTGTAATACAGAACAAACGGATACAGCGGGTCGACCGGATGCCGGGTGAAGAAAAACAGCACGGTCACCAAGGTGCGTGATAACAAAATCCAGAACAGATAAATCAGCAGGTATTCAATGCCGAATACCAGGCCAGCCACTACTGAACCTGACAGCCCCACCAGGCAGGTCCACATCGACACGCGCTGGTCATAGAGCACGTAGCTGGCAAACAGCCCCAGACGACGAAAACCCAGTTCTCGCGTAGCACGGAAATTTTGCCGCAGAGAGTTGCCGTACCAGCGATACATAAGCTGGCGGGTCGCGCGGAAGAAATTGCTATCCGGTGGATGCTCAACGGTCAGGGTGTGGCTGTCGGGCACGTAGTAGGTATCCCAGCCCGCACGCATAAGGCTGAACCAGGAAGACTTGTCATCGCCGGTGAGAAACTGAAAGCGCCCCAGCCGCCAATGATCAAGAAAATCAGCTTCAACATCCTTGATGAACTCGGGATCGGTCATCACCGATGCGCGGAAAAAGGAGAGACGTCCGGTCAAGGTCAGCACCCGACGTGACAGCGACATAGAGCACATATTGATATGCCGCTGGACGAAGCGCATGGTGTGCCATTCCTTCATCATGCGACTGCCTTCAACAGCGCAGAATTCGTTGGTGGTCACCCCGCCAACATTAGGCATGTAAGCGAACAACTTGGCCGCCCGATCAATACAGCCGGGCAACATAATGGTATCGCCGTCGACTACGCCAACCACTGCACCTTCAACCGGCATCCGCCGTGACAACGCACGGAACGCATGCGCCAGACCATCACGCTTGCCAGTGCCCCGCGCACGAATGATCACTAGGCGAATGTCATCACGCTCCAACACCACATCGCGCATGATCTGCTTGATGAAGTTTTCATCCGCCTTTTCAACGATTGAGGCAATAACCGTACTCGCCACCGGCAAACGCTGCAGCTCCTCAAACACCGAGCGATACACCTCGTAGGTCGTTTCCGTTGGAATGCGAAAACTGGTCACCACCATATACATGTGCGTCGGCAAAGCCGCATCGCCCATGCGCTCGACCGCACGCCTCACGCGCGGGAAACGCCAGTGCAGGAAGTACATACCTCGCATGTAATGCGTGAAGGCGTTGCTGTAGCGCCAGATCCCCAACAAACCAATAATAAAAATAAAATTCTTGTGCGCCGGATCCAGGTAACTCGGATCAACCATATTCGACGCCAGCGCAATCAGCGCCAGTAGAAAAACCCACCCGCACCAACTACGAATGCCCGGCCTATGAAAACCGGGAGCTGCATACTCAGGCGCCTCAGCTGAGATTGCTCTGGACTCATCCATGTAAAAACGTGCTCCTTGGACTACTGGCTCATTGCCGGTGTGCGACCGTAGACATCATCCAACCGCTCGATATCGTCTTCACCGAGATAGCTACCAGACTGCACTTCTATGATTTCCAATGGGATTTTCCCGGGATTGGACAACCGGTGTACCGAGGCGATAGGGATGTAGGTTGACTGGTTTTCGGTCAGCAAAAAGGTCTTCTCATCACAGGTCACCTGAGCAGTACCGCGCACAACAACCCAGTGCTCAGCACGGTGGTGATGCTTCTGCAGTGACAGCCGCGCCCCAGGCTGAACAGTGATGTGCTTGACCTGAAAGCGCTCACCCAGATCGACCGAGTCATAGCTCCCCCATGGCCGAAACACTTGCACATGGTTATTAACCTCGTCACGCTCATCCTGGGTCAACCGCCCTACCACATCCTTGATCTGTTGGGTCTTGTCGCGATGAGCAATCATCACCACGTCGCGCGTCTCAACCACCACCAGATCCTCAACACCAACCATGACAACCATTTTGCTGGTGGCGTGCACATAGTTGTTCTGCGCATCCTGTAACAGAGAGTCGCCCACAACCACATTGCCCTGCTCGTCCTTGTCCTGCACTTCCCACAACGCAGACCAGCTACCTACATCGGTCCAGCCCGCGCTCAAGGGAACCACACAGGTCGTTTCCGTTTTTTCCAGCACGGCATAATCAATCGAATCATCAGGACAGGAGGCAAACGCCTCGGCATTGATGTGAATGCGCCCTTCTTCGCAAAGGCTACGATCCAGGGCCAACCGGCTGGCTTCAAGAATATCCGGAGAATAGCGCTCCAACTCCTGCAGATAAGTGCTGCAGCGAAACAAGAACATACCGCTGTTCCAGCAATAGCCGCCGTCTTCTACGTAGGACTGAGCGGTCGCCAGGTCAGGCTTCTCGACAAAACGCTCTACTCGCATAGAGCCCGCAACAGGGCCACTGTCCGTAGCGCCCACCTTGATATAACCGTAACCAGTCTCAGGTTTATGCGCTGGCACACCGAAGAGCACCATGGAACCGTTTTCAGCGGCCTCGCGGGCGCGTTCCACCGCAATATTGAAAGCCGTTTCATCGGTAATCAAATGGTCCGCCGGCAATACCAACAGCAACTCGTCACGACCTTGCCCCATCAGGTGCATCGCCGCCAGAGCGACGGCAGGCGCCGTGTTGCGACCAAAAGGCTCGAGCATGATCTCCTGCGCGCGCACCTTGCTCTGGTTCAACTGATCATCAACAATGAACTTGTGTTCCTTGTTGCAAACGACAATAGGTGCCTCAATACCCGGCAACCTCAGACGCGCTAACGTCTGTTGAAACATAGTCTGCTCGCCCATCAAGGCGTGAAACTGCTTAGGGAACTGTTTGCGTGACAATGGCCATAGGCGTGTGCCGCTGCCACCCGACAAGATCAGTGGAACCATAGTATTCTCCCAGTACTTAATCAGTTACCCGTGTGCGCGCAGCCGCACTAGGGAAGGTCTGAAAAAGACTTCCTGAAAAGGTAAAATGCGTCA